>Ga0207705_10000271_pt1 | contig 49559 bp, 26 predicted proteins | sample KBSC13metaG_FD_184314 | JGI IMG/M metagenome (GOLD analysis project Ga0207705, IMG submission 184314) | Corn rhizosphere microbial communities from Kellogg Biological Station, Michigan, USA - KBS C1-3 metaG (SPAdes) (version 2) | ecosystem: Host-associated > Plants > Roots > Rhizosphere > Soil ... | reverse complement strand
TCTCGGTTGTTCAATCCTTTGATAACCAAGGTCATTCTTTGCTAAAGAGAAATGATCACTATGGGTCAGACTCAATAGAATTGGATCCATTCCAAATAGCGAGAATTAGGATTCTTGATCCCTCTCAATCTCTCTTTCAATTCGAGGATCCGGAGAGGTGTTTTCATAGTCATCTCCGAATATTTTCGATTTCATTTTTCTATGATATGTCTTTCTATATGAAAATTGGTTATTTACGATGTACGATGATCCCTGTTAAGCATCCATGGCTGAATGGTGAAAGCGCCCAACTCATAATTGGTAAATTTGCGGGTTCAATTCCTGCTGGATGCACGCGAACGGGAACCTTTGTCGTACCCCGATTTGTTGGGGTTGGCACGTACCGACCGACGGGGCCACAGAAGATGAAGGAGAGTGCCGAGAAGATTCAACTTATTCTAGATTAAAAGCTGCTCAGGACCAGGTACGCCGACCACGATATTTGGAGTTTGCAGTAGGTGATCATGCTTGACTTCGGCTTGAACCTACAAAGGGTGTGATGCGTTTTTAAGTGAAGGATTAGGTATAGCTGACCGATACATCGGACCTTTCTTGGCCCATATACCCCTAGCCCTTACTCCCTTGTTTCGGTGGTTGGTCTCTACCTTTTTCTGTCTCTTGGCTAGTTTGTCTTCCTCTTCTTTATATTCGAATAAGTGGGCCAATCTGGCTTTGAACCGGATTGCTAGCCTAAAGCTAACAAAGAATTCCCGCCCCCTTGTAAATCCAATCCCGGAACTACAGCTGAAAAGGATCGTGCAGTGGATGTGTCGGGTTCGAAACTTGCTCCCCCACGTCCTGAGGACAGAAATTATCGCTTAGCGCCCTGGGGAAGACTTCTAGACTGCTGTGGGAGCTCGAAGGAAGCAGAAGCAAAACCTGCTTTCTTTCCAACCTCCATGGGTTCCTCCCTGTATGACATAGTCCATTGGATTGGGGCAATGGTACGCACCTATGTTTGGTGTCCCCTCTCTCACTTCCTCGTCAGATCCTGGTCCCAAAGGGCAATACATTGAGTCGGAAAGACGGGCTTTCGTAAATTCCATTCTGTAGCCGAACTAGCCCCTGGATCAGCTCTCATAGTGGGGGAATCAGAGTCAAGTTAGGCGCAAAAGAGGGGGTTGACATCATTCGTCGTGATTGGATCAATCAGACTCCCCCGCAGGAAATGCCAAGGGGCGCCCTTTCTCATTATCATCTACCGCCCATTTCTTCATCATCTGCTGCTGCCTTAAGTGCGTAAAGTAGGCTCAGCTTCTTTGGTTTCTAAATATCTTGTGGTAGCCGAAGGGTCCGCTTGTTAGATTGAATTGAATCTTATATAACCTACGTAGCTAAAGAGAAAATAATAATAGTCTAAGTGGACCTCTCAAAGGTATAAATAAGTAGACATTAGTCTTACAGGTTCGGTCTTTTTCTTTTTTTGTTATGATGCCCACATTTCATACTTCTCAATTCTTATTTATTCAAGGGTTCGTATGTACTGAGTGACTCTAGGTCTATTCAGATGCAGCTTCAAGAGAGCTTTATTCGGCCTTTGTATGACCGTCTTCCCTTCCTGTCTATCTCCCTTCGGTCAGGTAGTTCTGCTTCCGATGCCGGAGGAGCAGGGTGGGATAGAAGGGTAGTTTCTGAGTTCGAGATGTCTGAGCTTGGAGGTTCCGCTTCTCTAATGTGATAATAAAGCAACAAAGCGCTCATCCCTTGCTTGTTGACCCGAGGGATCCCTTCGTGACGGCCTCTAGATTGAACTAGGGCTTTGCTTCGCTCGCCTACAGATGATAGTCTTCACAGCCGACAAGCCCATTCCCATTCATTCCTTCACAGCTGAGTTTGTCTTGTGCAGGAGATGGAATGTTCACAAAGCACGTGCATCCGAAGACTCTGAGGTTTGATTTGAATAGTAGAAGCTTGTTTCATAGGATAGGATTCTATTCTATTTGCTTGCCGGGAAAGGTTTGGGTTGGGAAGCTTAGCAGAGGGAGAGGTATCATACATAGAAGTCTTGAAGAGCATGGGGCCCCCAAGGTGAATGTGAATGGTGACGGGGTGACGGGCAAGCCTGCCGCTGGTTAAGAAGTGGGAAACTATCCGGAAAGTAGGTATGCACTCACACAGAAAGAAAGAGTGCCGTAGGAAATTGGAGCGGGGATTCTCTAGTATCAACTAGACCTTTTTCCGTAGTGCCGTTGGCCAGTGTACCATTGACCACGGGCGAAGCGCCAGGTTATGGGGAAGTCAGAGTCGAAAAAGCATAGGCATTTCCCATTTCCATAAGGTCAGATCTCTATCCAGTGCCTGCCGTGCCGGGATTGTCTAGAAAGGATTAGTAGTGATTTGACAGTTATACGAGCATGAAAACTAAAAGTATGACTCAATGATATATATGTGAGGTTTTCTTTAATAGAATGTAAGGCAGCAGAGTCGACGGTGTCACATTCTATATCTGTATTGATCGTCCGATCGCAGCAGACGAAGCATCAGTGCTGGTCACAAAGAAGTCAGCTCTGTTGAAAGCATAAGCGCCCAAGGAATAGGTTGGGTTGTTTTCAAGTTGCCAGAGATAGATTTCTTAAATCAGTTCAAGTGGCTAAGAGGAAGCTCTTTTATGAATTGGGACATCGGCAGGTATATAATACGTGTGGGAAGTCCAGTCCTGGCACTTACACTTAAATAGGAGCTTGAAAAGAGATCTATTCTATCTGAGAGTTGAGGCTTATTCTTAAGTAAGTAGTATCCTCTTAGAACAGGCGGGTCTTTAGTCGCGAAGAGGTCAGGTCGAACAGTGGAAAGTATTGGATTTCCATATCAATAATATCTCCCAAAAGAAGGAAGTTGTTCGCCAGAGGAATCAGAGTCTGCGGGGGTTCTTCATCAGGAGGAAAGTAGAAAGTCGTCTGGCATATGACTGTTACGAACTAAAAAGTAGAGATGAGTCACCGACTCGTGGGACGATGAACCAAGTCGCCAATTGGCGATCTGTTTTCTAGAGAGTATTCTGTCCTGTGTTGGCTATCTTCTGGCACTGTCTTTGGTCAGGGATTTGCCAGGCCGGAAAAAGAAGAAGGCGTTGTTCCGTACATTCTCTTTATTCGTTGTCCATGCTGCGTTCTATTATTTAATACTCAAGTCTGCCTCCAGATCCAAGGGAAGAAAGAAGTAATGGCTCTCTAAACTCTGTTTATAGATTTATGGATCGGTCAGCATAGCTTTTGGCCTAGAATTTCAGAGATGCGAGTGCTTTAGCGCTAGTTCAATGAGTTTAAAGTTACGAACAAAGAAAGAAGACATATTGCCAACTAAGATGAGTTTATTTTTTGCTATTTTAGCTAAGCTAGCGTCATATTACTGAATTCATAAGGTAGGTTGTCCTGCTTATTCTTGCATATCCCTACCTAGGCAAGGGAAGGAAGAGTGGGTTAGCGGGCTTTCTTCACATGTTTATTTTTTTTCCTAAAAGGAAGAGTGGGAATGCGGGCTGTTTCGAAAGAAACTATGAAAAAATAAGATTTATCGTCCAATCGGACAGGGCTCGCGAACCTAGTCTAGTATAGTGGGATGAACTCCGCGCCTGCCTGAAAGCATGAGTGCCGAGCCTGCCGGGGCATTATCCATTTTAAGTTTCCCATCCTGTTGGCTGCCTTCTTCTTAGCCAACTGAAGAATCGGTTGAAGTCCATTGATTGTGCAAAACGAAACACACTTTCTTCTTTTCCTCGTACCGTCCATAGAGGGCAAGAGTGATGCCTAAAATCACGGGGAAATGCAGTTTTCGAAATCCATATTGTGGTTTCCAGAGGTCAAATCTGCTTACGTGATTCATGTGAGAACCAAGGCCAGCTCAACCAAAGCGTGCCATAGACTTCAGTGCTTCTTCAGTGCTTTAAGAGAATCAAAAGTACGATTGTATTTGTGGTCATTGGACGGAATAGGCCCGTCACCTTTCGAATCGAACACAGGAATCATCTGAAACAGGCTCATGAACCCTTGTTTTGGAAGCGGAATCTATCATTCCTACTCTTTTTCTGGTCTCGGGCCATACCATAAATCGTTAGAAAAGACGATTTCGATTAGTGAATGGGCGCGCTCCTGCTGATCCTGCACTTGATTGACCTTGCTTCTGGACTTGATGGAAGGAGAGAAGTCAACCTTTCCTGTACCCACGGATGATATCCTGAATGCAAATCTATGGATGTATGAAACCACGAGAGGGAACTGTCTACTAGACCCGCACCAAAACAGAGCTAGCCTTGGGAATGGATGAGATGAGTTCTAGTCCGTATTTTAGGAAGGCCAGTGCTTGAAATGATGTTTTCTAGCTGGAAAGCAGTTGCGCTAACGCTTTCCTCTTACTCACTATCGCGAGTCTAGCACATCCTAAGTTTTCTTGCTTGGTTCAGCATCCAATTAGGGAAGAACCCCGCCCCGAAATGAGTTTGTTTCTATGGCAGAAATGAGCTTAGCTTCCTTTCTGGAGTGAAGTGGAAGCATGAGTGCTTACACGAACGGAGGAAAGCGAATTACTTACTTGCTTGGGGCTCGGTGGAAAGCTATTCCACTGGCCGGATAAATAGTGGCTATCCCGGCACCTTGACTTGAATTGAGTTGACTGCTTCTTAGCATTGACCTCTTAGCCGAGTTCTGTCACAATCGCCGGCTAGGCTGCTTACTCGAAAGGGACTGACAACTCTTTGAGGCCGGTGTGAATCTACCCATTTCTTATCCATTGGCCAGGTCCCTGTTCTGTCTTTCGTATTCTACTCGCATTGAGTGAACTGACACATTGATTGGTATTGGTACCAGATGTGAATGAATGAGATCATTTCTGTTTGTCGGGATGGGATGGGAGCTGATATCGGTCCTTTGGACCTTGATAGGTGGAAGGGGAGTTCATGAAGTCGGAAGTTTGATACAGCCTAAGATTGGATCTCTTGATATCTGACCTTGTTTCCAATTCGGCTGCCAGCAGATCAGAAAAAGTGTGTCCAGCATTCAAGTAGGCAACCCTATTATTCCAAGCGTGGGCCGGGGCAATCATTCCTTGCTGCTAGAGACTAGAGAACAGACAAGAGATTTGAACCGAGGCTGCAATCAATCAACGGCTTTCCTCCCTTCTTCGTGTAGTGTAGATTGGCAGTACGGGAGACTGTTCTTCTTTTGTTATTGGAGTCGAGGTACCCACCACCGGGAAAAGGAAATCGGCCTTCATTCGTTTTTCTTCGTCGTAGTCGTTTTCGTCCTCGGCTAAGGTATCATCAGATATAGAAGAAGCAGAGAGTGGGGTAATAGCAAAAAAGGAATATAACTCGTCCGAGGAAGTGGGCTGTGGCAAGGTCTCTTTCGTAGAGAGGGTAAGTTCTTGCACCAGCATAAGCTTTTCTTGCACCTTCTTTAGCATAGGGTTGGGTTGGAGGTGAAGTTATGGCTCAGCTTTCTTGATCTGCTTTCTTGAGTGACAGTAGTTGTTTCTTTTCGAATAGGAAGTCACTCGGATTCGGATAAAGGAGAAGGACCACGATCAGAAAGAAAAGGGGAATGCCGAACTGGATACTCTGCTTAAAGGAATAAGCCTCCCTTGGATAGATCGAAGAAAGAAGCACTGTGCGTTACCAGGTGTAGTGGAGAAAGCAAGGGCAAAGGTTTCATCAGAAAGAGATGCTCGAGCGATACCAGGATCACGATACGATTAATCTGATGGCGCAGCACGAACAGGAAATAGATAACCGCAAGGAAAGGGAACAGTTTAGTCCCTCCGATCCGTCAATCAACGATAGGGTTACCCAGAATTCTAATTAATAGGAAGGTTGGACTACCTCGAATGGCAACATGCTCGCTGATTCCTACCACTCCTATCTACATAACTGCTCCAGAGAAGGGAAGGCAGATGTCGAACCAGCGATTGAGTGTACTAGTTCATTTAATGATTGCAAAGCGGAGGCTAAGGACATAACGAACAGTGCGCAAAGAAGAAAGCATGGGCATGGATACGAGACCAGAAGGAAAGAACGATCACCGTAATGCGATTAACCAGAGTAGCCGCCAGGGTGCAGTGCACCCTACGCTTTGAATTCTTCTTGGCAGCTCAAGACCTTTCTTGTTCGTTCCTTGCTCCCAGCAAAAGAAGCAGCTTCTTAAGTGGATTTATCCGGGACTGATACTCTTTTCCGAACTAATAACCAATGATTTCCATTTTGACCAATGGATACAGCTCATGGTAAGACAACATATGGCTTCTTCCTTGAGGGAATGTTCTAGCCGCCTCCTTCCGCCGTGCTTCCTCCGATCAAACAGCTACCTAGGCTTCCTCGCATACTCGGCTTTATCTAGTTTAGGATTGACTATTCTCTGGTGGATTATCTGGTGTCATAGTAGGAATCACCCCTTTCTTCTCAGATGGTCCAGTATATTGGTCAAGGCAGCTTGCTCCAATCATGCTTTGTTTATTGAATGAAGAGTTCACTCGTAGAAATGTCCGTTCTTTCCTTTGAGCATATCCGTTTGATTGCTCGTAGCGCTAACTAGCATAGCATCCGTTTTCTTGCTTGGTTTCTTTAGTATCACAAGCCACGGATTGAGCAACTAGCGCGGTCGGGTAGCTGCTTTCCTCTTTTCCAACCTCTTACCAACTCGGGATGGCCTCCTCTCGGTCAAGGATCCGACCTTCCCCTCGCTCCGGGGTTCTATACTTTCGATGCTTCTCTCGATAGCTATCCCCTGTTTAGTTTCTCGGCTTCCTATCTCTTAGGAAAGACTAGCTGGATCAGGTTAAGGGAAGGAAGTACGGGTCAAGTAAAGAAATACAACTGTTATCCACGAACAACCTTTTCTCATATGAATACCGTGCGCCAGTAAGTAGTCCATCAAAGCTAACCCGGGTTAACTACTCTCTAGGAAGCTTCCCCGTCCTAATCTAAGGAATGAATGAGGGAAAGTCTTGTCTCTTCTTTTCCGACACCCACTTCTGGATTGCCAATTCTCAGATTTCTCGGTTCCTTCTTTGGCTCGCCTTGACGGATTACTTCGATTACTACCGGACTTCCAGATTAGCTGCTTTTTACGCTTCACGCCTTTCCCTGCTGGGGTGGTGTCTTTCGTAGTCAGAAGCCTTGTTTGGCCATCAGGCATTATGTAGTTGGCACGGGATGCGTACTCCTCTCCTCCTAAGAAGCAAGGCAAGGGATTTTTCGCAAACTAGCGCGTTGTCGACGATGAAAAGAATGCGAACCGAAGACCCCTTCCTCTCGAAGTGCGGTGCGTGCCATCGTAAGTGTGACCCTCCATCTCATATTTATTCATTCAGCAGAAACATAAATCTACTCGAGGAATCACTCCTTTCTTCTTCATTATATATAATCTAAGGTGATAAAGAGTAGGATTTGGAAATTCCTGATCCCGCCAAAGCAAAGTCCGTCCCTCCTTCCTGACGAATGCTTATTTGCCATCTAATTTCCCAGAAGAGCAGAAGTATATCTGGGGATCGTCCACATTGAGGACTTGCCATTTGCATCTTTCATCTCAATGAAATAGTATTTTATCACGTTGAGGATTTCCCCGGTAGTTGTTTTGGTCTAATCTTGATTACTAATCATCTGGCTTAGCTCGACCTACCAATTTAACTTATCCTAGGGACTCGTTCGTTCACCGTGGACTATACTCTACTAAACTCAGAGTCGAGGTCTCTTCTTCTGGAATTGATCCTTTTCTGAGTTCGCTTATCAACTTATCTTTCCTATCGTCGTACTGGTTAAGGGTAGAAATCCAAGGATAAAGGAGAGGAAAAAGCGTTCATTCTGCCCAATGCCTTGAACCCGTTCGGTCTCCCTTAATTGTGATTGAAATGACGATGGCAACAGGTTTCGCTTCTGCAGCGGGCATATTATAAGCATCAGCCATAAAATCTAGAGATCGCAATGCGTTACCCACTTTTGGATCCGTAAAACGGAGAACATCAGTCCATAGAGGGACTTTCCTGAATTAGTGATACGAAAAAGTAAACGAATAAATGTGGGAAAAGTTGGGGACAGAAAAAGTTCCGTAATCGTCCTATTTTTTCGTCCTTGTGGAAGCGAGAAATGCGTAACGACTTGATTTTTAGATAGAGGATATTGGAAAGAAGTGCGTAGGTAGGCCTCAACGTGTTCATTGAGTAGCTTGAGGAAGTTTGCCATTGTGAGACGGTTAAGGCCACCCCTAAACTCCTGGACCAGTCTACCAGTGCTAATACTTTTCCCCCACATCTTTAAAGGAATCCTAACTTTGATGCCCCCACTATCTGTAAAAGAGACAAGCAACCCTGTCCCACCAAGAAAAATGAGAAGTTTCTCAGAGGTAATCTCCTCCCAGCAGGTCTAACTTATCGCAATAATTTTTGAGTCGCATTAAAGAAATTTGGAATTCGTGGAATGCCTAACAAGATGGTGATCCACAGTAAGAAGATAGTATGTAACTAGAGGGCGAGAGTTGTAAGCCAATAGGGGGAAGTAGAATGCTCAGGTGGGAGGAATCCAAGCCTAAGCACCGGATAACTCGTACAGAAGGATAGAGGAAGAGAACCGGGTGGCTTGACACCTGGTGATGTTAGAAAGAAGACAAGTGCTTATGCTTATAAGGAACCCCAAGGTTAGCTTATAGCTCTTGAGTCTTATCTTATCCCTCCTTCATCCCTATTGCTTCATGCTATGCTTGTACGACTTCTTACTGATTCCTATCTTCTCGGCGTTGGCTTGTACTTCTGCTTATAGGGTACCTGCGTTCTTCATCAATACTGAAAGCGGATGGACTGTTGGCCAAGCTAAGGCAAAGCCGAATCTCAACTAAATCTGACTTATTTTCACAGAGGAAGAAGCTTCTTTTTAGCCTAGTGCTTAGAACGAAAGCCATTGCAAAGAAGCGAAGGGCGCTAAGCGGGGATGGTCAAAAAGTAGAAACTTATACTTTCTGGTAAACAACTGGTTAGAAAACCGTATCCCTGCCCCATTAAGCGTGCTTGGGAAAGACTCCAGCTTTATGAAAGAGGTAGGCCCCCGTAACCAATTTGAAAGGGACACTGGCCTACTAGGAATTTGCAAATAGAAAGCCAGGACATGAAAGTAAGACAGATAGGAAAGGGGATACCTAACCCCCCACCCAGGAAAAAAACTATGTGTGGTCATACTCTCTGCCACAACTTTACTTTACTTTTGCCCCTTTCCGCCCTATGGTTCTTGCTATTTGTGGGTCCTTTCCAAAGGGTTTCAAGTGAGATAACTAGTAGTGTAGTGCAAATAGTGGGCTCGTAGCAGGCTGTCTTAGGGAGTTTGACAAGATCCCAAGTTTGATTCTTTTCAAGTGCTCTTAGCTCCTCCAACATGGCCTCTTGCGGCTCCTACGAGCTTAGCTTACTATCAAACAAACTTATATCCTGCTTTTCATCTGTAGGTTTTCCCCCATTCATAGGTCATCTACTTCGGCTTTTCCTTCTTCATCTTGTTGTTGAAGAATATCGTCTCCATCCATTTAGGGAATTCATACATCTGGACTCGTTGCCCATTCATTTCACTTCTGCTCGCAGCACTTCCGTACGGGCCAGCAGTGCCTAAGTCAAAGCCTTTGATTCTTCTCCCTTAGTGAAAGTGGGGCAAGATTAGACCTATGATGAGACTACCTATTAGTGTGTTGCTTTGGTGCAAGAGGTGATCCTATTTTATCATTCGTTGAGGAGAAGAAAACTGCGAAGGAAGTGATAGATCATGGCACCGGGGATGATGCGATTCAAATATTAGGGAGGCCACATCCAGTACCACACATTTTCTTCCGTGGATAAGAAAGCCTATTATATTATATTAAGTAAGGGCCTATGGCTTGGGCTACTGTGACATCTGTTTAGTCATAACTGCTTTTATAATTAATAAAGGCACTGCGGCATCTGTAATGGACTACCTTCCGCTACTGTTTAGTCTGTTCTCTTTAACTGTCCCTTTATTGTTTATAGGACTCGTATTGAAGTCTTGGAGTTTTATTTTACTTGATCTTTCTCACCCACTAGACTCTTTCAATATCATATAGAAAGGATGAATTAAATATCATTAATCAAGGCGCGTAGCGATTAAGGTGAATCAAATCCTCACTCTGTCCTTGTGTTCATGATAGCCCTAGGCAGCATAGTTGGTGTCCTGTAGGAATGGTTGTAGAAGGTAGGCAGTCCCAATCCTAGCCCATTGCTTTTACTTAGTCCATACACTCCATGGCTTACATGACATATCGGACATACTACAGCATGAGGCATACTGGACAGACTGCATAGGCTTAAGTAGTAGACTCATGGCTTACATACTGGACAGACTGACTCCTGTAATGCTTATTGCCAATCTAGCTAATGGGCTGACTTCATTGGCTTGCTCTCCTCACCTATGGATTCGTATTGAAGTCTTGGATGATGTAGTTTATCAATCTTAGAGCATGGTTCGTACCATACCTGTAGTGCCGTTCCTTGTGGTTCTTCTCCTGTGGTTGCTTTAACGAGCTGGAAGCGCCCTTCGACCGGCCCAGCGTTGCCGAAGAGGATTCGAAGACAAATGGCAATGAAAGGTTGTGGGAAGAGCTTATTTGAATGAAAAGAGCAGAAAGAAGCAAGTCGGGGTGAAGAAGACGTACGGTGAGACAAATACTGACTTGTAATCGCTGAGTCTACTGACTTGTATTCGCGGAGTCTATAGTATGCTCTTTTCTCTCTTTCTTGCAACTTCGTTCTTTTCTTTTTTGCATCCTTTTCTCAATGTCTTATTTGATCTCTTCCACCTTGCCTATGCCTATCGGGTATCCTGCCCCGGTGTATGTACCATAATGGATTTTAGCATAAGAACAGTGCTCTTCCTCGTTGGCTCGGTCCCCCCTCTCTCGTTGTCAGTTTGTCCACTAATTCTTCTTACCAAGGCACAAATCTGCTGCATCTATTTCAAGAGTTGCACCTCACTCGTCACCACGCCATATTGGCTTTTCTCTTTCCACTGCCTCAGCCACCACTCCTTAGCTGCATAATCCTTGACGAGATCGTAATGTTTAATTAGTTCCAGCCACGCTGTGTCAGATTTCATTCCTGATGCATTTTTCTTTTATTGTCTGGTGATTTTGAAAAGTCGGCACCCACAGATCTTCAGTGCGAATATTAGAGCAGACAACTCAAAATCGTGCGTAGGATAGTTATGCTAGTGGGCAACTGGCCTTTCCCATAGGCTATGACACAGCATAAGAAGAAAGCTTCGCTCAGCCTAAGTCAATAGGGTATGATCCGTCTCTGGCACGGGCATGGCTAGAATGGGCACGAACTGGTCATTGTCATAGGGATGCTAGCCATGGTGTAGTAGCATGATTATAATAGGGTTGAGGTCAAACTTTCTATTTGAATAGGGACCAGTTAATATATACATTTTGAAACTAGAAGGTGTTTCCTTAGCTTCAAAGTCTGGGTCGAATAAAGAGAAACTCCACTGGTAATGTGAAAAGAGCCCTACCCGCCTTCATAGAAGATAAGACGGAACAAACTTCTTCTTTGAAACTAGGCTAAGGCTTGTATTCTTTAAAGTATTTGTTTTCATTCTTTACCTTTCTTGCAGCTTTGGAAAGAGTTATCCAGCAAAATGAGATTCAAGTCCCTTGCCCTGGTACTTTCCTTATGATAGATGGTAGTTCGGTCGTTTATTCGCCCTCTCCCTAGTTTCAGTGAAGAATTGCTTGCTCTACCTACTACAAGAAGAACCTATCGTAGCATACTATGGAAAATTGAAGGGTGTGCGGACTTAATGACAAAGATTAAGGCCAGTACCTGTGTGTACTTGTGGTGTGGTATAGTAAGTGGTAAAAGGCAGGCTACTAAAGCGTCCGATGTGTGCACCTTTTTCACTGCTTCTACTAAGCCTTTTTGCATGGATTACGAACAAGACCCTCCTTCATCCCTATTGCTTCATGCTATGCTCTAAAAAAGCATTACCATTCATCCTCTCATTTTCCATAAGAGCAAAAGCAAGCTCAAAATCCAGAAACTGCGTTCGCAGCGGAACGGAAAGAAGACCCTTCCATTTTACTTTGAGGTGAAATGCAGAGAGTACACCAATTAATGTCTGCGAGTTAGGCACCAAGAGCAATAAGAAAGCGTTGGAAATGTTGGCTAATGGATGCAAATCTCATCCTTTGTCTTTGAGTTTATCTCTACCGCTGACGTCCACAACACTGCCTGGATTGAGACTCATTATCTCCTCCTGCCCCTACTTCTATGAGAGAATCATCCCACTTTAAGCCATATATCCCCCACATTGCTAATTAGTTTCCTTGCCAAAGTTTTTATTTCGGTATGTTATTTGAATACCGAACTTCTGTTCAAGCTATTTTTTAATAACCTTCACTGCAACAGGATAGATCCCTTTCACTTGAGATTCTTATTAATTATAGAGCTATCCAACCTTTTCTTCCTTCTTTCCACATCAAATCCACAGCACGCATGCTCAGGTTGAAAAGTCTTAAGTTAGACCATCTTCGCCAACTTATGCATGGATCCAAAAACGATATTCCTGCTTGACACACTTTGCCTTTACCCAGGATCACTCTTCTTCGGAAAAGCATACTCCATCTACTTTTTAATAGCTCCACTAAATGCTATTGCGTGAGGGTACTGTGCACCTACTTACATCTTAGCCTTGTACTGCGCCGGGTGCTTTGCTCACTATGAAAGCTGGTAATAAGATTCGATATAAGGAATGACTCAGCTACGCTTCCTTCTTCCGCACCAGTAGCTTCTAAGTCCAAATAAGGTTATTTCCTGGTCAATCGATCACATGATGACTTCTTCAATAACTCTTTGACCCTAACTATGTATGCATCTGCTTTGCCAATAATGAGATTTCCAAGCATTCCAGGCTTTGACACCACCTTTTTCTAGGCCATGTCAGAGCTAAAAAGAAGTTGTTAATTGATAAATAAAAGCAAAGAGATTTGAGCCATATGCATAAAGCTTAAACTTACTTATTGGCATACGAGCAGAAGCACAGGAAATGATGAGAGGCGCGCAGCGATTGATTACTAGCATATTCAATTAGACAGGTTTCTTTTCAATCAACACAAGCAGCAGGCGTAGCTTTTCATTCACTCGCTCTAAGCACGGGAATAGAATAAAGGTATGGGTCCCCCACCTTACCATCCGTTCTGTCAGACCAATTGCTAAAGAGTTTTATTCGATTTGAGACAATCAGGAGATGGGCCTTTCTCAAATTGAACAGCCGGCCGCTACTAAGCTATACTATATATAGGCTCTAAAGGTCTTACTTTAAGAGTACTCCTATTATGTATGGGTGGATCCGCTCTACGTAATGAAGCCAGCCTAATTGGATAGCAGCAGGACTTGCGAAGTACCCAGGCAGGATAGTAAGCTACTCATAAGGTTTTAGGGAATGGCGTTTGGACTCCAAGTCTATGCCTCCAACCATGTTACAAGTGCCCAAGTCTAAGTTCTTCCAAGAGTTCAGACAGGGGATAGGGTATTTACCGGTAAGCTCTTTCTCAATGCATATTTTAAAATCGATGGGGGTGGGTCGGATTTGAAAAGAAAGGACCCCTATTACGGAAGTAGCTCAGTCAGTCAGCTATCTTGAACGTTCTTTGCAAGCACTATTGAGCACTAAGCAACTCTTGCTGTCCCTAAAGGGCCCTTCTACCTTTTCAGAGATAGCTGGTACATGACATCCATTATATGCTATTTTGGAAGTGAGAGAATGCACAACATACTGACAGATAGGCCAAAGGCTCCCTTGGCTCCAAAAAGGAAGGACGGTGCCCTCTTTCTCGCTACATCGGTTTTCGTTTGGTTTATGCTTGCTTTCGTACTGTGTGTGATCTTTCCGACCTCTTCTCTTCCTTTCTTTTTGGCGAAGCGAAGAGAAAAAACGGGACCATGAGCACAGGAGCCGCAGGCGAGGGTACATGGACCGCATACAGGGTAGTTCCCCGCACTTGAAGCATAGCCCACGAGCACGGCGATAAGTTCGTTTGGTAAACAAACGGCTCTGCCCTAGCTTCTACTTCCTAGTTTAGTTGATATCTAGGTTCCAGTGTAGTAAGTCTTCCAAATGTATAAACACTTTTCTGGTGTGGTTGAACCTATGATTATGATCGGTTGGGCGATCCGCCTATAGCCAGCCTTGGTCCAGGGCGAGCATTCACAAAGGTTTTTCTTCTAAAGGAAAGAGGGCTAAGAAGTTCCAGGTGAGCGATCTACTCATCTTCCTGCTAAAGGCAATCTCTATTACCGGAACGTTTTTTCTTATTCTTTACCCAGGCAGGCCTATCTCAGTTCCGTTAGTAGTTAAAGAATATAAGGTACCATGATGTATTATTAGTTGGAACCAAGCATTATAGAAAGTACTAGTTATTACAAGCCTAGGTAGAGTGCTTTTATCCAGCCAGGTGAAGCTCCACTCAACAGCTTCCATCCGCTGGGCTCTTCTTTACAGTACAGGCCATCAACAAGTAGAGGAAGGTCGATTGGATCATGTCCGAATCCCATTGCAGAAGAGTGAAAAGCAGATTTATGTATACATACCATATGACTGAACAACTCTTTTGACTGCAGACCCGTAGGAGGAAGGTGGAGTTAGTTAGATGAATTGCACCCGACATGGCTCGATGCGTCGCAGCACGCCATCCGTGGAAGAACACACATGAATAGAATAGGCCTCCATACTTGCCCAGCCCACAGCAAGCATCAGTGGTGGTCACAAAACCTGCACATTGTAATTCGATCATAATGTGAGTGCTTCCCCAGAGGCAGAAGCTGAGTCTACAAAAAGGTGGGAGCATAAAATGTAGGTGAGTCAATTGCGTGTGGCCTTCAAGTATTTCGTATTGTAACAATATTCAATCGGCATCCAAACAAAGGTGCATGTACGGTTCCTAAGGGATACAATTTTGTCCTAATCAACCAAACAAGCAACGGATTGAGCAACTAGCGCTAGGCGCATCCGTTTTCTTGCTTCATCGAGAAAGATTAAATAAGTTGATAGCGCGATCTCGTACTAACACATACTCTCTAAATATTGAAGAACTTGCATGCGGCCACAACCGCGGTATGAGTTCTGATCTCAGACTTTGTTTGGGGGCTGCTTGCCCCTTCGCGTCGACAAGGAAACTGTGGACGACAATGGGTTTAGAATTAGAATAGAACGAGGACCCTATCGAACAAATAGAGGAAAGGGCAGAAAGGGGCAAAAGTAAAGTCTAAGCGACATATGGCACGAAAAGGAAATCCAATTTCGGTAAGACTTGATCTGAATCGTAGTTCAGATCCAAGTCGGTTCAGTGAGGGCGACCGCGAAAGTCACCGAATGGGTTCGGTCCGTCTTTTCCTGATCTTTGTTTGTCCCCCCAAAGGCGTGAGAGGACGTTGCAGATGTCCGGGACGGACACGACTTCTTCTAACGCTAGAAGACCACAGGAAGAAACCCGGGACCAGAGCATGTCGTGAAAGACGCACACGGGGCGGGCGTGCTTCGACCGTGTCTCCGGGGCACAGTTGAATGTAGATATCATGAACGCGAGGATAAGGATACCAGGCCGAGAAACCCGGGCAAGTACTCTACTCCCCTAATGTGCCGATCGCTAGCGCATCCAGGGCCCCGGCGCCCAGCTCCGCTGGAGAGGCCGTCACTGATCTTAAAAGTGCGTCTGCGGTTCGGATAGACTGATTCTGCGAACGCCTAGCCCCAGGAATCAAGAAAAAAACAAGTGCTAAGTTTCATTTCAGATCAGTGAATAAACCGAAAAAAGAGACCTTTTTCGCTCGGCGCCGCACTATGCTCCGCTTCAACAAATGAGAGTTTTCGGTGGAACCGGTGAACCACGCGAGCTGGTTAGATGCGTGGGGCAGAGGGCTCGTAGTACCTGATAGCGCAGCTATGCAGTGGAAGGGAAGGAGCCTAAATCGACCCCCTTCTTTCTTTTTTATTCAAAGACATAAAAGCACAGTACAAAGAGATTGGACTCTCGGATGAGACCTTGCAGCTACCGTTCCGACGCGCCCCTGACCCTATCTTGATTAAAAAAAACCGAAAACCCTCTCTAAGGTGGAGCCTAGTTGAAGCTGTCATTCAAAGAAAAAATGGGAATCAAAATCCACTTTTAGGGATATAGATGAAGTCTCGCTCAGTAAAGAGAGTTGTAGATTCGTAGAAGAGGATCAGAGTACGCGCGCTACAAAAGGCAGCTAGCCAATGAAAGTAAGTGGAAAGAATATAGTACTTTTGTACTGACCCCTCCGGGGCCCCCGGTTGTTTTGGCGCGCCCTACCCCAACGTTAGACTATTGCCTTTTTAGCCTACGCTTGCTGCTTGCAGCATGGATTCGATAGATCTATCGAATCCATGCTTCCCCCGCCCCGAAGCGAGACTCTATCCAGATCTCAAAGAATAACGAGCTAGGCGGCCGGCGGGCAAAGAAAGGGGGCGGGCCGGCCGGTCGGGGCCTTGGCGATACGTTCTTCTTTCGAAGCGTTTTGCCAATAGAGCGAGGGCGTCCTTCTGGGGTGGGGCGTTTACTTGAAAATGACAACCGCCTGTTCCAGCAGCGGGGGCCTTGCACGAAAGCAAACCGCCCGATTAAGTAGCAGTTGCTTCGCTGATGGGCCCTGCGAGGGGGGCATTGTCCCTCAGTTCTTACCAACCTCAGGTGTGTAATCGACATCTAACTTATTATCTTCTATTTTTCATGCAAGCTACTGAGATATGCCTCAGCTGTCCATTTCTTATTCATTCAGGGCGCCCCTAGTGGACTTGGCGGTGCTCCTTTCTAAAACCAGAACAACTCTGAACGTTAGGGAAAATAAGGGAAGACCACCTGAGCGAACCGACCGAAGGGACTTTCTTACTTATCCGAACCGAACGTTAGCGGCTTAAGCTAAGCCTATCACGAGCAGCGTTGCTGCTTGATCGGCGGGGAGGAAGATCTCCAAGTATGGGGCAAAGGATCAAGCGCTTTTACTTTGCTTTGTCCCCCGGGATCCACCACAGGTTGGGTTTGAGAGCCGTGTGATGGGTGACTATCTAGCACGGTTCAGAGAGCACGTGTATGTAGTCTGCGCTGGTGAATGGAAGCCCCCGCCGCAAAAAAGAAGCGGCTTTTCCCACGGCTCTGTCACCATTGACTCTATTTATTATTATGGTAAATCATTGTATCAAGATGTCAATCTTAGATCTTATTTCAGTTCGATACGTCCACCTACGAGACTCACCTTTGGCTTTCGTCTCGGTAGGTGTATTATTCTACATTTTCCCAAAAGGACATTCATTCATTTCTTTCTTCCCCGTCGACCACTACGACTAAAACGACGCGACAAATCAAGACCCGGAAAGGATAAGGGCCGGTGGTGGGCATTTGGGAAAGTCGGGCCGATCGGGTGTCTTCATTCAAGCGAGGGTACAGAGGAAGAACGAAACGAAGTGAGAGGCCGGGGGGCAGGGAAAAGAGTCGAGTCGATCGACCGGGAGAAGCAAAACGAAATCAGGATTTGGCCGAAAAAGATGCAACGTTATGGATACCATGACCGATCACCATCGAGAAAGAAGAATTTTTCTAAATCACTTCGGGTGAGCGGGGCCTTCAAGCATCCGAAATACGCCGGGGTTGTAAATGACATAGCCTTCCTGATAGAAAATGACGACTCCTTCATAAAAACAAAGTTATTCAAGTTCTTTTTTTTACCAAAGAAGTCCCGCTCTGACGGCCCGACGAGTCATCTACTAAAAAGGACCCTCCCCGCTGTGCGCCCCTCCTTGAATTATTCGGTCATGCAATACTTTTTTAATACAAAGAACAAAATGCATTTCGACCCCGTCGTAGTTCTCAATCATTTCGTGGCACCGGGTGTGGCTGAACCATCTACGATGGGGGGAGCGAAGGGAGGAAGCTTAGATAAGAGAATACGCTCTCGCATCGCTTTTTTTGTAGAAAGCTCGACCAGCGATAAAAAGTGTTTGGCCCGAGCCAAAAAGAGGTTGATCCACTTCATTCGCCAAGCGAATGATCTTCGCTTCGCGGGAACAACAAAAACCACCATCTCGCTCTTTCCTTTCTTCGGTGCTACCTTTTTTTTTTCAAGGGATGGGGTTGGGGTGTATAATAACCCATTTTATGAGTATGCCCGGGAACAACTCCTAGGTCAATTAAGGATCAAATGTAGGAACCTCATGGGTAAGGATAAGGTAATGGAATTGATAGAGAAATTCATAGACCTAGGTAGGATAGGCAAATTGATAAAGGGAATAGAGATGATGATAGAGATCATACTGAGAAAGAGGAGAATTCCGTACGGGTACAACTCTTATTTGAACGAAGTGCAAAAAATGCGATCTTTTTTGTCTAATAGAACAAACACTAATACCTTAATTGAGTCGGTAAAGATCAAATCAGTTTATCAAAGTGCTTCTCTGATTGCTCAAGACATCTCTTTTCAACTGAGGAACAATCCAATCTCATTTCGTTCCATTTTTAGTAAAATAGTTAAGGATATTCCATTAATAATGCCAAAAGGGGTGGAGGGGATACGTATTTGTTGTTCTGGTCGATTAGGGGGTGCGGAAATAGCTAGAACTGAATGCGGAAAGTATGGAAAAACATCTTGTAATGTATTTAACCAGAAAATCGATTATGCTCCTGCGGAAGTATCTACTCGTGACGGAATTTCAGGTGTCAAAGTGCGGATCTCATATAGTCAAAATAAGAAGGGACGTGCTATATCCGAAACGTACGAAATATAGTAAATATAGTAAATGCAGATGTAGTAGGGGTCGCGAACCGGATGGTACACAACTTGGTTTTGGAAGATATGGCACCAAAAGTAGTAGAGCTGGTCGTCTTTCATATCGAGCCATTGAAGCAGCGCGTCGGGCTACAATCGGACAATTCCGTCGTGCTATGAGCGGACAATTCCGAAGAAATTGTAAGATATGGGTAAGAGTTCTCGCAGATCTTCCTATTACGGGGAAACCCGCAGAAGTTCGAATGGGAAGAGGAAAAGGAAATCCTACGGGTTGGATTGCTCGTGTGTCCACGGGACAAATCCCATTTGAAATGGATGGTGTGAGTTTGTCAAATGCTCGACAAGCCGCTAGATTAGCGGCGCATAAACCATGTTCGTCAACCAAGTTTGTTCAGTGGTCGTAACGTAATTGGTTAGTGGGGAAAAACCGGGCCGGGACTCAAAATAATTTTACGAAGTGTTTGTTCCGGAAGTGGAAAGACAAAGAGGGATAGGGAGCTCGCCTCCTTCTTTTTTGTAATCGCCGAAATGGAAATTGTACGACGACCCTTCTTGTTCCAGGCATACGACCCTGAGACGTGACGGTGTCACTTTTCCGGCCCGGTAAAGTGACAGTTATATAAAAAAGAATAAGAAAGAGAAGCGTGATGTTGTCAGCAATCAAATTATCGTAAATAGATAGTATAGTACGGTTGCGTTGTTTCAATTTCTGTTCGTCGGTCCTTGGGTTACGAAGAAGAAGATGCACAAAGACTCCCATGTCTTTCTTTTGGTTGGAAAACCCAACCTGCGATTTCAGATAAGTCTTTCTGCTTAGAGCAAAGCAAGAAGCGGAGCTACAATCATGCTTTCTTAAGTATGGAGAACAATATTTTACTTAGTTCATTTGAAACGTCAGTACTACTCTGTGCTATTTGTACTATTATTTTAGTAGGCACGGCCACGTGCAGAAGATTAAGGGGGGAACAGACCTCACTTGGTAAACGACCGAGGGAAGATGAAATTCTTGACTTACCCCAAAAGCGAATTTGGAAACGGGGGAGTCATCATCCTCCGGTCAACCCGGAAGCCCCACAAATCGAGGGGGTCCCGGAAGCCCCTCAACTAGAGGCGGGGACTCCAGTGGCTTCCCCCGTCCAAGTAGAAGAAGTGAAGCAAGAAGGACACCAGAAATGCAGGGACATAATTGGAATTCAAGATGAATCACGGTAAACACTTGTAGATCTTTCAGCTACACCATATGACCTAAAGTGAGAATAACTATTCGTTCTGGTATCACCCCTCTAAGCACCTCTTAATGATCCTAATTACCTAAAAAGAGAAAAGACTGGGACCGTCTCAACTGTAGCAGGGGTAATGTGCCCAAGAGCTCCTATCCTAGGCTTTCCCAGGCACCTAACCTAGCCTTGACATAGCATTCCTGTCTACACCTCTAGGCTACGAGCAAATAGTATTTCTAATACATAAATTAGAGTGCTTTGTTGGCTGAAAGACTATGGAATTAGAGAAAGAAACAGTCTCCCACTGGCAATTCTTCACAAGTTCGAAACTTAACACGAACCCTTGATCGCTGTAGCTGAAGTGGTAAAACAAGAAAAATTGGTTCTTTTAGCCTTTCCTTCCCTATTTGACTTTCCTTATTCTAAATGGGAATCTTTCTTTGAAGAAATAAGAAAGGACTACTTGGAAAGTGACACAGACACTGGTACATCAGGAAAACCTTTAGAACTCACCGTTCAACTTGATCTTCGCAGGAAAAAGCTTCTTCTCTATTAGGACCTAATAGCAATAAATAGACCAGCCAGGCGAGTGAGAAAGGAGGAAACATTACTCTCTTTCTGCAAAGTCCGAGTCCCATTTGATGAGCCAAAAGAACCATCTCTATCTCTTCTTATATTCCAGAGATTACTCGCTCACCTACAATGCTTTGGGCCCAGTCTTCTCTATGCATGGATGGCTTTGAAAGAAAGATAACTAGAATCAATCTCTTCTCCTAGGAAAAGAATCGGATTTCTTCGAAGAGCTGCGAACTTGACCAGAAGAAAGGTCAGTGTAGAGAAGCTCGGTCAGTGATAGTCTTCCCCCGACCGTATTCTGACTAGAAAATCTGGCTTCTATTACAATTACAAGTTCCGTTCCTAATGAAACTACTCAAATAAAAAAGTACGTGTACAATACAGAATTGTTATATGGGAAGTTTACTATTGGATATAACATGAGAAGAGCAAGCGGAGAACCTGTGCCCTTTATCATAGGTCATGCTATTTCTCTTTGGAAGATTCAAGTGGGAATGCTGCGCCCAACATGGATGTCTATGCTATTATTGAGAAAAAATGAATCAAAAAAGCAGCAGAATACGAGAAGGATTTATTTTCTGAAAGGGTGTATACATTAGAGTGTACCTGCTTGGTAGGCATGAAATCACTGACAAAGAGTTGCCTAGCTCCGATGAAATTGCAAGCATAATTTGGAATTTAATAGAAGCGGGCATAGCTAGGGGTGAACCACGAGAAGTTAGAGCAAGAGCTCCGGGTAGGTATCGTAAACATCCTGAGTGTATCACGGCATTGAAGCAGAAGAAACAGAAATGTTTTCCTTTCATTGTAGCCGATATAGAGACTGTTATACTAAATAATGTGCTTGTACCTTATGCTGCGGGGCTCTTAGTGGTGAATCCGGGGGATGATGTGGCTGCCATGGATGATCAAATAGACACATATTTTTTTGAAGATTACAATTTGATAATACCTTCCCTTGAAGAAAGGAGTACTAAAATGTTGGTAGATTTTATAGAGCGTATAGCCAAACTGGGATCTACTCACAAGGGCGTGAAAACAGTTTACTTTTCGAATCTAATTTCTCGATCCGATCGACTTAATGAAGTTTTTAGCCAGTCATATGGTCGAGTACACCATCAAACCGCTGATGAGGAACAAGAAGCTTTACCAGTTATCAATTTATAGGAAAAAAAGGGGGAATAAGAAATTGGTGTTCCATCTACGAGATTCATACACTCAACTCCCTAATAGTCTAGAAACATTGGCTAAGACTTTATGTCCGCACTTAGGTTCAAAAGGCTCAATAGCACATGACGAAGTTCAAGTGTCTTCTCTTCAGGAGAATAGAGCCCAATTGTTGGATTATATGGAGCTGGATATCAGTCTTTTAGGTGATGTGATGCTTCGGGCTAAATCAATTTATTGGACTAGATACAATGTGGATATCGGGGTATGTTTGACATTGTCATCGCTAGCTAAAAAAATATATCGAATGAAGTATTTGCAAAATATGAATGAAAATGAGATTCACGAAGGGATTTGTGGCAGCCATCAAGGAGCCAGAACCTTAGCTAAGCGAGTCCTACGAGATGGGTTTTATTGGCTGGCCTACTTTGCGAGCAGAAGCGTAATATTTAGTGAGTCTCAGTTTGAAAAGTGCCAGTACCACAGTCGTATGACTCACAGACCTCCGACAACCTTGACGAGTATAGTGACCTGACCCCATGGCCGTTGCTTTTGAACCTGGGGAGTTTGCTTTTGTACTTAAGCAAGGGAATTTGATGAAAGTGATTGAGCTGACCTACTATCTATAGTAAGACATGCCCTTTCCACAGGAGTGGAGGAGCTCCCACGTGATGGTGTAGTGTGAGGCTGTTTGGAGACCCCTCTGGAACTTGACCCTAGCTCCATTTCTTTTCCTCTTAATAGCAAGATTTTCTTTGTCGTAAGACGGTCGATATGGGTCTTTCCATTGCATCCACACCTCACTGGCATAAGCTTATTAAATGGTTAAGGGTGAAGATCGGGCATGGCAAGGACTGGGCCGTATACATAGGTTCTTTGAGCTGCTGTAAAGCTTCTTACGAGTTCTTTTGAAACAGTTCGGTAAGCGGGCTTGCTGATCTACCCATACCCAGGCGCTTCTGAACCGATAATATCTTAGCCTGAACTCCTTCATTTAGTAGCCGAACATTTCACATTGCCTATATCTTCTGCCGGGTCTGGACACCCTCTGAGGCGCGAAGCGGTGAGCTCAGCTCTGAGACTTGCGCCTTTCTAGCTAATAAAACCTCTTCGACCAATCCCCACATTAGAACTCCGCGTTGTGGAACTACGACATATGTCCCTCCCGCGTATTCCCTAATAGTGCTTCTCGGAAGGCCGTCTTAACTCGGATTGTCCGTCCTTTGAGAGTATTCCCAATTAGGTTAGGGATTTTTATTGGTTGGTGAGGTATTTTTATCATTCCCTTCGTATTGCAGGAAGTATGCTATTACCAATGTGTTGCTTGTACTGGAGAAAAAACCCTCAGATCAGTTGGATTTTTTAGAGTCACGCGTTAGGGTAGGAGTCTTTGATCATCTCTGAATCAAGTATATATTTTGGAATGAAAAGAGGATTTTCCTAGTAGAAATCCCTTATATAGAGTAAGTATAATATATTAGTAGATCGCCATTCTTTCTATCTATATCATTTGGAGAAACTCAAGACTTTGTGAACTGGATGACTACAGCCCCGGGGTTCCCTCACTCAAAACTCTACCAAGTGAGCTGAATTGAGATACTCTATATAGATTTCGAATGAGCTAATCCGTATAGTGAACTCAACGCCTAGTTCACTTCACTCTTTCGCTTACCAGATGTGAACCAAGCTTCTTTTCTTTCTCCCATAGTTCTACTATCAGTGTTTTGCTTTGTTCTTCAATCCATTGATTTCTTCTAGTTATTAGTACAAGTAGGGCGTCTTACTTTGCTTTTCTTTCCAAGCAAGCGGACCACCTATTCAAAGAGATCTGACTTCTCCTACTACTACTTCTTCCTAGGTAAGCAATTCCACTACTTCTCAAAAGCCTGACGCTCCGCGCCTCGTGCCTTTCTTCAATCAACTCGTAGGCTCCTCGCTTGACTATATTTTATTAGTGCATATATTTCTATTTTCGTAGTGATTCATTGCGACTCGTCCCGTTTCATTAAGGTCATTGGAAGGCTGCCGGAGTAGCAAACTTCTCTCAAACCAGCCCCCAGCCAGAATTTTGATTTACCTTATCGCTAGTGCAAACCCAAAATACAATACGATCTCATGTACTCTTAGAAAAATTATATGGTTGCAAATAGACAACAGCTAGACTAGTGGTAGTAGTAGCAAAAGTAATGGGTTGCTTTGAATGAAGAAAATAATACGAAGCTAGGCCTCGGGAGATGGGAGTTATTAAGAAGAGAACGGATGACACAATCACCACCACTGGCTTTACCCAAATCCCCCCCTTTGCCCTCGAGAACCACTACAAGAATACCGCATCTTATGAAAAAAAAAAGAAGATAATTACCCACACCCCAATCATGATTGAATCGTTTCATCATATCATGAAAACAAGAATTAATGATTCTCCTTCTAGGCTGATCCCTACAATGGCTTACCATTACTGTGTCTTCTTTCTCTCTCTATGGAGCACTGTTACTCTATTATCTTCAGAAAGGATAGTAGATGGAACAAGAGACTCTCGAAGAATTTGCTATCGAGCTCTAAGTTGAACGATAAGTAACGATGGGTAAAGCAAGGTATGCATGGGCTAGACTAAGAGATGTAAAAGGATTACGAGGGTTTGCTTGAGAAGGTTCTAATAGGGGATCGGGATTCAGGCCCAGAAAACAAACCACTGACCGACCAGACCAATTCAAGAAAAGAAGGACTCTTGAATTCAAAGCAGGATGTGGAAGCTGAAGGAAGGCCCAATTCATCACAGAGCAAGCTTCACCTTCTGTTTTTTCTTCAACCGAAGCACTCTGGCATAAACGTTTGTTTAGGCCATCCCTCCAACAAAGTCATCAGTCATCTGTTCTATGAGAGGAGAATCCCAGTCAAGCCAGATGATCAGCAAAGTTGTTCAGCTTGCTGTCAGGCCAAGGCACACCGGATCCAGAGACCTAATCTACGATAGAATCACTCTAGGGTTTGATCCTCATAAATACACATCGATTCACTCATATCACTATGAACGCGCGCATAGGAAAAGGGAGAGGACAGAGCTCTCCATTCCTTCTTTGAGAGAAGAGATTGTTGAGAAATCCACTGTGAGAAGGCAGGGACAGGCTAACTGGTTGGTCAAGGGCTACGACTCAGCTTAAGAAAGCAGCACACTGGACCTACATGCGGGCCATCTGAGAAAGAAGAAGACGCATCTGAAAATACGAAATACCAAAAAGAAAGTAACTAAGAAAAGCAGTCCGCACTCCCATCCCAGAAGCAAGTCCGATCGGAATTCCTACTCCTGCGTATTGCCTCTCGCAAAGTACGAGTTTAGTCCAAGAGATGAGGGTTCTTCCTTTCTGCCACTCCGTCCAAACCACTCACACGCTTCTTCGCTGTACTCTCTATACTCCTGCCCCTGGTCTTTATGCATTAGTTTCTTCGAACCTTCTCTTTATTCTGGGTGAAGTAGCTCTCTGGAGTACTAATAAGGGGCTGGCTTTCCTAAGAGTTATTTATAAGTCAAAGTTTAAATTATAAGGTAAAGTAAAAGTTGTAGTCACTCTTGTGCTTGCAGACTCTTGACAAAGGTTTCTTTCCATTGACTAGTGAGATGACAGGGCGGGAAATCCAGGTAGGTGAATCACTGAAAGGAAGATTTCTATCACTACAATGAAATTTGTAAGCCCATCTTATTAGCTTATGTCATTCTTCCAAGTAATAAGCCAGCTTTTAACGCCTAAAGTATACCTTGAGTCTTTTTACCTATGGGCAAGCAAGCCCTTTTTCCATACAAAACTCATGTTCCGTAGGACAGAAAGAAACTGACGGGAAATACAGCACGGATTATAGGGAGTTATACTGCTATTTCTATTCAGCCGTAGACCTTAAATCTGAATTGGAACCCTTAAGAGCCCCTTTTTTCAGTCTCAACTCACCCACATCGCCAATGGAGGAGAAGTGCTTGTGGGTGGCCAATCCCTGGCATGCATTTCCACGAAATGGAATAGAATGCTTAATAGGCAGGCCCCTCCTTTCATGTTAACATACGTCTAAGATTTTAAGTTCGAATCGTTGGTGCATAGATTTGTATCGCATTTGCTAGTTAGTCTTATGTTACCTGACCTGACAGAGCTCAGTGGCTTGCTTTAGAGAGTAGAGGATCGCTTAAAATATTGCATTTCCGCATAGATGGACTCATGGGTAATCCAATCCCCTGACAGAAGCGGCTTCTTCTCCTTGTCAATGACTTTATACACCCATTCTCACCCGTGCTTGCTGGTGAAGCTACCCTTATGGAATAAGTTGACAGGAATGATACGTGCACGCCTAACAGTAGTCGATTCTAATCATTGTCTTGTACCCAACATGCATGAAGAAAGAGTTTAATAGCATTTAAATAGTTGTACAAACACTTCGTGCCTGTGGCCTCTGGAAGCAGATCTACGAGACGGAAATGAAATGATTGAGAGAGAGAAGCCCTAGTAATTCAATGTGACCAGCCAGCACCTATTGGTTGGGATTACTCAAGGTATACCAAAAAGGTTGAGTGTCTCCTCGCCATTCATTTTGGAATGCCATCTAGGCGAGCAATAGTTCTCCGTTTCCTTCGTAATATTTGGCCGAACCCTGAAAGAAATATATAGGGCCCAAAATCATAAGATTCTCTGGAATCTCCACTGTTGCCTGACCCGAGCAAGTAGTAAGCAACTGTAGCGAGCACTGACTAGTTTCAGAGAGTCACTGCTTTTCTTCCTTGGATTGGAATACGCGTTCCAACTTACTGAGCTACTGGACAAAGAGGAGTATATACCCGGTCCAGGAAAGCTAGGGATAGTTGTTGATGCAAGGGAAAAACAAAATAGCACATCTGTTTGCTTGGCTGTCCCAACAAATTACCTGCTCTTGACTGAGCTGACTGTTCGTTTCACTAGTCCTGTAGCAACTGAGCCACCAGCCCATTTCGCTCCAACTTTCCTTGGTGCATATCAAGCTGTCCCTAGGCATTCCACTGTCTCGCCTGCCTTGGAACCTGCTTAACTAACTACTGCTGAGCCAACTAGTGCCTTCCTTATCACCAGAAAAAGCTACTTGTTATAGTCGTTCATGTAGCACTGTGCTACCATTCCTTTCTACCCAACTAAACTAGTCATTTACTCAACACACCGGTTCAATATAAAAATCCCGATGAGTAAGTTAATTCACTGGGTCCACTAAGTCTTTCAATGAACTCGCATAAATAAACTATTCGAAGAACTCAGTCCAGTCCAATAAGTAGATTAACTTGAAAGTAAAAGAACTCCAACCTGGAAGTACACGCATCAAGTAAGTAGCAGCAGCTGAATGACCTGGAACCCGCATCAAAGCCAGCCAGGTACGAGATTCACTCTCCCGAGCCTCCTCTTTATTCAGAAATGAAACCAAGCCATCTGATCTAACCTTAGGAAGGCGGTATGGATTGACTATAACTAACCAAAGCCAGTGAGTGGGATCTCATTGGTAGCCTAGCCTGGGATAAGCAAGGAGCGCGCATCACAATCCATATGAGGGTGGAGTCGTTGGTTCGAACCCAACTTGTATATTCTATATATATAGGAAAGAGGAATCTCTAGAAAGAAAAAGAAGTCTCTTAGTAGAGAAGATAGAGATTTTCTCTATTGATGTGAGCCTATATAGTTGAAGAGATTGAAGGCTACCCACAAATCTCATATATAGACGAGTGGAATTCACAAAGTCACTTCGCTTCACTTTACTTCAAAGTCTATTGATCGAAGTAATGCGGTTCACATCCTCATCTTCGGGTTGGTTGCATATTTTTTTCCTGTGTCCACCAGGAGTTCTCGCTACCCTTGGTGTGTGTCTTGGTGGCAAAGAATGCATTCATATAGTTGATGTCTTTTTGGGGAGAGGTGAGATCCCTGTTTTTTTGTAGGCTTGGTCTGAGTGAGTCTGAGTTTGAAGAGTAAGCACTCTCACTTTCAAATAAGAAATAAGCCAAGCACAGTTGGAAATTCTCAATCTCTTTCTGCACTTTCACACAACATAAAATTGTGAAAAACGCTGAAGAAACAATGCACTCCACTTATGCTGATTCAAACATGCTAACAAGAAAGCAAACCCGAAGCGAGGTGAAATAGGATAGGGAGTTGGAGCTTTCATCAACCCGGAACGATAGTGGAGGAGAGCCCGGATCCAGAGTTTGATGGAAGGAGGAAAGGGTGAATTCAACCGGTCTTTTAATGCCATCGTTCCTAAATGTTAATCCTCATGCTGTCTACGATCTGCTCAGAGTTGAATTCAAGAGATAGGAATATAAGACAAAGTTTAGATTGACCGATCTTGTAGATAGATTGGATAAGAAGATCCAACAAGCTCGCCATGAGCAATTAGTTCTCAAACTAGCCACCGCCTACGAGGGGTATGTGTTATACTCCCCCTCCTGACTTGAGCTGTTATAAGAAAGGGACAGGATCTTGCTCCATAAGTATGAGGAGAGTCGGTACAGTAGGCTCATACACCAATGCTTTTTCCCTACAACCGGATCCTAGAGGAAAACCTAATGCACAATAGGTAGCTCTTAACTTCGTCTGGTTATGCCCATAAGTCATCATGAATGCGATAATGCCCAAGAGTTCACGTAAAAAACTAGGCTCTAAGGTTAGGATAAGAGCACTCTAATCTAGTCTAGGTAGATGAGGGAGATCCACCTAAGCCCACCGTCTATAAAGAAGCACACGATCTAATCTAGTCTTATTGTTAGTCTCTCTATAAAGATGATCCATCACCTAAAGGGCGGACTCTGGACAGAAACTGAGGATTTGCTATAGGAAAGACCCTACCCTATAAGTTAAGACAATATGCTACATTCTATGATATCCTATTCAATCCCCCGGTTAGCATGCGATGCTCGTCGTGCTAATAAATCCTCTCTTCTTAAAGCCCAACCCAAGTAGGACAAAGAAATGCAAGTAAATACCCTCGATTCATTCCTTTTATGCGAGTGGGAAAGCTAGCTAGAAATCAATGACAAGGAGTAGAGCCTAGAGCAAAAGGGCCAGGCGTCAGGTTAGTTAAAGCAAGAAAGTCAATGCTGGTGCTCGCTTATTCAATCCTTTTTTCTCTCCTCCTTTGTGCTAATCACTAGTGCTAAGAACTAGGTCAAAAGGAAAGTCAGCCCTTAATACGGAGTTTTCTACTTGTTCTTACTTGTGTTAGTGAAGCCTGATAGTTCAACTTGCCTGTCCAAAGTCAATCTATGAAAAGTCTTCCTTATAGGCGCACCCAGCTGTAAGAGAGTAGAAGCAATCGGAGTAAATAAATCCCATAGTGAAATGAGCGTTAGATGTTGACTAGACAAAACTAGCTAATACATGTAGTAGGGTAACTTTGCCTTTTTTCTCGGTTATGTGAAAAGGTAGAAAACTCGCTACACTTTATAGGAAATGAACTACTCTTAATGCAAGCTAGTCAAGCTGGATGAGTTGTTAGGAATGGCTCAACCCAGGCAGCGCTAACCCTGTCTTTCCCAAAAAGTATCGTCTTTCCCTAGGGAGGACAAAGATTAACCAATAGTAGTCCCGAGGATTGTATGAGCAAGGTCCGAACTGTTTCTATTAGTAGCAACATGAGGAGCCCCGAAGGGAGAATAAGAAAGATTAACCGACGCCGCGTTTTCAGAAGAAGCAATTGGATAAGAATCATACGCTGTGAATGAGCAGACGAATCGACCGAGGGCTTACACACAAGAACAGAACCTAACTCTACTTCTTTTTCCTCCTCTCCTCTTTACTGCCCCCGCTATCAACAGGTCAGTAAATAAATATATGTAGTGGAGAAAGAAGAGTAGCCCCCCAGGTCATCAATTAGTAATAGAATAATCCCATCCCAGTAGTAGTCCTCTTGCCAACAAGATTTGATCTACTTAGACTAACGGAAACCATGGCCTAGTTCCTCGAGTAGTTACTCGTTCTAAACTAAATACGTTCGTAGCAGTAGCTGAAGAAGAAAGAGATCACTAGAATTCCCAAGGAAATCTACATTACTTGGCCGAGGAAGAACTAGAGTTGGCAAGGTTGACCTCAGCTCTGAGAAATAAGAAATCCGGCACCTATTGATTGAGCTCCATCTAACATATCGATATCGAGACATTTTCACGCTTTTGATTTCTTTGCTGCTCTTTCCTCTATTGCGGCGCATGGATAGGATAGGCGGCTAGGAATAAGTGATTTTAAACCTGAGGCAGAAGACGAAGCTACCGACTCCAATGTTGATGCACATTAACTAGGAGTTTTTGAGATCAAGCAATCAATCCTCGCCTCGAACTGGTATAAAGGAAGAAGCTGGTGGTGCAGGTTTGTATCAAGTCAGATGTAGAATATTTACTTTACATAAATGGGTTGCCCAAGGGATACGATTTCCGGAGTTCAGGAATAAAAACTAGTTCGATTCAAGGAAGAAGTTAGAAGCGGGTGGAAAAGAATCCCGTGCCGGTTTACGTTCGCATACAGTCGCAGGTGCGGAAGAAGTAGAAGCAAGGTCAATTCCAGGCAGAACGTCATTCGATGCTATTTCGATTCAAGCAGAACTAGACCCGGCCACAATAGTAGTTGAAGTATTAGCACTCAGAAAAATCATAAGTAGAATCGGGCATGAAGAAATGCTTTGGTTGAACCAGGCCTATTAGCATATGCATTAGCAGATCTTCTCACTCTAGCGATTTCAAGCGGACCCATCTCCCTTGCAAAGCGTTAGCGCTAGCCAGGTCAATATCAATAGTTCATCTCTATTGGTCTTACTTCACCCAGCTTCCATATCCAACTCAGACGTAGCTGCCTTCTGGCACTTTTTGAACTATATCCCATGACTTGACCTTGCCCGAAGTCAACAATCAAAGGTCAGAATGAAACCGTATCCACCCACACAAGAAACTTGCCCTGAAACTTAAACCGGCAGAACCGACTATGGTTAGAGCTGGATCTTGATCTTCCTCGAGAAAAGCACTGATCAAACCTGGAATGCCTTACTAGCAGGAATGAAAAGGTATGTATGAACCAACAAAGGTCAAGTTTATATATATTAGACAAGATTTAACCTTCCTTCACCGTGGCTTACTTGGATGGGAAAGTCGTAGATACGCGTTCTATTCTAGTCTAGAATAGGATCCATGTATAAACCAACAGTCCTAGATGGACACGAAAAGTAAGGTGATGAACGAACTTCAGAATACAATAAACAGAATCAAAACAAGCAAGAGAACTCTTAAAAGAAAGAAATCTACTGCTCTATCATTGACAGATATCTTTTAGTCTATAGCCCGCCCTACCTAGGGGGAACTCACACTCGCTAGAAGGCAAAAGCACTTGAAACAGTAGTGAGGTAAGAAATAAAACTACTCGCTTATTCTCAATATGCCTGCTCTTCGAATTCAAAACTCCTCAGCTATACCCCTTTCTACATATGTATATATGAAAAAGACAGCAGCTATACAAAGCTTTATCTCGCCACTTGATAACTCGTTTGCTTCTGGCTTGGCTGTCTTACTGGATTTCATCTATCCTTAGCTTACTGGCCTAAGATGTATATGCTTGGAATATTCGTAATCTCCCTCGTGGTTACGTTTTATTATCTTAGAAGGAGTTGCAACCTACAAGGCCTATAACGCCGGCCGTATCAGATCTTTCCATTGCCCTATGGTCACTTGCTTAAAAACTGAAAAGAGACAGACTAAAAAAGAGACTGAACTTCACTTAGGCTTTCTCGCAAGCTTATTAGAGCATTGAATTGACCTCTACTAATCAATGAGTAAGATGGCTTGGATTCTACTAAATCCAAATCCAAATAAAAAGAATGCTGGCTAGGGTGACGCTCGTGCTTCTTTCGAGTAAGGCAAACTGAGTAAGGGGTCGTGTTATTAAGTAAATTTCTTAGCTATAAGCCTGGCCTTTCACTTTTATTAGTACCCCTTTTTCCAACCTTTTCCATTCCATATCTCACCAGTCTTCTTTCCCTGGGTTGTTCTTGAAACGCGTATTAAGTACTTCCCTCCACAAGTCGATCACACCAGATCACAAAAGTAGGAAAGACCGGGTATCAGAACTTAAAACTCATAAACGTAAACTTTTCTCTTTAATAGCTTCAGTACTCATTCATGCCTATTGGCAATAATATGTTTCATCATAAGAATACCGTGAAACCTAGACATATTAAAAAAGTCCATAACTGGGATCTTCTCCACTCTCATAGTTGCAACCATGAAGCCCCACAATTTATTGAGTAGCGAATGACTGAACATCAGTCATGTTTGAATCATGGAATCGTAGAATCAACGCAATGATGTGCTTCATACTGGAATCTCCTACTACAGCTGGACAGGTTGCGGGGTCTGCGGCTCCCATTTCGGGGCACTATTGCGGACCTCTATTGGTCCCCTAACTTTTGCGGAGAATCAAGATCTAACACCTCATTTCTTTTATTTCTCTATGATATTTTGGAAAGAGATAGATCCGGCACTGCACAATCCTCTGGCCTTGGCCTCCCCGCAACCGGTCATCTCTTCTTTTCATGGAATTGCTTGCCCAGCTGGAAATGCAGTCAATCAGGTCTCTCTGCGCCAGGAAATGGTCCTCGAGTGCAAGGGCAGAAGGGATCCAGAAGTATGGTCGAGCAGAGACATACCTTATCTAAACTGGGTCTGGCTCCGGTTTCATCCTGTTATTAGTTCTCAGGAGTTGGGAGAAGAGAAGCAATGACTAGATTGGTGGTTCCTATGTTTCCTTTCTGCCTTTCAGCCTCTCCCGGCGGGGCGAGCCGGCGCATCCTTTCCGCTTTCTATTCTAGAAAGGGGTTTCTATCACGACTGATCCGCAGTTCGATGTCTTTAGCCTGACCCGAAACACCACTCCCGCGAGTAGAAAGAAAGAGAGATGATCTACTTGCAACTTGCTACTGCTGGTACCTTGCAATCGTATCCCGGCACCTTTAAAGCACTTTCCGGTGTCTTTCGCTCAGTTGCTAGCCCTGAGCTGCCTTGCCCAACTAATACTAATGCACTAGCATCTACGGACGTTCTGCCTTGATTTGACATAGATAAATAGGATGAAATGGGCCCAAGGGAAAGCATTCTTTTACTTCATGGCCTGGCACTATGCAGGATTCGATCTCTTTTCTCGTAGGAGGATCTTCCGCTTCATCTATAGATTCGTTTTCTCGTTGAACTCTTGCTTGAAAGCAAACATGATATAGTGATATAGGCCCGGGGCCAATGGGAATCTCTTTTTCTCTTAGGCAAAGCAAAGCAAATAGAAGTGAAGTAAAGCTTTCTCGATTCGATATAGAATAGAATAGTGACGAGAAAGGGCAACTAGATCACAGGATGGGGCATGAAAGCATTGGATTTGAGCTTTTAAAGAAGAATTCATTCGATCAGTGCGGGTTCACTGCCTTGCTTGAAGCCAATCTCTATAAGGGAGATGCAAATACTTCATTCTTCCATAGTGCTGCCAATGGAAGACACAGAAAATGTCATATTGCTTGCTTCTTTGAAATAAATACTTAAGAAGCTTGTTTTTTAGTGAAGATCAAAGGAAGTCACTAGAAGATACTTTCTGGCACTTCTTTCAACTGGCTAAGATATTCCCATAAGCGGCGCTTGCATATTATGCTCTACTTTCCCCTTCCTTCAACCTTGCATTTTGATTTAGAAACATTGGCTCATTTAGATTTAGTTAGATCTGAGGCCGGCATAGGCTGCAAGAGATGTGCCGCATAAGCTGAAGTATCTAAATAAGATAGGCACCTGGATCTGGAAACCTGACAAGCTCCATGACTCCAGTCATCCTAGCATCAAGTACTGTAGATACTGGTGTGAAAAACCTTCTATGTCGTCAACAACTATCATAATTAACCCAAGAACCAGTTTGCAGCCAGTACCAGTACCTGTAATGGAGTGGAGTCATACCCAAACTTTAGGAGCCACAACCCACCATTTTCCCTTCCTTGCTTATGGTTTGGGAATGGTATCTCCTTGAACAAGGTAGCTGTGTCACATATATTCCGTTAATGGGATGGATTTTCTGCTTTCGGATGGTGTGATTTCAACGTTGAGTACCTACTAAGAGTTAGTTCTCGATGGGCAATAAATCATATTGATGAAAAATCACCAAGGAGCATGAAACAAAACACATAACTTACGTACCCATTGTACTTAGAGCCAATAAACTACCAAGAATCTTCTGTCTCAACCACTTTCTTATTGTCTTTACATCGATTTCTAAATATAGGAAGGGAAAGTAACGGAGAGCAAGCAAAAGAAATAAATCTATCAACGACCGACTTCGGACTAGAATCTAGAAACATACCTAAGGGAAGAAAGCATATTTGAGGTTTACTCCTTCCATGTCTAGTAGGAGTGCGTGCTTCTTATCTTGACGCTATACATTCGGTTCAGTCAGTCCCTGAGACTTCCCAAGGTAATCTTACCAAACAAGCAACGGATTGAGCAACTAGCGCGAAAGCCGTTGCGCGTTAGCGCATTCTCCACCACATCTTGCTTGGCTTGCTGAATCAGCATATGGATATGGATTACTTCATTGAATTTCTTGGCCCGAGCTCTTGTGATTGGTCTACTTGGCAGGTGGAATGGATCCTTAGCAGGTTCATGTGTTCCTTGTTTACGTAGCTCTTCTGTTGGATCACGTAGCCCCTCCGTTGGATTACGTTGCTCTGCCCTTGGATTACTTGAGTCATTTCTTGGTTTACTTGGCTGCTCCGCAACATGCTGGTTCCTTTTGTCATAATACCTAACGGCTGTGGGCAGAATGAATGAAAAAGCAGATGAAAGACACTATACATACCAATAGAATGATAAATTTAGAATAAAGCTAGGTGACGTCACGGCATTTGAGAACCAATTGCTTCTTTTGCTTTTCACCAACCTTCATGTACAATCTTATTTCGTATTGGAGTACAGCCTATCGTAGGCCCAGCAAAGGCAAGACGGAAAGCAAGCATTAAGTGAAGAAGCAAGGTCCAAACAAAGTAGTGAAAGATTTACATTGAAAAGCTTCTCCATGTCTATATCTGTCCGATGGACCAAGCAAGTTCAAAGGAAACGGCTTCTCTACTGCATAAAAAAACCAATCCAATGAAAAGGTTAACGATTCCTATAAATTGAGAAAGAAGCATGTTCTTCATGCCCAAAAGCGGATAAAGTAGATGGAACCTGTTCTCTAACCTTCTTTTTGTAGCAGATACTGCATAAAGTTTACCTGCCTTGTAAGGCTTTTGTAGGATTAATCAAATTTTCTTTTTATCGTTCTATCTCAGAGTATCCATTCATTCGATCTTGCTATCCGCTCTCAATTGAATCCCTTCTCTGTTGTCGACAGGTGTGTCCGCATCAGGACCAGAATCACGGTCTAGTACCTCCGTACTCGCTCCTACTTTATTAATTAGGAAGTGAAGTAGCCCCGTCTTATTTTCTCGAAATGCGTAGATCAATGCTAATGATGTGATTACTGCCTGGATTCTTGTCAAGGGAAATAGAAAAACACGACTTTTGCCATATAGCGAGATGGACTTTTGACTACGGCAATCTACTGGACCGAGGGAAAACCTTCCTCCTTTGTCAACAGTGAGTAGAGGCAGGCTATTGGTTGGTTCGAATCAAGCTGTCTTTCTATCTCTGGCTCTGGAATTGACCTAGCATCTACAGACGTTCTGCCTGGAACATAGAATAACGTTCTTCCCTTTCCGATTCCGATCTTCACTAGGCGTGAGAACTCTTAGGTAAGCTGCAGAGCAGCAGAAGTGAGAATTGGATTGCTTTGGAACTCTCCAATAGCGTTTTCTTTGCTGGCTTCGTAATGGATTGAGGAGCCTATTTGCCTAAGCGAATCCCATTCACTGAGATAGCGCTGCGCTGGCTTTCAAATGGATCAAATCTTCCCCCTTTCTCTCGAGGTCAAATCAGCTATCATCCAAACGGGGTTTCTGACGAAGATGCTTTCTTTCGTATCGGTCGTATCAGGAAGTGAGAACAGAACTCTTATATTATACGAGTGATTTCTATTCTAGCTGGCACTTCTACTTCGGGTAACCTATTACAAGGAATGTTTTCCTGGCCCCACTAACTATGAAATTCTTCGATTCTCATCTCATAAGATCTGCCGGTTCGCGCCGCACTCTTGCTTGAAACTCTACTTTCGACTCTCTAGATGACCCTGACACAGAAGCCGATTCTTCTTTCGCTTTCAGAACTACTTTGGAGCAGCTACCACTGATTCCGGTGAGGTTGGAGGTGCGAACTCAATAAAATAATTGGAGTTGGCCATCGGAAAGTTCTATTTGGCAAGCAGATAGGACAGTCAAGGTGCCGGGATACGATTGCAAGGTACCAACAGCAGCTTCTGTTCGTGGATACGCCGGTGGAAGGTCAGCAGTGCCAGTCAAGGGGTTCTCGTCCTTTGGGCAAGCTTTGTTGAGATGTTCGTGGAGCAGTCTTTCGTTTCAGGAAGCAGGTCAAGCATCGGATTAAAGTAGCGGGGGAGATTTGAGAAATCGATTTGCAGAACAGGACGGAATAGGCATTCTAGAGAATAGCCCCGCTTTTCTTATGCATATGCATGTGCCAGACTTTCTCTTTTAAGAAAAACCCTTTTTCTCTTTCTTTTCCTTCCTCCGAACAAGTCATCTTCCTCATCCGAATGAGAATTTACTGATTGCCAAACCACCTAATTATCTCTATGAAGGACGCATGCTCACACATAATGGGAATTGCATATCCTTGGGTTTTTTGGAGAAGAGTCGCAACTCGAAAGAGCCAAGAAGGGGAGAGAGAGGATGCGCTAAAATAAGGTAGACCGGACGGGAGAGAGAAGCGCCATACTCGCATTAGAGAATCAAGTCAGGAGAGGGAAGTAGACGACAATCATGAAATCGATATGCGGGAGAATACACAAAAGATAGGCAATATACTCCACCTAGTCGTTCTGTTTCGAAAGTAGGAGAAGCTATCACTTTCACTCAAGTCACTCTAAGTCTAAGGAAGGGTTATAGCCATATCTGTTTAAGGATCTGTCTTAAATGAGACCTAATCCCAGCCCCCTTTTGAACATACATTGTTGGATTCTTCTTCTAATGATTGGGAGAACCCACGCCACACTAATGAATGACCTCTTTAGATTAGAAGAAATAGAGGAACATGCGTCTTCGAACGATGCAGTCTCACTACGACCTGGAAATTCTCTTATTCCCCTATCCAAAAAGGGAGTCATGATGCCAATGAACCCCAACCCTGCCACACGCGAAACACACAGCGATCTAAATGCAAAGAAGATATGATATATATGGGCTTTTGGATTTTCAAAGAAAGCATGTTGTTGTTCTCCGAACTCTTCCCTCGAAGAACTTTCGATATTCGCGCGCCCTCATCCACGTCTTAAATATTGGAATAAACCAGCGCATTGATTTTCTATTTATCATAACTTGGGCTTACCACTGGGAATTCACCATTTCTCCATACAATACAGCTTTGAACTTCACTGAAATTACAAATCGATTCCTGGCTCGAGTAGAGTCTATGACATCAAATGAAAAGAGAATCCTAGGTTGTTTCATAGGCAAGACAATCAAAGCTCTTTTATTCTATGAATTATACCTCATTGGGTCTGAATCTGTTCTGTAGACTAGCCCCGTCAATCCTTTGCTAAATAGTCTTTCTTCAGTCGCCGATGTCACCTTTGGTACCGGAAATCCTATATGACCATCGTTGCTGCGAATGGTTCTCTTGGGGCGGCCCACCTAGAACTAACTCCCTTGAGTCCTTGACTACATGAAATGGGGGGTCTGACTGGCAGGAAAAGAATCGAATGGACGGAAGAGCACTGTAGCAGAGCATAGAGATCCGAAGCAATGCATTCAGCAAGATATCATGGATTGTCGCGAAAAGCTAGGATGGAAACTGGTTATTGGCTATGGCCCAAGCTATTGTCTTGCAGTGGAGGCGAAGCAAGCATACTCATCATTGAGGTCCCACCTGTCTTTGTTCTGCCTTCCTATATGCTTTTCACAGTCTCGTGAGGGAAGCTTGGCAAGCTAGCAAATGCTGGGTGGGGAGGAGATATCGGCGATCAAGAAACATATAGCCGGTTAGGTGTGACTTATGTGCAGAGTGCCTTAGTTCAATAAACTACAGCAGAAAAGCTCATTTCTTCCAGCATCATTTCTTCTGTAATTAGATTAGAATGGAAGCACAAAATTCACTGTGCTAGCATGGTACTGTCACAAATCAGTGCTGTGAATTTCTTTGTACTACGGAGTGGAGTGCTTTAATCCACTCGATTCCCTTGGGGAAGCAGAGGAGTATTCAGTGCAACTGTACCCGCAACCGAGCTATCTGAAATTGCTAACTCACCTCTGTCTCTTGATACGACTATTATTGAGGGGAGGGAGAGTCCATTCATTTGCCCATCCTGGATAACGGGTAGAGATCCTAGCGGTGAATAATAAGAAGCCTTTGGATTTCATCTAAGCTGTTGACTCCCAGTATGGGATGGGAAGACTGTGCCTATCTATGGCCTCTCTTTGTTAACGCCTTAACCTCGTTGCAGGTATTCCGTAAAATGAAGTCATCTATTATTAGGTAGCAATTCAGGAGCCTTTCCTGTACTTGAAGGCGGATTAGCAAGGGAATGAATCTGATGAAGCTGTTCCTCCGCTAGAATAAGGGGGGCATGATCGCTGATGCAGAAAATCTCTCCCGGGGTGAGACCCAATAACGAAAATCCATGAAGCAGTGAAAATATAGCCTGGTTAGAGTGCCCTCCCTCTCCTTTAATTTGTCATAGTTTGTTTGATTTATCAATGCGAAGAGTGAATCAAAAAATTGAACTAGTGCGCTAAGTACGTTGCTACAGACCGGAATGGAGAATGGCAATAGCATTTGGAAGGGAGTGTTTCTATTTCAATAATTAGACAACAGCCGTCAGTCAAAATACTGATATCCCCCTCGTTCACTTAAGTGGTAAGAAATGCTTTAGGTGAACATGCATGCAGCAATAATTATGTCTTATTCAATTGTTATTGATTCCTACTCCGTACTTGACTATGAGATAGAGGAAGGATCTTATAATTGCTTATATAAGCGAATTCAAAATTCTAAGACATAGGTTTCATTATGCGGGGCGTAGCGAAAGCATTCAACCTTCTAGGACTAAGCCTAAGGCCTATGGTCCCTCAAAAAAGAGAGATCAATCGTTCCTTACTTTACTGCAAGAAAGAACACATTGAAAGCTACAAGCCCTTACACCAGGGATGAAGTAGCTGCTTCGATAGGACCAGGGACACTACCAGACTGAGTTGAGTCTGACACTAGGGAACTTGGATTCATAGTACGTGCTCTACGCGATACACAGACAGATAGAATAGCCGGAGTACGGTAGGAATGGACTGCTGCCAAGCGAGTGGATTTATGAACGAGCCATTCATTTCATTTAAGTAGAACCGCCCCTTCTACGCCGCCTACTTACTTAATAATCAATTGCTCGAGCACTTATTTATCTTTATTTCAAGTAATTTACTGTCTGCTTCGACTGCCCTCAATTCATTGATTCGTATTGCTTTCACTACTCCTACTGATGACTTCGTGACTTTCCTCCTTCTAGGTGCTTCAAATCTACGTTATCAATACGGAAGAGGGCCACCTTACATGAAGCCCGCCCACCTTACGGGAATGGTAGTAGGGTTGTCGAACCGTCGTAGTGAGCGGGGTGTGTTGACAGCTTTCACACGGGCAGGACTACGTGTTAAAGTCGATGGCGAAGAAGAAGACAGGGCTTATCGGGAAGAGGGGGTAGTATGAGTAGGAGGTTTGATTGATTTCATTCCTGAGTCTTCTTTCTTGCATTCCATCGTTACTTGCGGTGCAATCTGGAAGTCTCAAAGCGAGAACTGATTTCACTTCTTCCACTGAATCCCAGGCTTGAGGGCTTCACCCATTTTATAACCCCGCGGTAAATTATTACTTTATCAGTTTCTGTGCTCATGAGAACTAACAACAGATCGTCACCAGCGTCTGCAAGTACACAAAGGAACTGCTGAGTTATGTAAAAGCCGGTTTCATCCCTTGGTCATTATGGGGCAGTGTCATAGTCTACACTGAGAACAGTGAATTTCATCTCAGGAACGAGATCTATAGTGGCAAGGCGGTAACCGCACAGCATAAAGAACTCCCTAAGAGCATGGAGTGAATATCCTACTCATCATCCTTGAATTAGTAGCCAGCCCAAGCATTGCCGTGTACTTTGCAATATCCGAATGTGGGTCCGTTCAGTTGGAACACGACTTCAAAGCCTTCTGACGAAGGTGGAGATAAGATTACCCGAATGATATAACGCGGATAAATAAAAGGAATGAAGTTGGGATCAGAAATTAGTTGCATTGGTGGTGTGGGTAACCAAAGCTGGGTGCGCGTAAAGATATTGGTAAGGACAATCTCATGCGTGGCATCTGATGCAGTGATAAGGAACTCATTTGAGGTGAGGAGATTTCCGAGTTGATCCAACTGTCCTATCTTTCAATTCGCTTATTGAATTTGTGGGCAAGGACGCATATCTTCAGCTGAGGAAATCTTCAGTGGGCTAAGAGATCCAGGGTTAATCCCTGATGTGGTCACATATAGAATATGAAAATATCAGGATGCTGCGGCGATTCCGCTAGAGCTTTTGAGCTGCATGAAGAAATGTCAAGTTGCTCCTCAGAAAATTAGTAGAATAGTTTCATTGGCCTTCGTCAATGGGACAAACGCTCCAGTGTATGCGTTACAGTTACTGGGAAGCTAGCATTTTTGCTTGTCATGGAATCAAGTCTATTTGTTCGAATGTTCTTTTTTTGGAAAAACCAACCACAAAAAAAGTCTCCCTTTCTCTTGGAGCAGAGCTTCATCATAAAAGTGGAGAGTCACAATGAGATTTAGTGGAATGGATATGAAGGGTATAAATATGCTATTTGCTGCTATTCCATCTATTTGTGCATCAAGTCCGAAGAAGATCTCAATCTATAATGAAGAAATGATAGTAGCTCGTTGTTTTATAGGCTTTCTCATATTAAGTCGGAAGAGTTTAGGTAAGACTTTCAAAGAAACTCTCGACGGGAGAATCGAGTCTATTCAGGAATCATTGCAGCAATTCTTCAATCCTAACGAAGTCATTCTGGAGGAATCCAATGAACAACAACGATTACTTAATCTACGGATCAGCTTGCGAATTTGCAGCACCGTAAAAGTAGTAGAATCATTACCAGCGGCACGCTGTGCGCCTAAGTGCGAAAAGACAGTGCAAGCTTTGTTATGCCGAAACCTAAATGTCAAGTCAGCAACACTTCTAAATGCCACTTCTTCCCGTCGCATCCGTCTTCAGGACGATATAGTCACAGGTTTTCACTTTTCAGTGAGTGAAAGATTAGTATCCGGGTCTACAACTTTGGTAGAAGCTTCTACCGTAGAACAAATTCGAGAGGCCTTCTTATTAGAACCCAGAGACCTAATTCGAGAAGGCTTTATAGTCCTCAGAAAGGTGAGGGTGGGGGGTATCCCCGGGACCTGTGGAGACGGGGTGGGCCTGTAGCTCTGAGGATTAGAGCACGTGGCTACGAACCACGGTGTCGGGGGTTCGAATCCACTTCTGAGCGGGCTGGCGGCTCCACCGGGAGCGAGCCTACTGAAGGAAAGTTTTATTGTTGAACTTCTTATCCAATATTTATCTTTTGTTTGGAAAAACCAAACCCACAATCTTTAAGTCTCCCTTTCTCTTTTGGGAGCAGAGCTTCAAAATCAATCAATCTTTTCCATGATCGAGTTTCTTCATTATGTGTACCAGACAGCGACGGATAATGCTAAGTTTTTTTCTATATTACTGAGTATAAGTGTCGTTGCCTCTATCTACCTACTACAAATACTCCGCAATTATGTGCGGATTCTAAAATTAGTGGAGGAAAATAATAGAAAAGAGGGTAAACTGTTGGGGCTCTGCGTGGTACATGAGTTTACCTACTCATGGAGAAGAGGAGTCACCCTAAGACCCATTCATTTTGGCTCGAAAGAGCAAAAGTGCGGAGTAAAAGAAAAAGAATCGGAAGGAGAAGTGTGATAAGCTTTGAATGGGATGGATAGTCAAGAAAAAAGGCACCTAATCTTTACCGTCTCCACTGAGATTTCAGACCAGAAAGGAGTAGACTCTAGTTTCAATTGCGTATAGAAAGAGATTCGTCTTGTAAGAGCGAGCAGGTTGAAGCGCTTAGGCTACTTCAGCTATATGCTTAACACATGCAAATCTAACGAAGTGCTCCTGGACGACTCTTTCTTTGAGATTCCGTAAGTAACCTAGTGCATGTGCCTTTGAAGAAAATGAAATGAAAGCTTTTGAAGCGAAGATTTTTTATAAATCATAGCCGGGAATCAATCATGGGCAGATGAAGTCCCCGTGCTGCTTTTCAAAATAAGGCAGAAATGCGTACAGGAAGGATGGGCTCCGGGTCACTCTCTTCACTGATGCTTCGAAGCTTCCACCTTTAACTCGTCAAAGCAAACCTACTGAATGTTGAATCTCGATCGATGTCAGAAACCAACCGTAGAAAGAGAGGTCGAAGCACCTGATCACTCGTTCAGCTCGTTTTTCGCTCGTGCCTGTATGAATTGCATCAGTCATTGTGTTTTGGCGGTGGAGAAGTACAGAAGTAAACAGTGTGTTAGTATTTAGTTGTGCGAAGCGTTGTTGACAAGACTTACTCAACTCACACCTGCTTCCGGTGACAACTACCACTCTCTTATGAATGGGAGGGTAGAGTACCAAGACATAGGGATTAGCCAGCGAAGGCGGTTTATTTAGTACCAAATATACGTATTTTGAATTCTTTTCAGTGATAAGGAAAACTGAAAAGCTTCTCAAACCAGAGTAGGAATTCGATCAATCGCTATCAATGCCAGGAGGCAGATCAAGATTCATGGGAACGAGAACCTTTTCCGAGAAGAGTCAAGCGAGGGATAGGATAGATGAATAGGTTTAAGCCTTTCTCCGCTTTTAGGGATTCATTTACAATTTCTAAGGCTTCGTTTTTCTCCGGCAAGCAGCTAGGGAAGCATTTATTCCCAAGCGATAGGGCTTATAGTTCAGATTGATGCCTTAGTCCACTCGGAAGATAGAACTAATAATGGAAAAAGATATGCTTAAGAACTCCAACAGTAAGTTGATCAGTTACTAATAGTATAGTTCGGTAGGGACGGGAGACAAAACTGCCACTGATGAGAAAGCGATAAGAAGCCTGAAAGCGATTCTTACACAAGATACGATGACAGGAAGATCAGGAATGGAACCGGAGAATATGAAATTGGCTCTCGACCCAGGCCTTGCTTTGTTTACCTGTCCTATCGTATCGAATAAGGTTTCCTAGCCTAGCCCATCACGGTGTCTGCTACCGAAAGAGAGAATAGGTCTAAGGGCAGCATCTACTCGTTCATCGCTTGCCTCACCTCGAAAGAGGCATGGCTTCTCTCTTCACTCACTCGCCTGTTCGCCTGCTTCAATAGCATGGAAGAAGGTGTTCTAAGAGCATAGTTTCACATATCTCTTGATCAATAATTCACTTATAGCTTATAGAAAGTAGAAAGACTCTTATTTCGAAGATCCATATCTAATCCCACTTCGTTCATAGCGACCGCACTTCCCATGCGCGCTCTACTCTTCACTCTTGCTCACCTCTCTTCTTCAACAAGGATTTGCCGTTCCTATCTGTTTTTCAAGGTAAAAGAAGGAGCCGGCCTGGGGCTGCTGTGCCCTTCCTAATGGTTTCATAGCTTTTGCGCGTATCGTAGGATTCGTACGTCTATAAAACGTAGTCCTCTATGGCTATTCCTGAATCGTGGGAAAAGGTATGCGTATACTTAAATTGAATTGATCGTCCGGGTATAGAAATGTGTTCAGTCTCCTTTCTCTTTTGGGAGCAGAGCTGAAAAAGATGGGAAATTCCAATCTTTATGCATAGACAACTACATCCTTGGGTAAAAGGTAGACTCAAAGAGCAGCTCACTAACACAACCTCGACGATTCAATAGCCACGGTCGGACATTGACTTTTTACACTCACTTATCTACATATTGGCAAGTAGCAAGTAATATATATGCTATGCTTAGTACTCGAAAATGAGCTTAGCTTAAAAATGGAATAGGTGTAAACGTCCAGGAAAAGATCTCTAGTTAACAAAACCAATCCTAGACCTAGCAGATAAGGCGGGTAAGAAGCATACTACGCACCCTTGATCCTTTCCCCTCGCTCTGAACCTGTGTCTGCCCTTTACCCTGCAGCCTGGAGGGGAACTTAGACTACTGGCACTTTAGATGGCCGGGCACTCCTTATTTGAACTCCAAAAAGCTGGAAAAAAGAGAAAATCTCGGATAGCCTAACGAGTTTTTTTGCCCTCGAAAAGGGAGCTACTATCCCTGCAGGATTTCCAGAAAACGGAATGTACCTAGGGAACCCTATTGATCAGATCAGAGACTGAACCTAGTGATCTTTCTCCTGCTGGCAAGCATCGATACCTGTCTCCTAAGGAATTGATCTTCTCTTTCATATACCAGGATAGGATATAACCTCGAAGGACTGCAATTGGAAGGAATTAGCACTCACCATAAGCAACCGCAGAGAAGGAAAATGACTGGCCTTAGACGGAGGAAAGAAAGAGGTAAAGATACTAGCTTTTAAGAATTACTGATTTTGGCTTGCCCAAGAGGTCAGATACTGATAAAGGTTATGGATAGTGAATAACTACTTAGGAATAGGCAAATACTCCGGATAGATAGGCAAGAACTATTCCTTATCCATAGTCAAATACAGCTTACGCATAGTTTACTACATCTCCAAAAGAGAACAGAGATAACTACTTAGACTGGCGCTATCAACTACTTGAACTCTATTACAGTCAAAATGGAAGAAGTAACTACTTATGATTATGACATACCTCTTTCAGTAGCATCTACTACTTCAGATATTATACTTTAGGCAAAAGGGATTTAGGAAACTAAAGGATAGTTATTGACAGTATAATACTCTAGAAAGGGAATATGCGCAGAGAAAAGGGTTTTTCTTTCGCCCAAGGCTTTCCTTAGATGACTAACTTGACTTTTCTTACTTAGACACTGGTGAAACTTCCTTTCCTAAACCTGCTTTCCTAAGCTTTTTTGAGAAACTCTAACTAGTCTTTTTTTTTCAAGGTATCTCCATAAGGTATCCTATCTATTACTACTGGTATTGTAAGAACTGCTAGGCCCTTTAGATCTATATCTATCTTACTATCGAAAAGTGCTTCTACTCCTAATAAGCAAATTCGCTATTTTCGTATCATTCCTTCCATGCTCAAGGGCTATTGGGCATTCTCCTAACAGTACTAGGGTATTTAATACCATGATAGAAGTATTAGGATTAAGACTAAAAAGAATACCATTCATACCGAACTATCAAGAATAAGGTGGATTGGCTAAGGAGGCGGAAGTTCCCAGAGAATAGGTCCCGGTCAATCCCAATCCCTCATTCTGAGAATAGTGAGAAAAGCAGTTACTTTATCGTCTAAATGTCGGAAAAAAGGATCCTATCCTCCAGCTGTCCTTCCCTGGAAAATCGAGTTCTTTTTCGTCGTCTGTATGAAATAGAAAAAGTAGTCTGAAGACAAAGGTCGAGGGACAGAAAATACTCCTCTAGGGAGCTCACCTATTGATTTTAGAAACCTATTTATTTTATAAATAAGTCTTGGTTCATAGTCATAGAAAGGATAAGCCTGGATTTCATGCTTCTTACTCACTCTTTCAATGCTATGTCTTTAAGAGATTGAGCTTTCCTATGTCAAGGACGAGATCTTGTGCCCTTCATCGATTGGAGCGGCATTTAATTTAATGCATGGACATGGAACTGTTCTAATCCCATCATACCTTGTGATACACATTTCTGGTAGGCGGGTAAAGATGCCAGGGCGGAACAAAAAGAGTAAAGGATTGGCAAGCAAGTATCAAGCAGAAGTGGTCCACTTTTGGCAATGTTGACTTGGGATGTTTCTTTCCGCTTTGCGAAAAAGGAGTCAGTCTATTATACGATTGATAGCAGTAGCAGCCACCAGTAGAAGTGGTTCATAGGTCAGCCGCTAAGCCTGGAAGTGAGAAGTTCTTTCTAGGCGAACTCTTTAGACTGGCTGGATAGCGAGCACTGGCATACGAGTCCGGGCTGCTGCTAGCGAAACAAAGTGCGAGGGATGCCTATAAAATTTATCCTAAAAGATCTTATTTGAGATAGGTCAGATTGGACTTAGTGGCCAACGTGCCGGGATGGTAGAGTCAATATGGGATGTGGAATTCCAGGAAACGTTCTTATCCGCGCTCACTGATAATGTGAACCTGGCCCTTAGTTTCCTCCAACTGATTCCAGTTTTTTTGAGCCTTTTGAAGTCAGTCCTTAATAGCTAAAAATGCTTTGTGGGTTACCTTGCTTTATTCGGATATGCTTCTTTTCGGACAGGAGGGGCTGATTGACATTCAGGCAATGGCACATGGATTCTATTGAGAAGGGCTGAGATGCGGCGCCTTGAATTAGGTCTCTAATGTAAAGTTAAGTAAAGTAAAAAAAACTCTTCTTTAGACCAGAGGATGGGTATGAATTTAGTTTCTTTAATCGGTCTAGCCTGGGAATGGTAATTGGCAATTTGCGGAGATTCTAAAAGGGTATGGTATAGGTCCGGGGGTCACTTTAATAGGGAGGTTGTAGCTGCTTTGGTGAAGGTGGCTCGTCATGGGTTGAGCCGGTCGATGTGCCGGGGCGGCTGATTATACCCTTGTTGGAATTGAGGAACATAACCCGGTGTGGGTTGGGAGGTGAAACACAGTCGATCTTATGATGATCCAATCAATTGAAAAGTGATACGCTTTCTTGGTTTGGTAAAAGCGTTCTTAAGTTTCCGTTTTTAGACGTACATCACGATATCTTTTTCTTCCTCATTCTTTCTTCGTTAGGTTCAAGTCTGACGAGAATAAAGAGAGAATCCCATTCTACATGTCAATACCGACAACAATGAAATTTATAGTAAGAGGAAAATCCGTCGACTTTCTATTCAAAATCGTGAGGGTTCAAGTCAAGTCCCTCTATCCCCAATAAAAAGCCCATTTTACTTCCTAACTATACTATACTATTGTACCAACCTCTATTTTTCATTAATGGTTCAAACAAGATTCACTATCTTTCTTATTCTACTCTTTCACAAACGGATCCGAACTTACTTCTTTGGATCTTATCCCATTCATACAAATGAACATATTATAGTATAGTATAGGCAAGTAATCCCTATTATTAAGTAAGTCATTATCATTATCCTGACATTTACTAAGTCCAATTTTAGAATACTTTTTTCTTTTTTAGTCCCACATAGATACAAGTACGTACTCTACTAGGATGATGCACAAGAAATGGTCAGGATAGCTCAGTTGGTAGAGCAGAGGACTGAAAATCCTCGTGTCACCAGTTCAAATCTGGTTCCTGGCACAGAAAAAAGGATCTACCGAATAGGTATTGATACAAATTACTCGAGATGGATTGGGATACATATTCTAGAATAATATAGAAGGAGTATTATTTTTTAATCTAAATCTAAATCTAAGTAGATAAATCTCTAAATAGAGACACTTCTTTTTCTTTAGGGTCAAAATCTCGGGTTATTTTCTTTTAATAGAGTTGTATCTCTCTGACCAATTACAAGGATAGAGGTGGGGATACCACAATCGGGTAGATACAACTAAACTCATGGAAAATCCCAATAAATCCATAAATAGAACAACTGAAAAGATACAAAACATGGCAAACACTCCATACTCCTCATGGTCGGATTATTCTTCAAGGTCGGACTTACCCAAAACTACAGCAATATCAAACATATGTTGCAAACTGATGAAGAGAGCATTCTTAACAGCTTTGCTAAAATCAACATGTATAAGCAATCTTTACTTGCTAAGAAGCTGTGCGATAGAGTTTTCCATAATGAATATAAAGTATTACCACAAATGGAATACACCAATGAGACTGCTTTCAGTTACTATACTATATAGATAGACCTATATGGAGTCTCGAATGTATATGATTTGATAGAAGAGTTTCATGAATTGCCTCATGTTTTAACATGCTGCGGTCAAACCCTTATTTACGACGGTGAGATATTATCTCAAAAAAATACAAACATTCGTTTAGTAGCTAAAAATGCATGGGAGAGGTTAGGAGATCTTAGAGACGATCCAATAAGAGATCCTGTTATTGATACTATATATGAAGGGGCAGACTATCCCCATAATGAGTTTTTATCACGAAAACTGAAGTGGGCCGAGGATTGAAAGGTATTTTGTTGGATACAATACAGTATTTTCTAGTGCTATAACGCAAGTTAGAACTTGCACTTTTAACAAATCAAACAATAAGTTTGTCTGGGGTATGTTTAATATCCTTGTATTAATGGGGATAGGAGTTGTAGTTTGGTACAGGTATGTTCAGTGTGATAACCCTTTTATTATCCCCCAAGAAATAGCTCACCCATTGGCAAATTTGAATGCTTTTAAGAACCCAGAAGCCGTTATTAATGGTTACAAGAGGGTGACTTTCTTGATCAATAAAGACATAGTGAATACTGTTCTTATCTTAGTACATTTATGAATGATCCAACCTTTCCTTTACGGAGGTTTTTAACGTTAACCAAGCCGAGAACATGGATAATAATGTTGCTATGAAGCGAGTGTCGGCACTGCCATCATGGTAGCAAGCTTTATAGCTACCAATGCGTTGGTTTTACCAACCCCATAAGATGTTTGGTAGAATACAATAATGATTATTCATATAGGGTTCCATGCAGATTCAACAATGACTGTTTCCCTTATTCTTTTACAGTAAGAATTTAGAAGAGGATTTACAAGCGTATTCTAATAAATTGAGCACACATTTCGTTGAACGGTTGGTTTCCTGTATAGTGAGTTCGAGTCTAGGTTACTGTACCTAAGATGGATTATATAGCCTAAGTCGGGGAACAGCTGAGTAGATATTAGCTTTAACCATAGCATCCTTGTGCATCAAATGGGTAGCAGTTTCATACTGTGACCCTTTATAGCTATAAATTCGTAGTGGTAGGCCGCGGGCTTTCCTGTTAATCAACCCCCGAACTAGGTGTGTTATCGAAAAGTAATCTCTGTCTGGGTTAGACCCTTTTGGAGTAAGAGAATGTATAGTCGAGGAAGACAAAACAGAAGTGGTGAAAGCTGACAAACTAAAACCGTTAAATAGTTTACTTCTTTTATTAAGGAAAGACGATGTCAACTGTTAGCTATGAATGTTTAAGGCAATCAGGTTGAAGGGATAAATGTTCAACCTCAGGTAATACTTTCTGTGGAAAGCAGTTGAGATTGTGATAAAGGTTGAGTAGTCATTGGTTGGAGGGATTCCAGTCTTTTAAGGATAAAGAATTCAGCTATTTCATTTCTAGGAGGCATTTCTATTTAGATTTCAAATAAAACCCTAACCTAAAGGCAGACTAAGACTAAATACTCCCCTCCCACCATTAAGTGAGATATTTGCCAACCCATTCTTTATTAATCCCCGCCGCCCCCCTTGTCCTGTCCTGGGGGCTCCCCGGCCGGGGAGGCAAAGGGGATTGCTATCGTCACCCTTTCTCCCGGAAAAGAGAAAAAGTGACTAACTTTTTTTCTTTTCGGTTGGTTGGTCC
>Ga0207705_10000266_pt1 | contig 50282 bp, 44 predicted proteins | sample KBSC13metaG_FD_184314 | JGI IMG/M metagenome (GOLD analysis project Ga0207705, IMG submission 184314) | Corn rhizosphere microbial communities from Kellogg Biological Station, Michigan, USA - KBS C1-3 metaG (SPAdes) (version 2) | ecosystem: Host-associated > Plants > Roots > Rhizosphere > Soil ... | reverse complement strand
CGGTATTGAGAGTGTACTCATCCTCGCAAGCGTATACGCCATTGATCCGCGGATAGGAGCACATCACCGCAGCAAGGTCGCCGTCTTTGATGGCCATTTCGAAGGGAAGAAGATATAGCTCATGGAGCGTGCGGTCGTCGATGACGACATTCATCGTCGTACGGTCGGTTTCTTGTTCGTTTCCGACAAAGTGCTTGCCAGTTGCGAGCACGCCGTGCCTTTGGATCGACTTCGTAACCTCAACCGCAAAAGTCCCTGCAAGGAAGGGATCCTCGCCGGCATACTCGAAGTTACGGCCGTTGTCGGGGATCCGGCCTAGGTTGATACCAGGAGTGAGAACGATTGTATGCGCCGTCGCCCGCGTCTCGTTTCCAACGATGTCGCCCCAGGACGACCACAGTCGTCGGTCCCAGCTGGCAGTTGCGGCGAGCTGATCGGGCAGACTCGTCGCTGGGGGGTTGGGATCGCAATCGCCGCCAACAACCCCGGCGGGTGCGTTCGTCATTCGCACCGTCGGGATGCCTAGCCGGCGAATTCCCTCAATGTGGCGGCCGTTTCGGCTTAGGCCACAGCCGTGAATGCTAGTGTTGGCCACCGGGTTCATCGCAATCTGCTGAATTTTCTCCTCAGCAGTCATCGCTGTGATCAGCAGATCGGCTCGTTCGGCCGGACCGAATGTGGAATTCATCCACGGTCGTACTGAGAGCGCTGGTGTTTGCTGAGCTGGTGACGCGGCCGAGATGGCGACCAGCCAGGCGATTATAACTATCTTAGTTCTGCTGATCATTACCCGGCGCTTTTTCAATCATGGCTTCCAGTCACCCCAACGCCCCTCGGAATTCGCCGAGTGGGAAGACGTGGACTGGCAAGCCAAACCCGTCAATCCAATTAACTAACTCTTAGCATTGTTTGGTCGGGCCACGTGTCATCTCAGGAGGGGCCACTTCTGTAATGGGTCTATGTGTCAAGTCACCCGAATTATGTCCCTGCCGCTGGTTTCTTGCTTCGGTCCGTGATCAGCCTGGCTGCCACATGATACGCTCAGTGGAAGACGCGAGCCCATCTTTCGAGCGTCGTCTGTAATGCCACTTATCCTCGTCACGGCCTGTCGGCGGCTAAGCTTGCTCGTCGAACCAACCGACCAACTGTTGGCCAATTTTCAATTTCTGGTCTGGCCAGATTGGACGAAATCGGCTGTAAATCAACACCCCGGGCAGGACGAGCGAAAATCTCATGGGCCCGCTGCTTCCGAAAGGGAAACCGATGGCACCTTCGCTCATGCGCCTACCTCGGGATACCACATGCGGTTCTCTCAGTTTGCGGGTTGCGCTGGCGCGATCTGCAACCTGTCATCGGCTGGCAAGGTGTTTACCACGCCGATCGGTTCGGACCGCCAGTGCACGCAGCCGGATCGCGACGTGCTCGCCAATCAGTACTCCGGAGCCCAGGCAACAAGCGAGGAGGTCGACATGATCGTCACCAATTTGTGGTGTTCCAACGCCCCGACCACCAGAGCCGGTTCGCGCCGATCGAACTGGCGCCGGGGATGGCGCCCGAAGAAGTCGCCGGCAAGACCACGGCGAATATGCTGTTCACCGCAATGAGCGGGTTTCGCAACTAAGACACTGCTTCTGACCACGAGCCGTCGGGTCGGCGGGAGGCCGAGGTTCTATGCCCTCTGAACGCTTGCGGTCGAGAAAACTCCAATGTCTCGCATTAGCGGACACAGTAATTCACGCGCTCCGGAACACGACGACACAAAGCGAGCTTGCGACGCTGATGGAAGCGGTGACGCGCGAGTTGGAGTGCCGTTACTATGCGCTCATCCATCATGACGATCTCGATCAAGCCCGGCCGGACAGAGTGGACATCAAGGACTATCCAGCAGCAGTCGCCGACCGGCTGTTCGGTGAGCGGCGCTATCGCCGGGATCCGATCATTCGCGGATGCATCTTTGCCGATGGCGCGTTCCTCTGGTCCGATCTCCACCGGATCATCCAGCTCGACAGCCAAGACCGCGCCAGCTTCGAGTTCGGCATGCGCGAAGGACTGAACGAGGGCATCACGATACCCTATGTGCGCCTAGGCGATTGTCTTGGATCGTGCACCTTCGCCGGAATGCGTCGACCGAGCGTTGCCAGCCGATACCTCGGGCCGGCCCAGATGATCGGAGTCTTTGCGTTCCAGGCCGCGCGCCGGCTTGTGTCGTGTCCGGATGTGTCCCTCGCTTCTCCGCCGCGGCTACATCCGCGTCCGCGCGATTGCGTCGTTCTTGCTGGTCGAGGCTTGAGCAACAAGGAGATCGCCCGTGCGCTGTCGCTCAGCCCGAGAACAGTCGATGGTTACTTGACTGAGGCCCGTCGGCTGTTCGACGCGCACGATCGCACTGAGCTCGTGGTGAGCGCGGTCCTCGCCGGTGAGGTCGGGCTGCATGAGCTAAGGTGCTGTCAACCCGGCTAATTGCTCGGTCTATCACGACGACGTTAACGCTGCTCCTTTTGTTCCTGCTACGCAGACGGGAGCAACCCTTGATCCACATCATCGACCATACGCAGGCAGCGACGAAGCAAAGCCTGCTTCGCTCCATGTTCGCCGACCGCAAACGTCTCTTCGTCGACCTTTTCAACTGGGACGTGCCGGTGGTCGACGATCGGTACGAAATGGACCAGTTCGACAATGTCGATACGGTCTACCTGATCGTCGCCGACGACGACGGCGGCCACGCGGCATCGATTCGGCTGTTCCCGAGCACCCGGCCGCACATGCTGGGCACGCTATTTGCCCACCTCTGCCCCTTCGGGGTGCCAGTCGACGATGCGACTTGGGAAAGCACGCGGCTCTGCCTGCCGCAGCGCCACGGCGCCGAGCGTCGCCGGGAGCTGCGCAACATGCTCTTCTCGGCGATGGTCGACGTCGCGCTCGATCGCGGCATCGAGCGCTATACCGGCGTCGTCCCGGACCCGTTCCGCAAGGAAGTGCTGTCGCTGGGCTGGCAGGCCGAACCGCTTGGGCCTGCGGTGCGCATCGCGGGCGGGCCGATCGGCGCCTTCCTCATCCATGTCCGGCCGGACACACCGCAACGCCTTAGTTGGACAGGCGTCTATTCGCCGGTTCTCCAGCGGGTGCCCGCGTGAGCGCCGCGGTCGATCGCCACGCGGCGACGCTCGCGCGCGACGGCTGGTGCGTGTTCGGTCGCGCGGTCGAGCCTGCCCTGATCGCGCGGATCGAGGCGGATCTCGATGCCCGTTTCGCAGCGACGCCGGTGTGCCAGGGCGACTTCTACGGAGGGCGGACCAAGCGCTTCGGCTCGCTGCTTACTCGCTCGCCGGCGATCGAGCGGCTGGCGATGCATCCACTGGTACTCGAGATCGTCGAGAAGATGCTGCTGCCCTGGTGCGAGCGCATCGCGCTCAACCTGACCCAGGCGATTGAAATCCATCCCCGTGCGCTGCCGCAGCTGCCGCACCGTGACCAGGATATGTGGCAGGGACCGAAGGGCTCTCTCGAATATCTCGTCAACGTCATGTGGCCGCTGACGCCGTTCACGCGGGCGAACGGCGGTACTCGGCTCTGGACCGGAAGCCAGTTCGACCAGGATACTCCCGTCCTCCCCGAAGAGGAATCGGTCGTGCCGGCCGTCTTGCCGGGCGATGCCCTGATCTTTCTCGGCTCCACTCTCCACGGTGGCGGCGGCAACGCCAGCGTCGCACCGCGTCGAGGCATCGTCATCAGCTACTGCCTGGGCTGGCTGAAGCCGTTCGAGCTGCAATGGCTGGTCTATCCGCCACAAGTGGCACGCCACTTCTCGCCGGAACTGGCCGCGCTGGTCGGATACGCCCAGCATCGGCCCAACCTCGGCAATGTCGAAGGGCAATGCCCGTCGGTCCTGCTCGGCGACCACGTGCCCGACCATCTGTCGGCTATCGATGCGCTTCGGCCCGACCAGGCCGAGGCGGCGGCGATGTTCGTCCGGTCGCAGATGGGCGAGCTCGGCTGAGAGCCTGACGGTGAGCAGGGTCGATCCCTCCGCCTTCGAGGCCATCCTCCGCAGGGGGCGCAGCGCGCTTGCCTGGGAAGTGCTGCGACGGGATCCGGCCTACCGTAGGGCGTACGCCGCACTGCCGGCTCTGCCACCGGTCGATGGGGCAGCCGAAGTCGACTTCGCGGCGCGTTGGGGGCTGCACTTTCCCTGAGGATCCGGCCCAGACATGCGCCTGTGTGTTGCCGATGTGGACGGCGGCCATCGACCCGCGCGTGCTCGCTGTCCGGGCCTTGAACCCTGCCGATGGCCATGCCCGGTTGTTCGAGGGTCGGTCGGCCGGTGTGCGGATGGTGCAGGGTCAGCGTTGTGAGCATCTGGTGATCGACCACGGCAGAGGCACTATCCGGCTCGACGTCATTGACGGGACGGTGGTGGCTGGGCCGGTGACGCTTCGTTTCGATCTCGCAGATGACGATCGTCTCGACTTTCAGCTGTCTGCGATGCGGGCGTTTCGCGGTCCAGCGCCTGTCGCGCGATCGCATGTTCAACTGGCGCGCAGACTGCTCGCATTGCAGACGGTCGATGCGCGCGATGCGGGCGCTAGTCTTCGGGAGACCGCAGACATCGTCCTTGGACCAGGCGCATGGCCGGGCGACGGTGAGCATCGAAAATCGCTTATCCGTCGCATGATCGTCGCTGGCGCGAGCGCTGTTCGCGCGGGTCCAAAGGCAATTCTTGCCGGGCGTTAGGCGTCTTCGTCCATTGGTTGGACCAAGTCGGCGGGCATGACGTCAATGGCTTGAGCCAGCATCCATATCGAGATTGCGGTAGGGTTACGCCGGCCGCGCTCGAGCCAACCGATATAGCTTTGCGAAAATCCCGATTTCTCGGCGGCGGCTTCTTGGGTCAGCCCCTTGCTCTTCCGCAGTCGAGCGAAGTTGCTCCCAATGACCTTCCGCATGTCCATCGACCCACGGTCGAGGAATTGCCCCTCGCGAGTTATTCATTATATTGAATATCCCCTTCGAGGGACTTTGGCCTGCGCGAGAAGAGAAATGGACACCCTTGACCGCCTGACGCCGTCTGACGATGCCGCCGTCGAATATGATCGCCGTCATCTGGCGCTCTATGCCGCCCTCCTCGATGCCGATGACGCTGGTATCGGCTGGCAAGCGGCCGCCATGTCGCTGATGCGGCTCGATGTCAGTGAGCCCGACGCGGAGGCCTGCTGGCGCTCTCATCTTGAACGAGCGCGCTGGATCGTCGGCGACGGTCTCGGAACCGCGATCAATGCGTTCAGCCAACGCAGGCCTGAAATCAAAGGCGAATAGAGCCGGCACTCGCACGTCCCAGCGACCACGACTCAGAGCAAGGCGCCTCACGCCGGGCCGCGGCGATCGGAGGAACGCGGGGGTAGGAGAGCGTGCTCTGGCGGACCGCTGCGCAGCCGCCAGGGTCCGCGCTCCCTTTGAGCCCGCGTAGCGCTCTTGCTCGCCTCCGAAGGGCGCGGCGGCGGCTGGCCCACAGGCCCGCGCGCACGCCGCCGCGCCGGCCGGCGCTCGCAAGGGCGCGCTTCATGATGGCCGCTCGTGGCGGAGCGGCACGGATCGCCGGGGCGGTCCCGCGCGACCGCGCTCTACGGCTCGCGGTCCTCGCCGCCGAGCCCCTCTCGGGTCTCGTCCTCCGGTAACGATCGCTGGCGCACCTGCGGACGCCGCGCAGGGGCGCGGCGGCGCTGCTTGTGCCTCTCCCGTTACGGCGGGTGCGGGCGGCGCTCCCGGCTAGGCCCGTCGCGGGCGAAGCCAACCCCTCTCGGGGTGCTCCACTGACGTTCCGCCCTTACGGTGTCTTCGCCCGCTCGAAGCCGGGCCTCTTGGTCGCGTCTCGCCGCCCACCCCCGCCTTCGCGGGGAGGCTTTGTGCCTTTTTTTGGGTGGCGTGGAGGACAGGCCGTGCCCAGATCATCGAGCCGCAGCGCCCGCCGCTTGGCGCCGCAGGAACGGCAGGAACCCCGCGCGAACCTCTATGACGAGGTGACCGCGCGCATCGTCGGCGAACTCGAGGCGGGGCGCTTCCCGTGGGTCCAGCCGTGGGGAGGGACGGGCGGGACCGGCCCCGGCCTGCCGCGCAACGCGCTCACCGGCCGGACCTACTCGGGCGTCAATATCCTGATCCTGTGGGGGGCGGTCATCGAGCATGGCTGGCCCTCGCAATCCTGGCTGACCTTCCGGCAGGCTCGGGAGGCGGGCGGCTGCGTCCGCAAGGGCGAGCATGGCGTGACCGTGGTCTATGCCGACCGCTTCACCCCCGAAGCGGAGAAGGAACGCGCCCGGCGCGACGGCGACGAGGCCCGCGCCGTGCCCTTCCTCAAGCGCTTCACCGTGTTCAATGTCGCGCAATGCGAGGGGCTGCGCGCCGGTCTCGCCGCCGATCCCGCGCCGCTTCCCGAACGCGAGATCGTGCCCGTTGCCGAGGAGGTTATCGCCGCATCCGGCGTGGAATTCCGCATCGGCGGCGACCGTGCCTTCTACGCGCCGGATCCCGATGTCGTGCAGGTGCCGCCGCAGCCCGCGTTCTTCGACCAGATCAACTATTACCGGACCTGCCTGCATGAGCTGACCCACGCCACCGGCCACCCCAAGCGACTGGGCCGTGATCTCAAAAACGCCTTCGGCAGCAAGGATTATGCGCGCGAGGAACTGGTCGCCGAGATGGGATCGGCCTTCCTCTGCGCCGCCCTCGGCATCGTCCCGACCGTGCGCCACGCCGACTATATCGGCTCATGGCTGGAGGTGCTGCGCGAGGACAATCGCGCGATTTTCCGCGCCGCCAGCGCCGCGAGCAAGGCCGCCGACTGGCTGCTCGCCCGCCATCGCGAGGCGCAGGAAGGGAGGATCGCGGCATGATCCTCCTGAACCCCGATCTTCGCTCCGCGCTGCGCGCCAACGCGATCAACCGGCGCGCCGCCCAGCGTGACGAAACGCCGGAACCCGACCCCGTTCCCGTGCTGAAACTGTTCAACCCGGTTGGCGCGGCGACATGGCTCGCGACCGAGCTCGAAAGCGACGACGACACCTTGTTCGGCCTTGCCGACCTTGGCTTCGGCTGCCCCGAACTCGGCTATTTCAGCCTGTCGGAGATCGCCTCGGTTCGCCTGCCGTTCGGCCTCGGCATCGAGCGCGACATAGGTTTCGAGACGCCGTTTCCCCTGTCCCGATGGACCGACACCGCGCGCCGAGCCGGTTCGATCCAGTGGGCCGAAACCCTGCTGCGCCGTGCCGCAGCCGACGAGCTTCCGCCACAGGGCGGATGACGCGGGCGGCCGTTCGCCGCCGTTCGAAAGCCGATCCGCCCTCCCGCAAAGAACGACGGACCGGCACTCACGAGGAGTGAAGTCATGAAACTCGAATTCATCGCCATTGGCAACATCGACGACAGCGCCGTGAACATGCGGCATGGGCGCAAGGCCCCGGATGTCTCCGACATCCTGCCGACCGTGCGCAGGCGCGGCATCATCGTGCCCGTCATCCTGCGGCCCGGCGTGTCCGAGGGCCGCTTCGAGCTGGTCGCCGGGCGCAGGCGCGTCCACGCCGCCCGGCTCGCGCAGGCCGAGGAGGGCGCGGACCCTGAGCTTGGCCGGGTGCCTGCAGCGATCATGGAGGCGGGCGACGATGCCGCCGCGCTGGAAGCCTCGCTGATCGAGAACATCGCCCGGCTCGACCCCGACGAGGTGACCCAGTGGGAAACCTTCACCCGGCTGGTCAGGGAAGGCCGCGTGGTGGACGACATCGCCGCGACCTTCGGGCTTCCCGACCTCGTCATCCGCCGCGTGCTGGCGCTCGGCAACCTGCTGCCGCGCATCCGCAACCTCTACCGGGACGAGAAGATCGACCGCACCACCGTCCGCCACCTGACCCTTGCCAGCAAGAGCCAGCAGCGCGCGTGGCTGGCGCTTTACGACGACCCCGACGCGTACGCGCCGAGCGGCCACCAGTTGAAGGCGTGGCTGTTCGGCGGGCAGTCGATCGCGGCAAGGCATGCCCTGTTCGACCTCGACGGCTATGCCGGTGCGACCGTGGCCGACCTGTTCGGCGACGACCGCTATTTCGCGGACCCCGACGCCTTCTGGACGGCGCAGAACGCCGCCATCGAGGCGCGGCGCGCGGCCTATATCGAGGATGGCTGGAGCGATGTCGTGATCGTCCCCGCGTCCGAGCAATTCCACACTTGGGAGTACGAGAAGGCGCCGAAGCGCAAGGGCGGGCGCGTCTATGTCGATGTCCGCTCGACCGGCGAGGTGACCTTCCATGAGGGCTACCTGACCCGCAACGAGGCGCGCCGCAGCGCGAGCGGCGAGGCTCCGGACGGGCCGAAGCCGCAGCGCCCCGAACTGACCTCCACCTTGCAGACCTATGTCGATCTCCACCGCCACGCCGCCGTCCGCGCCGCGCTGCTGGCCCGGCCCGAGGTGGCGCTGCGCCTGATGCTCGCCCATGCCATCGTCGGGTCGCACCTGTGGACCGTGCGGCCCGAGCCGCAGGCGACCCGCAACGACGAGGTGCGCGAGAGCGTCGAAACGTCGCGCGGCGAGACCGTGTTCGACGAGCGCCGCCGTGCCGTGCTCGACCTGCTCGGTTTCTCGGCGGAGGAACCGAGCGTCACCGGAGGCAACGGCGACGACTATGGCGTGGCGGGCCTGTTCCTGCGGCTGATCGAGCTTCCGGACCCGGCCGTTATGGAAGTGATCGCGGTCGTGATCGGCGAGACGATGGCGGCGGGAAGCGCCGCCGTCGAGGCGGTCGGCAGCGAGATCGGCGTAGACATGGCCGACTGGTGGCAGGCCGACGACGCCCTGTTCTCCCTGATCCGCGACCGCGAGCTGCTGGGCGGGATGGTCGCGGACGTGGCGGGCGAGAAGGTTGCCAGTGGCAACGCGGGCGAGAAAGCGAAGACCTTGAAGCGGATCATCGGCGACCACTTGGCGGGCAGCGACGGACGTCCCAAGGTCGAGCGCTGGGTGCCGCGCTGGATGCGGTTCCCGCCGAGCGCCTACACGACGCGCGGCGGCGTCGGCACCGTCGCGGCGCACGCCAAGGTCGTCGCCGCGCGTGACGTGCGCGCCGCGCCGCACCCCGACGATCACGCCGAGCCGTTCGCCGAAGCGGCGTAAACATAGGCGGGCGGGGGATACCCCGCCCGCTGTTCGGGCCTTCCAAAATCGGCCGCGCGCCTCCGCCGTTCCGGCGTCGGCGCGCGGATTTCAGCCGACGTTCGCCAGGATCGCAATTAGTTTGTCGTGGCTCTTGCGCATCTCACGCAGCGACTCCTCCATCATGGCGGAGCGCTTAGGATCGGCCTCGGCCCAGTGTGCGCGCTCGGCCTGCCATTTCCGCTTATCGTGCATCGGGAACCCGTCCTCTATCCGGCTGCGGTGAAACCCACGGGCGCTGGTCGAGAGGTACCTTGCCTGTTGGTAGGCCCGCAGACGATTGGCGCCGCCCTTGCGCACTTCGGCGCGCGCACGCCGCTTTGTCGAACTCAACAATTCCATGATCGAGAGCCCGGCGAAGTGATTGAAGTCGTCGCTCGCCTCGACCGCGCCGTTCGTCCAGAGATTGCGGCCGTGCGGATACCAAAGGCCGTCCGGCATCTCGTAGAACTCCTGTGGCTTGAGCACGAAGTCGTCGGGCGACCCTTTCGCGGCGATCGTGAAGGCGGGCGGACCGTATCTATCGATCCAACTGATCGTCAGCGCCTGGACCTGCGTATCGTCGATCATGATCCCGTTGGACCCCTTGAGGCCGTCCAGAATCGCTTTCGCATAATTGTCGAGGTCAGCGGATTCGTCGGTCTCGAGCGTCGTCTGCACGTCGACATGCAAAGTGATTTCTAGGTGAATCTCGTTCGAGAACAGCCAATGATTGGTAAGCTCCGCCTGGATCGCCGAGCGAAATTCGCCGCGTTGGGCGGCACCGTTGCCATAGGGCACAGGCGGAAACTCGAAGCGGTGCTGCCACTCACCGAACATCGGATTTAGCCCGGCATCGGCGCCCTGGCGTTCCAGCCGCAGCTGTTCCTCAAAAGACATCTCGTCGGACAAAGAAACCCTCTTCGGCGTCTAGGTCAGCCCGACGGCCGCGCGATCACCGCTTGCGAATGACGATCTTGTTGCTCCCACATATAGAGCAGGCGTCCTTGTGCCGCTCGAAACCGCGCGTGCCGGCGAGCTCCCGCGTCTTGTGATTAGCGTGCTGGCGAACCGTCAGGGACAGCTTCTCGCTGATGCAATTGTCGCAGATGGGCTCCGGCGACAGCCGCTCGATCAAGCCACGAACCTGATCCAATACCGTCATCACGCCCCCTGTCCCCATGGTCTAGCTTCCGCCAACCGAAAGGCCAACGAAACATCTAGGCGAGGATGATTTCATTCGCAGATGCACGGCCATCGCCGTGATGACTGCCGGAATCAGATGCACGATCCGCCTCGTCTTCTGTCTCTGCAACCCCGGCGGCCTTGATCGATCGCGGTTTGCCGCAAGCCTTCCTCCGACGCGCAACGGCTTCGCCGACCTTCTTCCCCGGCGCGGTGCCCGCGCCTTCCTCGCGAGACAAGAAGCCCGGCTCGGGCCGTCCTTCGCTTCGCTTCGGCCTGGCGGTGCGCGTCGTCAGGCCCGCGGCCTGACAACCGCATCGAGGCCGCATGGGGCGGCATCGACCCATCGAATGGAGGTTATAATGGCACAGATCGGCAGCTTCACCCGCGGCGACGGCGGCGTCTACAATGGCGAAATCCGGACCCTCACCCTTCGCGTCAAGGCCAGCATCCGGCCGGTCGAGCGCGAGCACGACAAGGCGCCGGATCATCGCGTGATCGCCGGCGGCGTCGAGTTCGGCGCGGGCTGGACCAAGGCGGCGCGCGAGACCGGGGCCGAGTATCTGAGCCTCAAGCTCGACGATCCGTCCTTCCCGGCACCGATCTACGCGACGCTGACCCAAGGCGACGACGGCGAGCACAAGCTCATCTGGTCGCGCTGAACGACAGGCCCCGCGCCGATCCGGCGCGGGGCTTTCAGCCTCGGTGTGTCGAAAATGCGAGGTCCGTTTTCGACACTCTCCACCCGGTGCTCAGCCCGGCATCTTCGGGGTCCCGACCGCGCATTGCGGTTCCCCCTCGGAGCACACCGGCCCCATGGACACCGACGACGATATCGCCCGGGCCAGTCGCGCCAAGCGCGGCTCGCCCTTCCTCAACACCGACCAGGCCGCCGCCTATCTCAAGCTGTCGAGCCGGCTGCTGAAGCGCCTGCGCCGCGCTGGCAAGGGACCGGTGTTCCGCCGCCACAGCCGTTTCGTCCAATATCATATCGACGACCTCGACGCCTGGTCCGGCGAGCAGGCCGCGCGGGAGATCGGGCGATGAAGGGGCGCCGCGGCCGTGTGGGCGACGCCCCGCTTCTCGCCTGGGGCGATGCGCTCCGCGCCGCCAAGACGCGCCGCTCGCGGCTGCGTAGGCGCATCGCAATCACCGGTGCCGGCATCGCCGTCCTGCTCGCCAGCGTGGCCGTTCCGCCCGCGCCGCGGCTCGTCTGGAACGCCAGCGCCAGCGCGCCAATCGGGCTGTATACGGTCACGCCCGGCGCTTCCGTCGAGCCCGGCGACATGGTCATCGCACGCGTTCCCGAACCCTTCCGGCGGCTCGCGGCCGAGCGCCGCTACCTGCCGATGAACGTGCCGCTGGTGAAGCGCGTCGCGGGCTATGCCGGGGACGAGGTCTGTGCGCTCGGACATCGAATCTTCGTGAACGGCCGTCCTGTTGCGGTTCGTCGCGCAACCGACCGCGAAGGTCGACGGATGCCAGCGTGGCGCGGCTGCATCCGGCTCCATGGTCGCCAACTCTTCCTGCTCATGGGTAACCCTGCATCGTTCGATGGCCGATATTTCGGAGCGACCGAAGGCGAAGATGTGATCGGCAAGGCGCGACTGCTGTGGCGCCGCTGAAGCTCCTGACCGCCGCCTTGGCGCTGGCCGTCGCGACGCCAGTTCAGGCGGAATCGGTGGCCGACTGGCGGCCCTACATCACCGAGGCATCGCTCCGGTTCGGCGTGCCGACCGCCTGGATCGAGCGGGTGATGCGCGCCGAGAGCAACGGGCAGACCCGGCTCAAGGGCGCTCCGATCCGCAGCCGTGCCGGTGCGATGGGCCTGATGCAGCTGATGCCGGGCACTTGGGCGGCGATACGGCAGAGACTCGGTCTCGGCCTCGATCCCGACGATCCGCGTGACAACATCCTCGCCGGCACATTCTACCTGCGCCTGATGTACGATCGGTTCGGTTATCCCGGCCTGTTCGCCGCCTACAATGCGGGTCCTGCGCGATATGCGGCGCATCTGGCGACCGGCAGCGCGCTTCCTGGCGAGACCATCGCCTACCTGCAGACGGTCGGCGGAGTGCGCTCGGCCGTAGTATCGTCCGCCAGCGAGGCGCCGCGGGAAGCCCTGTTCGCCGTTCGAAATCCGGCGCCGAGCCAGCTGGAGTCGACCGCCGTGGTGCCCACTCCAGCCTCGCTTTTCATGGTGCGTCATGATGGTCAATGAGGAGAGGTTGAGACCACCGGAGAGGTTGGAGGCTCGTCTCGACAGACCCAGCATGACGGCTGGCGGAGCGGCTATCAAGGCCCGCGGGTGCCCCCCAATTTGCTGCGCAAATCGGTTCCCCCCACGTCCGCTTCGCGGCGCTGCGCTTCGCTCCGCGGCCCTGACAGCCGCTCCGCCACCCGTCCCTCAAACGCCGTTCTCGATGGTGAGGACGCAAGCGCTGGAGGTCATCATGGGTATGTATCAGAGCATCGGAACGGCGTCGGATCGCGTGATCGCGACGCTGATGGCGGGTCTGGAAATCGAGTTTGGACGTGGCGCGGGAGAGGCCCTGGCGCATCGCTTTCTAGAAGCGGAAGAGACGGATTTCCTCTGGGATGCACGGATCGAGGAGCGCTGGCTCGGGTCCTACGAGAGCACCGACGACGATGACCTGGAGCTGGATCGGATAGCCATCTGTGGGCGGCTGGACGGGCGCTGGTTCGCGAGCGTGATGCTCGTGGATGGCGATGGAATGGCCCAAGGAACGATGGGAAAGCGCTTCTGCCGGTCCCGGCGATCGGCGCACGACGCGATGGTCGATGCGCACTGATCGCGCGTCGATCGGCGGGGAGAGGCAGCGTCGGACCGGCGCTGCTTCTCCCCCTTTTTTGAGCCGGGAAGGTGAGGAGGAAGGAGAGAAGGGAAAACAAGATAAAGGCAGTGTCTCGCGACCCTGCACAAGTCTTTGTCTGCACATCCTTTTTTCGCGAGACAGCGGTCAGACGTCGCGAGACATGACGTCAGGAAATGGCGGAAAACCGCCATTCCTGCCCCGGAATCGCGAGACTCGCGGGGCTAGCCATGCCTGACGACGACTTCACCCCCAAGCTGGGCAGAAAGCGTGGCAAGGACGGCAAGCGCGTGCTCAAATACGGCGGGCGCATTCTTGCCGCGGCGCGGCTCGCCGGCAGCAAGGTCGGCGTCCGCTCGCGCCGCTTCGACGGCAGCCGGATCGGGCGCGGAGCGAGCATCGGGCGGCTGCTGTCGAGCCGTGACCGGCTCGCGGGCTACCGAGCTCGCCGCGCGATCGTGAAGGCGAGCCTTGTCCGGCTCGCCGGCAAAGGCGGCCAGGCCGCCCGCGCGCACATGCGCTACGTCCAGCGCGACGGAGTCACGCGCGAGGGGCTGCCGGGCGAACTCTACGACCCGGAAAGCGACCGCGCCGACGGCAAGGAATTCCTCGAGCGCACGGCCGGGGACCGGCACCAGTTCCGCTTCATCGTTTCGGCCGAGGACGGCGCCGAATATCCCGATCTCAAGCCGTATGTCCGGCGGCTCATGAGCCAGGTCGAGCAGGACCTCGGTACCCGGCTCGACTGGGTGGCGGTCGATCACTTCAACACCGAGCGGCCGCACACCCACATCATCCTGCGCGGCGTCGATGATCGCGGCGACAACCTCATCATCGCGCGCGAGTACATCTCGCATGGCCTCCGGGAACGCGCGTCCGAGCTGGCGACACTCGACCTCGGGCCGCGCACGGACCAGGAGATCGAGGCGTGCTTGCGCCATGATGTCGATCAGGAACGGCTCACCGCGATCGACCGACGCCTGCTGCGGCGGATGAATGCCGATCGGACGGTATCGCCGGCCGACAACGATCCTTTCCAGCAGTCGATCGCGGCCGGGCGCCTGCGCAAGCTCAAGGCGATGGATCTGGCCGAGGACATCGGCGCCGGCCGCTACCGGCTCGCAGAAGCGCTGGAGGATACGCTTCGCCGAATGGGCGAGCGCGGGGACATCATCCGCACGATGCAACGCGAGCTGACCGCGCGGCGGCTAGGCCGCGCGGGCGTCGAGCAGGTGATCGCGGACGATCTGCGCGAGCCGCTAGTCGGTCGGTTGATCCATCGCGGACTCTCGGATGAGTTGCGGGACCGTCACTTCTTGATGATCGATGGCGTGGATGGCCGGGTCCACTATGTCGACATCGGTCGAGGTGACAGGACGCCGTCGGTGCACGAGGGCGCGACCGTTCGGATCGAACCGATCCAAGCGGAAGCGAGCCAGGCCGATCGCTCGGTCGATGCCGTCGCCCGCGCCAACGGCGGGCGCTATTCGATCGACCTCCACCTCCGCCACGATCCGAATGCTAGCGAGGCTTATGCGACTGGCCACGTGCGACGGCTTGAAGCGATGCGCCGCGCGAGGGCGGGACCGGAGAGGCTGGCGGACGGCAGCTGGACCATCCCGCAGGACCACCTCGCTCGGGCAGAAGCATTCGCCAAGCGAAAGCTGCGCGATCGGCCGGTGACGTTGTCCGTCCTCTCTCCCACGCCGGTCGCCGAGCTGGCAACGAAGGAAGCGCCAATCTGGCTCGACCGAGAGCTGGTGAAAGGGACGTCTAGCCCCGTGCGCGATGTGGGGTTCGGGCGCGAGGTTCGCACGGCCTTGGCGGCCCGGCGTCAGTGGCTCATCGAACAGCAACTTGCCGATGGGGATGGACGGATTCTCCGGCTGCGGAATGGCGCGCTGGAAAGTCTTCGGCAGCGCGAGCTCGAGGGCGCGGGTGGGCAGCTCGCCCAGCAGCTCGGCAAACGGTTCGAACTTGCGCGGAACGGAGAGCGCATTGAGGGCGTGATCCGCCAGCGCCTGGATCTTGAGAGCGGTAGCTACGCGCTGGTCGAGCGCTCGCGGGATTTCACGTTGGCGCCCTGGCGCGATGTGCTCGAGCGCAACATCGGGAAAGCCGCCTCGGGCATCATGCGTGCGAACAGCATTAGCTGGCAGTTCGGTCGTAGCAGAGCTGGCCCATCATTGAGCTGAATAGAGAGCGCCGCGATGGCCCCATGCTCGGGTCTGCGTGACCCTCTCGACCGGGTTCATAATAGCTCGTGCTCGATTTTGTCGATTAGCGGCTTAGTAATTGAAATGAGACAATAGGGTCGACAGCCTTAGGGGGAATTGGCACTTTGTCGCGCCAGGGGGTCTACGCGTGCCAATAAGTGAGACCGTAATCGCAGAATCCGTGGCTCGATATGATCGGGAGCGAGACCGTTACATCAAGCTCGCCAGCCGGGTAGCCGACCTGTGCCGGACTGCTGTGATCGAGGACAATGCCATCCGCGCGCAAGTCACGTCGCGGACGAAGACGATCAAGAGCTTTGAAGGCAAACTCCGCCGTTTTTCGCGCCGCCCCGATAAGAATTATGGCACGGTGGACGAAGTCTTTGCGCAGGTTGGTGACTTTGCCGGCGTGCGAATTGCGACTTATCGCCCCGAAGATGAAGTCCGCGTCGCGGATGCGGTCGCTACGCTATTCTGTGGAGCCGACGGCGGCGCAATCGAAATTGATCCCAAGGACAAACTCAAGCCTGCGGCAGGACAGTTCTACCGCGCGACGCATTGCCAGGTGCATTTGCCAGAAGCCGATCTTGTCGGAAATTACGAAAATCTTCGCGGTGCGAGCTGTGAGATCCAGATTTGCTCGATGATGGCTCATGTCTGGAACGAGATCGAGCACGACATCGGCTATAAGCCCGAAGGCGAAGGACCGAGCGATGCTGAGCTCGGACTGCTTGAAGCGCTGGGTCATCTGACGCGCGCCGGTGATGCTGCGATCACTCGCTTGCTCGCCGCCAATATCGCCCGCATGGCAGTGCAGACCGGCGACTTTGCCGACGTCCATGATTTCGCCGCGCGCCTGCGGCCGCACTTTCCGTCCGCCGATCTCTCGGTCAATGCCGGCCCGGCCTATGAGGCCGCGACGATCCTTGACCTGACCTCCGCTGAGAAGATTGATCAGGCCACGGCAGGTGCTGCCTTCAATAGCAAGGATGCTGCCAAGGCTATCGAGACCTTGAATGCCTATCTCGAGCAGGCTGGCCGGCCTGAACTTGGCCTCAATAGCGCGTCGGCCGACCTCGTGCTGATCGCACTATTGAAGATCGGCGCACTGGAAATCGACGAAGCGCTCGCTCCTAATGGCCGAACCGCTCGTCCCGGACGTCTACATATGCTGGCACGTGCCTATCGGGAGTATTCGCGAGCCTCGCAAACTGAACGGGATGCCGCCTGACCGATGGCCAGTGTCAGTCTCCACTCTGTCAATTCGGATCCAGTCGGTGTGGATGAAACGGCGGAAACCTGCTCCCAGGACGTTCGGTCGATCGAGCTGCTGACGTTGGTCGAGGACTATGATGTTTCCGTCCGGCTAAGAAATTCCATCACAGGCGCGGCGGCCGCACGAGCGCTGCCATTTGAGACGATTGGCGCCTACGCCGAGGCCGGCGCGATGGCGCAGCCGGTCATGCTACGGCAAGTCCGCAACTTTGGGCGTAAGACCGCGCGCGAATTGGAAGCCCTAGTCCACGCGGTGTTTGCGGCGCAGACCGGGACATCGCTTGCGTCCGTCACGACTACGCCGTCGCCCGAACGGGCTAACTTCGCGGAACTGTTTGCTAACGAGAGTCTTGCTGCATTGGCCGCCGAGGAATTGCTGTCGGCACGGCTGTCGAACGTGTTGACGCAGCCAGCGCTGCGCGACCTTAGCTTCGCCGAAGTGCTTGAAAATTTTCAGCTGACGATCGCAACGATGTTGCGCCAACCCAACTGCGGGCGAAAGTCGATCAACGAGTTCCGCCAATTCTGCCAGCGTCATATTCGTTCACGCCTGATCTCCCATGGCTATGGCGAGCCAGAGCCGCTCATCACTTGGCTCCTCGGCGGCCCAGCGCCACGCGATCTCGGGCTTTCTACTACTTTGGACGAGACTGGAGATACCGAGATCGCTGACCAGGCCGTGGTCTTAATCGATCCTCATGCGGTACCCGAGCACCACACGCTGATCGTTCGGCTCGAGTGGTTGCTCGATGAGCTCGACGAGCGCGCGCGCACCGTCCTGCGCCGGCGCAACGGCATTGAGCAGGACCGCTGCGAGACGTTGGAAGAAATCGGCAATGACATGTCGGTCACGCGTGAACGGATTCGCCAGATCGAGTCCAAGTCGCTCAAGCGGCTTCGCCTTCGGGCCCGGCGCGCCCCAGTCGCGAATTTGCTCCTTGCCGAGGGCGCGACAGTCTGGTCGGCCCTCTCTGGTGACACCGATGTTATTCGGCGCGCTGACTTGCATGAGCGCCGCAAGCTGCTGCCCCCCTTTGTCCGGCTGGCGCTCGACATCGAGCAGCGCACGATCGACGGCTTGCTCGATCAGATTGCGCAGGCCTATCCGCATGGCTGGCTCGGTCCGCATGTCGATGGGTCGTCGATCGAGGCGGCGGCCGCAGCGATGCAAGCGACCCGGACTATGCCATTGCCACAGCCGCTGTCTCGCCTCGCCGGGGATGACGCCAGCGCCGCGCATCTCGCTGCGATTGTGATTCTCGGTCAGCCGGTGCGCTGCGGATATTTGATGCCGTCACGCGTTGGGCCTCGCCTTACCCGGCTGGTTCGGTTGCACGCACTCCTGGCCGGTAGGCAAGATGCAATGCCTCTCGAAATTCTCGTGCGCCATTATCGCGCCACCTTCGAAGATGACCCGTGCACCGAGCGCGATGCCGAGATCGTCATGGACGCGGCCCCGCACCTGTTCCTCGAGATCGCCGAAGGCAGTTGGTCGGCAATTGGGATGCCCGGCACCTGCATTCCTGGCGTCACGCCAGATGCCCAGGCTCAGAACGATGCCTTTGAGGAGGCTGGGACAATAGCCCATGCGCTTCAGGTAACCTTGGCCGCGCGGGGACCGACGCGGTTGGTGGAACTGCTCGACGATGCAGATGAAATTCTGCCCGAGGGGCGCTCGATCAACAGCATTGGACCTGTGCTGTTGACGCGCCGCGAATTATTCGTCCGCGCATTGCCCGGCGTATACGCGCTGCCGCGGCACGTCCCCGAATATCGCGGTGCCATGGCCGAGTGCTGGCCGGTCTTATTCAATGACAATCAGGCGCGGATGTACGCGCTTGCGCGCTATGCCGGAGAGCCCCGCACGATCTTTCCGCTCTGGTCGAGCGACGTCGAATATGAGTTCTGCCGCTGGGCGCGGCATTCCGGCGGAACCGGAATTCTGTCATCGTTGCTCGCCGTCGCCGTCATCGATGACTGGGCGGTCTGCCCTGAGACTGCAGACGAATGGCGGCGTATTCAGCGTCAAGAAGGACGCTTCGAGCTCGGGGGTAGTCTGCGTCATGGCGCCGCATACGAGCGTCCCCCACTCGACCGGGTATTCGCGGCCTGCCGCCACGCCGCAATGACCGGACAGTTCAACTGGATTGCGGGGAACCGCCTTACCGGACGCAAGATCGACTCACATGGCGGTGCCGGACTGGTTGCGCTTCTCCTTCGCCTCGGCGCGATCGAGGAAATCACGCGCGAGGGCTATCGCTGGCAACGGCCGCACCGCGCAACGGAGCGGGCGGCGGAGCTTGCCGCACAACTCGACGAGGCTTTCAGCCGTACGGGCGATGCTACGGATTGGCAAAGCCCGGTCGGCCAAGACCTGGCCTTCCTCGCAAGCCACAATGATGTCGATGATTGGGTCGATGATGCGGCGCTTTCCGCCATGCTCTCACGCTCCACTCAGATCCCAGACCTAGACCCCGAGGATGATGATCCTCTCGCCCAGCTAATCGCTGCGCAGCGTCAGGTCCGCGAATCCGAGCGCCGCGAAGCGACGCTCGACTGGCTCCTCGAGGGCTAGGGCCACCCATGACATCCCTGGACTCGAACGCTCCCGGCGACAGCTCGCTAATGCTCAAATCGCACTACCGTAGCGGAAAGGACGATCTCGCTCAGGACTTTTTCCAGCCCTGTTTGCGACGGGCCACCCTGTACCGCCGGGCGGTCGGCTACTTTTCGACATCAGCCCTGCTCAGCTGGACCGACGCCTTGCTGCGCCTAGCGAGTGAGGGCAATTTCCGCGCCCAGCTGATCGCTTCACCTGAGCTTTCACCCGCCGACGCTGCAACCTTGCGTTCTCTGACCGACCCCATGCGCGTGCTCGCCTATCAAGCGGTGATTGTCGAGCGGGTATGCGAGGAAATTCTTGCGCTTCTAGATACGCCCAGTGACCGCGCCCTACGCGCCAGTGTCTTCGCTTGGTTGATCGCCAACGACCGGCTTCAACTTAAATTCGCTTTCCCCACACATGTCGATGATGTCGGCATCTTCCATGAGAAAATCGGCGTGTTCGATTTCAACGATGGTGCCCGGGTCGCGTTCACGGGCTCAGCCAACGAGACCATCAGCGGTCATCGCCGCAATTATGAATCGATCGACGTCTATCGCGGCTGGGTGGCGGGCGAGCAGGACCGCGTAGCGGTCAAGATCGAGCAATTTACCGAAGCCTGGGATAATCTCGCCGCTGGGCTTTCGGTCCTCGCGCCGAGCAAGGATGTGGTGGCGCGTTTGCGAGAGCGGGCGCCCCGTACGCCTAAGCCGATTGCGCCGTCTGATCTGCCGGCGTCGCCGGTGGATGACCTGCGTTGGGCGCACCAGGATGAGGCCGTTGCGGCGTTCCTGGAGGCCCGGGCTGGCATTCTGGAGATGGCGACGGGCACCGGCAAGACACGCACTGCGATTAAATGCATGCAGCGACTGATTGCCGACCGAGCGATCGATGCTGCAATCATCACCATGGAAGGCACCGACCTTCTGGACCAATGGGCCGATGAGCTCGAGCAATGGAATAGCGAGGGAGGCCCGAACTGGCTGATCTATCGCCACTACGAGCGCCACCACGAATCGGGCGACTTTGCGCTAGACCCCGAACGGTCGCTGTTGGTGATTTCGCGCCAGCAGCTTCGCCAGCTCATCGACCGATTACCCGAGACGCTCAAGGCGCGGATGTTGATCATCCACGACGAAGTGCATGGGCTTGCGACCCCAAGCCTTGTCGAAGCCTTGCAAGGTCGGCACGCCGCTTTTGGCTATCGCGTCGGGCTCAGCGCAACTCCCGAGCGCGCGTACGATCAGGCCGGCAACGCCTTTATCGCCGCCGAGCTAGGACCTGTGCTCTATGAATTCCCGCTCGAGAAGGCCATCTCGCGCGGCGTGCTCGCCGAATTCGACTATCGCCCACTATCCTATGATCTGACACAAGGCGACCGCGACCGTTTGCAGGCCGTCTACGCTAAGAAGGCGGCCCGCATTCGCGAAGGCCGGCCGATGAGTCAGGAAGAGGAATGGACCGAGATTGCGAAGGTTTACAAGACCGCAGAGATGAAGCCGCAGGTCTTCGCCGATTTCCTTCCCAACCATCCTGAGGTGCTTGAGCGCAGCATCCTGTTCGTCGAGACCAAGGAGTACGGCGCGCCCATCCTCGAGCTGCTCCACAACTATACGCACCTCTATCGGACCTATTATGCCGAGGATGACCGCGATCACCTCGTCGCCTTCGCTCGAGGTGAGATCGACTGTATCGTGACCTGTCACCGGATCTCGCAAGGGATCGACATCCGCTCGCTCAACACTGTTGTCCTGTTCGCATCGGCCCGCGCCCGCCTCGAGACGATCCAGCGGATCGGACGTTGCCTGCGCATCGACCCTTCGCGGCCCGACAAGCGCGCGCTGGTCATCGATTTCGTCCGGCCGGCCAGTCCGACAGATACTGTGCCAAATGCCGATCAGGAGCGGAGCCAATGGCTCACCGCGCTTTCGCAAGTCAGGAAAGGGGACGCCCATGGCGCTTGATCCAGCGCTCGAAGAGGCCTTGTTCAAAGCCACCCTCGATGCCGGCCAGCCACGCCCGGTAGCCCAGCGCCTGGTCGCCTGGCTCAAGGCGCTAAGCAATGGCGAGAGTAGCGAGGAGCAGGACCTCAGCTTTTACGAAAACGTGATGGGCGCCATCAGCGTGGCGGGGGGCAAGGATGCAGATTAGTCTGGCCGGCTGGGCAGTGAGCGGCATGCGCTGTCCCGACATCACCATCGATCTTACCGGAAAGGACGGGACACCAGCGCGGGTCGCGCTGGTCCAAATGCCCAATGGGACCGGCAAGACCACCACGCTCAACCTGCTGCGCGCCGCGCTAACCGGCTCTGCAAAAGAATGGAGGCCAGCCGACATCCGTGACCTGCGTCGACCTGGCTCGAGCAATGAGACCGGCCAGTTTCGCGCGACTATGCTGGTCGACGGCAAGCCCGTGACTTTCGAGCTCACCCTCGATTTTGACGCGGGCACCGCGTCCTACCGGACCACCCATCCAGGCGGCGGCGGGGTTCGGCCTCGCTGGGACCCGCCGGCCGCGATGCTGCAGTTTCTCACACCGGCGTTCCTCGATCTGTTCATCTTCGACGGCGAATTCGCCGATGACTTGCTCAAGCAGGGGACGCAGCGCGCTGATGAGGCGATCGGGGCGCTCTGCCAACTCGATCTCCTCGACAATGTAACCGGCACCGTCGAATCGCAGTGGAAAAAGGCGACGAGCCAAGGCGGGCCAAAGAGCTCGGCAGCACTCGACAAGCTCAACGGCGAGCGTGACGGACTGATCACGCATCAAGCGAAGCTGGTGAAGGCCCGCGATGTCGCCCAGCGCAAGCTCGAGCAGGGCACGGCCGAAGCCGCGAAACTGGAGAAGAAAATTGCCGAAAAGGTCGGCAGCGTCGAAACCACCAAGACCCAACATGGAGAAGCCCAGCTCGCGCATCAAAACGCAATCAATGCGGTGAGTGTCGCATCGGGTATGGTCATGGGACTAATCCGGATGCCGCTCGCGTTGCACCCGCGCTTTGCCGACCAGCTGGTGCTGCTTAAGGATAATCTCGACAAGCTTCGCTTGCCCGAGACCAGCTCAGCTCAGTTCTTCGAGGATCTCGTCAACGACGTCGAATGCATCTGCGGACGAGAGATGAACGACGCCGCGGCGCAGGAGATCAGAAAGCGCGCCAAGGGATATCTCGACTACGACGAGTCCGCCACGATCAATGCTCTCAAGAGCGACATCACGCGCTTCGTTGCGCCCTCGGATGAGGATAGCCGGCACGAGCAGCTGACCAAGGCACTCGGCGCGCTCACTAAGGCCAAGCGCCAGCAGCGTGAGGCGCAGCAGACGCTCAGCGTCCTGACCAAGAAGCTCATCGACGCCGGAGACGCCGAACTTGAAGGCTGGAAGACCGCGCTCGACGCACTGACCATCGATCTCGAGCGCTACAAGCAGGCGATCTTCGACATCGACGCGTCGAGCGAAGAGGAGACAGGCGGGACCATACTCTCGCTCAAGCTTGTCAAAAAGAAGCTCGACGAGGTGAACGGCAAAATCGCCGACCTCAGCAAGACCGTCGAGCTCAAAAACAAGACCGACATCTTGAACGGCATCCTCGAGCGCGCGGAAATTTTCGCGCGCGACGCGATTCGCGCCGACCTCCTAAGCGCCACGAATGAGCGGCTCGAAGTGGTGCTCGCCAATGATCCGCTGCGGGTCGGGAAGATCGACCAATCGCTACATCTCGCCAATCAAAGCGGCGCCAGCGCCGGGCAGAAGCTTTCAGTTGGTTACACTTTCTTGATGAGCGCACTGTCGCGCGGCAACAACGACTTTCCCCTCATAGTCGACAGCCCGGCGGGGCCGATCGACGAGGGTGTCCGTCGCAACATCGGAAAGCTGATACCGGAGCTCTGCACGCAATTTGTCGGTTTCACGATCAATACCGAACGTCCGGGCTTCGTACAGGCTCTGGAAAAGGCATCGGACGATTGCTTGTTCCTCACAATGTTCCGGCGCACCGAGGGCACGAAGCGGCTTGAGGTCAAGCTGCCCAGCCAAGGGGTGACGCGGACCGAGACCGCAACGCTGGTCCGCGACCGCGACTATTTCATGCAGTTCGACGTGACCGATGAGGAGGAACTCTGATGGCCCGCTTCCGGATGCGCAATGACGCCCGCACATGGTTCAAGCAGATCGCGGACTTCGAGCACTTCAAAACGGATTTCGACCAATATTATCTGTGCCTCATGGCCGGCTTCGCCAGCGGCCGCAGCAATGAGACCGGAACGACCACCGAAATGGTCGAGAGTTTCGTCGAAGATTATAAGGAAGCCAGCCGGTTTCTCATCGGCCTTCTTGTGATGGCGGAGCTCAAGAAAGCTGGCATTGAGATCTTCGAGCGCGATTCCGTGCGCGACATGTTCAAGCGCCTGGTCGACCCGCACAGCCCCAATCAGCTAACCGATGAAGGCATGCGGCGGATGAACGCATATGCCAGTGGCGGCTATGACTATCTCTCCGAGCAGCGTGAAACCAAGCCATATTCGGGTGAGGAATTCTTGCGCGACTACGCCCAACTCATTGAGGGAGCGGTTGCGGCCTGATCGGCGCCTTGACAAGCCGGTGGCCAACTAGCGTCAGGCCCTTCTCGGCCAGGAGCGCTTCCCATCCGCGTCTGAGGCCGATGCGGTCGGTCTCATCGAGTAGCCCCGCTGCTTCTTCGGTTTTGGTCAGCCGCGCGAAAGTAGTCCGGCGCGGATAGTCTTCCGCCACGAAGCATTCCTTCCGGTGCAGCACCGGCGGGTTAGGCTGGCCGCTGAACCAGCGGCGCTTGAGCCGCAGCTCGCGCAAATCGATGTTGAGTGAGAACTCGAGCGCGGGATGCGGGTCGTGGTCGAAGTCGGGATAGGCGAGATAGGACAGCTTAGGTTCGCGCCGATAGAGCTTGATTAGCGTCGCGCCTTCTACCGCCCCGAGATAGCCATGCCCGCATCCGGCAAAGGCGCGAAGCAGGAGCGGCAGGCGTTCGAGCGCCGAGAGGTGGACATAGAGTGCGGTGGGCGTCGTCTTTCCGATCGTGGTCGTGGCAATGGCCGCCTCGATCGCGTCGGGTTGGCCGATCTCGAGAAGCAAGGCCTCTGCCTCGCGCTGTGCGGCGGCGTATGTGCCGAACAAGGCCCGGACATCGCGCTGGAGCGTTTCGCTGAGCTTCGACCAGCGCATGCCGCGCTCGAACCGTCCGAGAGCTAGATAGAGCAGCAAATCCTCGCGACGGGCTTCGAGGATCGGTGCCCAGTCGGTTTCGGCATTGGCGTGCAGGATCGCCTGGAACGCGTGTTTGATACTGCCGAATACTTGGACGATGGCGTGGCTCGCGGCGATTTCGTCGTCATATGGCAATCGGCCGCGATCGGTATAGAATCGCGCCAACGCCTCTACCAGCGCCGGATTCTCCCCGCAGCGCTGCTCCGACAGGGTGATCGAGGGCGCGGAGATCCGGCGCCTCACCTTGGCGCTCCGATAGGCTTCACCCGCATCCGCGTCGCGGAAGATGTAGAAAACGCCAGGCCCGGCAGCGGTCGCTTCGTGCTCGAGCACATGCTCAATCCAGTGTTTGAGCTCTTGCTGCTCATAGAATTTCTGAAAGGTGTTGCGGCTGGTGAGGATGCCATCGGCAAGCGGCGTCCGCTGGGTGAGGTCGCGCTGCTCACCGGTCATTCGGGCCGCGACGATCAGCACGCCCCTGGTGAGCCGCCATGCGGCCGTGAGCGCTTCTGCACGTTCAGCCGGAGACTCGATGACGTTAATTACATAACCCAGATTGACGATCTCGGCGTTGGTCCACGCAGTGTCCGGGCGATGATTGGGGTCCCACCCATTGGCTTCGAACCCATCAGCGGAGAGTAGCCGCAGGTCGTCCCCCTTGCCGCAGCCAAAATCGAACAAACTGGTGTCGGGACGAACTAGACCGTCGTCGAGCGCGAGACGCCAGGGCCGCGACAGGCAGTGGCGGGTGAGAGCGGTGCGGTCGCGGGCGACCTCCATCGCTCAGGCGGCGCGGTCAGCTCGATGGATCAGGTCCGCGATACTGCGCAGCTTGCGGTCGCCGGCGAGATAAGACAGCCCCCGATGCACATGGAGGCGCAGCTGTTGGGCAACCAGTTCGTCATCGTCGCCCAGCCCATCCTCGAAGCACCGCTGCTTAACCAGGGCAAGCAGTATGTCGGCATAGCGGCCGCCGAACACTTCCCAGCTCATTTCGAGGTTGCTGTCCGCCGGAATCTTCGCCGGCGGTGGCGGATTGGTCTCGGCGAGTGACGTACACAAGGCCCAACGTGCCAGCACATTCATGTGTTCGATGCCAGTGTGGCGCTTGAGGCGGGCGAGCTGGTCGCGCGCCGTCTGCGAGAAGCGGATGGATCTAACCGACATGAACGGACTCGCTGAGAGCACTTGAGTCACGAAAATAGCCAGATTCGACACTGGTCGTTCCGCGCTCCTCGTCGAACTGAAGATGATAGACGCGCCCCACGAAGGGCTTGAGCGCTTCGAAATAGCCACCGGCGATTTCCTCGTCGGTCGACAGCAATATGACCTGATGGCTTGCAAGCGGGAAATAGTGGCTGACCAGCCGCCGGCGATGCGAGCTGTCGAGCCGCCCCAGCGGCGTGTCGATCACCGTCGGCAGCGGCCGACCCGAGGCGCGCGCAAGGCCCCAGAGAACTGAAGTCGCGAGCAGTTGGCGCTCGCCCGCGGATAGACGATCAGGGGGCAGCGGATGGCCATCGCGTCCGGTCAGCGCGAGCTGGAAATTCTCCGGGTCAATCCGCAAATTGGAAACCAAAGCCTTTTTGCGCAGCAACTGCTGGAAGCTGTCGAGCACCAACGCTTCGATCCGCGCCAGATGTCGGCGGATCACCGCGTCGCGGAACTTGTCGAGCGTACCGCGCACCTTGCTCAGATGCAGCAGCACGCGGGCGCGGTCGTCCTGCGCGAGCTGGGCTTCCTTGTCATCGGCAGTGAATCGCAAAATCTCGGCTTGGGCGCGGTCGAGATCACGGCGCAGCCGGTCGAGTTGTTCGCCTTCGGCCTTTTGCTCGCTCTGCAGCACCGCCTCGCGCGCGATCAGTTCGTCACGTTCGGCCGAAAGCGTGGTCAGCGCTTCCGCAGTCGGCACCGCGGCAACCTGATTACGCGCATCTTCCAGCGCGGTCGACGCTCTGTGCTGGTCATCCAGAAGTGACGGGAGCATCGCCCGTGCGGTGTTCAATTCTGCCTCCGTGAGCTCGCGCAGGCGATCGCGACCAAGGTCGCTCATGCCCAGACGCGGTAACTCGACAGCGTTGCGGCGATTGGCACGGTCCTCGCGCAGGAAATTCGTCAGCACCTCGAGCATTTCCGCGCTCGGCTTGTGCTTGGCGATCGTTTCGACGAGCTCGGTGTCGCGCTGAGATAATAATTGATCGGTCGCCAGCGCTTGCGCGGAAGCAAACTCCACACGGCTTTGTTTGGCGGTCCGTCGCAGCAAGGGCCCCACCAGCAAAAGTGGCGCCGCCCCTGCCGCCGCGTCGCGAAGCGCACGCTCGGTGGCGCGGAAATGCGAGTCTGCGATCGAGAGTGCTCGTTCTAGCTCGCCGCGCCGCTCGTAGAGATGTCCACCCTCCTTTCTGAAGCGCTCCTCAAGACGGGTCCGCAAATCCGCGATGCGACTGAGGTCGGATTCGCGCTTGGCGTGCGCGGCATGGACAATATCGATCCGCTCGCGCAGCTCGTCGCCACGCAGTTCGAGCACCTTGAGTTGGTCCTGTTCTTCCTGCGGCCGAGCTTCCATACGCCGACGCCGCTCAATTACGGACAGGTCCGAACCGAGCTTCTCGACAAGGTCGAGCCCAAGCAAATTGTAAACCGCGGTCTCAATCAAGCCGGCTGAGCTTCGCGGGTCGGCATAGGCCTCGATCTGCTCGCCATCGAACAGAAAGAGATGTGCAATCCGCGAGGGAAGAAACTCTTCGACCTGCTCAGCCCAATGGTCAGTCGCCATGGCGTCAAAGCGATGGTTACGGATCACTTCGAGCTGTTCCTTGCAGCTCTTGGGAGTGCGCCGCCAGCTACGCTTCACATGATAGAGCTGCTCCTCGCCGTGCGACATGTGGCGAAAGAGAAGTTCGATCGTGGCGCTCGTCGAGCCATTACCGCGATGGATCGAACCGTCGAGGTATTGCTCATAGCTCATGCCCTCCCGCCGTGAGGGACGCGCGAGCTGACCAAATAGGCACAGCTGGATTGCGTCGAGTAAGGTTGTCTTGCCCGCGCCGTTAAGGCCGCCAAACAAGATGATCGGCTGCTCCGGAGAAGGGGGCGCTAGGTCGATGGCGACCCTCCCGCCGTACTGGCCAAAGTCATGCAGAATGAGCTGATCGATGATCACGCGATGTCTGCCGCCTGATCAGCCGCGTCCTGTTTGGCTTGTTGGCGCGCGCGGGCGCGATCAGCTGCGTCTGCCTCATCTTCGTAAAAGCCGCGCTCAATCGCGCGTTCGAGCTCGCCGAACACGCCTGCACGGCGCGCCATTACGCGGTGCTTGCGCTCGATCGAGAGCAATTGCCGAGTGAGTTCGAAGTGCAGCGGGTCGCCGCTGATTTCCTTCAAAAGCTCAATATCCTCGGCATTGAAGCTCATGCCGTCGTCGAGCCTACCGCCGGGATACGGCTTACCCATCACCCGCTCGTAGAGCTTGGGCAGACTGTCCTCGATCTCATGCTTCTCAACGACCCAAATGCGGCGGATTTCTTCGAGTTCGGGCAGCGTGATCAGCTCGAGCCGGGCCATCTCCTCGGGTCCATGAATCTGGACATGGAGTTGCGCAGCTAGCAGGTCTTCCAGCCACTTCGCGCGCGCTGACTGTGTGTAGGGGCCTGGCACCAGTTTGTCATTGAACAGCTGGACGTGCCCGCTCATTCGCCGGAAGTCGCGCAAAGGTCGATCATCGGGCGCGTCGAGCGCGTTGCGCAGGTCTAGTAGCGGCTGCATCCATTCCTTGTCGGTGTCGTTTTGAATCATTGCCTGCATCGAGCGGTCCTGCTCGACCAGTGTGCAGACCCAGCAGCCAAAGCGGCTGTCCCCGCAGCTTGGCGTCGTCGCATCGATCACCAACGGGCATTCGCCGTCGGCAGACGCGCCTTGGTACAAAGTAAGCAGGTCCTTGTTGTTGTGGCCCCATGGATTTCGGCGCTGCATCAGGAATGTCCACACATCATCGTTCGACCAGTCGGCGATCGGGCTGTAGACATAGGCATTTGGCAGTGTGGTGTTTGGCGACAGTTTCGCACGGACCTGCTTACCCTCGAGCCGCGTCATTACATGACTGCGCGCCGCGCTTTCGGCCTTGCGCGTCCCTAGCACGATGATCGCTTCGCCATTGGCCCGCACGACGTCGCCAATAAACTTATTCGACGGATTGATCTTGAGACGTTCTGTGCACCAGCGAAACCGCGGGCGCGGTGCGGGGTAGCCGCGGCCAATCAGATTGACCCAGAAGCTGTTGCGCACTTCGGGAGTCAGCCGGTGCGGTGTGAGTGGGATGCCCGCCGCTTTGGCCGCATCGCCCATCTTATCGAGTGAGTTCTGCACCCAGGTTGCGACAATCGGGTTTTCGACGAGCGTATCTGTGCTGATCGCATAGACTGGCTTGGTCCGCTCTTCCTGGGGCAGCGCAACGAGCGCGATCCAGATGAGCTGCAGCACCGCCGAACTGTCCTTGCCACCGCTATATCCTACCACCCAAGGTATGCCGTCGGCGCGATACATGGTTTGGATTTCGTCGATGAGCGCGGCGATCGTCGCTTCGAAGCCCAGCTCGTTGAAGGCGCTCTTGCGCCGCAGCTGTTCAGCCATCCCGGCGGTCTCCTCGTTGCATAGCATCTTCCGCCCGGGTTTCTTCCGCAGTCAGATTGAGGCCCAGATGGTTCTTGATGGCGTTGGTCGTGAGTAGGACATTCTGCTGCGCCTTCGACACGCGCCCGCCGATCATTGCCCGGCCTTCCCACAAGGCCGCATTTTTGCGGCGCCAGTCGATCGTGCCGATCTTCTTGAGCTGCTTCTTCCAGTCCTTGGGCTGGTGGTGGAATAGGCTGTTGCCTACGCGCGCGAGGGCCTGGAGCACGACGCCATGGCTGTGCAGGAAATCCTCGCGGACTTCACCTGCCGTGATCTTGGCCTGCTGCACCTGCGCCCATTGCGGCAGCTGTGCGCCGACCACTTCCCAGAATTCTGCGGCGAGCTTGGCACGCTCCTCGGCTTCCTCGAGATCCACATTTTGAAGCAGAGCCGCGGTCGCCGTGTAGATTGCACTTAACGTAAACAGTCGGCGCGAACGCGGTGCCAAGGTGGTGCGCTCCATCTCAACCACATCGCGGAACACCGGCGCCCGCGCCACGACCAGCTTGGCGAGCAGCGCCTTGTCGTCGCGATGATCGTAGAGCACGCCGAGCGACCGCGCCGGTCGGATCGCATATCGATTGAGGTCGGCGAACATCTGCTGGCAACGCGCTAGGCCCTGGTCGAGGAAGAATACGACTGCGATGCTCTCATCACCGATCGATGGGTTCCCGCGCATCGCCATCTCAATTGCCGCGCGGCGATGCTGTCCGTCGTTCAACACAAATCGCGCAGACATCGGAATCCGCAGAACGCCCATTTTTCGCGAATCGGGATCATCGCCGAACGGCTCGAATATGACGTCCGCATCGACCGATGCGGTGATAGCCGAAAATACGTAATCATCGGGGTTTTCGAGCACATAGCGCGCCATCTCTGGGAGGCGCGCCTTGTTCAGCTGGCGTTGAGCTCGCAGCTCGGGTACCATTTCATCTTCGTTGAAGAGGAACAGCTTCGGCAGCAGCCGCAGCGGGCACATCGACACGTAAAATTCGCGGCTGGCTTGGATGCCTCGGATCGCCGGGAAGGCGTATTCAAATCCTGCTACCATGAACTTTCGACGTGCGCTCCCTCTAGACCCACACTCGCCGTTGTGCCACTGTTTGTCAAACGGGAAACATACTTTGCTTGAAAGATGACATCGTATTTTGACTGTGCCGCGACGGCGCCGATCGACCCCGAGGCACGGGCAGCGCTGTTGCGCTTTACCGATCTTGAATATGGCAATGCCGGTAGCCGCACCCATGAGTTCGGGGCGCAGGCGAAGCGGGCGATCCAGGCCGCGCGCGCGCAGGTCGCCCTATTGGTCGACGCCCGCGCCGATGAAGTAATTTTCACCAGCGGCGCTACCGAGGCCAACAATCTCGCGATCCTCGGCCTACGTGCGCATGGCGAGGCGACAGGGCGGCGGCATATTGTTACCACCGCGATTGAGCACAAGGCCGTGCTCGAACCCGTTCAAGCCCTGGCGGCGGTTGGGTTTGACGTAACTGTGATTGCGCCGGGAACGGATGGACGCGTCACGGCCGAAGCAGTGCTCGCCGCGGTGCGGGAAGACACGCTGCTAGTGTCGGTCATGCACGCCAATAATGAGACCGGGGCATTGCAGCCGATCAACGACGTCGCCTCTGGCCTAGCGGTCACTGGCGCCTTTTTTCACGTCGATGCCGCGCAGAGCTTCGGCAAGATTGAGGGAGCGCTGGCCGATCCCAACATCCACCTGATCAGCATTTCCGGGCACAAGCTCTATGGGCCCAAGGGCATCGGAGCGCTGATCGTTCGGCGGGGCGCGATGAAGGTGCCCCTATCGCCCCTCGTCTATGGCGGCGGGCAAGAGCGGGGGCTGCGGCCTGGCACGCTGCCCGTTGCGCTGATCGCTGCCCTCGGCGCTGCATGTGAGACGGCTCGGCTCGATCTTGCCGCGCGAACCGCCCGCTGCCTCGAAATCCGTCAGCATCTGCTTGATGCTCTCGTGCCGGTTGGCGCTCAAGTCAACGGATCGCTCAGAGATGGGCTGCCGATGATCCTCAACCTAAGTATTCCTGGCCTAGACTCCGAAGCCGTGATGCTAGTTCTCAAGGATTTGATCGCGTTATCCAACGGTTCGGCATGTACGTCGGCAAGCTACGATTCGAGCCATGTGTTGGTGGCCATGGGCCTTTCTGACGATCGGATCGGCGGTGCGCTCCGCTTCTCCTGGTGCCACATGACCGAGGAGCCCGATTGGACGGAGATCACCGCGCGGGTGAAAGGCTTGCGTTAGCCCTGCTCTTCAATGTTCATGTGGCTACGACGTCATGGGCGTCGTTTCCGACGCAGATTCCTTCTTCGCCTTAAGCTGCGGATTCCCGAGGCCCGTGATACGCCGCGTAAGGGGTCGCGAGCGTGCCTAGGAACCGTTCGGCGACGACCGCTTCGTGGATATCGACGAGCGACCTGGCAATTGGCGGAAGCTCGGACTTAGCGCGCACAACATCATCTAGTCCGATCGGATTCGCCATCACCGGTGCGTCAAGCCGCACCACCCGATCGCGACCGACGAGAAGGCCTGCCTGCCCAAGCGCATTTTGGCTAGCCAAGTGCATCGCTGAGGAGACGATCTCTTTCCAGTGCCACAGACCCCCAAGCCGCACCTGCTTTTCCGTGATCACCATCTCAGATTCGCCGCAGCCGAGCGATAGGATATCGATCTGGTCGCGGCCGACATCATAGCAGGTAAGCGCATCGACGAGCGCGATCATGATTGGGTTGTTCGCCCAAACGCCACCATCGGCAAAGCGCCGATTGCCGTTGGAGTAGACCGAGAAGAAAGTGGGCGCCGCCGACGTCGCCAACGCGATCGTCACCAGCTGCTCTCGCCAGTCCATCCTGAAGTCGGGATGATGAGGCGTCTTGAAAACGTTCACCTCGGTGTACCCGTCGAACGACGGCACACACACCCGGCGAGTCGCCTCCCCTAGCGTGCGTTCGCCGAATACGTTGCGCAACTCACGCTCAAGCGGCGCTCGGTCGTAGCGGTACCGGCAGAGCGATCCGACGCGCGCCAATGCACCGCGCAGGCGGCGGAGGCGGCGGGGCGAGGGGAATATCTTCTCGCCGTGCTCAATGTAAACATCGAGCACGCGCGATGCGGGCAGCCCCGCCGCGAGCGCAAGCGCGATGATGCCGCCGGTGGACGTGCCAGCAATCATGTCGAAGTGCTGGCCGATCGAGACATCCCCGCAATGGCGGCGCTCGAACTCAGCCAGGATCGACGCCGGCAGGACGCCGCGGATCCCACCTCCATCGATGGTTAGGATGCGAAACCGCTTTTCCTTTGGCCAAGGTAGCTGTTCGCGCCGCGTGGCCAGGGTCCCGTTGCTACGCCGCGATGGATTTAGCATTGCCATTGCCCAGCTCCGCTGTCGTCGGGTGCCGGCCACCGCCCAGCCACTTGCCGGTGACGAGCCAGCCCTCGTAAAAGTACAGGTAGCGCGAAGCCCAATGCACCGTCGTGTCGGCCAGCAGGTCGTCGGGCGACCATTCGCGAGAAAAGGGATCGAATAGGCACAAGTACGGGAGCTCGACGTTCTGGCGGTTGAGGTAGACGTGTGGAACCGGCCCTTCATCGAACTCCGGGTGGCGTTCAAGCAGGGGGCCGATGACTTGGACCCGGGGCTGCACGTCGATGATCGAAAACATCTCAATGGCCAAAGGCACAGTGTAGTTCATCCTGATGCGGTAGCGCTTCTGGATGGGCGTCAGGGAGCCCTCCCATTCCGCACTACGGCCCTCCCTCGCGACCACCGCGAAGGAGGGCCAGCGCTCGGCCATGGCGGCGATCTGGCCGTCGATGCCGATCAAGACGGTAGCTCCGTGCCGCCCATGTTAGTGCTTGGGCGCGCCGCCGTCGCGGACGCAGTCGCTGCGGCCGCGGTGGCAGCGGCGCCAGTCAGCACGCGACCGCCCGGGCCAAAGCGCATCGAGCCATCGTCCATCGCCATACGGCTTCGCTCGAGCAACTGCTCGACGGCATAGCCGGCGGCGGTCTCGCCGAAGAGGTCGTCGAGGATTGCGCGCGACTCGGTCAGCGATGCATTCTCGTTGCGCAGACGGCCAAGCTGGCGGACCAGATAGCGCAAGTCATTAACGTACAGCGTCTGAGCCGCCCTGTTCTCCGGCCATCGGTCGGTAAACTGGTCCGGGCTGTAGGCGGGGTTGCGGACGTCGATCACTACGCCGCGCGCGCTTTCCCGCTCCAGACGCGTGGCGACGTGTACGGCGATCGAAACGATCTCATCAAGCAGGCCTGCGCCCGTCGGCTGCACCTCGAGGGCGAGGGCGGCAAGCACGATTGACGGAGGCTTGCGGCCGTCACGACGACGGAAGCGCACATCGCGGGAACGCTTCAGTAACTGCAGCGCCACGACTCGCGCCGCCTTCTCGGAAAGCGGCACATGGTCGGGGACGGGGTCGGTCTGGGCTTTGGCGATCGCCGAGCGGTCGACCATCGCACGGGCCTCGAAGATCGCGGCGAACACCGGGTCGAGAGCCGTTGACGCGTTGAAGTGCTCCGCGAAACCCCACGGGTTCACCGGCTTGTGGTAACTCTCGCGCGTCGCTGGCCGCGAGTGAAACAAGTTGCCGGCCTTCTCGGGCTCGTCGGCCAGGCGGGCGATCGGCATCAGGTCCACACGTACACCATCAGTGTAGGTAACAGTGACGCAGCGACTGTTGAGCTCAACGCGGCCATGGTAGCGTGACTCGGGCTCGCCATTAATGGCATCGAACAGCTGGCCGAGGATGAAACCGGGTTCAGTTTCGGGTGTTACATCCAACTCCATCACCACGTCGACGTCGTGTTGGTCCTTCGACACGCTGGAGGCAACTGCCGTGCCGGTGGCGAAGCTGCCTCCAGGATAGCAGGCGACGACAAGACCTTCGAGCGGGCTGCCGGGGCGGTCCACATACTTGCAGAGGGCCTGATGGTGGCGCTGGGCCTCGTCGTGTTTAGTAGGCGATAGCTGTACCCTGCGGGCGACGTCCATCAACATGGCATCGGCGGGGCTCGGGAAAGGGAGGGTGGAGTGGACCGAGTTTCGGGAGGTCATTGTCGCGTTCCTGGGCGCAGAAGTGCGCCGCAGTCTGGTTAATGCACAAGAGTACCGAATAGCAATACAGTACCGCTTGCAACCGCCGTGAACCGCCGCTATTGGAGCCTACGGCTCCAACAATTTTTAGGATTATCCTTGGCTATCACCGACCACATCACGCTGCAGGGTAAACAGGTGCCCTACGAGATCGCACGGGTCGATATCGAGGATCTCAAACTCGATCCCAAGAACCCGCGAATCGACTATCTCCTCGGCTATCGATTCGGTGACAACCCGAGCCAGAGCGAGGTGTTGGAAGCGCTTTGGGAGAAGGATCAGGTCAAGGCCCTCGCGGAGTCGATATTGGCGAACGGCGGCGTGCGCGAGCACGTCATAGTCCAACGGCTAGCCGACGGGTCGATGGTCGTGCGCGAGGGCAACTGCCGCACAGCGAGCAGCAAGAAGCTCAAGCAACAGAACCCGGGCGACAACCGGTTCGATCGTATCCCGGCCAAGATTTTCGAAGCCAATCTTTCGGAGGACGACGTCGCGGTGATGATGGCGAGCGAGCACGTCGCCAAAAAAATTAGCTGGGATCCCTATTCCCAAGCCAAGAACATCCATGAGCTGCACCACATTTCCGGCAAAACCTACGACTGGCTGGTCAGCAACCTTCGGCTCAGCCGCTCAAAGGTTTCCGAATTCCTCGCCGCCTACGAGGCGATGACGTCTTTCCTCCAGGTGCATAGCGATCCAAAGTTCATCACAAGATTTTCGCTCTTCCATGAGATGGTCCGCAAGAAAGGGCTGAAGCAGCGCTTCGACGGGGACATTGATGGCTTTCGCGCGAAGTTTTTCGAGTGGATCGCCAACGGAAGACTCCACGAGCCGGGCCACGTGCGTCGGCTAGAGGCCATCCTGACGGATGAAGATGCGGAGGCGGCACTGAACACGACCGGCTTTGCCGAGGCTGAGGGCGTGCTGGCCACCAAGGATCCGACGATCGGCAGCGACCTGTTCGCAAACATCAAGCGTGCTACCGAGGCGCTGAAGAGCGCGCCGATGGGCGAGGTGCGTGACCTCCAGGCTGGCGACCCGCAGAAGACCATCCTGCTGCGTAACCTGTCGCGTGCGCTTGAGGACATCGCGACGATGGCCGGCGTTAAGCTGTAAGTGCAACTGATCGGGCAGGGGCAAGACATGGCGTACCTTCACACGCGAGAACCTTGACGAACTCGTACGGTCTAAACCCATGACCCCCCCGAGAAGCAATACGTGCTTTCGGACGCATCGCAGTGTCCGGTAACGTCCTCCCTTTCCACGAATCCAGATCATGCTATTGACGGTTTCAGCGATTTCTAAGTTGATGGTTTGACTGGGAAAATCAGTCGCTTAGGTGCTCCGCTAGAAAGCTCCTCTGTCACTCGATTTTGAGTGCCCCAGCTCCTCCAAATACCGCCGCAAGCCTCACTGCGGTAGCGCGCAAATTAGCTTTTTCGGTCCCCTCGAAGCGAGTGACCCTGAAAAGGTATTCGGCGGCACCAGACGGCTCCTGACGCCATTTCGCGAAACCGGAGAGACTCAGTCTCGAACCCGCGTCGCTGAGTCAGATGCGGGCAGAGGCCCGCATGACACCAACCAAGCTCCTGATTGGCCAAATCGTAGCCGTCTTTGCGATCGTGCTCGCGGGCATCTGGTTTGCCACGCAATGGGCAGCAGCGGCTCTCGGCTACCAGCCTGAACTTGGATTGCCTTGGAACGTGATCGGCGGCGTTCCGGTCTACCGGCCGTGGGCAATCTTCCTCTGGTGGTATCACTTCGACGCTTACGCGCCGCATGTCTTCGATCAGGCCGGCGCGATCGCCGGCGCCAGCGGCTTCGTCGGATGCGGTGCGGCGGTTGCCGGCTCGTTGTGGCGCGCGCGCCAGCGCCGCAACGTCACCACTTACGGGTCAGCGCATTGGGCATCGCTTCGCGAGACCAAGGCCGCCGGCCTTTTCAGCGAGGCGGGTATCTTTCTTGGCCGGCTGGGCGAGCGCTACCTTCGGCATGACGGTCCCGAACATGTCATGGCGTTCGCGCCGACGCGTTCGGGCAAAGGTGTCGGTCTCGTCGTTCCGACCCTGCTCGGATGGTCGGGCTCGGCCGTCATCCACGACATCAAGGGCGAAAACTGGCAGCTGACCGCCGGCTGGCGCACACGCTTCTCGCACTGTCTGCTCTTCAATCCGACCGATGCCCGCTCCGCGCGCTACAATCCGCTGCTCGAGGTGCGTCGCGGCGCCGACGAAGTGCGGGACGTCCAGAACATCGCGGATATCCTTGTCGATCCCGAAGGCGCGCTCGACCGGCGCAATCACTGGGAAAAGACAAGCCACTCGCTGCTGGTAGGCGCGATCCTCCACATCCTCTATGCCGATGCCAACAAGACCCTCGCCCGGGTAGCCACCTTCCTTTCCGATCCGCAGCGACCCTTCGTTGCGACGTTGCGCGTCATGATGACCACCAATCATCTCGGCACATCCGACGCGCCGGCCGTCCACCCCGTAGTCGCATCGGCGGCTCGCGAACTGCTCAACAAAAGCGAGAACGAGCGCTCGGGCGTGCTCTCCACCGCCATGTCGTTCCTCGGCCTCTACCGCGACCCGACCGTGGCTGCGGTGACCGCCGCGTCCGACTGGCGCATCGCCGACCTGGTCGAGGGCGATCACCCGGTGTCGCTCTACCTGGTCGTGCCGCCGTCGGACATCAGCCGCACGAAGCCGCTGATCCGGCTGGTGCTCAACCAGATCGGGCGCCGCCTCACCGAGCATCTCCACGCCCCAAACCCAAATCAAAGCGCCAAGCCGGGCCGCCATCGCCTGCTGATGATGCTCGACGAGTTTCCGGCACTCGGGCGCCTGGATTTCTTCGAAACCAGCCTAGCCTTCCTCGCGGGCTACGGGGTGCGCGCCTTCCTGATCGCCCAGAGTCTCAACCAGATCGAGAAGGCCTACGGCGAGCACAACGCAATTCTGGACAACTGCCATGTCCGCGTCGCGTTCGCGACCAATGACGAACGAACCGCCAAGCGCATATCCGACGCGCTCGGCACCGCCACCGAGCAGAGGGCGATGCGCAACTATGCCGGCCACCGGCTCGCGCCGTGGCTTGCCCATGTCATGGTCAGCCGTCAGGAGACCGCGCGGGCACTGCTGACGCCGGGCGAAGTGATGCAGCTGCCGCCGGCTGACGAACTGGTGCTCGTGGCGGGCCATGCGCCGGTACGCGCGAAGAAGCTGCGCTACTACGAGGATCGCACGTTCAAAGGGCGTATTCTGCCGCCACCGGCGCTCGGCAGCGATAGCTATCCCGATCTTCCCACCGCGCGCTTCAACGACTGGCGCGATCAGGTCCGCAGTACCGACGCCCGCCTCGGCGAAATCGCAGACGAGAGTGCGGACGAAGCCAGCGGCGGTCTCGAGCAAGTTCGGCATCCCGCCCATGAAGTCGAGCAGGCAGCGCCGGTCGATCTAGCGTCGACCGACGTGCTCGGACTCGGCGACGACGAGGGGGACGCAGTCGCCGACCAGCGCGCCATGGACCAAGCCCGGTCGCTGGCAGCCACGCGCACCGTCTACGCCATCGATTCCGCATCGTCGCGTCCCGACGACCTTCAGCTGGACTTCTGACCATGGTCGAAAAGGTCCGCCACCAGCTGTTTCTCCCGCGGCCGCTCAGCGATCGGCTCGAGGCGCTCGCGGCCAGGCCAGGCGCCTCGAAGTCGGCGATACTCGCCGACGCCGTGGCGGCTTGGCTCGACAAGCGCGGCGTGTCTGAACTCGACGACCGGTTCGGCCTGCGGCTGGACCGCATGTCCAAGGCTTTGGGAAGGATCGAGCGTGACGGGGAGGTCATTCTCGAAACGCTGGCGCTGTTCATCCGCTTTGAACTCGCCATCCAGACGCCGCTCGCGGAAAACGACCATTCAGGTCGTGCGCTCGGGGCGAAAAGGTTCGAGGCGTTCGTGACCCAGGTCGGGCGGCAGGTCTCGAGCGGGCGCCGTACTCTCTCGGCCACCCCGGAGCAGGACGCATGAGCGCGAGCCTTGCTGCGGAGCGGCGGCGCCGCATGCTGGTCACCGCACTGGGTCCCGACATCGCAGAGGCGATGCGCGACTGTCGGACCCAGGAGATCATGGTCAATCCGGACGGCGCGCTTCGGCTGGACCGTCTCGGCGAGGGCCGGATCGATACGGGCGTCAGGATCGAGGCGGATCAGGTCGAGCGCATCATCCGCCTCGTCGCCAGCCACGCGCGCGCCGAAATCCATGGAGAGCGACCGATCATTTCGGCGGAGCTGCCGCCTCATGCCGAGGGCCGCGCCGGAGAGCGCTTCGAAGGCGTACTCCCGCCGATCTCGATCGCGCCATGCTTCTCGATCCGCAAGCCTGCAGAGCGGCTCCACACGCTCGACGACTATGTCGCCGACGGGATCATGTCCGAGGCCGCTGCGGACACGCTCCGTACGGCGGTTACCCAGCGTTATAACATTCTGGTCGCGGGCGGGACCAGTTCGGGCAAGACGACCCTCGCCAATGCGCTGCTCGCCGAAATGGCCTGGGTCGATGCACGCGTCATCCTGATCGAGGACACGCGCGAGCTGCAGTGTCCGCTGCCGGACACCGTCGCGCTGCGCACGCGACCTGGTGTTACCACGATGACCGACCTGGTGCGCTCGACCATGCGCCTGCGGCCCGACAGGATCATCGTCGGGGAGGTTCGCGGTCCCGAGGCGCTCGACATGCTGAAGGCCTGGAACACGGGCCATCCCGGCGGGATCGCCACGGTTCACGCCAATAGCGCAGTGGCCGCACTCTACCGGATCGAGCAGCTGGTGCAGGAAGCGGTCGTCACCGTGCCGCGCCGGCTGATCGCAGAAGCCATCGACATCATCGTGTTCATCGCCGGCCGCGGCACGCAGCGCCGGATCGCCAGTATCGCCCGCGTCGCCGCGCTCGATCTCGACACCGGCGCCTACGCCCTCGCCGAGCTTCTCAGCCGTTCAGCCCAAGGAGAATGACCATGACAACCATCAGGATGCACGACCGTCGCACCACGTTCCTCGCGGGGGCCGTTATCGGCCTCGGAGTGGTGATCGCCAGCAAGGCGCACGCCGCCGGCACCGGGATGCCTTGGGAGCAACCGCTCCAACAGGTGCTGGATTCCGTGCAGGGACCGGTCGCCAAGATCGTCGCGGTAATCATCATCATCGTGACCGGCCTGACGCTTGCGTTCGGCGAGACCGCCGGCGGCTTCCGGCGCCTGATCCAGATCATCTTCGGCCTCTCGATCGCGTTCGCGGCGTCGAGCTTCTTTCTCAGCTTCTTCAGCTTTGGCGGCGGAGCGCTGATCGCGTGAGCGAGCATATCGAAGGGTTCGAAGTTCCCATCCACGGGAGCCTCGGAGCGCCGATCCTCCTTGGCGGGGCGCCGCGCGGTCTTGCGATCGTCAACGGGACGCTCGCTGCGGCGATCGGCCTGGGGCTCCAGCGATGGATCGCCGGGATCGTCGTCTGGGCGGTCGGGCACAGCATCGCGGTTTTCGCGACGCGGCGCGATCCGTCGTTTGTGCCGGTCCTCGTCCGCCATCTCAGACAGAAGGGCTATCTCGCATGTTGAGCCTGCGCGAATATCGCCACAGTGCCGATCGCCTTGCCGACCACCTGCCGTGGGCGGCCCTGGTCGAAAAAGGCGTCATCCTCAACAAGGACGGCAGCTTCCAAAGGACGCTCGCGTTCCGCGGTCCCGACCTCGAGAGCGCGACCGAAGCCGAGCTGGTGTCGGCTTGCGCGCGGGCGAACAACGTCCTCAAGCGCTTCGGCACGGGCTGGGCGCTGTTCTTCGATGCCGAGCGCCGCGAAGCGCTCGGCTATCCGGCCGGCAGCTTTCCCGATCCGGCATCCTGGCTCGTCGACGAGGAGCGGCGGGCGCGCTTCGAGGCTGAAGGCGCCCATTTCGAGAGCCGCTACCATCTGACGCTCGTCTGGCTACCCGCCGCGGACGGCGCGGATGCGGCAAGCCGATCCCTTGTCGATCGGCCCGGCGCCGGCGCCGGTTCTCTTCGGGATCGCGACTGGCGCGGCGCGCTGGCAAGCTTCATCGCGGAAACGGACCGCGCGCTCGACCTGTTCGCCGCCTTCATGCCCGAGGTGCGGGCGCTCTCATCGGCCGAGACGCTGACCTATCTTCATGGCGCGGTATCGAGCCGGCGTCATCCGGTCGCGGTGCCCGAGACGCCGATGTACCTCGACGCTCTGCTGGTGGACACGCCGCTCGTCGGTGGCCTCGAGCCGATGCTTGGAGACCGGCACCTGCGCACGCTCACCGTCGTGGGCTTCCCGAACGTCAGCCGGCCCGGAATCCTCGACGCGCTCAACGAGGCCGACTTCGCCTATCGCTGGGTCACGCGCTTCGTCGCGCTCGACAAGACCGACGCGACCGGGCTGCTGACCAAGCTGCGCCGCCAGTGGTTCAACAAGCGCAAGTCGATCACCGCGCTGCTGCGCGAGGTGCTCTACAACCAGCCGACCCAGCTGCTCGACAGCGATGCCGACAACAAGGTGGCCGATGCCGACCTGGCGCTTCAGGCGCTCGGCGGCGACCATGTCGCCTTCGGGTATCTGACCACGACCGTCACCGTCAGCGACGAAGACCGCGCAGGCGTCGAAGCCAAGATCCGGCAGGTCGAACGGATCGTCGGCGGCCTTGGCTTCACCACGATCCGGGAAGGCGTCAATGCCGTCGAGGCGTGGCTGTCGTCGATACCCGGCCATGTCTATGCCAACGTCCGCCAGCCAATCGTCCATACGCTGAACCTCGCCCATCTCATGCCGCTGTCTTCGGTCTGGGCGGGCCCTGCGGGCAATGGGCATCTCGAAGGGCCGCCGCTGCTGGTCGCACAGACGGCAGGCTCGACACCGTTCCGGCTTTCCACCCATGTCGGCGACGTCGGTCACATGATGCTGGTCGGGCCGACAGGCGCCGGCAAGTCGGTCATGCTGGCGCTGATCGCGCTCCAGTTCCGGCGCTATCACGACGCACAAGTCTACATCTTCGACAAAGGCCTTTCAGCCCGCGCCGCGGTGCTAGCGATGGGCGGAGCGCACCACGCGCTCGGCGCCGCTGACGGCGAGACCCTCGCGTTCCAGCCACTGCTGCGGATCGACCACCCCGCCGAGCGGAGCTGGGCGGCCGAATGGATCGCGGCGCTTCTCGACGCCGAGCGCGTGACCGTCACACCCGAGGTCAAGGATGCGGTCTGGTCGGCGCTCGGCAGCCTGGCATCGGCACCGCCGCAGGAACGGACAATGACCGGGCTCGCGCTGCTCCTTCAATCGAACGCGCTCCGCACCGCGATCCAGCCCTACACGCTCGAAGGTCCGCACGGCCGGCTTCTCGACGCCAGCGAAAGCGGATTGGCCTTTGCCGATGTGCAGTGCTTCGAGACCGAGGCGCTGCTGGGTCAGGGGAGCGTCGTCGCGCCGGTCCTGACCTACCTCTTCCATCGGCTCGAGGAGCGATTCGACGGCCGGCCGACGCTGCTGATTCTCGACGAAGCCTGGATCTTCCTCGATCATCCGCTGTTCGCCGCGCGCATTCGCGAATGGCTCAAGACATTGCGCAAGAAGAACGTCGCCGTGCTGTTCGCGACGCAAAGCCTGGCGGATGTCGCTGGCAGCAGCATTGCGCCCGCGGTCATCGAAAGCTGTCCCCAGCGTATCCTGCTCCCCAATGATCGCGCGATCGAGCCGCAGAGCCGCGAAGCGTATGCGCGGTTCGGCCTCAACGACCGTCAGATCGAGCTCATCAGCCAGGCCACGCCCAAGCGCCATTATTACCTGCAATCGGCGCGCGGAAACCGCCTGTTCGAATTGGGTCTCGGGCCGATCGCGCTCGCGCTCTGCGGTGCTTCCGATCCCGCCAGCCAGCGCCGGATCGAGGCCATCCTCGCCGAATACGGCGCGCAGGAATTCGCGAAGCATTACCTGAGAGGCGTAGACCTCGGCTGGGCCGCCGACCTGCTCGCATCATATCCGGAGCATGACTGAAGCGGTCACTACGCTAAGGCAGCAATTGGCCGCTAGCTGCCCGTCGGGTCTTGGAGTTGCTATCTGCAAAAGGGGACGTCGCCCCAGCGGGGCGCGTGAACGGTCCAATCTGGGCCGCAAACCGGAGCTGTACATCAATCACTACGAGGCGCCGAGGCAGATCACCCAGACGGGACAACGAACCGCGGTCTGGGCTTGGCTAGAGATATTTCTGGCTGCGGTTATCAAACGCCGGCTTAGTGCCTTCCAGAATCGTCACGACATTGGCGTTACAACGGGCTTCCTCGATCGACCCGGCATAGTAACTAATGGTTGAGCGATTGCGGCGGTCAAACCGCGCCGCGATGATCTGTTCGGCATCGCAGACGACCGCGAGGTTCGGGTTGTGGGTCACCATGAGGATTTGCCGCGCTTTCTTGGCCTCGTTGATGACAGGAACGAGCAGACTGACGATGGTCTCGTTGTCGAGATTCTCCTCCGGCTGGTCGAGGATGATCGGATTGCGGCCCTTGTCGACGAGCAAATAGAAGATCAGCAGCAGCGCGCCGCGTTGGCCAGGTGACAGCTGCTCAATCGAAGTGTCTTGGAAGAGAAGCGTGTATTTTGGCTCAATGTATTCGAGCCCATAGAGATAGTCGTAGACCTCTTCTGGCTTGCGGTCCTTACGCAGAATGGCACGTAGGCCGCCTCCCGGCTGCTGCGAGCGTTCCGCCGACGCAGTCAGCAGCCCCTCCATCGCGGCGATGAACCCGATCGTACCATCAGCGTCGGCAAAACCGAACTTGTCACACTGGGCCTTCACCGCCGCACGGCTTTCATCTTCCCCGCGGAGCTCGCCGGCATTTTGCTTGACGATGCCAAACAGATTTTCCGAGATAGCCTCGGCGTAGACGGCGAGATTCGACTGAAACTGGAGTTTGTACTCGTCGCGGATCAATGCGTTGTCAGCGATCAGTTCCTGTAAAGGCGCAAACAGGTCCGCACGCTGGCTGCGCTGCTCCTCGAGCACTGCGAAGATCGCTCGGGCCTGCTTCTCGCGATCCTCGCGCAGACCCGCCAACACCGCGGGCAATTTGGCGATCTGATCAAGTCGAGCGACGAGGCCCAGTTCGCTATCCGGGATGTCGGCTGCGCCGCGTATGGCAGCGAGCTGTTCCTCCCATTGGCGAATGGCTGCAAGATAGGCCTGGCGCAGACGCTGCGGTTCGTTGAGCTGAAGCGTGGCTTTGGCCCGCTCGGTCTCAATTCGCGTCTTTTCGACGTTGCTGGCGGCGATCGCCGCAGTTGCCTCGACAATCGCCTTCTCATTCTCGGCGATGGCGGCGGCAAGCGGGGCGCGGTTGATCTGGAACGTGATTATCTGATCAACGGTCAGGCCGATCTTGGCGAGTTCGGGTGCGATATGGGCGGCAAGCGCTTTGAACTGCCCTTCGAACAAATCGATTTGATCCTCGATCCCACGCGCAGCTTGGCGGCGCAACCCGGCTTCATGTTGCAAGGCGCTGGCTGCCTTGAACTTGGTTTCCCGCGCGAGATCGTCCGTGGCGAGGCCCGTCAGGGCGTCGGATGCAGCTTTCTGCTCGATGGTCATTTCGCTCGACGGTTCTGGCACCTCGACGGGCTTGCCGGCGGACAGTTCGGTGAGCTGGAGGCGTTTCAGGCGGAGTTGTTCTACGAGATTGCTCTTGATGTCGGGATGAAGGCGGTCCTCGCCCGCGACGATGCGCTGGTTAAGCAGGCCAAGATTCTTGCGTAATTCGCCGAGCCGTTCGCGAAATACGCGTTCCTGCTGTTCGATCAGATCTTCGAAGGTCAGCGCTTCGAGACGCCGATCTGCGGGCGTGTGTGAGAAGATGACCTCGCGCAGCTCGCGCTCAAATGCGTTCGAGGCGCCGGACGCATGATCGTTGCAAAGCGCCTCGAAACGCCCTTGCGGAATGTATTTCACGAGCTCGACGCGGTCGGCTGGCGGATCGTCAGCGAGATTGGCAACACACGGATCGCCGGCACACCAATACATCGTCCCCGTGAACTGCCGCGCGGGTTCGCCGGCCTTGCCGCGAAACCGGTCGCGCTTGAGGAAGGAGAAGTGAGCCTTTTCCTGCGAATTGCCGAGGACGGCAATGACATCGGCAAGCGCGCTTTTGCCGCTCCCCTTGTTACCGATGATCGCGACGAGATCGGTGTTGAGCTGGAGGGTGACGCCGTCGAACCATTGGTCGTCGAGCGTGCTGCCGGACGCCTTGGCGAGCTCAATCCGGTCAATATAGAAAGTCTTCTCATCGCGAACGCGAGCCAGTTTGGGTGGGAGCGTGCCGATGTGGCAGCGCTTCTCGGGTTCGCGCACAGCCTGGCGCAAGCCTTCCCAAGTCGGATCGGCCTTGATCCAGGTGATGCGACCGCTTGGGAAATCGCCATAGCCGCGGGCATTGTTGGTGCCGTCGCCGGTGAACTGATGAGCGTCACTGCCTGAGACAGGGAGCCGGGGCACGCCGCCTAGCGCTTCCTGAAAAGAATCGAAGAACTTGGCATTGGCGTCGGTTTTGCGGCCGACAAAGGCATGCCAATGCGCATCGTCGCGGGTCTCGAAGATCGGCGAGGAGTCGAACAGGCTCATCGCATAAGCATAGTGGGTCATGACATCGACATGACCGAGCCCGTCATGGGTCATGAACGGCATGAACCCGATCGCTTGGCCATCGGGCACAGCTTTGATCGCCGCCTTGTAGGAGTCGACCTTGAGTTCGGCGATCTTGTATCCGGCTTCGAGCGCCTTTCTCTCATCTGCGTCGACCTCAGCCTTTTTGAACCCGTGCTTGCCCAAGATGTCGCCGGTCGCGCGGCGAGCGTAGGACATTAGCGCTCGCTTCGAAAGCGGGTCGTCGGTCAGTTCGAGTCTCAGCACCGAAAGAAAGTCGCGCAGGCGCTGATCGTCAATCTGATCGCTAAAGATGACATGCGCGTTGAGCCGGCCAGACATCGGCGCGCAGAGGCGCAATTCGATGCCGGGAAAGACGGTCTTTTCGAGCTTGGGCGCCCCGGGCTGGGCGAGGCGCCGCTTGAGGGCGAACCAGCCGTCAAAGCCCCAATAATCCATCAGCGCGAAGGCAACGGGTTGGGCCGCGTTGAGCGTCGCGATCATTTCATCGAGAATGCCGATATCATGCGCGCTCGTGCCGTCGCCTTGGAAACGTGGCCCGGCCCAGTAAAAGGAGGCGGGCGAGTGGATATGGAGATCCCACTGTCGCCATTCGGACCCTCTGGGATAGCTGCTCATCCATTCCCCTCATAGCACTGACTAATGTCTGGACAGCACGTCAGTTTGCCCCGCCTCGCGCTGTTCCAAGTCGCGGTACGCTCATCTGGTAGGAGGTAGAGACGGTCGTGTCATGGGCGACCAATAAGATTGGGCCCCAATTACGACCAGCATGGAGCTATCGCGGCTCTTTTTTCATGCCAGCACCGAAATCAAAGTGATCGTCGTTCGGCCGACCGCCGCCGGCATGTAACGGTTCACGACCACGGCACTTGCACCCGATGTCGGCTTCGGAGCAGTCACGACCACTGTTTCATGGTCCGACATTGGCGCGAAGCGGACTCACCTAGTCTGGCATAATATCCGCATTGATACGACCGTCCCCAAACCGACACTCCAGGTCCCCAGACAGACCCTGCCCTACCTGCCGCATCTGATCGAATCTGCAGGCTCCTCGAGGTCAAGGAGTCTCACATGCGGAAACAATCCAAATACTATCTGCGTGGTTTACCATTCACGTGCGCGCTCGGCGCGAGCGCCATCGGCTCGCTCGGGATGGCGATATGCGTCACAGCCGTTCCGGCGTACGCGCAGATCACAGTCTTCGACCCATCGAACTACAGTCAGAATATACTGACCGCCGCGCGCACGCTCCAGCAGATCAACAATCAGGTCCAGATGCTGCAGAATCAGGCGCAGAGCCTGATGAATCAGGCGAGGAACCTGACGACGATCACGTTCCCCGAGCTTCAAACGATCACCCAGACGATCCAGCAGATCGACCAGCTGATGGGACAGGCGCAGGCGATCCAGTTCCGCGTCGCCGGTCTCGACCAGCAGTTTCGGTCGATGTTCCCGACCAGCTTCAACCAGGCGCTCACCAACAACCAGCACGTCGTCGATGCGCGTGCCCGGCTCGATGCATCGATGGATGCGTACAAGCGCACCATGACGGTGCAGGCGCAGGTGGTGGAGAACGTCGCCGCCGACGCGGGCGTGCTGAACGGCATCGTCCAGCGCAGCCAGGGCGCGCAGGGTGCGCTCCAGGCACAGCAGGCCACCAACCAGTTGCTCGCCCTCGTCGCCAAGCAGCAGTTCCAGCTTCAGACGCTGATGGCGGCCCAGTACCGCGCGGATGCGATCGAACGCGCCAATCGGACCCAGGCCCAGTCCGACGCGCAGGGCGCGACCCGGAAATTCCTCGGCTCCGGCAAAGCCTACACCCCCCAGTAGGCTGAGCCGGCCTGGCATCGGCGGGTCCCCCCTCCGCCGATGTCGCCGCGGGGCGCGTCCCGACTCCCCCAAGCGCGCCCCGCGGCATCTCCTTCATCTCGTCAGGACACCAGCCACCGTGAACGACCTGAACGTCATCGACCAGTTCATGCAGGCCTTCATCACCTACATCGACAGCGGGTTCGGTCTGCTGGGCGGCGATGTAAGCTTCCTCAGCCGGACGCTGATCGCGCTCGACATCACGCTGGCCGGCCTGTTCTGGGCATTGGGCGGCGAGGACAATGTCCTTGGCCGATTGATCCGCAAAATCCTCTATGTCGGCGCGTTCGCGTTCATCCTGAACAGCTTCTCCACGCTGGCCGACATCATCTTCCGCTCGTTCGCCCAGGCCGGTCTCACCGCCGGCGGCGGCGGCATGGCGGCGGCCGATCTGCTCAAGCCCGGCCGCCTCGCCGGGACCGGTTTCTCCGCCGCGTGGCCGCTGCTCGAACAGGCCTCGCAGATGATGGGCTTCACCAGCTTCTTCGACAATTTCCTGACGATCGCCGTGCTGCTCATTGCGTGGCTGATCGTCATCCTCGCCTTCTTCATCCTCGCGGTGCAGATGTTCGTGACGATCATCGAGTTCAAATTGAGCGCGCTGGCCGGCTTCATTCTCGTGCCGTTCGCGCTCTGGAACAGGACGAGCTTCCTCGCCGAGCGGGTGCTGGGGCACGTGGTGAGCTCCGGCATCAAGGTCATGGTGCTGGCGGTAATCGTCGGCATCGGCTCAAACTACTTCTCACAGTTCACGACGGCCTTGCAGGGACAGGAGCCGGACATCGGCCAGGCGCTCAGCCTGGTGCTTGCCAGCCTGGCGCTGTTCGGTCTCGGCATCTTCGGTCCTGGCATTGCCTCGGGTCTCGTCTCCGGAGCACCGCAGCTCGGTGCCGGAGCGGCATTCGGCACCGCGCTGGGCGCGGGCGGCATCATCGTCCTGGGCGGTGCTGGCGCCGTCGGCGCGGCGCGCGGGCTCGCCGCGGGAGGTCTCGGGGCCGTCCGGGCCGGCACCAGCATGGGATCGGCCGCCGGCACGGCGTACAAGCTGGGGCAAGAAGCGAGCGGCTCGGCATCCGTCGGTGCCGGGATGAAGGGCGTTGCGACCGCCGCGTCCAGTGCAGCCCGATCGCGCATGTCCGCCGCCCTGGGCCTTGGCGAGGCGGCCGAGGCCGGGCGGCAAGGTGCATTCAACGCCATGGTCGGCCGAACGGAAGCCGGCGGGGCCAGCGGCTCGAGTGGCGCCGGCGACACGCGCAGCATGCCCGGCTGGGCGCGCGCGATGAAGGATCAGGCGTCCACCCGACATCACCGCCAGGTAGCGATCCACGCCATCGGTCAGGGCGACCGCGGCGGTGCCGGCGCAACCCCGGATATCAAGGAAAGGGACGACTGATGCTCTTCAAACGTGCCGTGCAACGCTATGGGCGATCGCCCATTCCCGAGACCCCCTTCCAGCGGGCGGGGCAACTCTGGGACGACCGGATCGGCTCCGCCCGCATCCAGGCCCGCAACTGGCGGCTGATGGCGTTCGGATGCCTTGGACTGACGACCGCTGCGTCGGGCGGGTTGCTGTGGCAGTCCCTGCAGAGCCGCGTCGTTCCCTATGTCGTCGAGGTCGACAAGCTCGGCGAACCACGCGCCGTGACCGCGGCCGAGGCGGGCTATCATCCCACCGACCCGCAGATCGCCTGGTTCCTTAGCCGGTTCATCACCAGCGTGCGGTCGGTCTCGCTCGATCCGGTGCTCATGCGGCAGGATTGGCTGTCGGCCTACGACTTCACCACCAGGCGCGGGGCGGTCTTTCTGGGCGACTATGCGCGCTCGGCCAACCCGTTCGGCCATGTCGGCGAGCGAACCGTGTCCGTGCAGATCACGAGCGTCGTCCGTGCCTCCGATCGATCCTTTCAGGTGAAGTGGATCGAGACCAGCTACGAACGCGGCGCACTGGCCGGGGCGACCCATTGGACCGGCATTCTGAGCGTGGTCATCAAGCCGCCGGCGAGCGCCGACGCACTGCGCCGCAATCCGCTCGGACTCTACGTCGATGCCATCGACTGGAGCCGTGAGCTCGAGCCGGGGGTGACGGCGCCAGTGTCGACGCTTCCCGTCGCGACGGCAGCCACCGCTTCGGCGCAGAACCTTCCAACGGACACGCCGCTCGATCCGCACCTCACTCAACCCCAGCAACTGCAAGCGGAGACCCGCCAATGAAATCTCTTGTCGTTATCGGCCTCCTCGCCAGCGCTAGCATCGCCGCCGCACAGACCGCGCCCGTTCCGCCGTCGCTTCCGGCCGCACCCCCTGCGGGAGTGACTGCTCCGGTCGTGACCCGACCCCTCCCGCCGGTGATTCCGCGAGCGAAGCCGCGTCGGCGCGTGCCGCCGTCACCGGCAGAATTGCGCGTCCGCGCGGCCAACCGTGCGGCGACGCTCGAACCTGTCGCCGACGGCTACATCAACGCGGTTCAGGTCTACCCTTTCAGCGACGGTGCGATCTACCACGTGCTCACTGCGCCTGGTCAGGTGACCGACATCGCGCTGCAGCCGGGTGAAGCGCTAGGCGCTGTCGCCGCCGGCGACACGGTCCGATGGGTGATCGGCGACACCACCAGCGGCACCGGCGAGGGCAAGCGGATGCATGTATTGGTAAAGCCATTCTCCGTCGGGCTGGCCACGAACATCATCATCACCACCGACAGGCGGACCTACCATCTCGCGCTTTCGAGTGCCGAACGCTCGGCGATGGTGGCGTTGTCATGGACTTATCCGCAGGACCAGCTCATCGCGCTCAAGGCGGCGGAGGATCGTGCCCGGGCGGCGCAGCCGGTCGCGACCGGCCTTTCGGTCGATCAGCTCCACTTCGACTATGTCATATCCGGCGACCGGCCGGCGTGGCGGCCGCTGCGAGCGTTCGATGATGGCCGCCAGACCTTCATCGAGTTCCCGGCCAGGCTCGGCACCGGCGAGGCGCCCCCGCTCTTCCTTGTCGATGGCAAGGGCGCCGCCCAGCTCGTCAACTACCGGGTGCAGGGCCGCTATTACGTCGTCGATCGGCTGTTCGAGACGGCCGAGCTGCGCCTTGGCCTGAAGCGCCAGGACGTCGTGCGGATCAGCCGATCGGGCGAGGCCGACACGCGGCGGAGGGTGTCGTGACCGAGACCGTCGCTCAGCCGAGTATCAAGCTCGATCCCGAGACGCTGGCCATCCGGGCGCGGCCACCGCGCGCGATCCGGTTCAAGCGTGGCGTGATCATCACTGCCGCCGCTTGTCTGTCGGTCAGCCTGATTGCCGTGACCTGGATGGCGTTGAAGCCGCGGCTGTTCCAGCGGAGCGAAAACCAGCAGGCCCTGTCGCAGCCTGACCTGCGGCCGACCGCCGATGCCCTGAGCGGGGCGCCGGCCACC
>Ga0207705_10000265_pt1 | contig 50412 bp, 62 predicted proteins | sample KBSC13metaG_FD_184314 | JGI IMG/M metagenome (GOLD analysis project Ga0207705, IMG submission 184314) | Corn rhizosphere microbial communities from Kellogg Biological Station, Michigan, USA - KBS C1-3 metaG (SPAdes) (version 2) | ecosystem: Host-associated > Plants > Roots > Rhizosphere > Soil ... | reverse complement strand
ATAAAGACGGACGCGGTGGTTCTCGATCCTCCTCCATCGACTATCACCATTCGCGGATTGGCGATCGATGCATACACGTTCGCCTACTAAGACCGCGACGCTCCAGGCGACCGGGCCGGGCGATATCGCCGCGCTCGCCAAAGGCGGGCGCACCAATTTCTTCGGCTTCCTGCTCAGGCTGGCGGCGCGGCTGCCTTTCCTGTTCATCGCGGGGCGCTGGTATGGGGCGGACGCACTCGGCCGCTTCGCTTATGCGACGATCATCGTCGAATTTGCCGGGCAACTGGCGACGATGGGGCTGAAGCGCGGGCTGGCGCAGCAGCTTTCCACCACCAAGCGCGACCATGCCTGTGTGGTCTGGGACGGGTTGCTGGTAGGCTGGCTCGGCTCGCTGATCGCGGCGGCGGTCCTGATGCTGGTGCCGGAATTGATGTTCCCCAACAGCGAGATCAATCAGCGCGATTATCTGCTGCCGCTCACCGTCTTCGGCTGGGTAGGATCCGACATCGCACTCGCAGCCTTGGCTTATCGCGGCGATATCGGGGCCACGGTCAAGGCGCGCTCGCTGATCGAGCCGTGGGCGATCAGCATCGCTGCCTTCGCGCTCTCCTGGTATTCGCTGCGCGACGGCCTGATCATCTCCTATGCCATATCGGCCGTCGCCGCGCTTGCGGCCTCGCTCTATCCCTTGTTCAAGACCTATGGCCGCCCGCGCGGATGGCGGCCTGAGCCGATCCAATTGTCACGCGTCGCGATTCATAACCTGCCGCTGGCGGGTGCGGACGCGATCGAATGGGGTTCGCGTCGGCTGGACATCGCGATGCTCGGCCTGTTCTTCTCGCCCGCGATCGTCGGCATCTATTATGTCGCGCAACAGGTCGCGTCGCTGCCGCAGAAACTGAAAACCAGCTTCGATCCGATTCTTGGGCCGGTGATCACGCAGAATCTCGCCGAGGATAACAGGCAAGCGGTTGCCAAGCAGGTGCGACAGGTCGGCTTCTGGATCATCGCCGCGCAGGTCGGCATCGCGCTCGCCTTGTCGATCCCGGGCAAGGCAGTGATGGGGCTGGTCGGGCCGAGCTTCGTCGGCGGCACCGGCGCGTTGAGCGTGCTGCTCGCCGCCGAGGCAATCGCCGCCACCGCAGTCGTGAGCGAGGCTGCGCTGATCTACATCGCACCATGGCGGAATCTGGCGATTTCGGTCGCGATGATCGCGGTGCAGGCGGCTTTGTCGGTGGTGCTGGTCTATGGCATCCGCTCGGTCCTGCCTTCCCTTGTCGAGGCGGGCTGGGTCGACACAAGGCCATTCCCGAGGAATGACACGATCGCCGCCGCCGGGCCGGCAATCGCGCTGATGATCGCGCTGGGGCTGGCGGCAATCGCCAAGGCCTGGCTGCTGCGGCGCCTGCTCGGCGCGCGGGTCAATGGATGGCGCTGGTCGGTGGTGTGGGCCGCGCTGATCGCGGGCTCGCTCGGCTGGGTAGTGACGCGGCTGCCGCACAGTTTCGAATGGTTCGAGCTGGTCGTGGGCGTGCCGTCGATCCTGGGCACGTTCGGGGCGATCGTCTGGTTCAAGGGCTTCAACCGCGACGATCGGGCACTGTTTCGCAACCATGAGGAAGTGCCGGCATGAGCGATCGCGCGGATCTCATCATCCTCGGCGGGGGGCTGGTCGGCCTCACTCTCGCGATCGCGCTCGACGCACACGGGCTGTCGAGCGTGGTGATCGATCCGGCCGAGCCGGCGGACATACTCGCCAAGGGTTTTGACGGCCGGGCTTCGGCGGTGGCGAGCGCGAGCATGGCGATGCTCGATGCGATCGGCGTCGGTGCGCGCCTGGCGGGGCAGGGCTGCCGGATCGGATCGATCCGTGTAAGCGACGGGCTCGCGCCGCGCAGCCTGATGTTCGATGCCGATCTTAATGAGGGCCCGCTCGGGGTGATGTACGAGAATCGCCTGCTCCGCCGCGCGCTGCACGAGGCGGCGGCAGAGGCGCCCAACGTCACTTTGCTGATGCCCGCGCGCGCAGCATCAGTGGTGCGGGATGGCAGCGCCGCGCACGTCACGCTCGCAGATGGACGCAGTTTCACGGCAGCGTTGCTGGTGGGTGCGGAGGGCCGCAATTCGCCGACCCGCACGGCGGCGGGGCTCAATGTCGCGCGTTGGAGCTACGATCATCACGCGATCATCGCCACGCTCGGGCACGAATTGCCGCATGAAGGCATCGCGCATGAAATCTTCTACCCGAGCGGCCCGTTCGCCTTGCTGCCGATGCTCGACGATGCCGAAGGCCCGCGCTCGGCAATCGTATGGTCGGTCGCGGCCAGACATGGGCCGGCAATGCTCGGCCTGTCCGATCGGGCTTTCATGGCCGAAGCGGAAAAGACGATGGGCGGGATGCTTGGCAAGCTGCGGTCGGCGAGTCCGCGTTCCTCTTATCCGCTCGGCTTCCACCATGCCGCGCGCATCACCGACACGCGGCTCGCTCTTGTCGGCGATGCGGCACACGGGATCCACCCGATTGCGGGGCAGGGGCTCAACTTGGGCTTCCGCGACGCCGCCGCACTGGCAGAGGTGCTGATCGAGGGCGTGCGCCTGGGCCTCGATCCCGGTGATGCGCAACTGCTCGCCCGCTACGAACGCTGGCGCTCGCTCGACAGCTTCATGGTCGCGGCGACGACCGACGCGCTGACGCGGCTGTTCGGCCTGTCGGGCAAGGCGCCGCGCGCGGTTCGCCGCTTCGGCCTCGATATGGTGTCGCGCATCCCGCCGCTCAAACGCGCCTTCGTCGCCGAGGCGCGCGGCGAGAGCGGGAAGCTGCCGAGGTTGCTGCAGGGCCTGGAGGTTTAAGCCCCTCCCGCTTGCGGGAGGGGTTTGGGGAGGGGAGTTTTCCCCTCGACTCAGACTTCCCCTCCCCCGATCCCTCCCGCAAGCGGGAGGGGAGAAGGTTATTGCAACGTCGCGTCCCCATCGTCGCCGGCGGCGGAGAAGCGCAACAGTTCGGCCAGCAGATCGGCGCGCTCTTCCAGCGTTTCCGCTTCCAGCAGCGCCTGCTTCGCGGCGACATCGAACGGGATCGCCTGGGCGAGGCCGTTGACCAGCGCCTGATCGTCGAGGCGGCCAACCTCCTGCCAGTCGATCGCGTAGCCCTGGGCGTCGGCGAAGCGGCGCGCTTCCTGCTCGATGCCCGCGCGCGCGGCGTTGGACAGGACCAGTTCCGCCTCCAGATCCTCCCCGAAACTGGCCACGTCCGCCTCGATCTGGCGGAAGGGGGTCGGCACATCGAGCTCACGCAGCAGGCGGAAACGCGTGAGCCCTTCGAGCAGGATATTGTAGCGGCCGTCGGGCAGGGTCTCGACATGGTCGATCTTGCCGACACAGCCCATCGCGAACAGAGTGGGGTGATCGTCATCCTGGCCGGGCAAGGGCTGGATCATCGCGATCTTGCGATCGCGGGCAAGCGCATCGCTCACCAGCGCGCGATAACGCGGCTCGAAGATATGCAGCGGCAGATAGGAGCGCGGCAGCAGCAGAGCCTGGCCGAGCGGAAAGATCGAGAGCCGGATACCGGTCTTGATCATCAGCCGAACAATATCGCCGACAAGCGGCGTCGCTGCGCGGACACCCACGGATCCTCAAGCCCGGTCGCTTCGAACAAGGTCAGCAGCCGCTTGCGCGCCGCGCCCTCATTCCATTCGCGGTCGCGTTCGATCGATCCGAGCAGAAGATCGGCGGCGCCGTCGCGATCGCCCGCCGCCATCAGTCCGCCGGCAAGCTCGTAGCGGGCTTCCTGATCGTCGGGGTCGGCGGCAACGCGCGCGCGCAATCCACCGAGATCGTCGACCGGGGTAGCTTCGCCTGCGAGCGCCAGCGCGGCCCTGGCACGCGCGATGGCGGGATCCTTGGCCTTGTCTTCCGGCACCGCATCGAACGCCGCTTGCGCCTCGTCCTTGCGGCCGGCGGCAAGCAAGGCGCGGACATGCCCGGCGATCACCTGCGGATCATCCGGCGCCATTTCGACAAGCTGCCCAAAGATCGACGCCGCGCGTTCGGCGTCGCCTTGCTCCAGGACCTCTTCACCCATTGCGATCAGCGGCGCGATATCCTGATGCTGCGCCTCGTCCGCGCCGTGGATCGGGAGCTGATGCAATATCTGATCGAGCGCCTGCGCGAGCTGGCTTTCGCTGCGATAAGAGGTGAGGTCGGCGACGAGCTGACCCTGGAATACCGCATAGACGGTCGGAATGGACTGAACGCGGAATTGCGCCGCGACCAGTTTCTGTTCGTCGACGTTGATCTTGACGAGTTTGACGCCCTTGCCGGCATAAGTCGCGGCGACCTTTTCGAGCACCGGGGTGAGCGCCTTGCACGGCCCGCACCATTCCGCCCAGAAATCGAGGATGACGAGCGCGTCCATCGACGGCTCGATCACGTCGCGCTTGAACGCTTCTATGGCGTCACGTTCGGCCGCGCTCATTCCCAGGGTCGCCAAGGCAAGTGTCTCCGATTGATGAGGCCCCTATGTGGGCGGCGGTGCCGATGACACAAGACCAAACACTTTCTGGTCCATGGGGGTTGCGGCCCTGCCCATCGGTTGCTAACAGCCGCGCCTCACCCGCCGGGCCTGCCCCGGACATACGCGAGCGGGCGTAGCTCAGGGGTAGAGCACGACCTTGCCAAGGTCGGGGTCGAGGGTTCGAATCCCTTCGCCCGCTCCAGTATCCGTCGGTCGATCGAGGTCTTTCCTCTCTGCCGATGGCCGAACCCTCGGGAGTCTTTAGTTGTACTCCGGCCTGTCGGGCTGCGCTGTGGTTCGGAATCGCCGCTCAGGAGGTGGTCTTCGGCTTCGGCTTCGCGCGCGGCTTGGGAGCTGCGGCTCGCCGGGCAGCTGCCGGCTTTGCCGCAGTCCGCCTCGCCGCGGCTTTGGTCGGCTCAGCGGCGGGCTTTGCGGAAGCGGGTTTCGCATCCGGCGCAGCCTTCTTTTCGGCCGGCTTGGTGAGCGCAGTGAAAAAGGCGGTTACGCCCTGCGCCAATATATTGCCGACATCCTTGCCCTGCGCGATCAGATTATCGAGCTCGTTCGCTGGTTTGCCGGCGGTGCCGGGGGCGCTTTCGTCCTTCACCTTGCGCTTGGCGAGCGCCGCGGCGCCGGCGACGAGCGCGGCCGACATGACTTCGCGCGCAATCGGGTTCTGCGCCAGCTTGAAAGCCGACGTCGCGGTCCTGCGCAAATCCTTGGGCAGTTTCACGCCGCCAACTTTTTTGGGTAGCTTGGACTTATCTTTCTTCGCCATTGCCGGTCTCCGTTGTACGGGCAGACTCGTTTCTGCCGTGCGGGCTCGCATGGCAAGACACGAAACTAATATCCTAGTATAGCCATAGGGATTGCGATCAGCGGAACCTGCGGCTATCCAGGCGGACCGTTCAACCCGGAGGAATAGTATATGAAGAAGCTCATCGCACTGCCGCTTATCGCCGCGACCGTTCTCGGCCTGTCCGCGTGCACCAAGCACGACACCAATGAGAACGTCACGGTCAACGCGACCGACGTCAACGTGACCGACACCAGCGCGATGGACGCCAACGCCACCGACGCCAATGCCGCCGACAATGGCAGCAACGCTTCGGACGCGCTGACCAACGGCTAAGGCAGGCGAGGGGCAAGCCGATCTATCGGCGCCCCAAGCAGCTTTTCTATTTCCTATTTAGAAAGTAGGGAATAAGCAGGGTTCAGCGCCATGCTGACTCCCTGGCGTATTTTCTGGGCCCGGCAGCGACAGCTGTCGGGCCCTTTTTCGTGGCACTAACTGTCAGCGCAGCCGCTCGAACGGATAATGGTCGCGGATCGCGTCGTTGAAATATTCACCCTTCGAAAAGGCCTTGCGGAAGTTGCTCGCCACCTCTTCCGGCACCCCCAGATAGGCGTAGCGCCGGCCCGAGACGAAGGTCACGGCAAGCTTGTGCGCCTGCGGATCATAGTCGAACGTGCGGATGACCGAGGATGGCATGCGCGGGAAAACGCGTGGGTTCTCCGCATGATCCGGCCTCGTGGGAGGTGATTGCGAACATTGTCGTGCTCGCTGCCCGGGGAGCTGAGGCTAGCGCGTCAGAACATATTTGCCCGGTGCATCCTCGATCGCCTTGAGCTTGCCCTCGCCCGGGATGCGTGCGCCCTTCGCGGGGACATTCCCGCCGGAGCGCTCGCCGATCCAGCCGAGCCAATCGGGCCACCAGCTGCCCTTATGCTCGGTGGCGGCGGCGACGAATTGGTCGAGCGTTTCGGCGGGCTTGTCGTTGGTCCAATATTGGTATTTGCCCGCCGCCGGCGGGTTGACCACGCCCGCAATATGGCCCGAACCCGCAAGCACGAAGCGGAGCGGGCCGCAAAAAAAGCGGGTCAGCTTCCATACGCTTTGCGGCGGCGCGATATGATCTTCGCGGCCGGCCTGGACGTAAGCGGGAGTCTTGACCGTGCTCAGATCGATCTTCGCCCCCTCGACCTCCATCTCGCCGGTCACCAATTTATTGTCGCGATAGAAGTCCGCCAGATAATGGCGGTGCCAGTTTGCGGGCAGATTGGTCACGTCGCTGTTCCAGTGGAGCAGGTCGAACGGCCGATAGGGGTCGGCCAGCAGGTAATTGCTCACCACATAATTCCAGATCAGGTCGCGCCCGCGCAGCAGGTTGAAGGTCGCGCCCATATAACGGCCGTCGAGATAGCCGTCGGTGGCGAGGCTCTCGATCAGCGCGAGCTGGGCATCGTCGACGAACAAAGCAAGGTCGCCCGCCTCGCTGAAATCGACCTGCGCCGTCAGGAAGGTCGCGCTCGCGACCTTGTCCGCCTCTTTCCTGGCGGTGAGCCAGGCGAGCAGCATCGAAAGCGCGGTGCCGGCGACGCAATAACCGATGACATGGACGCTGGGGACATCCAGCAGATCGCGCACCGTATCGATCGCGTCGAGCTGCCCGCGCAATATGTAATCGTCCATCGTCATGTCGGCCATGCTCGCGTCGGCCGATTTCCACGAAACCATGAAGACCGACAGGCCCTGATCGACCGCCCATTTGACGAAGCTTTTCTCGGGCCCGAGGTCGAGGATGTAGAAGCGGTTGATCCACGGCGGAAAGATGACGAGCGGTGTGGCCTGCACCTGATCCGTGGTCGGGGCATAATGGATCAGCTGGTAGAGCGGCGTCTCCTTGATCACCTTGCCGGGCGTGGTCGCGAGGTTCCTGCCGACCTCGAATGCATTCTCCCCGACATGGCGGATCTGGCCGGCGGCCATATCCGACAGCATCCGCTCGAGCCCGGTGATCAGGTTTTGCCCGCGCGTCTCGAAGATGCGTTCCAGCACCTCGGGATTGGTGAAAGCGAAATTGGCGGGGCTCATCGCCTCGACGAAACTCTGCGTGACGAAGCGCAATTGTTCCTTGTGCCGCGGGTCGACCTCGAGCGCATCGACGCCCTTCAGCAATTGATCGGCAGCCGCGACATAGGATTGCCGGATCATGTCGAACACCGGCTCTTCCCATAAAGCGCCCCTGAAACGGCGATCGCCCTGCGCCTTTTCAGCCGCGCCTGGCGCGAGCGGCAGCATTTTCTGCCAGCCCGCAACGGCCTCGTTCCACCAGGCGGCCTGCGCTTTCGCGACCGCCATCGGATCGAATTCGCTCTTGGCGAGGATCTCGACCGTATCGTCCGCCATCTTGAGCGCGGCCGACGCGCCATTTTCCATCAGCATCTGCTGCATGCGCCCGACCACGCCGGTCCAATGGGCCACTTCGTCCAACAAATTATCGTTTTCGGCCATACATGTCCTCGCGGGTGCCATTAACGAACAAAGCCGGTATAGGTGACCCGTCTTGCTAGATGGGCGATCCGCGCGCGCCGGCAAAGACTTTGTTTCAACCCGAGGATATGATGACCGAGGATTTCTACCGCATCCGCCGTTTGCCCCCTTACGTGTTCGCCGAAGTGAACGCGATGAAGGCGGCGGCGCGCGCGGCGGGCGAGGACATCATCGATCTTGGCATGGGCAATCCCGACGGCGCGCCCGCGCCGCACGTGATCGACAAATTGTGTGAGGTCGCGCGCGATCCCAACGCCCACGGCTACTCCGCCTCGTCGGGGATCAAGGGGCTCAAGAAGGCGCAAGCGGCTTATTACGCCCGCCGCTTCGGGGTCGAGCTCGATCCCGACAAGGAAGTGGTGGTGACGCTCGGCTCCAAAGAAGGGCTCGCCAACCTCGCGCAGGCGATCACCGCGCCGGGCGACGTCGTGCTCGCGCCCAACCCGTCTTACCCGATCCACACCTTCGGTTTCATCATCGCGGGTGCTGCGATCCGGTCGATCCCGGCCGCGCCAGGGCCCGATTTCTTCGAGCGGCTGAAATACGCAATGGCCTATACCGTGCCGAAGCCGTCGGTGCTGGTGATCGGCTATCCCTCCAACCCGACCGCTTATGTCGCGGACCTGCCTTTCTACGAGAAGGTGGTCGAATTCGCGAAGGAGCATAAGCTCTGGGTGCTGAGCGACCTCGCTTATGCCGAAATCTATTTCGGCGACACGCCCACGCCGTCGATCCTGCAGGTGCCGGGCGCGATGGACGTCGCGATCGAGTTCACCTCCATGTCGAAAACCTATTCGATGGCGGGATGGCGGATCGGCTTCGCGGTCGGCAACCGCCAGCTCATCTCGGCGCTGACGCGGGTTAAATCCTATCTCGATTATGGCGCCTTCACCCCGATCCAGGCGGCCGCGGTCGCGGCCTTGAATGGGCCGCAGGACATCGTCGAGGCCAATCGCAAGCTCTACAAGGCGCGTCGCGACGTGCTGGTCGAGAGTTTCGGCCGCGCCGGCTGGGAAATCCCTTCGCCCGAGGCCTCGATGTTCGCCTGGGCGCCGATCCCGCCCGCGCTTCGCCATCTCGGCGCGCTCGAATTCTCGAAGCAATTGCTGACCCACGCGCAGGTTGCGGTCGCGCCCGGCGTCGGCTTCGGCGAGGAAGGCGAGGGCTTTGTCCGCATCGCTCTGGTCGAGAATGAGCATCGCATCCGCCAGGCGGCGCGCAACGTGAAACGCTATCTCGCGAGCATGGGCGTCAATGCCGCCAAGGCCGCGCAGGCAGGCTGAGCGCGTTGCTCGACGACATCTTCCAGGTATCGAGCCTTCCGGGGCTGGCGCACACGATCCAGTTGGCGCTGGCCCCGGCCTTCCTGCTGAACGGCATCGGCATCATCCTCGGCATGCTCACCGGGCGGCTGACGCGGATCGTCGATCGCGCGCGCGTGGTCGAACGCGAATTCACGCCGAACGATCACCCCGACCATCACCACCAGGTCAAGGAGCTGAGGCTGCTCGATCGCCGCATGAAGATCGTCAACAACGCCATCTTCGTCGCAACCTCGAGCGCGGTGATATTGTGCACCGTGGTGGCGGCGATGTTCCTCGCCGCGCTCGCCGGCTTCGGCTTCGCGCGCACCCTCGCGATGATGTTCGCGGTCTCGCTCGGCCTGCTGATCGCGAGCCTGGTCCTGTTCCTGGTCGAGGTCCGCGTCGCGGTGCGCGCGATCCAGATCCGGGATGAGTTGCTGGAACTGAGCTAACCGCCCGCCTTCACCGACTCCACATCGAGCTGGAAGAACTGCCCGTCGAAAGCCGCAGGTGCCGGCGCCACCCCAGGCACCACGAAATGTTTGTGGTTGGTGATCGCCACGTCATTGGAATCGTACGCGCCCATCGTCACCGTCGCGCCGCCGCGGATCGGAATCGTCACGCGATAGTCGATCGGAAACACGTAGTGCCCCACCTTCTCCTCGTTGCGATTGAAGGTGTACGTCGCTTCGGGGTCCGAGACGTGCAGGCTGTAGAAATTATAGTCGTTCTTGATCGGCGTGCCATTGGTCTGGAAGTGCTCGAACTGAACGATGCCCCCCGTGAAGTTCTTGGGCTCGACCACGCCGCGCACATGCAAGGTTACCTGATAGGTCGTCCCCGGCTTGCCGCCAAAAGTCCGCACGATCTCGCGCTTGAGTTTCCATTGAGGATCGGCGGTCTGCAGCAGGCTCCGGTCCCAGTGGCATTCAGTGTCCTGGGTGAACTTCGGATTCGCACAGGGCACTTCCAGGCGCAGCCCCGCAAGGCTTGCGGCAGGCGCCGCGCTTTCACCTGGCGCCGGGGTGGTGGCGCACGAAGACAGCAGGGCCGCTCCAATCGCCACGCCGGCAATCCTCTTTCCGATGCCAATCATGAGACCCCCTCCCGAACGATCGTTGGACACGCACCATGCTACCCGTGCGCAGCGCCCCTGCCCAGTCCGGCCGGCCATTGTGGTCCACAACCGCCGGCTAACCACGCTATTGCAGGCTTTCCAACTGTCATGCCAAGGTTCGGCGCGTGACGGATCCAGCCATCAGTTTTGCCGGTTTCACCTTCGCTGCCGACAAAGGTTGTTTTACCTGCCAGCACGTCATGGATGGCGCCCCAGTTCTCCTCTTCGCACATGAAGCGGACGGGGATTTGCAATTCCTGTGCGGTAAAAGCGGCCATGACTTTGATACTCAATGTCGATGGCTGCATACGTCCCATATATTGGAATGGCAGCCCGACCTCCTTTTGTTGCCGACTGTCGAGATGGGCTTCGAGGCAGAGCGGGAGGAAGTGGGTTCGCCGTGGATAGTGGCTCCGATCCCTACCTCGGGATAAGCCCGCTTACTCCTGTCATTGAATGGCCGGAGTGAGAGCGGCGCCTTCCAAAAAATCAGCCGGAGGTTGTTAGGCCAGGCATCTGAGATAAGAGCCTCGTGTGGCGGACGGCCACGCTACGCAGAATTGCGGATAGAGCCCGGCGGCCGGTCAACGTACACCTCTGCGGCATGAGCTTGGAGAGGCGACGCATGGTCACCGGCAAACAACAAGAGAGCGTTAGCGACGCTGCCAGTCGGCAATCAAGAATGGTAATGTTCGATCTTCATCGCGCGGCGGAGGAGCGCGCCAAGGCGGCGGCAATCCCCGCCTCCAAGCGGCGCCAGCAGCACCTCGAATTGGCTGAATTGTTCGAGCGACGGGCGCAGGCAATTGGGCGCGCAAGCCCCACGAACGGTGAAGCCCGGCCCGGCAGCGGAGCGGCCTTGCCACTGCAGACTTCGGTGAATGTCGCTCGGAACCCGCCGGAAAGCGGCTGAGCTGGCGAGAGAGCAAGCCTCGGCACAGCCATGGACAATATAGCCGCGACTCCTCAGCGGTATTTCGCAACGTCGCATTCACGCAGCAGCCATTCGCTGCGCATGAGCAAGGTTCGCGCCGAGCAAACGAGCCCGTTCAAACTTGAAAGCTTCCTTTGATGTACGTGAGTTTTACCTGCACAGACGGCCGCAAGGTGGCGGTAAATCCCGGTCATGTCCGCTTCGTGGGCGAGCATCCCACCGCTGCCGGTGAGACGCGGAGCAGCTATGTCCACTTTACGGATTGCGACAGTCTGATCGTTCTCGGCTCGATGGAGACGACGCTCCAAAAACTCATGCGCCACGCCTTCGTACCCGAGACCGCTTGAGGTTTCGCGGCGGGCACTGGTTGCAACGGGATAACGGTGACATGTGCGTAACCCCCATCACCGTAACCCTAAGTCGCGGACTTCGCGCGAACGCGCATTGGCAATTGATTTCGCGGCGGCCTGCGCGGATTGCGGACTGGCGGCTTGCGCGAGTTGATAGCCAATGCCTGCCGTGACGGGTCATGCTGACGCGAATGTCGCTCACGGCCTGCCCGATGATCCTCACAGCTCGAATCAGTATTTTTGTCGGGTACGCGATGGCCTATTATTCGGTAGCTGTCGAAGGTGAGGAACGCCGCCGCCATGAGCCTATTTGCCGTTTTGATCACGCTGATTATCGTTGGTGTTATTCGCTGTTCCCCAAACTCGCCGCTCGGAAGGACATTAAAGATCTACCTGGCGGAAAGGCCGGTAAAGGCAGCGTCAAAAATCCAACGGCACCACATCATCTGGATTGCAGTCGTACTCTTGATGGTCTGGGTTGGAATCCAACTCCTGATAGCCGCCGCCGGGGCGGAAATAATGACTGGATACGGCGCTGACTTCCTTTTCGCATATTCTCTTGATCTGTCTCTGTACCTCGACGCGGTTGTCGTCGCTTCGGCAATCGCCACAGTCTCCCGCCTTGGCACGGTGATGCGGCACACCCAGCTGAAAATGAAACGATGGAAAGGCTCTCTAGGGTCACCCGGCGAACGAAACGCCCGTCCACGCGCCAAGAAACGGCGCCAAGCCCTCCCACGGAATGACAATGACGAGGAGGGGCGACCACCAGTCGTACTCGCCGCCTGACCAATGGACTAAGTCGCTTCCCAACCGCCGACGAAACGGGCCGCGCCATTTGAAAGAGCGGCACGTTCCAGGCGAGGACAGTCGGGGACTAAACGACCGACTTTAGGTCGGAAGCGGTCATTCCCATCGGTGAGCGCGCAACTTACAACACCTCATGCGATCGGCCCGCCTGCGCATCTTCTTCGACGGTGGTTGCCGTCCCAATCCCGGCATGATGGAGATCGCCGCCGTCGCCCGCGGGGCTGCCTATGTGCAGCGCGAGATCGGCCACGGCAGCGGGGAGGAGGCTGAATGGCTGGCTTTGCTCCACGCCGTCCGGATCGCGATCGAGCTTGGCGCGGACGATGTCGAACTGGTCGGCGATTCGCGCTCGGTAATCGGCCACGCCAGCGTGGGGGGGAAGTGCCGCGACGCCACGCTGCGCCGCTATCAGGAGGCGTATCGCGCGGCGATCGCGGCGATCCCACGTATCCGGCTGAGGGCCATTCCCCGGTCGAAGAACCTGGCGGGGATCGCGCTTCAGAAAGACCATCCCCGCTGATCTCTCAGGCCTCCCTACGAGGCGGGCGATTTAGCTGTCGGTATGGAACGACTAACCCTGCGTTCTCACCAGTTGCACGATATCGAAATCGTAGCGCAGCCAGCCCCGATTGGCGGCGGCGTCGACGGCGGCCCCCTTCTTCTTTTTCGCCTCCGCCAGCGATTTGGTATGCCCCCAGAACACTTCGGGTGGCCCATCACCCAGATAGGCGACGATCCGCCAGTAATGGGTGAACTCGGTGGCGGTCGGCCCGATCGTCTTAACATAACCGTCCGGCAGCGTGGCCGTGAGGTAATACTTCTTCTTCGCCATCGCGGTTCGATAGCGGAACCGCTCCGCCGATCCAGAGCGTGATGCAACGACCGCCATTACCATGGCAGGCCGAAGCTGAACGAATTGAGGCTTCTAGGATCGACGGATGTTGGCCCTAATGGCGCAGATCCGCGCTAAGGTGCTGGGGCACCAACGGCGGAAACGTGTCACGAGGCGCTGCGGACGTCGTGAAGAGGCTCCTTCCCTTCGGCTCTGAAGAGCTTTCGGACTCGCTCAAGCCTCTCTTGCCAATGCGGCAAAGCCGCGGCGTAGAACCCCGTATCCAAAACGGGTTCGCCAGGACGTTTGGCGCTCATCACACACCATCTGTCCGCTTCGTTGACATTCACTTCGCATTCGATGCGGACATGATCCGTGCGCGAGATTCGGAAGTACAAACGCTCTTCTGGGAAGCCATTGCCGTTCGGTCGGCGGCGTACGTGCAACCCGAACTCGTCTGGCAAGTCTATACTGTACCCTGAGTAATGATTGAGCCAGCTACCGTCCACCGATCGAGAGAGGCCGTCCTCGACGATATTTTGAATGGTTATGCGTATCGAGCCCTTCGCCCAGGCGTGCGTCGGCTGCAGCGACGGGTACGTAACAGCGAACCGGATCGCATTGGCGATGATCCTACCATGCACATCTGTCCGCAGTGGGTTCGGGAGCCATTTATAGTCGAGATATCGTTTCGGGACGCTGACGAGGTAGCGAAGGGTGCCGGGTCGCTCATAGCCAGACGAGTCGGCCCCTAGGGTGAAGCCCTGCAAACCAGCTGCGGATGAGTCAGCCTGCGCTTCTGCCTGCAGTGGTTCTTTCGCGCAGCCGACGAGCAAAGCGCAGATGGCGAGAGCGGATCGATTCAGCACATTTTCTCCTCGGCCCCTTTTTGCCACGAATGGGTAGCGAGAAGGTAAAGGTGAGCCACAGATGCCTGCGCGCGGTGCCAGCGCTGGTTTCCATTACAGTTACGGTGACGCGTGCACATGTCACCGTAACCCCTAATTGACCGACATTGGGCGCTTGGCTGACCGTCTATGCCTGCAAGTCCGCTGCAAGTGGACACATTCACCCTTGCGACGAACGGCCGCCGTTCGAGCATGATCGTGGCATTCGACGATCCTACGCGGATTAACCACCGGCTTTGAGATTTTTTCAAAGGCTGCGCGCTATCGCGATGATCCAGGAAGGACAGCCATGGATTTTTTCCTCGTCGAGAAGCTCGCACTGTTGCGCCTGCGCCAGCGCTGCATCGCGCTGCGCTCCGGAGATACTCTGTTCCGCATGAGCGACAAGCGAGGCGCGGTGAGACTCACCCCCGCCCAAGCGCACACGATCCAATCGCACTATCGGGAGCTGATCCGTCCGAGCGGGCGCGTGCTGGGCCTGAGCCTATGGCTGCAGGTGCCGATCGTCCTGCTGACCATGGTGCTTCTCGCTCACTTCTTTCGTAGCAGCGCGGTCGATGCAGCCATTGCGCGCGTCGATGCGCTTGTGCCTGGTCTGGGCGTGCTGCTGTTTACGACCTGGCCGCTGCTTCTCGCACTAATCCATCACGCCAGGATGATCGGGAAGGCGAACTCAGGGCTGGATGAGTTCCTTGAATCCCGCGCCCGCGAACCCGAACCGAACCTTCCCGCGAAGAAGCCGTTGAACGGTCTGGAGATCGTAGCTCTGCTAGTCGTAGGGCCTCACATTCTCGTCGATCTGGTCGGCAGCCTGTCTCCCCACGTTTTGAACAACACGCCGTTCACGGGGCGGCAACTTGGCGTGACGGACCTGATCGGTATCGCGGTCTGCGTGGGATTTCGCCTTCTCCGCCGCCGCGTGCCGGCGGTAATCGACGATCCGGCGCCGGCCGCTAGCCCTGAACCTGTCGCAGCTGCAGGCCAGGTCCGACGCCGTCAGTTTGGCCAAAAGCGCATCGCGTGAACGGGGGAATCGCCTCGGGAGCAATGACGAGCCTGGATTGTAGACAAGCGGTATCGGCATTGAAGAGACCGGTCATTTTCAAGGTCGCCGAATGCTAAAGACACCATCAAACCCGCTGATAGTCGACCAACGAAGACTCCCCCTGGCGGCTCCCCGACAGGGGAAGAACGAGTTCAGCTTATGGGTTTGTGTGCGGGCGGACCGAACGACTGAAATTGGGCGCGTTGCCGCCGGGACCACGACCTACGAGCAGGTCTTCGACGGGATCGTTGGGCTAGCTCCAGACAAGTACCGCGCAAATCGCGCCTGATCGGACTTTGGCAACCGCTGTAGGAGCGCAATGCTGCGGTCGGGGTAATGCTCCATGGACTCCGCTTGGGCCTTTGCTCGAGCTCGCATAGCTTGGACCATTCGATTTGCGTCGAACGGTTCCGCGAAGGCCGCATCCGCCAACTCTTTGTCCGAAGTTCGGACCGCCGCCATGTAAGGGGATCCGCTCGCGCGAGCTTGACGGGTATCCTCGGTCAGCAGCTTAACTGCGGTCTCGGAAAAACACTGCGTACGCAGCCTGTGCGCCGCCTCGCTCAGTTCGGCTTCGAGAGCATCCCCCGAATTGGGCATCGCGGGTGGGACGGCGTGGGTTTGATACTGAGCGGCGGCGAGCAACAGAAGCGCTATCACTGTTTTTCTCCTCTCGCTGGGACTTGCCGGCAAATTTGATAACAAATCCCTAGGGATTGCTTAAGTTCGGTTCGATCTAACAGGTGCGCCCGGCCAACTTCCATGCTGCAACGATGGGCGGCATCGCGGGTAAACGATGACCGCTTTCAGGGTGAATTCGCAGCCGCACAACGTCAGATTCGGGGCGCTTAGCGGTCATCGCGCGTGAGGGGGATCCGGGCTGATGGCCTTCCTTTCCCGCCTTGACAAACATCGCCGTTCCCGTTATGTTCCTATCGGGAATGTCGCACGGTGCCCCGCACCGATCGACCGTCCTTTAGTTCGTTTCTGGTGTTTTTTGTTTTTGGCCTTCCAGGCCCGGCTTTTTCTCAGGTTTGGTAATGGCAACCGGATTGATCGGGGCATCCCGCTCCGATGCTGTCTCCGCATTATCCTTGAATCGGCCCGGACGAGCTGCTCCCCATCGACGCCCACAAGCTCCAAAAATCATCAAGTTTGAATCTGGTGTTTTTTGTTTTTTCCCCTTCGGAATCAGCCGTTTAGCCAGCCGGCGGAATCCGCCGATTCTGCTGACGAAAACCTTCTCACGAAAGACCATGGCCCAAATGGAAAGAGGGGCCGCCGGGTTACCCCAGCGACCCCTCCAACATGGGTCAGCGGCCGGAATATCGGCCCGGGAGACCCCGGCATTCCTAACCTAGGTTAGAAATGCATCTCCCGAACGGACAGAACCGACCCCCAAGCTGAACCATGAGACATCGGTCACCTCCTTTCGCTAAGTTGAAGAGCAAGGTCGAATGTGAGTCATGTCGTGCGGCCTGACAAGACTTGAATATAATTATTTTGGCGTCAGGATGCTTTGCTTCGCGTCGGCTCCTTCCCGAACAGGCTCCTCAGCTCATCCTTGGCGCGTTCCAGCACGCGGCGCTGCTGCGCGTCGAGGCCCTCGCCCGCGCGGTTGATGTAGAAGGTCAACATCGACATCGCCGACTGGAAGGCCGTTCCCTTGCGATGCTTGCTGTGCTCGGCCGACCATTTGAGCGAGGCCGCAATCTCCTTGGGATCATGCTTCTTGAACAGATCGGGTTCGAGGTCGAGCGCGTTCGAATGGGCGGTGATGCCCTGGGACCAATGCCGCACTGCCATGATCGTCAGCGCTTCTTGAAATATTGGACTTCGCGCTCGTGCTGCTCGGCCGCCTTGCGGCTGCTGAACGTGCCGAGATTCTTGCGTTTCCCGTCCTCGCCTTTCTTGCGCGAATAGAGCCGATATTCCCCGGATTTAAGCTTGCGGATCACTTCCCGCCTCCCTCTACGCAACCTGAACGCCCGCTAAACGGCGCGGAGACGGGGCGGTTCCTGATCGGGCCTGTGCAACCCATGTCGGATAGGTTCCCGGCGAGGCGGGCTGGGTTCAAATCCCCCTTCGCCCAAACCCCTTACGCCGACTTCAGCCGCGACAATCCTCGATCACCCGGCTGGGCTCGGCCCACGCCGGAATGTCGATCTCGGCCAGTCCGGGGCCGCTCAGTGAGAAACGGCCGCGGCTGAAGGCGATCTGATCGAGTGCGGGATCCGATGCGGCAAAGCTGATCCGGCTGTTCCCGTCCGGGCCGGGCACAGCCGGCAATGTGCGTTCCGCATAAGAGGTGCGCAGCGTGATCGACGGCACATTGCCCGCGATCGAAAGGATGATCGTTCGGGAGGCGATATCGCAGCGCATGACGAGCAAGGGCCGCGCGCCGTCCTGGGCGTAGCGCGCGCTGCGATCGGCATAATGCCACGCGCCCGGCGTATAGGGCCGGTCGCGCCAATCGGCCGGCGCCGACGGTGGTGGCACAGCGATGACGGGCACCGGCGCGGGCGCGGCGATCCTTTGCGGAGCTGGGGGCGCGGTGGTGCACGCCGCCACCGCGAGCGGCAGCGCGAAAGCGAGCCGCCTCATACCGCGACCGGCGCGGCGATATGCGCCTGGGGTGCGTAGTCGCTGATCTCCACATCCTCGATCCCATAGTCGAAGATGGTGGGCGGATGGCGCAGCAGGCGCATCTTCGGTTCCCCCGCAGGCGCGCGCGCCAGCTGCTCCTCCACCAGATGCTGATGGTTCAGATAGACGTGGACGTCGCCGCCGCTCCAGACCAGCTCGCCCGGCTCGAGATCGCATTGCTGGGCGAGCATCGCGATCAGCAAAGATGCCGAGAAGACGTTGAAGGCAAACCCCAGTCCCAGGTCGCACGAACGCTGCCACAACATGCCCGACAGCCTGTTGCCCGAGACATGATATTGGTAGGTCATGTGGCAGGGCGGCAGCGCCATCCCCTCCAGTTCGGCGACGTTCCAGCCCGTGAAGATATGGCGCCGTGAGGCGGGATTGTTGCGCAGCGAATCGACCAGCGCCGCAATCTGGTTGATGCCGGGGCCGAGCTTGTAGAGGCCGGGTTCCTCCGCCGCCTCGTAATTCTGCCAATCGACCCATTGCTTGCCATAGACCGGGCCCAGCTCGCCCCATTCGGCGGCAAAGGCATCGTCGGCGATGATGCGGGCTTCGAATGCGTCGCGATCCACCTGTTCACCGGTCGCGCGGCGATATTTGTCGAGCGGCCAGTCGGTCCAGATATGGACCTTGTCCGCCACCAGCGGCCGGATGTTGGTCGATCCGCTCAGGAACCAGAACAGTTCGCGCGCGGCCGTCTTCCACGCGACGCGCTTGGTGGTGAGCAGGGGCACGCGATTGTCCGAAAGATCGAACCGCATCTGCGCGCCGAACAGGCTGCGCGTGCCGACCCCGGTCCGATCCCGCCGCTCGTCGCCCTGCTCCCACACCTGGCGTAGCAGGTCGAGATATTGCTGTTCGTAGTGCATGGGCTTGGGCTTAGCGGGCAGGAGCGGCGGAGCCAACCCGCGCTGCTCCCCTCCCGCTTGCGGGAGGGGTCGGGGGAGGGGAATTCGCGATCTGTTGGGTGGACGCCCCTCCCCAAACCCCTCCCGCAAGCGGGAGGGGCTTAATCAGCCCTTCTCCCCCCGCACATGTTCATGATGGCGGATCACCTCGTCGATCACGAAGCGCAGGAATTTCTCGGAAAAATCGGGGTCGAGATGCGCACTCTGGGCGAGGCTGCGCAGCCGGGCGATCTGTTCCGCCTCGCGGCCGGGATCGGCAGGGGGCAGGCCGGCCTTGGCCTTATAGGCGCCGACCGCCTTGGTCACCTTGAATCGCTCGGCGAGCAGGAAGATCAGGGCCGCGTCGATATTGTCGATGCTCTGGCGATATTCGGCGAGCTGCGCGTCGGCCACGTCTTCCTCCCTGGGTGAGCGTTTCCTCATGCGGGCGCGCGTGCCGGTGCGCAAGCCGTTGGCTTGCCTTTGCGCGATGAACCGGCCAAAGGCTCGGCTCATGGCCGCCACGGTTACGCCGCTCCACCGCACGTCCGCGCCCTCGCTCGATCCGATGATCCAGCTCGTCGCCGCGGACATGAACCAGGTGAACAGCGTCATCCTGGCACGCATGCAATCCGACGTCCCGCTGATCCCCGAGCTTGCCGGTCACCTGATCGCCGGCGGCGGCAAGCGGATGCGGCCGATGCTGACGCTCGCCTGCGCGCGGCTGCTCGATTATCCGGGCGTGCGGCATCACAAGCTCGCCGCCGCGGTCGAGTTCATCCACACCGCGACCTTGCTGCATGACGATGTGGTCGACGGATCGGGGCTGCGCCGCGGCCGGCGCACCGCCAACATCATCTGGGGCAATCCGGCGAGCGTGCTGGTCGGCGACTTCCTGTTCAGCCGCGCGTTCGAGCTGATGGTCGAGGACGGCAGCCTGCGCGTGCTCAAGATCCTGTCGAGCGCCAGCGCAATCATCGCCGAGGGTGAGGTCAACCAATTGACCGCGCAGCGCCGGATCGAGACGAGCGAGGAACGCTATCTCGATATCATCGGCGCCAAGACCGCCGCCTTGTTCTCCGCCGCCTGCCGCATCGCCGCGGTGGTCGCCGAGCGCGATCAGGCGGTTGAGGAAGCGCTCGACGCTTATGGCCGCTACCTCGGCATCGCTTTCCAATTGGTCGACGACGCCATCGATTATGCGTCGGACAAGGCGACGATGGGCAAGGATTCCGGTGACGATTTTCGCGACGGTAAGGTCACTTTGCCGGTGATCCTGGCGCATGCCCGCGGCAGCGATATTGAACGCCGCTTCTGGCGCGAGGCGATGGAGGGGCATCGCGCGTCCGACGCCGATCTGGCGCATGCCACGTCGCTGCTGACGCAGACCGACGCAATCGCCGACACGATCGAACGTGCGCGTCATTACGGCCAGCGCGCGATCGACGCGCTTGCTGCCGTGGGCAGCGGCCCGGCCAAGGCGGCTTTGGTCGAAGCGGTCGAATTCGCGGTGGCGCGCGCTTATTGAGCGCGAGGCGCGTGTGCGCGCCGGACCAGGGCAAGGCCCTCGACCTCGTCGCTATCCAATCGCGCGAGCAGCCATTATGGTAGCGGGATTGATAGCCGGGGGGCTGGACCGGAATGTTGGGATTCGGAGAAAGGGCGCCTTCGTTCAGCGCCACCGCCCTGGACGGCAATCCAAAATATATATTCGATTCTGCCGCCGGCCGGCCGATGGTGATGCTCTTTCTGGGAAGCGGTGCTTCGGGGCTTTGTGCAGGAGCGCTCGATCTGCTCCGGCAGCATAATGAAATTTTCGATGATCAGCGCGCCATCTTCTTCGGCGTGACGATCGATCCTCAAGATGCCGCGGAAGGGCGGATCGCCCAACGCATTCCCGGCATCCGCTGGTTTCTGGATTATGACACAAGCGTATCGCGCCTTTTCGGCGCCGCCGGATCACAGGGTGAAACCAAGCACTATCACCCTTTCTGGCTTTTGCTGGATACAAACCTGCGCGTGGTCAGCAGCGCTCCGATCAACGAAGGCGCGCGGATCTTTGCGGATCTGGGAACGCTGATCGCGAAAGAGCCCGAGCAGACGCATGCCCCGGTTCTGTCGGTGCCACGGGTGTTCGAGCCCGCGCTGTGCCGTCGCTTGATCGATCTCTACGAGCGGCAGGGCGGTTCCGTATCCGGCTTCATGCGCCAGGAGGGCGACCTCACGGTCGGAAAGATCGATCATAGTTTCAAGCGGCGGTCGGATTCGGCGATCGAAGACGAAGAGTTGCGCGAGACGATCAGGCACAGGATGACACGGCGCCTGCTTCCCGAGATAGAGCGCGCGTTTCAGTTCAAGGCGACCCGGATCGAGCGCTGGATTGTCGCCTGCTATGATGCCGAAAGCGGCGGTTTTTTCCGCCGGCACCGCGACAATACGACCAACGGCACTGCCCACCGGCAATTCGCCTGCACGATCAACCTCAATGCGGAGGAGTTCGACGGAGGGGAGCTGTGTTTCCCCGAATATGGCCCGCGCTCCTACCGTGCCTCGACCGGAGGGGCCGTGATCTTCTCCTGCTCGCTGCTTCACGAGGCGCTGCCGGTTACGCGCGGCAAGCGTTATGCTTTCCTCCCCTTCCTGTACGATGATGAAGGCGCGAAAATACGCCTAAAGAATATGTCGACTATCGTCGGCGCCCACGCGGGGCAGGGCTGGGCAGCAGCCAAATAGCGAAATCGGGGTCCCGGTTTCCGCCGATCATGCGTGCGCAGGCGCGTCCGACTCAGCGATCTGGTTAACCAACGCTTTAGCATATTCGGTTAGCTGTCGTTCAACTGCCGCACCCGCGCGCGTTATAGCGCCCCGGAGAGACATTGATGAACGCCATGACCAACGGCCTGGGCATACCGGGCTTCAAGACGCTGAACGCTAATGGTCATCTGATTCATTATGCCGAACAGGGCGCGGGCTGGCGATATGACACGCTGCTCGAAAAGGAGCCCGAGACGATCGAGTGGATCGACTCCTTTCAGCCGGGCGACAGCTTGTGGGACATTGGCGCCAATGTCGGAATTTACAGCATCTATGCCGGGGTGAAGGGGATAAGGACCTCCGCGTTCGAGCCGCATTTCGCCAATTATCATCAATTCTGCATCACGATTGCGGTGAACGGCCTGCAGGATGTGGTCACGCCATTGTGCCTGGCTTTTTCCGACAAGAAGTCGATTGCCGAGCTCAATCTGGCGAGCCTGGAAGTCGGCACGTCGATGAGCAATTTCGGCGCGGCGCTGGATTTTAGGGGTCAGCCTTTCCAGCCGGCCTTCCGCCAGGGCATGATCGGATACGACATTGACAGTTTCGTCGAGGATTTCGGCGCGGAGATTCCCGATCATATCAAGATCGACGTCGACGGGATCGAACTGCCGATCGTCCTGGGTGCCAGGAAGACGCTCTCCAATCCGAAGCTGAAGTCGGTCTCGATCGAGCTGATCGAATCCGACACGGCCCAGGTGGACGCGGTCATGGAGCTGATGGAGCGCGCCGGGCTCCAACTTGTGCACAAGAAGCAGAATCCGGCGTTTGCCACGCCGCAGACGAGGGACGTGCTCAACTATCTGTTCCATCGCGACCCGGCCGGTTTCCGCGTTTCGATTGGGGACAGCAAAGTGGCGCAGCCATCGGACCGTGCGGAGCGCGAGGAAGGGCCGGTCACCACCGAGCAGCTCGTCGCCAGGATCGCACAGCGCATTCGGTCGGCCGATACGGACCCGCTTCCGAGCGCGAATATCTTCATCGAAGATGTGCTGCCCGGCACTGTGTACAGCGAATTGCTGTCGCGCTTGCCGGCGGATAGCGCGCTGGACCCGATTGACCATCCCGACGCGATCGGCGCCGATGGCCGCTGCACGCGCTATCTGCTCGACCTGACGCATCGATCCCTCCAGCGGCTGAATGCCGAGGACCGCCCCTTCTGGGACGCGATGATCGCCGTCTTCACCGCTCCCGAAATCGCAGACGCTATCGTGGCTAAGTTCGAGCCCGATCTGCGCGCGCGCTTTGGCGATGCGATGCCCGAACTGGTCGCGGTGCCGCTCCTGTATCGCGACCATCCCGGCTATCGGATCGGGATTCATCCCGACACGCCCAAGAAGATCGCGACGCTGCAATTCTATCTGCCCGAGGACGATTCACAGCTCCATCTCGGGACCAGCTTCCATCGCCGCACCGCGGAAGGGTTCGAACGCCACAAGACCAACAGCTTCCGGCCCAATTCGGGATACGCCTTCGTGCGGACCGACGAGAGTTGGCATAGCGTGGACGAGCTCGGCGCGGGTGAGAAGGTGCGCAACACGATCGCGCTGACCTTCTACATCAAGGGTGAGGAATATCGGTCTGATCCGAAGGACATGGGCGCGCCCGGACAAGAGACCGTCCTTTCGGGGGCCTATGATGCCGAGATGCAGGCCGCGCTATGCAGCCTGGCCAAGTCGTTCGAAGATGCTGGCGACATAGCGTCACTGTTTCGTGCGGATGGAAGCGGCGTGGAACTGGGTGTCGGTGGCGGGGATCTTTCCGAGCAGATTCTGACCCGATCCCGGATCGCCCATCTTTACAGCATCGCCCCCTGGGCCGGCGAGCATGGCCAGGGCCTCGATCAATATCGCGACACGGTGCGCAAACTGGGCGAGCACCGCCATCGTAATTCGATCCTGCGGATGCACGCTGATGAAGCGCTGGACCTGTTCGGCATGGGCTCGCTCGATTTCATCTACGTAAACAGCTTCGCGGATGACGTCGGGAGTGTTCGCGAGACTCTTTCGAGCTGGTTCGGCAAGCTGCGCTCGGGCGGCATTTTGGCCTACAAACATCCGGGTCACGCGGGTTCGGGCATGTTGGCTGCGGATTTCGCCGCCGCGAACGGGCTGGAAATCCATTGCGTCCCGGCGCAGGAGCCGGTCGGCTCAAATGGGCCCGCGTGGTTTGCGATGAAGCCTTGAGGAAGGCTCCGGAAGCCGTCGCCCGGATAGCCTTACCCTTCCCCGGCAGGATGCCGAACTGACTAATCCACCAGGATCGTGAAGCGGTCGGGATAGAAAGCGAGATGGCCCGCAATCTCCGCCACCGCCTCATAAGGCCGCTCGTAGCTCCAGATCGAACTGGCACGCCGTTCGTCGCCGCGCACGCTCAGATAAGAGGCGTCTCCCTTATAAGGGCAATAGGTCTGGTGCGGGCTGGCTTCGAGCAGGCTCATGTCGACGTCGACCCGGGGGATATATTGGACCGGCGGATAAGAGGCTTCGCGCAACGTCAGCGCGTCGCGGCTGTCGGCGACGACCGTATCGCCGAGCTTCACCACCACATGTGCCGGTGTGAGTTCGATCGTGATCGGATGATCGGGGCCGGGTATGCGGACGGGTTTACTGCTCATGGCTGTTGCTCCCACGGGGAAGCCGCAAGGTGGGTATAAACGAGACGCCCGCAAGGCCCTGTCACAAGGGGATTGGATCCAAATAGAGATAGGCCGGATCGAATTCGGCGACCTCGGTCAGCCCTTCCCAGTCGAGAATCCTGACCCGCCCGCTTCGGAACTCGACCAGGCTGCGTTCGCGCAATTCCTTGAGCGTGCGATTGACGTGGATCGACGTGAGACCGACGCATTCAGCAAGATCGGTCTGCGTCAGCCGCAATTGATAGGAATCGCCGTCGGTCATTCCGACTACGCCCAGGCGGACCCGCAATTCGCAAAATAACGCCGCGATCCGCGATGCTGCCGTGCGGCGGCCGAGCGACACTTCCCATTCGCGATGGATCGCCGCGTCCATGTTGGTGGTGAACCAATAGAGGCGGGTGAGATGGGGGAATTGCTCCGTGATCCGCTGCAGATTGATGTGCGGCACGATCCCGATCTGACAGGGTGTGAGCGTCATCACATTATGATCCAGCCGCTTGAGCGTGAAGCTGTGGAGATCGGCGAAATCGCCTGCGACATGCAGTTCGGTAATCTGGCGCTGGCCCTCGCTCAGATCCTTGTAGCGGCACATCAGACCGTCCAGCAGCAACATGCTAGAGTGGAGGCGCTCGCCCGCACGGATGACAGTCTGATCGGCGGGATAAGAGCGTATTTCGGCGATTGTCTCGCGGATGGCATTTTCCTCTTCGGCACTCACTTGGCTGCGCGCGCGGAGCTTCAGGAGATGCCGTTCAATCACCTCGGAGACCTTCGCAGATTGATTGCATCGCTGAAGGGCACGATCAGCAGGATGTTGCCATCCTCGTTCGCGATTTCGATCGACCCCCCAAGGTCGAGTTCGCCATGTCGCGCCTCCTCGCTCAACAACGAGCGAACGCCGTCGATCGCGGCGGATCGGGCCGCGGACAGGTCGGACAGATCCTGTCCTTCAGGGTCTTCCGCATAACCGCTGCCATTGCGGATATGAAGGTAGAAGCGGGGCATCCCCACTGAACGCGCGCGGGCCGAACGGGTTCTATCGGCCTCTATTCATTTCCTTCAAAACCAATCAGGTGCGCGACGTTGCTATATAATGATCGACGACGCGGGCGAGCATCGTCAGCGGCATGTTGCCGCCCAGCACGATCGCATCGTCAAACCGGCGCAGATCGAAACGCCGGCCCAGCGTGGTCTTCGCACGGCTTCTCAGCCGGTTTATCTCGTTATGACCCATCTTGTAGCCGCAGGCTTGGCCGGGCCAGGAGCAATAGCGGTTGAGCTCGGCGCGAAGCTGCTCGCGCGGCTGGCCGGTGCCCTGCGCGAACCAGTCGAGCGCCTGGTCGAAGCTCCATCGCCTGGCATGGATTCCGGTATCCACCACCAGTCGGCAGGCGCGGAAATTGATCGACTGGAGATAGCCGATCCGCCCAAGCGGATCGTCGGCATAGGCGCCCAGCTCATCGCCTAATTGTTCTGAATAAAGCGCCCAGCCTTCCGAATAAGCGTTGAACGCGAGCAGCGATCGGATCATCGGCAGCTTGTAGCTATATTCGCCCTGCCAGACATGGCCGGGAATCCCCTCGTGATAGCAGAGCGTCGGAAGCGCGAAGCGCGGCCAGTTCCGCGTATCCTTGAGGTTGATATAATAGATGCCCGGTGTGGTGCCGTCGATCGAGCCTGGCCCGGCATAGCCGTCGGGCATGCCGTCCTGGACCGCGGGCGGGACGCGCTTGATCACGAGATTGCCCTTCACCATCGTCGCGAAGGCGCGCGGCAGGCGCGTTCTGATGTCGGCGATGCGGCCGTTCAGATAGGCGAGCAGCTTGGCCCGTCCTTCCTCGTCGTTCGAGAAGAGCAGATCGGGCCGTTTGGAGAGCGCGGTCAGCCGTTCGCCCACGGTCCCTTTGCTGATGCCCTGCTTCTTCAGCAGCGTGTCGATCTCCGCATTGAGCGCGGCGTTCTGTTCGACGCCGAGCTTGTGGAGCTCGTCGGGCGTGGCGTTGGTGGTGGTGCCCGCCTTGACCAGCCACGTATAATAAGCCTCTCCATGGGGACGGGCCCAGATGCCGGGAATGTCGCTCGCCTTCGGCCGGCCGATCGCCAGCGCGTCGACCTGGCGGCCAAGTGCGGGTGCGATCAACTCTTGGCATTGCGCACGTGCCTTGTCGGCATAGCTGGCAGCCAAGCCCGCCTTGGCGCATTTGGCGGCGAAGCTTTCGACAATGCTCCATTTATCGACCGGCTGGTCGCGCATGCCCTCCAGCTGCTTGGTCGCGATGTCGATCAGAAAACCCGGCAGGATCGCGCCCTGCGCCTGATCGGTGATCAGCCGCCCGGTCTCGCCGTTCAGCGCCAGCGCGTAGGATTCGAGCCGCGCGATATAAGCATCGGCATCGTCGGCATTGGCAACGTCGTGATGGTTTTCGAGCGTATCGGGTAGCTCGACATAAGCACCGCTATTCTGCGACACCACGTAGGGCGTACTGCGGTAGCTGTTGTTGCTGTTGAGGATCGCAACGTCCCCGACCGGCATCGTCTTCCAGCCGGCGTCGGCAAGTTCATATGCACTCTGGCAGACGTCGAGGTCGAGCGCCACCGCAGGCGACAGGCGGCTCCGATCGACCGCGCGCAGCTGGGTCAGCCGCTGACCGCAACGCACCGCGCGCTTGAAATCCGCCTCGTGGCTGCGATCCCCGAAGCGGCTGCGCAGCGCGGCGCGCGGGCCCTTGTCGATGCCGAGCCCCGCCGCGCTTTCGGGAAAATCGGTCAGCAATTCGTCAGCGATGGTGTCAAGCAGCAGCTTGGCCTGGGTGTCAGCGGCGGCTTGTGCCTGCGCGAGCGCGGGCATGGCGGCGGACAGCCCAAGCGTGGCGCCGCCGGCGAGAAGTTCACGACGGGTGGTAAGCATGAGAGGCTTGAACTCCGTAATAACGCTCGCTCCCGAGCCACTCTGTCCCGCAGGCGAGAGGCGCTTTCGGGGTGGCGATGATGCAAAGGGTCTAAGCGCTTCAGCGATAATCGGGAAGCGCCCCGTCACGAACCGCCACCATGAAGTGACGACGGCACATCGCGACATAGGAATCGTTGCCGCCGATCTGGGTCTGCTCGCCTTCGCGCGCGACGCGGCCCTGGGCATCGACGCGCAGGTTCATCGTCGATTTACGGCCGCAACCGCACACCGCCTTGATCTCGCTGAGGCTGTCGGCGAGCGCGAGCAGCCACTTGCTGCCTTCGAACAATTCGGCCTGGAAATCGGTGCGCAGCCCATAGGCCAGAACCGGGATGCCGGCCTCGTCGCAGATGCGGCAGAGCGCGAGCACCTGATCGCGGGTAAGGAATTGCGCTTCGTCGACCAGCACGCAGCTAAGCCTCTGGCGGCGATGTTCGGCGAGGATCGCGGCTCCGAGATCGGTCCCGGCATCGAACAGGTTCGCCTCGCGCTCCAAGCCGATCCGCGAACTGACCGCGCCTTCGCGGTAGCGATTGTCGATCGCGGCGGTCCACAGCATCGTCGCCATACCGCGCTCGCGATAGTTGAAGTCCGCCTGGAGCAGAGTGGTCGACTTACCGGCGTTCATGGACGCGTAGTAGAAATAGAGCTTGGCCATGGAGCAGCCCTATGGCGGATCGGCGAACGGGTTTGAAGCTGGCTCCGTCTCTGCTTGGCTGGATCGCTCGAGGATGCCGAAACGGGCCGCGCAAAGGGGTGGAGATGCCGCTTCCGCCTTGGGTTTTTGTCGCTTTCGCCTGCTTGTGGGGCCGGGAGATATAGGTCAGGTATGTAATTATCGCGCAGGGAACCGGCTCCGCGCCAAGTCATCGGCATGGGAGGGAAAAATGAGCCGCTTCATATTTCTGCTTTTAGCAGCGATCATCTATCTGATTTTCTTTGCGACATTCTTGTACATGATCGGTTTTGTCGCGGGGTTGCCGGTTCTGCCGACCAGCGTCGAAAAGGGGATTGCGGCGCCGCCGATCGCCGCGCTCGCGATCGATCTGGCGCTGATTGCGCTTTTCGGCCTGCAGCATAGCGTGATGGCGCGGCCCGGCTTCAAGGCGGTGTGGACGCGGATCGTGCCCAGGCCGATCGAGCGTAGCATCTATGTGCTGGCGGCGAGTCTGGTGCTTATGCTGATGTTAGCCGAATGGCGGCCGATCGCCGGTACGGTCTGGCAGGTGGATGCACCGGCCGCGCGGATCGCCCTATGGGGTTTATTCGGCGCGGGCTGGGGGATCGTGCTGCTGTCCACCTTCCTCATCAACCATTTCGAACTGTTCGGTTTGAGCCAGGTGGTGCGCAACCTGCGCAATCATAGGCCAGCGGCGCCGGTGCTGCGGATGCCGTTCCTCTACAAACTGGTGCGCCATCCGCTCTATTCGGGCTTCGTCATCGCCTTCTGGGCGACGCCGACGATGAGCTATGGCCATGCACTGCTGGCAGCAGGGATGACGGTCTACATGCTGATCGCGATCCAATATGAGGAGCGCGACCTGATCGATACGTTCGGGGGCGACTATGTCGCCTATCGGCAGCGAGTGGGGATGCTGACGCCGAAGTTTCGGGTGCGGTGAAATAGCCCTGGGCGTCATGCCAGCAGAATTGGCATCCATTTCCAGCCCGGTCATGCAAGATTGCCAGTTCGGGAGATGGACCCCAGCGTTCACTGGGGTGACGGATGGGGAGTGGGAGCGCTAAGCGCATCCGCGTGACCGATTTGCCGATCCATGCCGTATTGCCCGAACTGCTCGCGGCGCTGGATGCTGGGTCGAGCGCGGTGCTGGTGGCGCCGCCGGGGGCGGGCAAGACGACGGCAGTGGCGCCAGCTTTGCTCGACCGCGATTGGTGCACCGGGCGGGTGCTTTTGCTGTCGCCGCGCCGGGTCGCCGCTCGCGCGGCGGCGGAGCGAATCGCCGAGTTGGCGGGCGCGCCGATCGGGCAGCGGATCGGCTATGCGACGCGGCTCGACAGCCGTCAGTCGGCGGCGACGCAATTGTTGGTGGTGACGCAGGGCATTTTCGTCGCGATGGTGCAGACCGATCCGGAGCTCGCGGGAATCAGCGCGGTGCTGTTCGACGAGGTGCACGAGCGCAGCCTTGATGGCGATTTCGGGCTGGCGCTGGCGCTCGACGTGCAGGCGGCGCTGCGGCCCGAACTCCGGCTGATCGCCATGTCGGCGACTTTGGAAGGCGAGCGCTTCTCGCGCCTGCTCGGCGGGGCTCCGGTAATCGAGAGCGCAGGGCGGAGCTTTCCGATCGAGCATGTCTATCTCGGCCGACGCGAACAGCGCATCGAGGATGATATGGCGCCGGCCATCCGCCGCGCCCTTGCTGAGACCGAGGGTGGCGTGCTCGCCTTCCTGCCGGGCGTGGCGGAGATCGAGCGGACGGCGGAACGACTGACGGGGCTCGCGCCCGAGATCAACTTGCACCGGCTGCATGGACAGATCGATCCTGCCGCGCAGCGGACCGCGATCCGGGCCGAACCGCCGGGCAGGCGCAAATTGGTTTTGGCGACCGCGATCGCGGAGACGAGCCTGACGCTGGATGGCGTCTCTACGGTGGTCGATTCCGGCTTGGCGCGACGGCCGCGCTACGACAGGGCGGTCGGGATGACGCGGCTTTCGACCGAGCGCGTGAGCCAGGCGGCAGCGACGCAGCGCGCGGGGCGATCGGGACGGCAAGCGCCGGGGACAGTTTACCGCTTGTGGGAAGAGGCTGCGACCGCAGGGCTCGCGCCTTACGACCCGCCCGAGATTGCCGAAGCGGATCTGTCGGGGCTGGTGCTGGCGTGCGCGATCTGGGGGGTCACGGACCCGGCAACGTTGCGTTGGATCGACCCGCCAAGTGTCGCGGCTATGTCCGAGGCGAAGCGACGGCTTGCGAACTTCGAACTGATCGACGCGGACGGACGTCCGACGCCGCACGGTCAGAAGGTCGCGCGCCTGCCGGTCAGCCCCCGGCTAGGCCATATGCTGGTCGCGGCGGGCGAGCATGGCTGGAGTCGCACAGCGGCGGAGGTCGCGGTTTTGCTGTCCGAGCAGGGGATGGGTGGCAACGACCCCGATCTGGAGACGCGGCTCAGGCGCTGGCGGAGCGAGGGCGGGCGACGTGCCGAGGCCGGGCGTGGCCTCGCGCAGCGCTGGACCAAGCTGGCGGGCAGCGGGAACGGGGAGGGGCCGGTCGGCGCATGCGTCGCTTTGGCCTTCCCGGATCGGGTATCGAAGCGGCGCGGCGCCGACGGGGCGGACTGGATCGCGGTCGGCGGGCGGGGATTCCGGCTCGACCCCGCCTCGTCGCTAGCGCGGGAGGATTGGCTGGCGGTAGCCGAGACGCAGGGGTCGGCGGCGGGAGCTCGCATCCTTTCGGCCTCGAAAATCGCCGGATCCGAACTGGAAGACTTGTTTGGCGATCGTATCGAAATTCGACGGACGGTGACATTCGATCCCGCGACGGGCGCGGTGCAGGCGGTGCGCGAGCGGCGGCTGGGCGCGATCCGGCTGGCATCCGGGCCGGACAACCAGGCTGATCCGGCGCAGGTGGCGGCGGCTTTGGTCGAGGGGGTGCGCAAACATGGGCTGGGGCTGCTGCCCTGGTCGGACGCGGGGGCGGCGTTGCGCCAGCGGGCGCAGTTCGTGGGTGGCGCGGATCTGTCCGACGAGGCGCTGATCGAAAGGCTGGACGATTGGCTCCCGCCGTTGGTTGAGGGCAAGCGCAAGCTGGCGGATATCAATGGCGCGGCCTTGTTCCAGGCACTCGAAAACCTCATCGGCTGGGAGGGCAAGTCGGCGATCGACCGCCAAGCACCGTCTCACTTCACCTCGCCGCTCGGGACGACCCACGCGATCGATTACGGCGCGGAGGGCGGGCCCGCAGTCGAGCTGCGCGTGCAGGCCCTGTTCGGGTTGGCCGAGCATCCTATGATCGGGCGCACGCCGCTCGTGCTGCGGCTGACCTCGCCCGCCGGCAAGCCGATCCAGACGACCGCCGATCTGCCCGGCTTCTGGAAAGGCAGTTGGGCGACGGTCGCGAAGGAGATGCGCGGGCGTTATCCCCGGCATCCTTGGCCGGATGACCCCACGCAGGCCGATCCCACGCTCAGGACGAAGAGGGCGACTGCGCGTTCAAACCCATGATCGTCAGCCCAGCGAACCCCGGGGTCCAGCCCCTGACGGTCGTGCTCCGGCGGTAGGGCGGGAGATGGATCACAGCTTTCGCCGGATGACGACAAGGAGGTGGGGGCCTATATTTGCGCCGACTCCCGGGGGGATATATGAAGACGATCACGCTCAATCTTACCCTGGTCGCGGCATCGGCGGTTACGCTGGCGGCTTGCGATCAGCAGCAGCCGGATCACTGGATCGCGCAGCAGGATACGGCGGTGTGCGTCGATCATAGCGGCAACCGGGTGCCCGACGCGGATTGCCAGAATTATCATGGCGGCGGCGGCGCCGGCAGCGCCTTTCTGTGGTATTATCTCGGCCGCAACAGCGTGGTGCCTTATTATGGCGAGCGCGTTTCCCGCGGCTCGTTCACGCGAACCGCGGGCGCGACCTATTTTCATGCCCCGGTCAGCACCGCTATGACACGCGGTGCGGCGGTTGCGCGCGGCGGGTTCGGGTCGTCGGCACGGTCTTTCGGCGGCTTTGGGGAATGATCCGCGACACGGTTGCGCCGAGGCCTGACTGGCAGGCCAAGGTCGAGGCGCGCGGGCTGATCTGGCACACTGCCGGCGAAAAGCCTTATTGGGACGAGGGCACTTTCTATCGCTTCGACCGGATTGAAGTAGACCTGATCGAGGGCGCGACCGCCGAGCTGTATCGCCTGTTCCTGGAGGCAGGGCAGGCGGTGATCGACGATCCGCAGGGCCTGAACATCTTCGGCATTCCGGATTATTGCCACGCGGCAATCCGCAAGGCGTGGAACGAAGAGCCGCCGGCACTCAATTTCGGGCGGTTCGACCTGGGCTATAACGGCACGGGGGCGCCGAAATTATTCGAGTTCAACTGCGATACGCCGACAAGCCTGCTGGAGGCAGCGGTAATCCAGTGGGACTGGAAGCAAGAGGTCTTCCGCCACAGCGATCAGTTCAATAGCCTGCACGAGCGGTTGGTCGGCAAATGGGCCGATCTGCGCACGCTCATTCCCGATCGGCTGGTGCACTTCGCGCACGTCGCGGACGCGGTGGGCGAGGATACGGTGACGGTCGCCTATCTGCGCGACACGGCCGAGGAAGCGGGGCTCAAGACCAAAGCGATCGCGATCGACGATATCGGCTGGGATGGGACGCGCGACCTGTTCGTCGATCTCGACGAGCGCGACATGACCGCCATTTTCAAGCTCTATCCGTGGGAATGGCTGACCAACGAGCAGTTCGGGCGTAACCTGATCGACAGCCTCGACAATACGATCTGGATGGAGCCGATCTGGAAGATGATCTGGAGCAACAAGGCGATATTGCCTGTGCTCTGGTCTATGTTTCCCGATCATCCCAATCTGCTGCCGGCAAGCTATAGCCCGATGGCCGGTAATGTCGTGCGCAAACCCGCGCTGGCGCGCGAGGGCGCGAACGTCATGATTCACCGCGATGCGACGACAATCGCTGCGAGCTCGGGCGCGTACGAGGATAGCCGCATCATCTATCAGGCTTTGTACGACCTGCCCGAAACGGCGCCGGGCTGCTTTCCGGTGCTGGGAAGCTGGGTAGTGGACGGTGCTCCCGCCGGAATGGGAATACGCGAGGACGGGCTGATCACGGGGAATACGGCGCGGTTCGTGCCGCATGTGATCGCATAAGCCCAAGGCGTGCCCGAGCTTTCGCCGGATTACTATGGTCGTGTCGATTGCGTTGTTCTTGGGCGACGACGGCAAGCGAAGTCTTGATTCCCGCATCGCGCGCGGTATCGAACGGTTATGACCCACGTCCGCATCCGTCCTCGCTTCAAGAGCAGCATGCAATCGGGCCGCGCCCAGGAGAATATGTGGATCCTGGAATATGAGCCGCGCGTCGGCCAGCGCCCGGATCCGCTGACCGGTTGGGCAGGATCGAGCGACACCCGTGGGCAGGTGAATATGAGCTTTCCGACGCTCGAAGCCGCCAAGGCCTATGCCGAAAAGCATGACCTGACCTATCATGTCAGCGCGGCGGAGGGGGGTGTTCGCAACCTCAAGCTTCAGGCTTATGCGGACAATTTCAAGGGTCCCGACCTCTCGCTATGAGCGGGCGCGATCCCCGGATCGACGCCTTCATCGCCAAGGCTCAGCCGTTCGCGCAGCCGATATTGTCGCACCTGCGCGACCTGATCCACCGCGCCTGCCCCGATGTGGAGGAGGCGATCAAATGGGGCCGCCCCGCCTTCATCAATGACGGGCGCATCCTGGCGGTATTCGGTGCATTCAAGTCCCATGCCTCGCTCACGCTCTGGAAGATGGGTGAGGCAACCGGCCGCGAAGAGGAAGGAATGGGCCAATTCGGCCGCCTCGCCAGCCTGGCCGATCTGTCCCCGGACGACGAAATTGTCGCGTTGATCCGGGCGACGGCGAGTGCGCGCGAGACCGCGCCGCCCAGGCCGAAGCCGGCACCGCGCCCCGAATTGCCGGTGCCGGAGGAATTGGCGGCTGGCCTGGCGGCGGCGCCCAAGGCGCAGGCGACGTGGGACGCGTTTGCGCCGAGCCATCGCCGCGAATATGTGGAATGGATCGGCGAAGCCAAGCGTCCCGAAACGCGCGCGCAGCGTGTGGCGCAGGCGATCGAGTGGATTGCCGAGGGGAAGAGCCGCAACTGGAAATATCAGCGCTGAGGCTGTGCTTCGCGGCAGTCGCCGGCTGCGCTCGTTGCCAAAGCAATCCAGCCGGTCGCTGTTTGCCTTCACGCGAGGTCGGGATCGCGCGGCCCACAATCGGTCATGACACGCCGCTGGGCTCGAGCGGCAGGTCAGACCGAGATGGGGTTAAAGGCCTCGGCCCGCAGGCGGCGGGCATAAGCCTCCGCGAACTGGTGGTGGATCTGCTGGACTGCCGGATCGGCGGCCTTCTCGGCCATTTCGCGGCAGTGCCGTTCGCGTTCGCGGTAATAATTGCGGTCTTCGTCATAGGCGGGCATCGCCGCGCCTCCTCCGTTCCACAAGCGGCAGCTTACCCAACTGGCTGTCAGCGGACCATGCCTGCGGTGCGAGTCGGCCCGCTGTGGATAAATATACGCCTGCTTCGGGGAGCGTGCAATTTTGCTCCGGTTAGCGCTACCGTTGCTTTCGCGCGCGAAGCCGGCGACGCGAAGCGGGCGAAGATAGCTATTCGGATGCGGACGCCTGATTCCGGTCAAGGTTCTGACGTGCACGTTCGGCATAGAGACGGGCAAGCTCGGAATGGACCGCGCGGACGGCGGGGTCCTGCGCGCGCTCGGCCAGTTCGCGTACCTCCTGTTCGCGCAGCGCAAAATAGTCGGCATCATCGGTTCGAGCGAACATGGGGAGGCTCCGTCTCAAGCAAGCGGCAGCTTTCCATTGCTGTCGGTCGGCGCGCGCCGTTACCAATGCGCCGATCTCCCGGACATAGGCCGGTTGACCGATGGGTGCGTTAATCCAGATCAGACCGAAAAAAGATCGTCGCGGCACATCTGATTGTCGTTCGCCGACTTTCGCGTCGCCCGCGGTTCCGGCCGGTTTGAAGCCGCGTGAGGGTCAGGCGTCGTCGGTCGCCCGCTGGTTGTCCTCCAGCGCTTTCAGCCTGCGGGCGTAAAATTCCGCGAGCTGGATATGCGCGAGGCGTGCACTCGGATCGGTCGCATCGGCCGCGGCATTGCGGCACTGATGTTCCCGTTCCCGAAAATAGTCCCGATCGTCGAACGAACGCACTTTCACTCCTGATCTGCAAGAATGGTTGGCTCATGATCCGTGTTCCCGCGCAAGTGCGAACCGGTCCGAAATCGTTGCAACATGCGGCTCGGTCCCGGTCGGCCGGCCACGCGCTGCCGGGGAAAAGGCCGGCGGGACCGAAACGGACCCGCCGGAGAGGGAGCGGAGGAGGCCGTCGGAAGGGGAGGTGCCGACGCCTATTCCCGGGCTGAGACCCTGATTCACGTTTCGCGCTAAGTCAGCCAGAAACGATCCAGGTCCGTGCGCGTGTCGGTGCGCGGCTCGGGAACGACGATAGTTAGCTTGGGTTGCGCGGACGGGAAGAACAGCTTGCGCCGAAATGGCGCAATCGCGGCTGGGGCATAGGGTGCGTGACATTCGCAACAGGTGACGCTTTCCATGTTTAGCGTTGCCGCCTTGCCGATCAGGCTTCATCCTGAATTCGCGAAACAGGCGCCGCAGAAAGCGACGCGCGGCCGGGCAGGGAGAATGCGGTGAAGCTCTTGATCAGGTGGATGGCGGTCGTTTCGGGCATGCTGGCGATACTGGGCGCCGCGCCGGCGCTGGCGCGGGTTGAGAAGATCAGTGTTCATGGCCGCTCCCTCGAAGGCAATCTCGAAGGCAATAGTCCCGACCGCACAGTCTATGTCCTGCTGCCGCCGAGCTACGACAAGGCCAAGGCGCACCGCTATCCGGTGGTCTATTTCCTCCACGGCTATCAGACGACCGCGGAGCAGATCATGGGCTGGGGTCCGATGGAGAAACGCTATGAGGCGGCGATGGCGGCGACCGGCCGTGAATGGATCGTCGTCGTGCCGGATAGCTTCACCAAGCAGAGCGGCAGCATGTATTCGGATTCGGTGACGGTCGGGAATTTCGAGACCTTCACCGCGAAGGAGCTGGTGGCCTATATCGACGGCCATTACCGCACGATCGCGAAGCGCGAGAGCCGCGGTCTCGCCGGCCACTCGATGGGCGGTTACGGCACGCTCCGCCTCGGCATGAAGCACCCCGAAGTCTATTCCGCGCTCTATGCGATGGATCCCTGCTGCCTGCGCCCGCGCGGCATCACGGGCGAGGAAGGCCGCAAATATGAAGGCGCTACGCCTGAGCAGGTGGCGAAGGGCGATTTCGGGATCCGCACCAATTATGCGGTCGCCGCGGCCTGGTCACCCGATCCGAACAAGCCGCCTTTCTTTGTCGACCTCCCCACAAATGACGGGAAGGTGGACGAACTGGTCGTGGCGAAATGGGCGGCGAACGCGCCGAACGCGATGGTGGCGCAATATGTACTCGCGCTCAAATCGATGACCGCGATCGGGCTGGATACGGGCGACAAGGATTTCGTGCGGGGCGATGACGAGGCGATGCATGCCGAGCTGCAGCGTTTTCACATCCCCCACGATTTCGAATTGTTCGAGGGGGATCATGGCAACCGCTTTCCGGAACGGCTGGAGAAGGTGACCTTTCCTTTCTTCGCGAAGCATCTGGTGTTTCCGGGGAAATAGGGCGTCTCTGCGGCCTGATCGCGAGGCGCACGACACTGGAATGACGATCGGCAAGCGGCTGACGAAGGATCACATTTTTTCGAGAAAGGTCAGCACCAGCGGCCTACCGGGCGTTTCCTTCCGAGGAGGAGCAGCGCGATGGCCACGATTCGTCACGAAATCCATATCGCCGCGCAGGCCACGGACGTGTGGGACGCGGCGCGCGACGTGGCGGCGCTCCACACACGGCTCGTGCCTGGTTTCGTCACCGCGACCGAAATGCTGCCGGACAGGGCAACGCCGACGCGGCGCGTGACCTTTGCGACCGGCACGGTGCTGGATGAGAAGATCGTCGCAGTGGACGACGATCTGCGACGCGTGGTGTGGAGCATCCAGGGGGTGGAGCATCACAATGGCGCGCTCGAGATCATCGACGCTGGCGATGGCGCGCGGGTGGTGTGGACCGCGGACGTGCTTCCGGCCGAACTTGCGGCGCGCTTCTCGCCGCTGATGGCGGAGGGATTGCGCATCATGAAGAAGACGCTTGAGGCGGGAAGTGGGCCGGCTGGCGAAGGGTGATGGATTCCAGCCTTCGCTGGAATGTGGGCAAGCCTATTTTTGGACCTTGTTCCGTTTGCTCGGAATGGCGGTGGCGGCCTTGCGCTCGCGGATGAGCGCGTCGAGTTCGGCGATGCGGTCGCGCTGAGGTGTGCCGGGGGCGAGGCCTTTCAATCGGGCCTCGGCCCACAGCCGGTTACGCTCGCCTTGCAATTCCCTGATCGATGGCTCGGCCATGTCGGCTCCTTTGCGCCCCCTTAAGCGAGGGCAGCACGGAAGGCGACTCGCTGCGCGAGACGGATTCCGTCAGGTGACAAGTAAGCCGTCCCCCGCAGATTCCGGCATCGCCCGGGCGCGGATCGAGGCAGCGGATTGCAAGCGCGGAATTAGATTGATATCAACGTAAGGCAATCGCCTCGCGCGGTCGAATTGAAGGGGAAGATCCATGTCATCTCGCCGTTCCGCCATCGCCATTGCGATGACCGCCGCTTCGCTGGCAGGGGCGGCGCCAGCGCCGGCTGCGGATTATGTACGCGCGCCGATCGCGCAATATCGGAACGACCGCGCCGACGAGATCGCGATGGCACGCAGTGCGGCGCCGCCCTCGATTTCGAAGGATGCGACCGTGCTGGTGATGGGCGCCGGCGGCTATGAGACGGCGGCGACGGGCACGAACGGTTTCACCTGCCTCGTCTTTCGGAGCTGGGGCGCCGCCCTGGACGATCCCGAATTCTGGAATCCGAAGGTCCGCGCGCCGATCTGCCTAAACGCCGCCGCGACGAGTTCCGTGCTGCCCGCCTATCTGAAGCGCAGCCAGTGGGTGCTGGCGGGGCAGGATCTGCCCGCAATCCGGACGCAGACCAGGGCCGCGGTCGCATCGGGCGCGATCGGCGCGCCGGCGGTGGGAGCGATGTGCTACATGATGTCGAAGCAGGGCTATCTGAGCGACAAGGCCCCGCACTGGCACCCGCACCTCATGTATTTCCTGCCCAAGACGGACCCCGCCGCCTGGGGCGCCAACCTCCCCGGATCGCCGATGATCGCGCTTGCCGATCCGGACGAGCCGGTGACGGTGTTCCTGGCGCCCGTGCCGGCCTGGTCGGATGGGACGATGGGGCCGATGGAAATGTGACGGACCGGGTAGCGGCGGCCGGATCGGGCACGCCGCTATCCGCGCCCGCGAGCTTCCTCAGAAGCCGCCCGCAAACAGATCCGCCTTGCCGAGCGGGACGCCGTGCGCGCGCAGGATTCCGTAGAGGGTCGTCAGGTGGAAATAGATGTTGGTGGTGGCGAACCCCGACAGCCACTGGCCGGCGGGCATGGTCGGCTCCAGCCCTTCAGTGATCTGGACGGTGAGGGGCGCGTCCTCGCGGCCTTCGAACTGTTCGGGCTTGATCGCGGCGAGGTACGTCCGCGCGTCGGCGATTGCCGCCTTGAATCCGGCCACGTCGAGATCGGGGCTGATCCGATCCGGCACCGGCAGGCCGGCGACGCGCGCCGCCCACTGGCAGGGGAAACTCACCACCACCATCAGCTGGAAGCCGATCGGGTGCATGTCGTCGATCAAACGCCAGTTGAGCATGTCGCGCTCGCTCACGCCCTGCGTGGCGGCATGATCGAGGCCCTTGTCGAGCAGGTGGGACGCGGCGACGAGCGCGCGATCGTAAAGTCCGACGAAGGTATAGAGATTGACGATCATGGCTGGCCTTGCGGTTTGGGAGGAGGCGGCCTTCTGCCATTCGCGGACCGCCCGCGCCAGCCATGGCGGGAAGGGGTAAATGTCGTTGTTTCCCCGAATTTCCAGGCGGTCGCTAACTCATTGCCACTGAAGGGAAAAAAACAAAAAACACCAGATTCAAACTTGATGATTTTTGGGCACGCGGCGAGGGGTCGGGCGTCGTCATATGCCAAGCGCTCGTTTCCAAGGCTCGTCATCTTCACCGTATCTGAGAAAGAGCCCGAGACGCCTCGGCTGTACGCTATAAACGTACAAATGTCAAGCAATGGCAGGTCTGCTTCACGATCGGCTGGGGTGGCAGTGTGCCGCTTTTTACGCTGCGGCCATTCTCGCTTATTATCGCTTCGATGCAGGCGGTCGCTCTTGTCGTCATAGCTCTGGCGAGCCTCTCGTTGATCGCCATCCTCCCCCTCCGACAGGCTGCGCCTGCCACCTCCCCCTGGCGGGGGAGGATTTGGATGGCGGGCACGGCGCAGCTGCCCCGAATTTCAACGCCCCGCATGCGAGAGGGGCAACGATCCTCCCCCGCCAGGGGGAGGTGGCGCCGAAGGCGACGGAGGGGGAGGACGGCGACGGCCTCGGTTGGCGGAACGGCCTCGCGAACGGATCGCCACCCTCGGCTCGCTTACGCGAGCCGACTTCGCAGCTGCGACGTGCCCCCATGTCGCTGACCGCTTCCGCCCCCTCCGTCAGGCTGCGCCTGCCACCTCCCCCTTGCGGGGGAGGATTTGGACGGCGTGCCGGGCACAGCTGCCCCGAATTTCAACGCCCCGCATGCGAGAGGGGCAACGATCCTCCCCCGCCAGGGGGAGGTGGCGCCGAAGGCGACGGAGGGGGAGGACGGCGACGCGCCTCGCCCGGCGGAATGGGCTCGCGAACGGATCGCTGTCTGCGCTCACTCCTGCGAGCCGATTCCGCGGCTGCGACATACCCCCATCTCGCTGATCGCCATCCGCCCCCTCCGTCAGGCTGCGCCTGCCACCTCCCCCTGGCGGGGGAGGATTGGATGGAGCTGCTAATCGATATTGTGTCGCCGGATTTGGCTGCACGGCCGATCAGTCCGAAGTGGGTTGGTTTTAATGTGACGGATCCCTAACGAAATGTTAAATCCGCGTCGGACCTGGCGCTGACGCTGGTACGATCTTGGGGGGAATAATCATGAATTCGATGCTGAAATGCATGGCACTTGCCGCCGTGAGCCTGACCGCGGTCGCGGTGCAAGCGGCGCCGATCACCAGCGACACGCTGGGGCCGCAGGTCACGTTCGACACCGCCAGCGCGGGCTATGTTAACGGCTCCATCTCCGGTAGCGGCATGACGCTGTCGGGCGGCTACAACGCGCCGATCGGCTTTGGGCTCAGCTATGTTGATATTCCCGGTCCGATCCGCCTCGATTTCTCGACGCCGACGACGGGCTTCGGGTTCCAGTTCATATCGAACGATGTTGACGTGATCGTTTCGGCCTACGATTCGTCCAACGGCCTGCTGGAATCGGACATCTTCTCGATCGCGGGGCTCTCGACCGTGAATTTCGGATATCCGCAGGGTTATGCCGGCATCGATGGATTGAGCGGCATAAGCTATGCGATCATCACCACGCAATTAGGATCGAACTCGGTCTATGTCGGACCGGTGAACGCCGCGGCGGCACCGGAACCGGTGAGCTGGGCGCTGATGGTCGGAGGCTTCGGCCTGGTCGGCGGCGCAATGCGCAGCCGCCGCAAGACGGCGGTTAGCTTCGCCGGCTGAGATCCCGCTTCGGCAGGCACGAGCGCCCGCGCCACGAAAGTGGGGCGGGCGTTTCTGTGTTTGCGGAGACGCAGCGCCCCCGCATGCGAGAAGGACAACGATCCTCCCCCTGGCGGGGGAGGATTTGGACAGGGACGTTGATCAGCTGACGCTTTCCAGAGGACCGCACAGCGCCTGCGGATCGGTCGTGATCGTAAGCTGGCTGGCGTCGGGCTTGATCCCGAGCCGATCAAGGCGCGTGAAGAAATAGGCGTAATTTCGTTGGCGCCTGGCGACATATTGTCGTGCAATGTCGATGCGCATCTTGGCGTCGAGACGGTGCTGAGGCTGATCGCCGGTCGCAAGCAGCGCGTTGAGCTGAACGGCATTGTCCCGTTCCTCGTCAAGGTACCTCCGCCAATTGACGATCGCGTCGTAAAGGCTCGCGTAGACGAGGCGCTCGTCCAACGAAACGTGCTCAACGGCTGGACTGGTCTTGGCGAGATCCCACGCAGCCGAATGCATGTTCCACAACATTGGATTGAACGCGTTCGAGAGATAAGATGCAGCGGGGGCTGCGGCCATCCATTGCTGCAGCGCATCGAGCCGCTGCCACTCACACGCGTCGGCAGCCCTCATGAACTCCCATCGTGCCCGGGTGTCAGCGAGCTCTGCCCTCAAGGCACCGCGGATTTCGTGCACTTGAGTGCGTTCGTGCAGCCGCTCGACTCCCTGCTCGGCAGCGAGGGCAATGAGAACGCCGAGCACGATGATGCCCACCTCGCCGAAGAATTCGCGCCATCCGTGCAACGGTTTGGGAAGGTGAAAATGCATGCGGCTGACCCCGGCGGTTACGCAAGCGTAACAGAAGGGTTAGCGTCCGCAATGGCTCGATAGATCGACAACGGCCATCGCAACCGACTTCGCCGCCCAATTGCCGCTAATGGTGGATTTCGCGGCGGCTCCCGCAAGGGTCAGGTGGTGATGAGTATTGTGTCCCGGAATACCCTACGCCGTGAATCAAGTGCTTAGGCGAGGGCGGGCGTTTGCCTGCGCACGGTTCGAAGCGTGGCACCCGCCAGGCCAAATCCGACGAGCATCAAGCCCCAGCTCGCCGGCTCCGGGACCGGGATCACCGCCGCGAACGTTCCGGACCCGCTCAACCTGAAGTTGGGAAGCCGCGTTCCGAGCATCGAGAGCGGGGCAGACGCCCCGGAAAAGCTAAGGGAAAAGTCCTCGCTCGTCACACCGGTCAGGTCTGCAAAATCGGATTGATACGTGATCGTGGATCCTGCGTCCGACTGCATGGTCGGTGCCGAACCGCCCGGGGAAGCCAGCAGGACAGCGTTCGTGAACGTTACCTTGAGAGCATCGGTGCTCCACCCGCTCATGCCAAGCTGCGGCGCGAGCAGCGTGAAGGTGATCGACCCGCTAAAGCGTTGAGAGATGTTGCTGCCGACCGTCGGCAGCGCGGCTGCCGTGCCGACCAGGTTGACGAGCGCCAGCGATGGGGAGGCCAAGGTACCGAGTTCCGAGACGAGGACCGTGTTGCCTCCGGCGAGCGTGCCGAGCTTGGCTTTAATTCCGCCGCTGTTCACGTTGGTGTAGGTGAAGATCCGGGCGCCCGGAACCACCTGCAGGAATTGCGCGAAGGTTGCGGTCGCCTGTGCGGGCGAACCAAGGAGAGCTGTGGCGGCGACGAGCGCTGCGCCCGTCATCTTGCTCAATAAACGCATATACACCCCCAAAACAATCCCACGAGGAGACTGTGCAAAGCTAAAAACTCGCCGAACCGATTATAGCAGATCAAGTCTCAAAGTATAAGGTGTCGAGCGAATATTATAGGCAAGTTTTATCATAATGTTAACCAACGCTCCGGATCACGGGCGTTGCCAAGGTTTGTTGCCGCGCTGGATCAAGGGCCGAGTCGTTCACCGGATCGGACGCGCACGTGGCAGCGTCCCCACGAAGCAGCGCGTCCCTGCGTGCGAGACGGGCAACGATCCTCCCGATGGTGGGAGAGGATTTGGCTGGCGTGCAGGGCAGAGCTGCCAACAGGCATAGTGCCCCTCAATTTCCCGGGGCGTCGGCAGGCTTATTGATCTTGCGCCACCGCATTTTCCATTATCATGTGCCTGGAATTCCCCGGCATAATCCGGGGCAGCCGGCCATTCGCAGGACGGAGTGGTATGCCCAAGATCGATCAGGAGAGCGTGCCCGCGCAAAAAGGATCGGGCTATCCGGCGCCTTTCGATGCGCCATGCGCCGAACGGACAAGGCGGCGGCTGGGTGAAGCCGGCGGGCTTCGGGATTTCGGCGTGAACCTGATGCGCCTGCCGCCGGGCGGCTGGTCGAGCCAGCGGCATTGGCATTCGCGGGAGGATGAGTTCGTCTACGTGGTCCAGGGCGAGCTGACGCTGATCGAGGATGGTGGGGAGAGCGTGCTGCATGCAGGCGATTGCGCGGCCTTTCCGAAAAACAGCGGCAACGGCCATCACATGATCAACCGATCCGATCGGGACGCGCTCTATCTCGAAGTCGGCTCACGCGATCCGCAAGACGTGATCACCTGTTCCGACATCGACATGATGAGTCCCAGCACGGACGGGCGCTTCCTGCACAAGAATGGGATGCCCTATCCGTGAAAAAACGCCGAGATTATACGGGCGGCGGGCACGCAAGCAGGCCTCGGCCGTCTCACCGGTTGATCCGATAGCGGATGTGCGTTGCCGCCGGCGTGTCGATCACCCGGACGATTTCCAGCTCGACCCGCATCGGCAGCATTTCGAACAGGCGGCGGCCCGCGCCGAACAGCACCGGGATCAGGTCTATTTGCAGCTCATCGAGCACGCCCGCCTCGATGGCACTCCGGGCCGTGTATCCGCCCTTCACAAGCACGTCCCGGCCGCCGGCAGCCGCCTTCGCTTGCGCCATCGCGCTCTCGATCCCGTCGGTAACGTAGGTCACGAGCGGATAGTTCGCCACGTGCGGCGCGGCAGGCCTGTGGCTCGGCACGAAAATCGGTACACCATGCGCATCGCCGCCCCAGTGATCCACTTGCTCTACGGTGCGACGGCCCGCGACGATCGCGCCGGTCGCCCTCCCTTCAGCCAGGAATTGTGCGGCGACCCCCGAAGGTTCGTGCAGATCTCCGTCGGGCCCGAACCCATACCAATCATGCAGCCGCATGAATCCATCGCCACCGGGATTGTCCGGATTGTCGTTCGGACCCGCAATGTAGCCGTCCAGCGACATGGACATAAAAAGTATAGATGCGGACATTCCTGGATCTCCTGCGGTTTCAGCCCAGGGCACGGACCCTAAACGGGCCAGGGGATCGAAGGAATGACCCAACGCGTCCGGTGTGGAGGCGTCGGGACGGCCGCGCCGCTGAAGTCCGTTCCCAGTTTGTTCTTTCGCGTGGGCAAGGCCGTGATATGCCCCGCTCATGCGAATCGAGCGTCACAAGTTGGTGTTCATGGGGTTGGTGGCGCTGAAGGAAATCGAGCAGCATTGCCTCCACCAGCCATGGCATCGCGCCTTCACGCTGCGGGTGACGCTGGCGATGCTCTACGCCTTCAGCGACGGCAATCGGGAGTCGTTCGACCTGTTCCGGCGGGCGTGCGCCATGCCGAACGAGAAGGGCGCTGACGAGCATCGGACCTGCCTGGATCGGGGCAACAACGTGACGATCGCCTATAACGGGATCTGCCGCGCGCTGGGGATCGCGCAGACGATCGACTTCTGCGCGGACATCGCCGCCGCACGGCGCGATCCGGGGCCGCTCAACCGGCGGGAAAAACATCACCTGGACCATGACCAGGAAGCGGCCGCCCGCCGCCGCTTCGCCGAAATGCTGCGCGTTACCGCCAAGGAGACGGCGGAAGAGAAAGAGCGGCGGCGGCTGGCGCGGGAGTGTCCGTTAGGGGGGTAAAGGTGCGGGGCGAAAAGAAAAAGTTTCGGGACCGGCTTTAGCGGTGGGCGTTCAGGGCCGAGACCGTGGTTGAACATGGAGCCCTGCCATGCATGCCTATGCAATTGCCCTTCTCGCGCTCTCAGCCTCTGCCGCCGGCGCGCCAGCGCCCTCCTTTCCGCCGCTCAAGCGGGTACCCGTGCTGGAGCAGGCGCTGCCGAATGCTAATCCGCCGGTGCGGATGGTTCGCGGAGCGACGATCGACTTCGCGCCCGGGCAGCCGACGGGGCTTCATCGCCATCCGATTACCACCGTGGGTGTGGTGACGGCCGGCAGCTTCGTGTTTCAGATCGAAGGCGGCCCAACGCGCATCCTCCACACCGGGGACAGTTTTTTCGAACCGGCCGGGGAGACAATCGTCAAATTCGATAATGCGTCGCGGGTGGCGAGAGCCGCGATCACGGTTTTCTATCTTACCGACAGCAAGACCCGGCCCCTGATCGATCCGATCGGTTAGCAATGAACCGTCGCGCGGCCGGCGTCAGGGCTGGCCGGCGGGCCGGTGGCTGTAGCTGAAGACGCGCTTGGCCCGCCACACGCCATCATCGCCGAGTTGCCAGAGCTGGACGAAATGGGCCTTGCCGGCGAGATGCTCGGGCCCGTCGCCCTGGCGTTCGTAGAAGAGGTGATCACCCTCCTCGATCGCGCCGAAGCCGGGGATGGCCTCGACGTTGAGGCTGCTCGTCACCAGCTCGCGGCGTGATCGCCAGGCATCGGGCTTGGCGCGGGCGGCGCATTGTTGGGCGTACATATCGACGAAGGCTTTCGCCGTGTCCGCGACCTTGCCGCCCTTGTCGTGGTAGAATTCCAGATCGGGGGCGAGGAAGGTCGCCAGCTTCGCGGGATCGCATTCATCGAAAAAGGTGCGGAACAGGCCGATGTCGAGCGCGGCGATCGCCTGGGTGAGCGCGGGGCCGGTGGGGATGGTGACGGCTGCGGCGGCGAGGGCGACGAGAGGGAGCATGTGCGGGCCTTCGTTGTGTATTGTTCGAGCAATACACTGATGCAGGAGAAGCTGCAAATGGCCTTGTTACCGTCCGCATTTTTTAGAGTCGCAACGGGAGCGAGCGCTCTCCGAACTAAGTGCCCCGTCACCGTAATTCGAATTTTCTTTGTGTGCCCGAATTTTCTTTTGAGCGGATCCGCATAACGGCGAGTGGTGTGAGCCGTTAAGGAGCCCACGGTTCGATGGCTGCGATGAATAAGGCTACAATACCAACCGGCACCGACACGTAAGCAAATTTGATCAGGCCCACATTGGCAGATGTAAACGAGACTTGGTGGCCTCGAAACGCTCTTTCGTTTGCGTGCCGCAGAGCCGGGATCGTCCAACTTAGCAAATTGGCTGAAAGAAATCCGAGGGGCAGAATGATGCCCCCGATCCCAATCATGAGGTAGATGGCCGATGCTCCCGTTTGAGTGGCGGCTGCCCGTGAGGGACCGAGCAGCAGTTCAAAGAGCTTGAACGACACGAAAGCCAGAACGAGACAGAAAATGGCCAAGCTCAGCAGTTCGGCTAATCTCACCCAAGGCGGGAGCTCCGACCTAGCGGCTCGGCTCTCCGCATAATCCGCTGTGCGTCGGCGTCTCCGCGAGAAGATCAATACGGCAGCAAGTACCGCAATAAGAGGAGCGATTGCCCAAACAGTTTCGGTAATCGGCACGCGACAATCTTTCGCTGATCAAGGCGTGAGAACAACAGCGGCAACCTACTCCGCCGCCACCCCGGAATGCCCGAACAGCCCATCCTCGCCGCCAGCATCCTCGTTCGCGACTTCGGCCGTCTTCTTGGCCTTCTTCCGCGCGTCGAAGCTGTCCCACACGTCGCTCCAATCGCCGCGGGTCGCCGCCTTCGAATATTCGGTCGCGCGGGTTTCGAAGAAGTTGGCGTGCTCGACGCCGTTCAGCAAAGGCGCGAGCCAGGGGAGAGGGTGGTCCTCGATCATGTAGATCGGCTTGAGGCCGAGCTGGCCGAGGCGCCAATCGGCGATGTAGCGGACGTAGCGCTTGATATCCTTGGGCGTCATGCCGTTGACCGGGCCCATCTCGAACGTCAGGTCGATGAAGGCATCCTCCAGCCGCACCGTCTTCTGGCACATGTCGAGAATGTCGTCCTTGACCGCGTTGGTCATGACGTTGCGTTCCTTGCAGAAGGTATGGAACAGCTTGATGATGCCCTCGCAATGCAGGGTCTCGTCGCGGATCGACCAGGTGACGATCTGGCCCATGCCCTTCATCTTGTTGAAGCGCGGGAAGTTCATCAGCATCGCGAAGCTGGCGAAGAGCTGCAGCCCTTCGGTGAAGCCGCCGAACATGGCGAGCGTGCGCGCGATATCCTCGTCCGTGTCGACGCCGAACTGGCCGAGATAATCGTGTTTGTCCTTCATCTCCTTATATTGGAGGAAGGCCGAATATTCGCTCTCGGGCATGCCGATCGTGTCGAGCAGATGGCTGTAGGCGGCGATGTGCACCGTCTCCATGTTGCTGAACGCGGTCAGCATCATCTTGACCTCGGTCGGCTTGAACACGCGGCCATATTTTTCGTGGTAGCAATCCTGCACCTCGACATCGGCCTGGGTGAAGAAGCGGAAGATCTGCGTGAGCAGGTTGCGCTCGTGATCCGACAGCTTCTGCGCCCAATCGCGGCAATCCTCTCCCAAGGGCACTTCCTCGGGCAGCCAGTGGAGCTGCTGCTGGCGCTTCCAATATTCGAACGCCCAAGGATATTCGAAGGGCTTGTAGGAGCGGGAGGCCTGGAGAAGGGACATGACGCGTCTTCCTTAGTGAAGCTGAATCGGTTGAACGTGGGCCAGCGGGATCAAGCCGAAAGCGATGGCCGCGAAGAACAGGAAAATGATCAGGGCGCCGAAGCGAAAGATGCGGGCGATCGCGGCCGGCGACATTTGCGCGCGCCCGTCCATCGGCTGCACCCCGCCTTGCCGCCGCATCGCGCGGACGGTGAACCGGACCATGGCGAGATCGAACGCTGCCATGACGGCGCCGATACAAAGGAACAGCCAGCCGCTGGTCATGCGATCACCTCCGCGCCTGCGTAGCGCCGCCGGCAAAGCCGCCGATGCCGAGGACGAAGCCGAAATTATACCAGGCGCCGTTGTTGGGCACGGCATAGACCGCCACGTCGTCCTGGAAGAGCGAGATGATGAACGTCACCGGCGCGATGAAGCCGTGGATCAGCCCGAACAGGAAGCCCGGCGCCTGCGGCTTGACCACGCCCGCCATCTGCGTCGCGCAACCGGCGAGCAGGAGCGATACCGCCAGAAGCGCGATTGCCGGCTTGATCCGTCGGTCGGCCATCAGATTGCCTTCCAGAAGGTGACGGCGAACACGATCAGGATCAGCCCGAGCGCCGCCAGCATCGTGCCGCCGATCCGCAATATATAGACCATCTGCGCCGAATCTTTGAGTCCCAGCAGCCGGCGTGCGCCGTCGGGGCGGAGCAGCAAGGGCAGGCCGAGCGCGGCGGCGAGCAGCCCGAGCAAGCCCATGATCTGAAGGCTGAGCGGCACGGCCGAGACCCTATCGGCCATGGCGCGTCGCCAGGAAGGCGCACATCGCGGCGATGATCACCAGCACGATCGCGAACACGATCGCCGCCGGACGGCGGTGAAAGGGAAGGCCCATCGCATCCCGGCGCGACGCGAGCGTGCCGACGATCACGACGACCGCCAGCACCATCCATATCGCGGTTGATTGGGTAATATACACGCGCCCGATCCTGCCCCTTGGCCCATGCTGCTATCCCGCCAGATCATAACGGGAACAAGCCGACATATAGGCAAGGCTACGCTCATCCGGCACAATGTCTAGGGGTGTTCGGAGGCTTTTCCACAGTAATATTCGGGGGCTGCGGGGTGGCGGGCCCTCCCCGTCGGGGCTGGATTGCTTCGCCGCCGGCGCGGCTCGCAATGACGTTCCCCTCGTCATCGCGAGCGGAGCGAAGCGATCCAAGATGGGAGCGGCAGGGCAGGCAGAGGGAGCGCAAATCCTCACCTTGCGGGGAGGTGCGCGCCGGTTACCCCCGTCAGGCCGGGACTTTCACCTTGATGCGGCTGGTGAGGCGCTTGGCGAAGGCGATGCAGGGCTGTTCGAACCAGAAGGTCGATGCGTGCGCGAGCGCGAAGGTGGCGGCGAACAGCAAGGGGCGCTTGAGATATTTTTCGATGCCATAGCCGTCACCGAGCCAGGTCATCCGCAGCACGCCGTGGATGATGTAGAGCGCGTAGGAGACGGTCGCGACATAGCCCGCCCAGCGGCTTTCGAAGAGGCGCGCGAGCAGGCGCGGCGCGTTGACGAGCGAGGCGCCGACCATCGCCGCGGCGATATAGGGGCGGGCATAATTGAGCGGCCCGCTCGCGCTGGTGCTCGCCGCCAGCAGCAGCGGGAGCAGGATATAGGGGCTGATCCGCCCGAGCACGCGCATCGGCCAGGGCCCGAACCAGCCGCCATAAGCGAGCGCGAGCGTGGCGCCGGCGAGGATCTCGTCGATGCGCAGCCAGGTGACGATCGAGACATAGGTGTCCGCGGCGACGCGCAGCCCGGTGACGGCGAGGCAGAGGAATGGGAGCGCGTAGAGGCCGCGCCGCCCGAACAGGGTCACGAGGATGGCGACGCCGACATAGAATTGCATCTCGACGCACAGGCTCCACAAATGCGAGCCGGTGTAAACGAGGTGGAAGGGCGGCAGATTGGCGTAGAACAGGAAGTTCGCGACCCATTCCTCGACGCTGCCGTCCGCGAGCGGAAGCGCGATCGCCATCGCCAGCCAGGCCAAGGGCACGATCCGGAAGAAGCGGCGGATGATGAAGACGCGCACGTCCGCCCCCGGCTCCGACAGGAAGCGCGTGATCAGGAAGCCCGAAAGCGTGAAGAAGATCGCCATCCCCATCGCCGCGACCGGCCCGTTGAGCAGCCAATCATGCGGGCCGACCGGAAGCAGATGGCCCGCGAGCACGAGCAGGATGCTGAGCGCGCGCCAGCCGTCGAGCATGGCGAAACGATGTTTGCCCTCCGTCGCACTGGCGGTCGGCTTGGGTTCGGTCACGTGGATCGGGCCCTTCGGCAGGCGCAGCGCGAAGCTGGTTGAGCGGGAATGCGGCTTTCCATAGCCTTGCGCGTTGCCGAGGTGCAATCTCTAGAGCGCAACCGCGCCGATCGACTCGGCGTGGCCGCTTGTGGTTTTGCCTTACCGCGATTTCCGATCCGCCGGGCGTTCCCCGTCCGGCCCCGGAATCGCCGCAGCGAGGGAGTGACGAAAATGGCTGACCTGTCGCAGATCAAGGAACATATGGAAGTGATCGGCGCCGATGGCGTGCATGTCGGCACGGTCGATCATGTCGACGGCGATCGCATCAAGCTGACCAAGAAGGATTCGGGCGCGGACGTCGAGGAGGGCTCGGGCGAGCATTCCGGGCATCATCATTATGTGTCGGTCGGCCTGGTCGCGGATATCGAAGGCGACAAGGTGCGGCTGTCGGCGACCGGCGCCAATGCGGTGCTGTTCGAGGAGGAGGCTTGAAATCCGTCGTCACCGGCATGACGAAAAAGAAAAAGGGGCGCCGTTGCCGGCGCCCCTCCTTTTCCCCGCTCAGGGAAGCTTACCGCCTGTGCCTCACTGGCAGGCCAAACACTCGTCATAATCCTTCGCTTCGACCTCGATCTGGCGAAGTTCGGTCGTGTTGTCCGCCTCGACGCCGCCGGCGAAGCCCGCGCGCTGGATCGATTTGGAGCGGAGGTAATAAAGCGATTTGATGCCGAGCTCCCACGCGCGGAAGTGGAGCATCAGCAGGTCCCATTTCTCGACATCGGCCGGGATGAACAGGTTCAGCGACTGGGCCTGGTCGATATAGGGCGTGCGGTCGGCGGCGAGCTCGAGCAGCCAGCGCTGGTCGATCTCGAAGCTGGTCTTGTACACGTCCT
>Ga0207705_10000262_pt1 | contig 51019 bp, 78 predicted proteins | sample KBSC13metaG_FD_184314 | JGI IMG/M metagenome (GOLD analysis project Ga0207705, IMG submission 184314) | Corn rhizosphere microbial communities from Kellogg Biological Station, Michigan, USA - KBS C1-3 metaG (SPAdes) (version 2) | ecosystem: Host-associated > Plants > Roots > Rhizosphere > Soil ... | reverse complement strand
ATGCGGCCGGCCGGCACCTCGAGGTTGCTGCGGCGGATCGCGTCTTCCACGTCCTGCGTGGTGAGGCGGTAGCCGGCCAGCTTGTCGGGGTCGAGCCAGACGCGCATCGCGTACTTGCGCTCGCCGTAGATGCGCACGTCGGCCACGCCGGTCACGGTCTGCAGGCGCGGCTTGATGATGCGGTTGACGAGGTCGTTGATCACCCGTCTGATGGTGGAAGGGCTGACCCCGCACAGGCGGGCCAGTTCGTCGGTGGGGGGCAGGGACTGGCCCGGCCGGGTGGTGTTCAGCAGGTGCCATTCGACACTGTCTTTCGGCTTGTCATTCGGGTGCCCGCCGGCGATGTACCAACCCCGGCCCGGCCATTTCTCGATGAGTCCTTCCTCGTGCAGTATCTGTAGCGCCCGCCCCACCGAGCGACGGTTCAGCTTGTGCGTCTGCGCCAATTCCCGGGTGCCCGGGAGTTTCTCGCCGGGCTTGTACTGCTCGTGGGTGATCTCCCACCGGAGCCTCATGACGAGGTCGGTGAAAATCGGTGGTGTGTGGATCTCTGCCTCCTCCAGGAAGAACAGCCACCCGTAGGTGCTGACGCCGGCCCCGAGGATCGACGTCAGCAGCATTCGGGGGTCGGTGGTGTATGCGGCGAGGAACATGGCGCAGACGTTGACGACGGCGGCGCCCAGCGCTAATCGGCGGGCGGTGACCAGGACGTTCGTGGCTTCGGCTCCTCGGTACAGATCCGGTGGGCGATGCCCGGGTTCGGCTGGGTGACCCAGACGGTGTCGTCTTCGGCGAAGATCGAGCACCAGCAGACTTTGCAGGTGGTGCGGGGCGCCCGGTAGCTGTCGGAGAAGCGCCCCCTGTCGGTGCCCATCAGCGCCGTCCCCGTTGGCGCAGCCAGGCCCTCACCGGGGTCCAGCGGGTGGGCTTGCGGTGGGCTCCGGCGGAACGTCGGAGGTAGTCGGCGGGATCGGCGGCGTCGGGGTTGGCGGGGTGGGTGCTGGCCATGTAGGTGCTCACTGGGATTTTTTCCTCCTTGGTTGCCCGGCCCAACGACGAGGTCAGGCGCCGGATTCGCGTCTTCCGCCTCTCGGTGCTAATGGACTCTTTTGGGTGACCCAAGTGCGACCCTGTTGTGAGCGATCCTCGCGATAGAACGCGGGCATTTCAGGCACGAGCATGTGCAGTGGCGAGCAAAAGAATGGCGCCACACTGACCAGGTGTTTGACGCGTCGAATGGCGACCGTTGCCCCATGTCAGACCCCCGTGATTGGGTTTACCCATCGCCACCGCAACACCTCGGACGGCGACTTTCCCACCATTCTGCAGGGGGTCATTCACCATGGACAACTCTGGGCTGCTCACCGTCAAGGAAGTGGCAGAGCGGCTCAACATCAGCCGCTACCAGGTCTACCGCCGCATCACCCGCGGAGACCTGCCGGCGAAGCAGACCCGCGAAGGCAACATGCACTACGTCATCACCGAACAAGCCGTCCAGGACTACATCGCCGCAGGTGGGGCCGACGTTCTCACCAGCCCCCGCCTCGAAGACCTCGGCATGATGCGAGTGTCCGAAGTGGCCCTCGCCACCGGGTTCTCCGTCGAAGTCATCCGCCGCATGTGCAAGGAAGGCCGCCTCGCCTGCACCCGCGGCAACGGGCCGAAGGGCCACATGCGCATTCCCCGCAGCGCCGTTCAGAAACTGCTCGCCGGGCTCTCCGACTAAAAGCCCACCATTCCCGCACCGAAAGAATCCCGACGCCATTCGGGAGTGGGTGCTCTGTGCCCGGAAGAAAGGCGCATCGTCAACGTGTCAATTCGACGCATTCAACGAGGTCGAAACCATGCCTACACCATCAACGGCCACACCGCTGTCGGTGTTACGACAGCACTGAGCAAAGGTCTCCCCAAGCCCGCCCTGGTGCCCTGGGGAGCCCGGTGCGTAGCAGAAGAAGCCGCACCACTGATCAACGCCAGCCCACAAGACGTCGCCGACTGGATGGGCGAGAAGAACATCAACACCGAGAAGGGGCTCATCGAACACCTCAAGGGAGCCCCCAACCGGATCCGCGACGGCGCCGCAGTACGCGGTACCAGAGTCCACAAGATCGCAGAGTCCCTCATCTTCGGCGCCGACGACCTGGAGATCCCCGAAGACCTCAAAGGCCACGTCGAGTCCTGCGCGAAGTTCATCAAGGACTGGAAGGTGCGCCCACTGCTGGTCGAACTCACCGTCGGCTCCTACCGGTGGGGCTACGCCGGGACTTTCGACCTCATCGCCGAACTCCCCGACGGAAGGCGAGTCCTATTCGACTACAAGACGGGTCGGAGTGGGGTGTGGCCGGAGACAGCCCTCCAGCTAGCGGCATACCGCTACGCCGACGCATATCTCGCGGAGGACGGCACGGAGATCCCCATGAAAGAGGTGGGCGTCACCGAGTCAAAGGCGGTGTGGGTACGCGCCGATGGCTACGACGTCGTGCCGCTTATCACGGACGGCACCGTCTTCAAAACCTTCCTGCACGTCCTGCAAGTGGCGAAGGCAGTGGACGTCATGCCGGCGTGGAAGGGCGAAGTGGAGCTACCACCGTGGACGAAGACGCCCTCCTGATCCTGGTCCTTCTTCTCGCCTTCCTACTCATGGCTCTATTCGTATTTGTTGTCTGACAAGAAAGATTGCTCATGTCTGACGTAGCTGTTCGCAGCACCGCCACCGATCTCGGCGTCTTCGTCGAGCAGGCCCGGCAGGTCCACCAGATCGCTACCGCCCTCGCTGACACCGCCTTCGTCCCTGCCTCGATGAAGGGAAAGCCTCAAGAGATCACCGGCTGCATCCTCTTCGGCCGGGAACTCGGCATGGACCCGATGACCGCATTGCAAACGATCAACATCATCCAGGGTCGCCCCACACTCACCGCCAACGCCATGCGAGGGCTGGCGATGGCTGCCGGCGTTCAGTTCCGCCTTGACGAATCCACTGAGACCCGCTGCGTGATGTCGGCGGCTGCCCCCGGACAGACCCACTGGACAACGGTGACCTGGACCAGGGACCAGGCGGAACGACTGGACCTGCTCAAGAAGGACAACTGGAAGAACCAGCCCGGCGCCATGCTCATCGCCCGCGCTACGTCGCAACTGTGCCGCCTGGTCGCCGCGAACGTCCTCATCGGCTCCCCGTACTCCACTGAGGAGATCAAGGACCTTCCGGCTCACGCAACGGTGCCCGGGGAGGCTCCGCAGCAGCCGAAGCCGAAGGTCAAGCCGAAGCAGGTGGCCCAGGCGCCGAAGTACGCAGAACCGGAGCTGGTTCCGGATAATCCCGTTCCGGACTATGCGACTGGGCAGAAGGAAATCGGCTACTCCACTGTCGATGAGGAGAAGCGGACTGCCCCGGAGCCCCCGATCGACCGGGAAGGCAAGATCACCAGCCAGACCCGGGGCGCCGTCATGGCTGCATTCGCCGATGCGGGCGTCAAGGATCGGGCGATTAGAAACGCGACTGTCTCGAAGATCCTCAACCGGGAAGTGCACACCGTCAACAACCTCACCGAACAAGAGGGACGGGCGGTCCTCGACGTGCTGGCGATGGATCAGGAATGGCCCGCGGTGGCCGGTGGGCAGTCGTGAGGAAGTCACTGGATAGCCGCCCACACACCCTGTATCGCTTCTTCGACCACAGGGGGGAATTGCTCTACATCGGAGTCTCGGCCGCCTTGTTGAATCGGCTGAACCAGCACCGTGAAAGCAGGCCATGGTGGTGCGACGTCGCCAATGTCGATCTGGAACATTTCGAGACCCGCGAGGAAGCGTTTGACGCCGAACGCAACGCGATTGTCGTCGAGAAGCCGACTCATAACGTGCATCACAATCGGGGGAATCCTCGCGCCGTCGTACCCGAGGCGGGCGACGTTGAACTGCGCGACTCGCCGAAGCCGAAGCCATGGTGGTGGCCAGAGGGGCCGCCCGGGCGTACGGCAAAGGCTTCCCCGTGGCCCGTCAAGAAGCGCAAGAAGAAGCGCGACAAGAAGGCCCCAAGGAGGAAGGCACCCAAGGCGAATGCACCCGGGGTGGAGGCAGTCGAGTCGACAGAGCCGGAAATGCTGTGCATCAGGTGCTGGCACGCGAAGCGATCGTACGGTCCCGACGCTAAGTGCAAGCCGTGTCGTATTCGAATCAACCCGGGGATTAGCGCGTGACCTCCCCCTACCACTACCGCCTGGAAGTCCTCGCCGGCACCAGGGAGTGGCTGACATCCAACCAGCGGCCCCATTGGGCGACCCGCAGTAGACGTACCAAGGACTGGCGTGAGGCTACCTGCCTGCGGGCCAAGGAGGAACGGCTCCCGAAGCTCGGCTACGCGAGGGTCGAGTGCCAGTTGCGGTTCACCGACGAGCGACGAAGAGACCCGGGGAATTGGGCGCCCACCGCGAAAGCCTGTATCGACGGATTGGTGGACGCCGGGGTTTTCGAGGACGACGACCACACACACGTCATTGGGCCGGATCTGCGCATCGGCCCGAAGGTGCCGCTCGCCTGGCGTGGGGTCCACCTGCTCATCTACCCATTGGAGAAGAAATGAAGATCTACCAGGACTCGCTCTGGAAGAAGTGCCGGAGCTGCAACGCGCCCCTCGCCCCTCCGCTGCCGGAGGGCGGCACCTACACCGTCGTCCGCAGCAAGTTCGGCGCCCCCGACAAAGTCACCACCCACTACGAGGACTGCCCGAAGGGTTTCAAGAAGATCGAAGTGCCCGATGTCTGAGGAGCCGACAGACCCGGCAGTGCTGGCCTACCTCGACCAGACCTTCGCCAGCTCCCAGGAGTACCTCACCGGCCTCGTCAAGGCCTTCGTCGACACCCGGGCCGAAGCGCAGAGACTCGCGGGTGGCCAGGAGGAGATGGCCACCATCATCGCCTGCGCCCGCGCCCTCTACCTGGAAGTGCCTCCCGACGCCCTCGCCGGCACCCTCGCCGTCGCTATCGCCCGGCTGTCGAAGGAGGGCCGGTGATGGAGGACGACACGCTGGATCTGGTCAACGAGGGTCTGAAGAACCTGTCCATCATCGCCGACGCCGCCTGGGATTTCCGAGACGGCGACGTCGAGCTTGTCATCGAGGACATCAAGGAGGCGGTGCTGGCGTCGGTGCGGTCCTCTGGGGGCTCCATCGGGGACATCGCCGGGTACTGCAGCTTCCTTGTGCTGCGGATGCGGGGACGGCTATGAGCACTCCACTGCCGGGGATGCCGGTACCGCCGCCGAGGAACCCGAAGCCGCAGAAGCCGGGGTTGCGGGCGACGCGGATGAAGGCGGGTCGGCTGTGTGAGCGGTGCTGCCGCGAAGTGGATCAACTTGGCGTGTCGGTGGCGCCGTACCCCCGTCCGGCTCGGTGGCGCGTCGTCGAAGGGGATGTGGTCGAAAGGCTTTGCGAATCTCACAAGGAGGACCGGTGTCGACAGACGTAGGAGTCAACCACTTCTGGGTGCGGACCAGCCGCGACGGCGATGTGTATATGGAATGCCCGATCGGCGGCTGCTGGGAGTCCATCGAGGTGGAGAACGACGTCTTCCTCATCCTCCAGGATCTGCTGAACAAGGCAGAGGAACACCTCACCGAGAAGCACGGACATGACGGTGAGTAACTGGTACCGGAGAGCCCTCAGCGGGCTACGTCGATGGGCTCTTCGGGTCCTCTTCGTCACCGTCGTCTATGCGGCCGGGGGATTCCGGTGAATCCGTCGAATTTGCATGGGTGCCCCATCTGCTACCGCGGGCGTATTCCGATATGGCGACCAGCATGTCATTCCTGCTACACCCGAATGCCTATTTCCTCGAGGGCGGAATACGCAGCAGCCTATCGCGCGAGAATTGTCGAGCCGGTCGCCTGGCAAGAAATGCATGCTCATTGGCGTCAATGGTTCATCGAGAACCGGGCGCCCGAAAGAAATGGAGAAGAATGATGCCCGCACGAATGGAAAGGGGCCACACATGGTTCGCCATGCCGCTGGCCTTCGCCCGAGATCCGAAGCTGTTGACGGTCCCGCCGGTGACCCGGTACCTCTTCCTGGAGTTGGTGGCGCTATCGCTGGAGACGTCTTCTTGTGGTCGCGTTGATGCAGTGCAGCTGTCGTCTTGTGGTCACGGTATGCGCGGCTTAAGGCAGCACTGTGGCCTCCTTATGGACGCGTTACTACTCTCTTACGACCAAGAAGAGGACGCTTATTACATCTTAGATGGTGCTAAGTGGTTGGAACAGCGACCTCAAGACGACCCTAAGGCGACCGTAAGGCGACCTCAAGACGACCCTAAGGCGACATCAACGAAATCTGTTTCCGCAGGTCAGAACGTTAACCGGTCCCAAAAGGAGCCGAAGTCCGAGCCTCGCGTGGGCGCGCGCGTGGAACAGACAGACAGACCTGAAGAAGGACGGACCCCTTCGGGGTCAGTCCGTCCTTCTTCAGCGCAGGCTGCGCCGCGCGTCGCCGGGGGCGCCGCACAGCCCGCGCTAGAAAATCTTGAAGACCCTGTTGACCCGATCATGGTGGACGGGCGTAGGCTGCGGGGATCCGAGCTGATTGCCTACGCCAAAGCGGAAGTTGAAAAGGGCCGAGCGAAAAACAAATCGGCTACCGGAATTGACACCAAGTTTTCGAAGTACGACCCGGACCGACCGATCGTCCCCATCACCTCGGCGCTCCGGATGAACGGAAACGAAGAATGACAACATTCTGTTTCCTCGGCGAGAATTGTTCGGTCTTCGATCGGCATTCGAAAACGCCCGGCATTTCCCTTCGGAATCCATTGTGTGAAGGCTGCCGCAATAGGGCCCGGCGTGAATTGAATCTGTTGCGATACGACTATGTGGACCTGTCGCAGCTCATCGCGAAATCGGATCGGTTGTCGGAGGCGAAGATCTCCCGGCCGAAGCCTGAGTCGTCCCCGACGATCGACCTGGCTGTGTTCACTCTTCGTAGCGAGATTGCGGAGTCGGTGGATGCGGCGGCGTTGGCGTTGCGGCATCACCTGGGCTCGCCGGAGTTCTGCCTGCAGATGCGCGAGGGTTATGCGCTGTCCGACGCGATCCACTACTTGGATCCCAGGGTGGACGATCTGGCGTTGTTGCCGGCGTCGGCGCAGGTGTGGGTGGGCGAGGAGTACGCCTGGTTGAGCGGGGCGGAGCTGCTGGTGCGCTTCGGTGCGCTGCATCGCCGCAGTCGCCGGGTGTGCGGTGTGGACCCGGCGACGATCGCTGTCCCCGGTGTGTGCCCGTTCTGCGCGGTTCCGTCGTTGCGCCGCTATGACGATGATCCGGAGCGGTACTGGTGCGCGGCCTGCCACATGAACTTGGGCCGGGAGCAGTACTACGCGGCGCAGCGGATGCAATTTGCACCCGTAACCCCCGCCGCAGAGGCTCGTTGATTTCGACATTGGGACGCCACACCACCGGGGCATTGATTGAATGGAGTTCATGTGCATACGCTCGGAACAGGAGAGGTAGCACCGAGTCAGGAGTCCGTCTATGCCAGCGAGCACCACTGCATCCGCTGCCGGAACCCGGTGCGCTGGATGATCACCTACGAGCAGGGCCGCCCCCGAGCCTTCGACTTAGACGTACTCCCTGTGCGATACGACGTCGAGCACACCGGCTGGGCTCCCGGGCTGTTCCGCATCGGCGGCAGGATGCGCTACTGCATGGCGCCCGTCACCTGCTTCACCGCCGAACGTCAGGCCGGGATCGCCAACGTCCTGACAGTGCACCAATGCGGAGGCACCGGATGAGAATCCCGCTGATCTTGCTCAGCGTCGCCCTGGGCCTCGTCGTCATCGTCGCCCTGATGCGCAGGGAGTACACGGTGGCCGCGCTCGCCTGTGCCGTTGCCGCGCAGGGCTGGGTGTCGGACTTGGCGCTTCGCAACCACGAAACCCAGCAACACCCGAACCCCGCACCGAAGAAGGAAGACCGACACCCGTGACCTACCGCACACCGATCCCCTACCTCTACTGGGCGCCCCTCGCGAGCCTCTGGTTGGCCCTAGCCGTCCTGTCAGCCCTCAGTGCAGACCCGTACCTAGCTGTCGCCTGCGTCGCCGCCCTGGGCCTTCTGGGGCTGTCGCTGAGGCTCAACCTGCTCCTCGCGCAACGCCTGAAGATCCTCGGCGTCACCGTTGCCCTGCTCGACGCGAAGCTCGACTCCTCCCGGGTACGCCGATGAAAACCATTCCTCCCCTCCGCGAAAGGCTCCCCCATGGGCACACGAATGGCCGACAGTGAAGAACTCGCCGAACGATGCAGGCGGGCAGGGTGGCGGGTCGAGCGGGCCAAATCGTCCGGCGGCTACAAGGTCTGGGATCCCGACGGCAAGATCCACCCCATCCACCTGACCTATTCGGACCGCAACTCGCTGAAAGCCTGCGAACGGGAACTCAACCGGGCCGGGCTCGAAGACGCGGAGAAAGCCATCGCCTCCGCCCGGCTGAACGAGAACCGCACCCGCAACGACATCGCCCGGCAGGTAGCCGATGAGCGGGCGCAGAAGATGGCCAACGGGCGCAGCGTCGCCAAAGCCGCCGGGCCGTACCTCGTCGAAGCCGAAGACGTCGGAATCGAATGGCTGATCTCGCCGCACCCGGCGCCCTGGATGCGCTGGGTGAAGATCACCCCCGACATGGCGGCGAAGATCCTCAAGGACCACAACGCCGACAACCGCCCACTCGATCCCAAGGATGTACGGCACTACCGGGACATCATCCTCGCCGGCATGTGGCACCTCACCCATCAAGGGTGGGCCTTCGACGTGCGCGGGATGCTCCAGGACGGGCAGCACCGGGCCGCAGCGATTGTCGAAGCGGGCGCACTGAGCCCCGAACCGATCTCCGTCCCCGTCGCCGCCTTCGTCGGAATGCCCATGGAAAACTTCGCGGCCATTGACGAAGGAAGACTGCGCACCGCCCGGCAATTGTTTGCCAAGGAGGGCGAGAAGAACGTCTCCTGCCTGCAAACCACCGTCCGGCTGGTGCACTACATTCACGACGGTGACGCCCGCAAGGCTGCGCGTCTCAAGCTACCGAATCAGGTCATCCTTGAGGAGTTCGCCAGGGATGAGGAGGCCATCCGGGACAGCGTCACCTTCGGCATGAAGTATTACCCGAAGACGCCCGGGGTCAGCAATGCGGCGCTGTCGGCCGGGCACTACCTCATCGGGAAAGTCAACGGCAGGGACAACGACTACTTCGTGCAGTTCTTCGAAGGCCTCACCACCGGACTCATCCCCGGTAGCCGCACAGTGCTCGACGACGACGACCCGCGGCAGGCGTTCCGCGACCGGATGGCATCCATCAAGGAGAAGATCGACCGGGGCATCCGCGGGGAACGCCGCTCCGCCCTCACCCAAGTGGGCATGATCATCATGTCGTGGAACAACATGGTCAGCGGCAGAGGAGTCCGCAAGCTCTACTTCACCGACGAGCAAGCCATCCCGCAGATCCTGCGCTGCATCCCCGGCGAAGGCGCCGTCCCCAGCAGGTTCTTCCTCTCGCCGAAAGCCCGAGGTCGCCTGTGAAACGACTCTGGCCATTCCCCGGAGACTCACCCGTAGCCCGAGCCCGCAAAGTGGCCCTCGCCTACCGCCACGTCGCCCAACAACAACACCAAGCCGCCAACATCCTCGCCCAAGCAATGCGCAAAGCCGACACCCGGCTGCTCGCCTACGACAGCCCCACCACCCTCGAAGAGATCAAAGCCGCACTCAAAGTGTTCGACGCCAGCGACCCCGTCGCCGAGCTGGACAAACGCTTCACCGACTGGGGCGAAACGTTCCACACCGAAGCCCCCGTCCACTACGACATGGACGACTACGTCAAAGCCGAAGAAGCCGCAGCGCTCATCCACCTCAGCCGCAAGTCAATGAGCGCACTCCGCGTCCGAGGCAGAATCAAAGGCCACTGGACCCCCGACATCGGCACCAGCGGCGGATACCTGTACCTCGTCCGGGACGTCTACGCACTCAGTACCACCCTTAAGAGCAGGTCGAAGGCTGGCGCAGAAAAGGGTCCACAGATACCCTCAACGACGACGGGAGAAGTGACGCCGCATGAGCGGAAAAGGTAACCACGCTGAACACTGGCCGGCGAACCAATGGCACCCGGCATACGAGTCAATCCGGGAATGGCTCGAAAATGAGGCGCCCGTATCCTCGCCACTGGTGATCAACGCCCTCACCAATCAGCGCAAGCATCCCCGCTTCCGGATCATCAGGCGCAAACAATGAGCCTCCGACATCGGTTCGCCACCAACGTCATCATTGCCGCCCCCGTCGCCGGCGTCACCGTCCTCACCCTCTACCCGTTCGTCGGGATCTGGCGCAGCGGCCTCATCGCGCTACTCGTCACCACCCTCGTCCTGCTCTACGTCGACGAGCGGCGGGAAGCCAAGAGGGACAAACGATGATGGATCCCAAGCGCATCGCCATGCAAACCCGCTGCGTCTACTGCCTCGGAGTGCAAGACCCGCACAACGTCATCGACGTCTCCTACGGAGAAGCCGGATGCGCCTGGTGCGGCGTCTACTCACGGATCATGAACAAAGACGAATACGTCACGGCACTCACCGAAGCCCGCCAGCGCCAGGCCGAAGCTGAACACCGCGCCCGGACGCTACCCCGGCAACGCACCACCGAATAGATCTCTCGCCCGTTTTCCTCTCCGTTGGCGGGCGAGACGGTAGCCGGGGGAGGAGCACCCAGTGGTGACCAGTCACCCACTGAAGCCGTGCACCTCCCCCGGCTGCCCCAACAGGGTCCTCGGTGGACGCTGCGAATGGCACACCAAACTCGCCGGCCAACAACGCACCCACTGGCGTGAGCTCTACGGAGACGACTGGCCCCGCATCCGCCTCGAATACCTCTGCCGCCACCCCTGGTGCCTGCTCTGCGGCCGAATGGCATCCGTTGCCGACCACCACCCCCGCGGAATCCGGCTGCTCATCCTGCAACGCAACCCCGACCCGCATGCTGATCGGCACCTGCGGCCACTGTGCCACTCCTGCCACTCGCAAGAGACCGGCAAGCACCAGCCCGGAGGATGGAACGCCCGGTAGACGCAAAGAAGCCCCGGCAGTCACCCGCCGGGGCCTCTTCGTCAATGCTTACCGGTCCCGGTCGCGGTCCCGCAGCACATCCACAGTGATCCGGTTCCGGCCCTCGAACACCCGCACATCGCGGACGTCGGAGAACCGGCGCAGACCCAGAGCCACCCGGACAACCTCATCGCGCCGGCCATCGTCGACCAGCCGAGCAGCGACCACAGTCCGCAGATCCGAATCGATCACATCGGTGTCGAAGCCCCGCGCGGTGGCCTCATCGAAACGCAGCACCAGGAAACGGTTACCCGGCAGACGCACCCGGTCACCATCCCGGTCCCGCACCGTACGCACCAGGCGAGCCGACACATCATCGGGGACGCCGCCGCGGAAACGGAACGTCACCCGATCCGCATTGCGCCGACGGTCAAAGTCGATATCGACCAGCCGGGGAGTGGCTACATCGTCGTCGTCATTACGCGCGACAACGGAAGTCGGGGCCGACGCCACCGGGGCCGCCTGAGCCGGAGCGATACCGACAGCGACAGTGCCAATGGTGGCAAGCGCGATAAGCGCCCGCCCAACAAGACGAAACATTTTCCGTGCCTCCTGAAAAAGGGGGGTAGAGGTCCTCTCACAGCATCCTCCCATCTTCGCCCGCCCCATCCGAAACGGAGACACAACAATGCCCAGAACACCCGGCGTCGGCGCCGTCGTCCACTACAAGCTGAACCAAGACGACATCAACGCCATTCGCATGCAACTAGGGCCGAAGATCGCCGCCAAAGTCACCGCCGGCGACACCCTCCCCGCCCGAGTCATCAGCACCGTAGACACCGGCGACACCGGCACCGTCGACGACAACAGCGGCACCGTGAATCTATCGGTGAATCTGGATGGCGACGATACATACGTAGTCCGCTCCCGGCAGATCGGCGACACCGAAGGCAGCTACACCACCGACGAATAGGCACAAAAAAACCCCGGCAGTCACCCGCCGGGGTCCCTCTGTTGCCGCTACCGCTGAGTGGCATCGTGGCGACGCACCAGCTCCCAAAACTCTTCGCTCTCGATGCTGTCGATGTCCACCAGCCCGTACGTCGACACGATGTCCCGCGTGACCGCGTCGATGTCGACACCCTCGCCGCCGGTAGTCAACGCCGCAGCCACCTGCCCACGGACGTCCCTGTCAGTGATTGTCATGCTCACCCTCCTCCGTTGTGGTGCCACCATAATCCTCCCCGTGCCTGCCCGGCTGCGTTACGCCACCCGGCGCACTACCAGCGGGCACGGGGAGCCTCACTCATCTTCGATGCAGTAGTTGACGGCCTCGACAGGGCCAACCAACTCCGCGACAACATCGACCATCAACGGCTCTCCGTCGCCGCCCACCTCGTCGAGCACCCGGCCAGTGACGATGTAGACGGGCCGATCCATGACCTCGCGGATAGTCCCCCAACAGATCTCCGACGGGACGAACACAGAGACGACATCCCGGTCCTTCGAATCCCACACGGCCCGGTAGACGCTGACCCCCGCCTCATAGGTGTCTGTCTCCTGGTTGAGACTGCGACCCCCGGCGGGAATGTCACCGAAGCGGATATACATCACCTCGTCCTCGTCGTCGGCGCTCACTTCTTCGGCAGCTTCCACGCCCGGCGCTTCCGGCCCTGCACATACGTCCGCACCGTCGACAGACGCCACCGAGGCACCCGCCGATTCACCGGAGTCCCCGCATCCGGATCATCCGGCGCCGGAGCCTGACCCCGCATCACATACGTACGCCACGTCTGCGGCGCAATACCCAACAGGCGGGCCACATCCCTACCCGTCAACAACTTGTCCGGGTCCGCCACCACATCACCCTCCATGGGTCCACCATCGTGGGGAATCGACACCCGCATCACCAGCACGTCAGCCATTGTTCGGCCGCGCCAAAACCGCCACCAACACCAACAGCGGCCACACCGCGATTTGCAACCAGCCCGGCACCGGATCAGGATGCCCGTTCGTCGCCACATACTCGAAAACGTTGCCGAGATTCACTTGCCACCACTCCAGTCGATGATCTGAAAACGCTGGTCGGAGTCACAGACGAAGTCGACCCCGCCCGTACCCACCAACACCCGCACCCGCTGCTTGCCGGCAAACCGACTGACGACGGGCTCGACCCCGCGCCACTGCAACGGGGCGCCATCCTTGTGCGTCCTGAACCACATACCCGGCTCGAAGTCCACCGGCGCCGCGAACATCATGCGCTGCCCGCCATCGACGACACGATGGTCTCGATAGCGTCCGGGATGGAAGAGTCGGGCACGCAGCCATCCAGCAGCCGCACCTCGTCATCCGTCAGAGTCCTGCCCGCCCACGCCTCCAACTGCCCGCGCGTGATCTCGATAGTGAGCTGCCCGAAACTGTCGATCATGTTTCTCCTCCGTTGTGAATCAGGTAGCACCGCGCCACCTCCGCGCCCGCACAACCCCGGAGGGTTGTGCAGGACGGGCTAGGAGCGGTACCTACTCCACCGGGGACAGGTGCCCACCATCGGCCAGTAGCGTCAACCACGCCCGCACGACGTACATCGACTCCGCGTCCACCGTCCAGGCCTTGACGCTCCCGTTCAGGTCCAGGCCGCCCCTGTCGCCACCCCGGGCGTACTCGTCGCGGCCAAGCACAGTGTCGACGTGGTAATAGCCGCCCGTAAACTGGCCGTGCTCCCCGTCGATCGGGTACCGCCGGTCGTAAAACTCCACAATCGCGTGCTTGTGATCGGTCGGCGCCCGATACGGGTTAGGTCCCTCCGTGCCGCGCGCGATAGCCAGCGCACGGAACGGGACGCCATTACGGGCAGTCACATCCAGCACAAACATTCCCGGGATGATCGGGTCCATCGTCTTACCTCCGTTGATTGATCAGTGACGCCGCGCCACCTCTGCCGCGCACCTCCGCAGAGGTGCACGACAGGCTAGAAGCGGTGCCTTTACGCGTGATCGCCCAGTAGCTTGTGCGCCGCCATTTCCGCCTCCGCAAAGCCCTGACTTACCCGCATGACGGTGCGGTCCGGATTCATCACGTACCAGTCGGCCCGGTCGTGTCGGCCCGTCGCGCCGCCCTGACGTTCGATCGTGTACCCGGTGGCAGCGTCGCGGTACAAACCCGCGCTCACTCGGCGAAAGTTAATCTCAGGCATCCTTCTCCTCCTTCTCCTCCTCCTCCTCCTCGTCCGCCGGCCAGTCCTCCTCCTCCGGCATAAAGTGCTCACCGAACATCCGCGCCTGCTCCCGATCGCCCAGGTCCAGCAGATCGGCGAGCATTGTGGTGTACAACGAACCATCCGCCGCTAGCCACTCCTCAATGACGTTGCACACCGCAAGGCCTACAACGTCGGCAACCTCCCGCCGATCCGTCTGCCCGCGCCCGTTCAACATCATCACGAAGTCATCGCGGGACCAGCCGGTACCCATGTCCTCCCGCACCGCGTCCAGTGCCGCCGCGCGGACCCGCCGGTACAGCGGTTCGTTGTTGTCGATGATGAGAGTCGCCCGGTCCACGATGTACTGCCGAACCGCGCGCAGCTCTTCGTTGCCTGCCACGTACATGATTCGTTCCCTCCGTTGTTCCTGCACTGCCACCTACGGCGCCCGGCGGTACCGGGCGCCGACAGAAGCGTTACAAGGCGTCAGGCGCGGGCATCCTCTGCCGCCCGGATCACATCGCGCAGCTCATCCAACATTTGCACCATCGACGCCCGGACAACCTGAGTGGCGTCCCCCCGCGCGTCCTCCCACTCGCTGACGATGCGCAGCGCTGCCGCCCGGTACGACTCGACAACATCCGCGCGCAACGCTTCCTCCACCTCCGCCCGATACTCGGCAGAGGACGCATCCCACGGCTCGCCATCCCGGCCAAAGTCACACGCGCCCATCAATGCCACAACCTCGCCGGCATCGTCGGCCGCCTCGCATACCCATAGCGGGTACGCGGGCACCTCGTCGCTGTGATCCGATGAATCAATCTCCCGATCAATCGACCAGTGGAATGACAACATTGCCTTACCTCCGTTAGTTGTGAATCCACCACCGGGCGCACGTACACACGTACGCCCGACAGAAGCGCCACAATCAGGCGGGAAGCATCGGACGAGGGAAGCGCTGCTGCTCTCGGGTGAGAGTGAAAGCGTGACGCTCCCCGGCGAGGTGCGAACCGCATCCCTCGCACGACCAGGTGGAGAAAGTGTTCCGGTCGCACTCGCACTCCTCGTTAGCGGAGTGCTCACCAGTGATGCGAACCTCGCAACCCTCGTCGTGCTCATCGGCGGCAAGACCCATCCACACCGCGAACCGGTCGAAGTCGACGTTCGCCCAGGGCTGGATACCGTCGCCCCCGTGCGAGTCATCAGGGCAGCACTCGCCGTTCGCGTGGGAGAGCATGCAGCACTGGCAGACCCAAATGGTGCCGTAGTCGATGCTGATACGTCGCATAGCTGTCTCCGTTCAATCGAATAAACCCATGACAGCCATCGGACATCGGGCGCCCGATGGCTGTCGCTGAGCCGGTTCGATTAGTCGAGCAAGTCGGAATCGAGAATGCTCGGCAGGTCGGCATAGCTGCCGCCGTGCGCATCCGCGTACGCGCGGCCAAAGAATGCGGCATCCTCGGCAGTCTGGAACAGCGCGAACGAACCGTCAGCCGTGCCGCCGTCAACGCTGATGATGCCGACAGCTACCGCGAGACCGTCAGTCCGGTTCGTCGCGTAGGCGTACAGGTACGGGTAATTCACAATGGTGCCTTCCATAATCTTTCTCCGTTTCGTGAGGGTAGGTCCATAAGAGCCATCGGACGCTAGCCCGATGGCTCTTGCTGAATCGGCCCTTACGCGAAAAAGCGCCGGACCCACTCGGGACCGAACGAACCGAACCGCCCCGGGTCACTGACGAATGTTCCGCGTGGGTTACCGGGCGTCACCATGATTACCGGACCCCCGTCGACGTTCCCGATGAATGTGACCCGCGACGAGGGCTCACCCTCATAGGTGACAGTGACTGAATAGGCCACGTGACCCGCGATGCCGCATTCCTTACGAATGTCACTAAGCGTTGCGATATCCATTACTGATCTCCGTTCGTGAGGGTAAATCCATGACAGCCATCGGACTGTGCGCCCGATGGCTGTCGCTGAATCGGCCCTTACGCGGCGGCTTCCCAATGGTCATCACAGACTGTGCAGAATGGCGCGCCCATCGGACGGCCTTTCCATGGGCACCCGTGCTCACAAGCCGTGCATTCCGGGTCGTGGCGTTCCATGGCGCGGATACCGGCTTCCCCGTGAGTGATCGGGAAAGAAAACTTGCTGCCATCCGCGTTGAGTAGCTGCGCACCATCGGGCAGTACCTCAACGTCCATGCGCTTACCGGCAACACGCATGTGCATACAGACCTCTGAGTAAGGCAGCTCTACAGTGACCCGTTCGCCGATGTGTGCGTGAATCATGATCTTTCTCCGTTCGGTGAGGGTAAATCCATAAGAGCCATCGGACGGAATGCCCGATGGCTCTTGCTGAATCGGCCCTATCACTTACCTAGCGCGCGGAGTACCGATGGCGCCGGCTTGTAGTCCGGGTACGTCGACTGCATCCATGCGACGTAGTCAGCTAGTACGCCCTTCTTCGTGCGCTTAGTGCTTCCGCACGTCTTTGCGGCAACCAGCATCACGCTTCCCTGACGGCTCATCTTCATACCGGTACTGATCTCGAGCCCTAGGCCTGACGCGATGCGCATGTGATGAAACAACATGACATGCTCACCGGTGATCATCGTGCCACCGTCAAAGTTTTCAATTGCCATGATCATTCTCCGTTTCGATTGACTGACCCATACCGGCGCACGTACCGCTCAATTCCTAAGGCGGTAAGGCAGGACATGCGCCGTAATGGAAAGTCACTCGTGTTGCTCCGCTGGGCTGGTTTAAGGGACGGACAAGTCGATGGCGGACTCATAGGTCTCGCACACGTCGCTTACCTAGCTGGCGCGGTGTGGTGCCTCTATGTAGTTCTCAAGTAACCAGCAATGACAGCGATTCCGCGAGTGGCTTGCCTCCCGATGGAGGTAGTTCCTACTGCCACGCTGCCCTGCCTGCTGGCGCCTAGCGGCACCCGCGTTTTGAAGTGTAGCCCTATTACGACACTAGCGTCGTACTAGTACTCACCTATAGGGCCGACTGCGCTTAGAGTCCGATGCGCGAATACGTCACACCCTCAGATGGGCTGTGCTAGGTGAGATGCGCGTACCCACACTCACCCTCAGGCCGGCCCATGTCGGGGCTCTACGTGGCACACAGCAGGCTAGGCAGGCCACCACCACAGCAGCGGGCCACCACCCACACAGCAGTCTGGCCAGCGGGTAGCAGGCCAGTAGGTAGCTAGATCACCTAACGCATATTGTGGGGCCGGCATCACCCATGCGCCCTAGTGTCCGATTCGGTACGCGCGGGCAATGAGTCCTATCTGGTCTCCACTGAGGAAGACTATTGACAATTCTGGGCGATGCTAAATGTCACATCGGAATGGTGAGTGACAAGATCCACAGGGGCTTGACAGTTACGGAGAGTAATGTCGGGTTGTGACCCTGAGTGACATCGGCGTCCCGTACGGGGAGGGGTGTCCGGATTATCCCTCACCGTCCGTTAGCCGGGAGCGCGGAGCGCCCCGATCCGTGCCGGACCCAGATTCATCCGCTACGGATCGATTTCTTTTCTCGCCATTACAGATCGACCCGCGCCATTAGCTTCATCCACCTACGACAATACGAAATGGCAGGCCAACGATTGTGGAGTGCGATTTCCCCAATCCGATCGTTGAGAAGGATCGGGTAGCGAATTGGACCCCGGGGCACGATATCGGAGTGTTCTTCTCCGTCGGCGATTCGTTGACTCTTGTCGGTACCGCCGCCGGCCATTCCGGTTTGTATTCCCTGCTTCAGTCGCTCGCCGACGAGTGGCAGGAGCGGGGTTGGGGTTACGACGACGCGGAGTGGTTTTTCGCCGAGTACAGCTCTTGACGTACCCACCGCTGTCAGCCTGGCTGGTGGGGGTGGTGTTGCTGGGGCTGTGGGTGTTCCTGGTCAACACCGTCTTCGAGTTTTTCGACTAGCGAATTGCGCTCTGAAAGGAGCCCGATGGCCACCACCGCCCATGGCACTCTCAATGCCAACGAAGTCGCCTCTGTGGCTGTGGAATCCGGCAGGGGTGGCATCGTCATCGTCAACCGCCAGCAGTCCGGCGTCATCTGGGTCCGCTTGGACGGGGTGGACCCGCAGCCGGAGCAGCCCGACACCTTCGCCGTCTACGGCGCCCGCGAGTTCCCCGTCCAGTCCCGGCGCAACCAGGTCATCGAGCTGGACGTGCGGATGCTCACCGACGAGGCGAAGCAATACTCGGTGGAGGCGTACTGATGGGCATCCACGATCTACCTGTCATCGGCGGCGGTGGTGAAGGCGGAAGTGGAGCACCGGGCCCTCCCGGACCTCCCGGCCCTCCTGGTGCCTCATCGTCGGCGTACACCTTTACCTTCAGCACTGCGGCGACGGCTCCGCCCGGAACCGGCGAGGTGCGTTCTGACGGGGCGACAGCTGCGACGTCCACAGTGCTGTATTTGTCGTACCGTCAGTCCGTCGGTGGTGACATTGCCCCGCTGCTTCGGGCGATCACCGCCGGCGATGTGCTGACTCTGCAGGACCGCACCGACTCGACCTTGTACGCGGAACTCGAAGTCTCCGGCGATGCTGTCGATCATCCGGCGCAGTCGTATGTGGAAGTCCCCATCTCTCTGGTCGCCGCCACCGGGCAGGCGAAGAACAATCAGGCTGTCACCGTCTTCCATCAAATGTCGGGCGCTCAGGGCCCTCCCGGACCGAAGGGTGCGGATGGTGCCCCGGGTCCGAAGGGTGCCGACGGTGCTCCCGGTCCGAAGGGCGACAAGGGCGATCCGGGGGCCGACAGCACCATCCCGGGTCCTGCCGGGTCTAAGGGCGATGCGGGGCCTGCCGGTCCCGCATCCACTGTCCCTGGGCCGGCGGGCGCCACCGGTCCCGCTGGTCCCGCTGGCCCGGCTGGCCCGTCAACGGCGTCCCTGCCGTTTGTCATGCCTGTGGGTACCGGCAGTGTCCCGGCGTCGGGCCAGTTGACGACGGAGTCTTCGTTCGGGGTCACGGCAAAGCTGTTCATCAGCAATACGACGAAGGACGGCACGAACATCGCGCCGATGCTCGCGGCGCTGAAGTCGGGCGACATCCTCACCTTGCAGGATGTAGGGACGCCGGCAAACAGTTTCACCTGGCACCTGACAGGCCCCACCGTCAATCAAGGCACCTATTTCGACGTGCCGGTGGCGAAGGATGGCTCCACGGGTGCGCTGAGCAATACAGGTCAGACCGGCGGCTTGGCGATCCTCAAGGGTGGGCAGGCGGGCGCGAACGGCGCCCCGGGTGTGACTGCCGGCCTGACCTATCGCCTGCCTGTGGGCACCGGAGATGTTCCGGCGTCGGGCCAGGTGACGACGGAGTCTGCCTTCCCTGTCACCGCGCGCCTGTTCATCAACTACACATCGTCGGGCGGGATCAACAGTGCTGCCGCACTGCGGGCGCTGAAGTCCGGCGATGTCATCTCGTTGCAGGACACTGTGTCCGGGGCGAGCATCACGTGGCATGTGTCGGGTGCGGTCCAGGACTTCTCCGGCTCGTCGTATGTGAATGTGCCCGTAGTCAAGGACGCAGCGCAGGGGACGCTGGGCAACACCGGACAGCTCGGCAGCCTGGTAATGGCGATACCGGGTCCGGCAGGCCCCGCTGGCCCTGCTGGCGCTTCGGCGTCGGCGTTGCAGTTCGTGCTTCCGGTCGGTACCGGCAGCGTTCCGACGTCCGGGCAGTTGACGACGGAATCGGCATTCCCTGTGACGGCTCGGCTGTTCATCAACTACCGCACGAAGGACGGCGCTGACGTATCGGCGATGCTGCGGACCCTGGCGGTGGGGGACAGCCTCACTCTGCAGGACGCGTCGGCCAGCATTACTTGGCATGTCTCCGGTGCGGCGGCAGATCTCACCACCTATTTCAACGTTCCGGTGGCTAAAGACTCGTCATCCGGGACGTTGGGCAACACCGGGCAGACCGGCACCTTGTCCATTGCGAAGCCTGGGCCGCCCGGTCCGAAGGGTGACCCCGGTGCTGTGGGCGCGACTGGCCCTGCTGGCCCTGCCGGTCCTGCTGGCGCTAAGGGCGCAGATTCCACCGTCGCCGGTCCTGCTGGTCCCGCTGGCCCTTCCGGGTCCGCCGGTCCGAAGGGTGACCCCGGCCCGGCAGGCGCTGACGGTGCTGACGGCACTGACGGCGCCGTAGGGCCCGCAGGTATGCCCGGTGGTGCGCTACGTCAGGCGGCGACGGCGACAGTCACTAGTGTCGTCAACGCCGGGCAGAAGCGGACGACAGTGGATCTGGCCCCGTCGTATCTCATCGCCGCGATTTCCACGACAGTTCCGGCCCGGGTGCGGCTGTATCCGTCCAATGCGGCAGCGACGGCGGACCTGAACCGTCCCGTCGACCAGGAACCTGACGCAAGTTCGGAGCTGGCGATGGAGTACGTGACACAGACGGGCAAGCTCAGTTCCACCATTTCCCCGCTTGTCGGCGGGGCGCAGGTCCCGTCGACTCCGACTGTGTACCTGTCGATCGAGAACCTGTCCGGCGCCACCTCCGATGTGTCGGTGACGTTCACCTATCTGGCATTGGAGGCGGCCTGATGGCCAGAGGTTCAGCGGTCTACAACCAGGCGCTCGGCTACCCGGCCTACAAGAACTGGGCGCAGCCGATCTCCAACGCCCTCAATGCCGCAGCGACGAGAACGAACGACACGGGGCAGGTCAACTGGGCGACGGTGACGACGGAACCGGCTGCCGGTGTGGTGCGCGACTACGAGGTGTTCGCGGTGGGTGGCTCCTTGCAGGCGACGGCGCCGATCTACCTGCGCTTCGACTATCAGGGCACGGCCTCCACCACCACCGGCGTCTACATCACCGTAGGTACCACCACAGACGGCGCCGGCGCCCTGGGCGGGTTGACGGTGGCGAAGCTCGGGTTGCAGATCGGGCCAGCAGGTACAAACCAGTGGTGCTGGGCGTCCTGCGACAACGACTCCTACTTCACCTTCGCCTACAACATGGACCCCGGCGCTACGGGAACTGACGGCATCGGCATGGTGGTGGTCGAACGCACCCGCACCCTTCCTGGTGCTGCTTCCGGTGCCGGTTTTCATGTCTGGCGCTGGCAGGCAACGTCAGCAACAGCCACCACCTACCAGGGCGGCTGGTCGAAAACCTTCGGCGCCACATCGCAGCCAGCCAACGCCAACTACAACTTCGACGTCCTCGCCCCGGACCTCTACAACACCAACACCGCGTACGTCGGCGGCACGAGCTACGCCTACCCGGTCTACACCTACACCGCGCCGTTCGCTAAGGGTGCGTCGAAGGCGCTGCTGTTGGGATTCCAGTACGACTTCCCCCGCGGTCAGCCGGTGACGTTGACCCACTACGGGGAGCCGATGACGTTCATCCCGATGTCGGATGCGGTGACGATGCCGCTGCCGACGCTGAACAACGCTGGTGCGGCGGCGTCGAAGACCATCTCCCCGCTGATTCGCTGGGATTAGGGAGGGGCTGACAATGGCGCGTGGATCTTCTTCGTATACGCAGACGTTCGGGTCGCTGGCGAACTACAAGAGCACGTATCAGACGATCTCCGGAGTCATCAACCAGGCGGGGGTGCGTACCGCCGACACCGGGCAGGTCAACTGGGCGTCGGTGGCGACGGAGAACACCACCGTCGGCAGGGACTACGAGATTTTCGCCCTGGGCGGGCCATTGCAGGCGACGGCACCGATCTACCTGCGTTTCGACTACGTGGGTGGCAGCAGCACCGGCAACTACGGCGTGCACATCACTGTCGGCACCACCACAGACGGCGCCGGGAACCTGGGCGGGTTGACTGTGGCGAGGCTGGGGTTGCAGAACCATGCGCTCGCTACCGCTCCCCACACCTGCTGGGCCGCTTCCGATCAGGCCTCCTACTTCACCTTCCTGTTCGCGTTGGACACTTCCGCCACCGGGTCTGACGGGGTGGGCATGGTCGTTGTCGAGCGGACGAGGGATCCCGGCGGCTCCGCTATCGGCGCTGGCTTTCATGTGTGGCGTTGGTATGCGACGAGCGCGGGGGGAACGGCGAACTCGGGTGGTTGGTCCAGGACGTTCGGCGCAGGTAGTCAGCCTGCGGTGGCCGACTTCACCTACAACGCGATGGTGCCGGATCTTCAGAACAACACCACCGCAGCCCAGCCCGGCGGTCTCTTCTATGCGTTCCCCGCCTACACCTACACGCCGCCCGCCACAATGGGGGGCGCGTCGAAGGCTCTCATGTTCGGCTACGCGGCGGATTTCCTGCGCGGTAACGCCGCCCCCATCACGCACTACGGCGAGGAGATGACCTTCATTCCGCTCGCTGATGCGGTGGGAACGTTGCAGCCCTCCATGAGCACCGGGACCACTGCCGTCACCAAGCCTTTGTCGCCGATGATCCGGTGGGACTGATGGCTAACTACACCACCGTCGTCACCCCGCGGACGGGCAGAGAGACCCGCCTCTTCATTGCCCCCGACGCCCCCGACGCCTTCTACGCCGGCGGCACCCGGGAGTACGGGATCGCCCGGCCCGAAGGCGGCGGCGGTAACGCCACCCGCCCGTTGACCGGGCTTCTGCACCCGCCGGACAGACGCGGCAACCGAGCACAAGCAGCAGCAACCCTTTAAGGAGTACGACAATGGCTGGACGCCCGAGAGGTACCGGCACCCCGACGGCTCTGAAGCTCCTCAAGGGTGAGCGGAGCTGCCGGGTCAACTCCGACGAGCCGCAGCCCGAGGACGGGATCCCGCAGTGCCCGACGAAGGACCCTGAGGTGCGGGCCATCTGGGACTACACGGTGGACCAGCTCGTCAAGATGCGCACCATCACCATGGCCGACCGGGACGCCCTGCACACCTACTGCGAGCAGGTTGTCATCTACCGCAAGGCTGCTGATCTGGTCCGCAAGCAGGGCGCGATCATCGGGGTGGAGGGCCGCCAGATCAAGCACCCGGGGACGATTGTGATGAAGGAAGCGGCGGCCATTGTGAAGATGTTCGGCCGGGACTTCGGGCTCAGCCCGGCAGCGCGTACCGCCATCAAGGTCTCCGATCAGCAGAAGCCGAAGCAGACGGGTGCTGACGCTTCCCGGTTGCTGTCCGGCTAGTCCTCGTCGTCGTCGCCGAAGATGGGCACTGAGGTGTGGTGCCCGTCGATGACGACGTAGATGCCGAACTCTTGGGCTTCGACGGCTTGGGCCCAGTCGGCGAGTTTGCTCAGCGCCGGGTTGGCGCAGCCTTCACCGTTTTCCAGGGTGGACGCCCAGGTGCGGTGGGCGCCGGCAGCTCGGGACACCGCTGAGAGGCTCATCGCCAGGTCTCTGCGCTGATTCCGCATGGCATCGATGAATGGTGTGAGTTTCTCGGTCAGGTCCATCGGCTCGCCCGTCACCTTCGTCCTTGATCTCATCGTCTAGGGAACTCGGGTAATGGCATCCGAGTGACGTAGGAGTTCAACCTGTCACCCGTTAGGGCTCCATTCTTTCCGGTGCGGGGGTGAACTCAATGGCGAAACGCATTCCCGTCTGCGGCAAATCCTTCGACGGCACCGAATGCAAGGAAAAGGGCGACCACCTGTGCAAGCCGAGATCAAATCATGTTCAGGCGTTTTTCTCGGAGATCCTGGTCCATACCAAGGGCCGCTGGAGTCGTCAGCCGTTCCGGCTCCTCGACTGGCAGGTCAACGACATCATGGCGCCTTTGTTCGCTGAGGTGACGTGGTCGAAGGAGTTCGAGAGGTACGTACGCCGGTACCGGCTGGCGTGGATTGAGGTCGCCCGTAAGAACGGCAAGTCGGAGCTGCTCGCCGGGATCGCCCTGTACCTGCTCATCGCCGACGATGAGGACGGCGCGGAGATCTACGGCTGTGCGGTGGACCGGGACCAGGCCCGCAAGGTGTACGACGTCGCCGAGCGGATGGTGCAGCTCTCGCCGCTGCTGACAGCCCGGCTGAAGATCAACAAGCAGGCGAAGCGGATTTACGACACCAGCACCGGCTCCTACTACGAAGTGGTTGCTGCCGACGCCGGGGGAAACCTGGGCCACAACCCCCACGGCATTGTCTTCGATGAGGTGTTGACCCAGAAGAGCCCCGACCTGTGGAACGCCATGAGAACCGGCATGGGCGCCCGGGAACAGGCCCTCATGGTGGCTGCCACCACCGCCGGCGACGACCCGCAGTCCTTCGGCAAGGACCAGCACGACGAAATGCAGAAGGTCGCCGACGACCCGGAACGGGCCCGGCACATCTTCGTCTACATGCGCAACCTGCCGAAGGACGCCGACCCCTGGGATGAGTCCCTGTGGGGAATGGCGAACCCGGCACTCGGTCAGTTCCTCAGCCTGTCGTCACTGCGGGAAGAAGCCCAGGAGGCGAAGAACGACCCCGGCAAGGAGAACGCCTTCCGGCAGTTCCGGCTCAACCAGTGGGTCAGCCAGGCGTCGCGGTGGATGCCGATGCACCTGTGGGACCGCTGCACCGGCGACCTGTGGCTACGGCCCGACTGGCACAACAACGAACTCGCCGGCCGCACCGCCTACGCCGGGTTCGACCTGGCGGCGAAGTTCGACCTGACGGCATGGGCGGTCGTCATCCCAGGAGATGAGCCGAAAGAGGACCCGGCACACATCCTCTGGCGGTTCTGGCTTCCCGAGTCCGGCCTGCAACGCCTCGACCAGTTCCACGACGGCAAGTTCACCCGCTGGGCGCGACAGGGCTGGCTCACTGTGACTTCTGGCTCGGTGATCGACTACGACAAGGTCATCGACGACATCACAGAGGACGCGAAGACGTTCCGAATCGTCGCGGCGGACTGCGACGAATGGAGCATGTGGCCGATCATCAACCGCATCGGCGACGCCCTCAACCTGGACATCGAGCAGGGAGAACTCACCGCGTACCGCAATACGTACGACCGCATGAGCCCAGGGATGACAGACCTGATGGGAACCGTGAAGAGAGACCTCCTCCGTCATCACGGCAACCCGGTGGCCCGCTTCTGTTTCGACCAGTGCGAAGTACGCCATGCCCCCTATGATCCCAACCTGATCCGCCCGGAGAAGCCGGAGCGGGGCCGGGACAAGGCCCGCATCGACGCGGTGCCGGCGGCGGCGATGGCAGTGAACGCGTGGAAGTCCCGCGAAGGCGTCGATCAATACCAGTCGGCCTATGAGGACAACAAGCTCATGGTGATCTGACCTCGTCGTCCACGTAGGTCCCGTCAGCCATCTCGCGGGTATCGCATGGCCAGCGCGTTCCGCACTCCACGCAATAGTCGCCGACCATGCCCCCCGGTCCCGTCTCGCGGCCGTGCCAGGTGGCGATCCGGCCCAACCGGTCGCTGGCGTCGAGCGCCCGCGACAGCAGCTCTTGCAGATCGAAGTAGGTGAGCCGGGCGGTGCCACCGTCGGCGGTGGCGACAGTGGCGATGGCGTCGCCGGGGTCCATGTCGCGGAATCGCCCCAGGATCAGCGCGGTCCGCACGTAGACGTCGTTGATCATCAGTGCCCTCAGAAGTCGTGGATGCAGTGCTGGCAGAAGTAGATGTTCCTCGCCCGGATGGTGACGGCTATCCACCACACCCTCCACCGCGGAGGCGGCTTCATGTCGAACCAGGACTGTCTGCTGGTGCGCAGGAACTGCCGCCGGTACACCCTGCGGAGTTCCCCGGCGCTGCGGTACCGGTGGCCGCACTCCCTGCAGATGATGTAGGCGTACCCGTCCTCATCCTCGTTGCAGGAGTAGCAGTGGACGTCGTTGCACTCGAAGGTGGGCTCGTGGGTCACAGGCTGCGCTCCTGGCACTTCGGCGGCCTCCACACCGTCCAGAAGACAATCCCAGACGAAGTGAGCCGACCACACCAGCAGCACTGCTCGATCGGGTAGAAGGCTTCGGTGACGGGCAGCCGGGCGGAGCGCATGTCGATGTAGCAGGAGCCGCACATCCGGTGGTCGAGCCCGTGGATCTCTTCGCTTATCCGGGGGAACATCGCTGCTCGTGCTCCTCGATGCGGAAGTTGACGGTGTGTGCGGGGATCGGCGCCTCCACTTCGGCCTCCCACAGGCACCGGGTGCATTGGATGACGACGAAGGCGGCGTAGGTGCCCAGCGCGACGTCGATCATGTAGTGGGGTTCCCGCGGCGGGATGTCGTCCATCAGGGGCTGGCCTTCGCGTCGTTGAACATCCAGGCGACGAGTCCGAACCCGATGATGAAGACCCAGAAGCCGACTTTGACGGCGCCCCACCACAGAGTCCAGTAGGCCTTGCGCAGCACCGGGGCAGCCGCCTTCGTCGCCTTGTAGTCGGAGTTGGCCCGTTCCAGTTTCGCTTTGAGGTAGCCGAAGCTGAAGACGGTGGAGCCGATCAGCAGCGAGATGAGGATGCCCATCGTCACCGGGCTGGTTCCGCTCATCGCTTCACCGTAGAGGACTACGGCGCCACTGTCAGACACTTGTACGCCATTTGAGGGAACGCTGGGAGGGTGCCACCGGTGTGCTCGGGTCCCCGGCGACACCCTCCGCTAACTCGGAGGACCGCCCCCCGATGCCCCCTTCACCCCGCCCTGGAGGGTGAAAGCAAAAGACGGTCCCCCTCGTTGCGCGGGCCGGATTCGAACCGGCGGCCTCCGGATTATGAGTCCGACGAGCTACCACTGCTCCACCGCGCTGAGCACAGGCCCCTTCCGCTATGCCGGGCGGAAAGGGCCCGCAGCGCCGGCTCGTTCACACAGCAGCGGTGAAGGAACCGGCGGCTGGGAATGTCGCGGGAGAACCCTCGGGCTGAGCTGACGAGTTATCTCCTGAACTGTTCCCGCTTACGAAGCATGCCGAGCGTTTTCGCTCTCCGCAAATCCTGTCACCCATTTGGAGCGAACCCGACATGCTCTCGCGTTGGCCCGTCTATGAGCGGGTCCTCGTCAACTTCCTCGAAGGAACCGCTGTCGAAGGCGTCCTCATCCGCAAGTCGGGGCCGCTGATAGTGCTGTCCGATTGCACGTTGTACTCGCCCGGCGCAGAACCGGTGCAGCTCGACGGGGACGTCTACATCGAACGCGATCAGGTGCTGTATATGCAGGCGTCCCCACCGAAAACCCCGTCGCAATAACCCGCCACCAGTCACCCGAAAGGAGTAACGGTGCCTTTCGCGTTGACCGCAGGCGTCATCGATCGGGTCCGTCCCGCGCAGTACACCCTCGGCTATGGGCTGCCGACCTATGTGCAGGTGGGTCCGGAGCAGTACCGCACCTACGAACACATGTGGAAGACCCAACCGGCGCTGCGGACAGTCATCGAGTTCGTTGCCCGTAACATCGCCCAACTCGGCCTGGACGTCTTCGAACGCACCAGCGACACCGACCGTAAGAAGGTCCGCGAACACCCGCTGTCGAAGCTGCTGAACAATCCCTGGCCCGGATCGAAGTGGACGAAGTACCGGCTGATCAACTGGACGGTGCAAGAGTATTCGATCTTCAACTCGGCGTTCTGGATCAAAGGGAAGGCACCCGATGGCACCAACGGGGTCCTACCGATGCCCCGCCGCTACATCGAACCCGTCGGCGACAACCTGTTCTACCCCGACTTCTACCGGATCACCGGCACCAAAGGCACCAAGGACATCGCCCCCGATCAGGTGGTGCACTTCTTCGGGTACAACCCCGACGACCCCCGCGAAGGGTGGTCGCCGATCGAGACGCTGCGGCTCATCCTCGCCGAGGAGTACGCAGCCACCGAGTACCGGGCGCAGATGTGGCGCAACGGGGCCAGAATCTCGGGCTACATCACTCGGCCGGAGAAGGCGCCCCGCTGGTCCGATACGGCCCGGAACCGGTTCAAGACCGACTGGGGTGCCTACTCGACCGCCCAACAAGCCGGCGGGACGCCAATTCTCGAGGATGGAATGTCCTGGCACGAGGGTGGCATCACACCCAAAGACGCCCAGTACATCGAGGCAAGGCAGCTCTCCCGCGAAGAAGTAGCCTCCGCGTACCACGTCGACCCGTCCATGATCGGGCTCAGTAAGAACGCCACCCAGTCCAGCTTGGGTGAACTGCGCCAGATGCTGTATGCGGACGCTCTCGGGCCGCTGCTGGAGATGCTGCAACAGGACATCGAACTGCAGCTCCTGCCCGATGTGGACCCGGGCGGCGCCGAGAAGATCTACGTCGAGTTCAACCTGCGCGCCAAGATGCAGGGCTCCTTCGAAGCCCAGGCCGCAGCGATCTCGGCCTCCGTCGGCGGCCCGTGGATGACCCGCAACGAAGGCCGCGCCCTGTACAACCTGTCGGACCTTCCCGAGGCGGACGAACTCATCACCCCGCTCAACGTCGTCGAAGGCGGGCTGGCATCACCGCGGGACACCGCACCCGATAACCCATCCAACGAGGAGTCCAACGGCCAACCACCGGGACCTAAGCCCCTTCGGAGCGGCTCATGAAGCACAAGACGATGCCGGCGACGGTGACGCCGCAATCCGACGACGGGGTTTTCGAAGCCGTCGTCTCGGTGTTCAACAACAAGGACCTGGGTGGTGACATCGTCCGCCCGGGTGCGTTCAAGTCGAGCCTGGAGCATTGGGCGGGCGCTGACGCCCCCATCCCCGTCTACTGGTCGCACCGCCTCGACGACCCCACCATGAACATCGGCGAAGTCATCGACGCCGAGGAACTGATCGGTGGGGCCAAGTCGATTCCCTCCTGGGCCAATGCGTGGGTGCAGGAGAACGGCGGGCTGTACATCAAGGCCCAGCTCGACGACTTCGGGATGGGCAAGCAGGTCCGGCACCTGATGAAGCAACGCCGGGTCAAGCAGTTCAGTTTCACCTACGACGTCATCAACGAGCAGCGCAGCAAGGACAACGACGCGAACGAGCTGCTCGATCTGTTCCTGCACGAAGTAGGCCCCACCCCGCTCGGTATGAACCCGCTGACGGAACTGATCAGCGCGAAGAAGCATCCACCTCCGGATCCGACGCCGGACCCCTACCGCCCTTCCGGGGCGGTTTTTTTGTGCCGTCAGCGAGCCCGAATGGCTGCGCTTGCGGCCGAACTCAGCGACTGACCGCCAGGTCATCGAAAGGACTAAGGAAAAATGCGTAAGAGTATCCGAGACGCGATCCTGGCGGAAACGAACGCTGCCAAGGGGATCCTGGACGTCGTCACGAAGGAAGAGCGCGACCTCACCGACGTCGAGCGGGAGAAGATCGACGCGCACATGAAGAAGGCGGAGGAACTCACCGGCAACGCCGCCCGGGAGGAGGCCTTCCGCAAGCAGATGAGCGACCTGTCCGGCGGGCTGGGGCTGGGGGAGCAGGACACCCAGGAGATCCCCCCTCCGAAGGCCGCCGGTAAGGGCTCCACCAAGGGCATGTCAGCCGGTGAGATGTTCACCCAGTCGGCGGAGTACAAGACGCTTCTCGGCTCGGTGCCCAATGGTTCCTTCGGCGAGAAGTACCGGGTCCAGTCGTCGCCCATGCACATCGGCTCGATGAAGACCCTGCTGACGTCCGGGAACCACACCACCTCCGGCGGCATCACCATTGAGACGGACAACCGCGGGCTGCTGTCCCCGTTCTACGAGCGCCCGCTGAGTGTGCGAGGACTGTTCGCGTCCGGCTCGACCACTTCGGACACCATCGACTACGTCCGGATGATCAACACCGTCAACAACGCCGCTGTGGTTCCTGAGGCCACCACCACCGCACCCATCGGCGGCGGCGCCACCACCGTCACCGGCGGCGTCAAGCCCGAGAGCGGCTTCGACTTCCAGCGCGACTCGACGACTGTCAAGACCATCGCGCACTGGATGCCGATCACCAAGCGGGCACTGGCCGATGTGGCGCAGATCCGCACCATGATCGACTCGTTCCTGCGCTACGGCCTGGAGGAGGAGTTCGAAGACCAACTCCTCACCGGATCCGGCACCGGCGAAAACTTCCTCGGCCTCAACAACACCCCGGGAATCCAGACCCAGACCGCTGCCGGCGCCGAAGACGCCATGGACGTTGCCCGCAAGGCCCGCACAAAGGTCCAGATCGGCGGCCGGGCAACCCCGACGGCCTATGTGATGAACCCCCTCGACTGGCAGGAAATCGAGTTGATGCGCAACGTCAACGGCGACTTCTACGGCGGCGGACCGTTCCAGCTCACCGCCCCCCGCCTGTGGGGCCTGCCAGTGGTGCAGAGCGAGGCTGTGGCGCCGAAGACCGCCTGGTGTGCCGCCTGGAACTGGGGCGTCATCTACGACCGGGAGCAGGCCACCGTCACCGCCACCGACTCGCACGCCGACTTCTTCGTCCGCAACTTGGTGGCGATCCTGGCTGAGATGCGCGCCGCCTTCGCCATCCTCCGGCCCTCGGCATTCGTCAAGATCACCCTCCCATGACCGATCTGCATCCCGCCACCGAAGCTCTCCTTCGGTATTTCAGCTACGACCATCTGCCCGCCGGAAGCGCCATGCGGGAGACGTCCGCCCCGTTCGGTGACTTCGCCCGAGCGATGGCCGAACGGGTCCCGCCGGGCCCGGAGGTCACCGCCGGGCTGCGCAAGCTCCTCGAAGCGAAGGACTGTTTCGTACGGGCGAGCCTTTCGAAGTGAACGTCTACTGCCGAATCTGTGGAGCACCCGGAGCGGCCTGTGGTGACAGCCACCAGAGCCTCCCGTTGCTCACCAGCGCCGCATTCAGAGGAGAACGAACCACCATGACCGACGAGCAGGAACAGCAGCAGGAGCAGACAGGCCAGGCCAAGCGCCGCGAGCAGCAGGAGCGCAACCGGGCCAAGCACGAAGAGCACCAGCAGGGCCGCCAGGAGCAGCACGAGACCGCGCAGCGCAAGGTAGGCGAGGTCGCCGGGCGAATGCAGGAATGGGCGCAGGAACCCAAGGAGCTTCAGGAGTACCACTACTACGTCGGACACGTGGAGATCACCGCCATGATGACCCCGGAGATGGCCGAACAGGTCGGGGCGGTACCCGTCGACGAAGACCTCGAAGAGCCCGCCAGCGGTAAGGAAGGCAACAACGAGGCCAACCGGCTGTCGACCCGCAGCCGCGAAGCCGATGACGCCGGAGTCACCTCCGAAGAGGACCCCGACGGCAAGACCGCAACCGGCAAGGCCCGGGGCGCACGGAACAAGCGGGCCGGCGGTAGCTGATGGAGTCGCTCGCCACCGTCGGCGAGCTTGAGGTCTACCTGGGGCGCACCTTCGACGACCCGGCCCAGGCGCAGGCGCTCCTGGATCTGGCGTCGTCGGCGGTGCGCACCTACTGCGGGTGGGACCTCACCCGCCAGACGCAGACCATGTACGTAGAGGGCGCGAAAAGCGCCCTGGTGACACTGCCGACGCTGGAACTTGTCGACGTCCTGGAAGTGCGGTCCGGCGGGGTGGCTCTCGACCCGCTGGACTTCCCCATCAACTTCTCCCGCAAGGGCCAGATCTGGGGCTGCTGGATCTACACCTGCCAGTACGAGATCGACGCCGTCCACGGCTACGACCCGATGCCGGAAGTCCTGAAGCTGATCACCATGGACCTCACCGGCAAGCAGATGTCCAACCCGGAAGGACTCACCTCCGCCACCGTCGGGCAGGTCACCAAAACCTGGGGGTCCAGCCGCAACCCCGACGCCGCATCGGTGTCCAACATGTCGACGCTGCATTCCGCGCTGCTCGACCGGTACAGCATCTGAAGGGGGCGCCGGTGATCCCCCTGTCGCTGACCACCATCAGTGTCCTACGCATCCCCGAAGCCAACGACTACGACGAGCCCTACAACGGCGCCGACGAAACCACCCGCGATGTCGTCGCCGAAGGGGTCCGGGCCGTTGTCGACTTCCCCGGCGGCAACCTGGCAGTCGAAGGCGGACAGCAAAACGTCGCCGAGTACGGGCTGAAGTGCGACCCGTTCCCTGGAGGGTTCCGTCACAGCGACTGGATCAAGGACGCCCGTGACTCCCGCGTCTACCGGATCGTTTGGTTCATTGACTTCGGAGATCACCTCGAAGCGCGAATGCGAGACACCGAAGGCGAGGTCTGATGGCTCGGAAGCGCCCGTACACCACAAAGAATGCGTACCGCACCATCGAACGCATCGAGGACAAGGCGCGGGAACGGGCACGGGAAATCGCTCAGGACATCGTCGACCTGATTCACATCAACGCCCCGACAGGATCGGTAGAACGGGGCACCTTGCACGACGACGCCGGACCCGAACTGAAGGACTCCTTCTACGTGCGCCTGGACCCCGAAACAGGAGACTTCCTCATCCGCTCCCGAAGACGCTACTGGGCCTACGTCGAGTTCGGCACCCGCGAACACGGCGACGCGCAGCCCTACATCCGTCCCTCCGTCGACGCGGTCAAGAGGTACTACGGATGATCACCTACGCCGACACCGAAACCACCGTCAAGACCTGGCTGCTCACCACCTCCGTCGCCCCGCTGCTGCTACGCCCCGACGGCGGCTACTCCATCTACAACGCGATGCCCGCCAAGTCGCCAATCCCCGCACTAGTGGCATTCCAGGTCACCGGCGGCCCCCGATCCCGCAAAGACCTCCCCGAACAACAGGTCAGGATGCAGTTCGACTGCTGGGGCAAAACCAGACTCCAGGCCGGCGACATCGCCCGAGCCCTCATCGCCGAATGCGAAGACTGCGCCCGCACCGGCGGACGGGTCATCAACGGCGTCTACCTCGGCGCCGCAGTCACCCAGACGATGCGCTGGCTGCCCGAACCCGACTCCGACACCCCCCGCTACATCGTGGACGCGTTGATAACGACAGTCACGTAACACCCCCGCTCACCCCTTCGAAGGCCCGCCGGCATCCGGCGGGCCTTTTCTCGTACGGAAGGAAAATCCCGTGGCTGACTTTCACGCCGCCGCAGTCCGATTCGGTAAGCCGGGCAAGCTGTTCATCGCGCCCATCGAAACCGCCCCCGGTGTCGCCACCAAGGAACCCCTCGACACCGTCACCGCCTGGGACGCCGCCTGGGTACCCCTCGGCTACACCGATGAGGGATCCGTCTTCAACTACGAAGTCACCACAGACAATGTGGAGGTCGCAGAGGAACTCGACCCCCTGGCGCGGGTCACCACCGGCCGGGATGCGTCCATTGAGTTCGCTCTGGCGGAGATCACCCAGCGGAACCTGATGATCGCCTTCAACGGCGGCATCATCGAAGGCGACGACACCGCCTGGATGTTCGAACCCCCGGACCTGGGCAACGAACAGCGCGTCATGATCGGCTGGGACGCCATGGGAGACGTCGCCCGCAACGACCTGCGCATGATCTTCCGCCGCTGCCTTCAGGGTGGCTCCATCGGCCTGGAGAACCGCAAGGGCGTCCAGAAGTCGCTCATCAGCGCCAACTTCCAACTGGAGAAGCCCCTCGACGGGCGCCCGCTGCTGAAGATCCTCGGTGGTGCCAACCTCAACCCGACGATCCCGTGATGAAGGTCCTCGCCGGACTCGCCGCGGGATCTGTCGCCACCGTCGCCGGACTGTGGCTACTCGCCGCCTACGAACGCAACAAGACGAAGAAGCCCGCCGACACCACCAGTCCCTACACCAAGGAGTAACACCCGTATGGTCACCCGCGACTTCGATGCGATGCTCGCCGAACAGGCCGGCGTCCGGCCAACCTTCAAAGTCGGTGGGCAGGAGTTCACGCTACGGGCGAAGCTGCCCTACAAGAAGTGGAACGAACTGCTGGCGGTCATGCGCAGCGACGAGACAGACGCCGACGAAGCGACAACGGCGTTCTTCAACACCGTCCTGATCCGTAGTGACCGCCAGCGTTTCCTGGAGCTGCTCGAACACGACGACGACGATGACACCGATGAGAACGTCGTCGGGCTGGAACAGATGGACGGTCTCACCGACTGGATCATGGAGCATTTCACGGGAAAACGCCGGACCAGTTCCGATGGCTCCTCTCCTGGTGCGAACGGAACTGGCCCTGCGCCGAACGTGGTCTCCTTAGGGTCGAAGAAGGCCGCAAACGCCTGACGATCCGGCAAGCGATGAACGTCCTGTGGGAAACCATGATCGACGAGATGCGCCTCACCCGCCTCGAATTGGACACCCGCAGGCACTTCACCGAGGAACGCCAACCCATCGAACTGGCCCGTGACCTCGTATCCAAGTGGACCGAGCCCTACGTTCCGGAAAACCCCACCGTCGTAGCCACCAGAAACGCAATGGCACTACGCAGAGCAGCCAACGCGGACCTGATCGAAGTGGGGTGAGTCATGGCGGGCGACGACGATGTCATTGACAGTGCAGTAGTCCGAGTAGGACCGGACCTTTCGGGGTTCCGGCGCAAACTCGAACGCGAGCTGAAGACGCAGATCGCCGGCATCGGCGTAGAGATTCCCGTCAAGCTCAACGAGAGCAAGGCCCGCGAAGGACTCAACTACGTCGCGGGCCTGCGAACGAAGTACATCAAGGAGCAGCTCAACCGGACCCGTGACGCCAACGAGAAGGTGCAGCAGGCAGCCGACCAGGCTCGCCAGCACGAACTGAAGCAGGAACGTTCCTTCCAGGAAACCCTGGACCGTTTGCACCGGCGGGCCGAGACGCACGAAGCGCAGCGGGTTCGGTCCGCATCGGAGAAACTCGCCCAGCAACGCGAGCAGGCGGCAGAGGCCGAAGCCCGCCGGGAGCTGACGCAGGTCCGCAGCCTCGCCGAGAAGGTCGAAAAGGCCCGCAGCGACGCCCAGCGTGCCGAGCAGGAAAGAGAAGGCCGCCGGATCCGCTCAGTGGCCGAGAAGCTGGCCAGGGAGCAGGGCGACGCCGAGCGGGCCGACCGGGAACGAGAAGCCAAGCGCACCCGATCGGCAGCCGAAGCGCTGGAGAAGCAGATCGCCGATGCGATCCTCGCCGATCGGGAGCGTGAGGCCCGCCGGGTCCGCACCATCGAGGAATCCCTTCAGCGCACCCGCGGCCAGGCGCAAGAGGCCGACCTGGCTCGGCAGCGCCAGAAGTACCGCAACCACCAGGAGTACATGGACGCGTTGCACGTCGCGGCGCTCAACCATGAACTCAGCGAGGAAGAGAAGGCCTCCGCCAAGCGGGAGAAGATCCGCAGCGCCGACGTCGCCCGGCGCAAGAAGACGTTCGCCGACATGCGCAAGGCCGATAAGTTCATCGACTACGGCGGCCGGGGCGTCAAGCCGATGAACCTGCTGTACGGGATCGTCACGGCGATGACCCCGGCGCTGTTCGCCATGGGTACGTCGGCAGTGCAGGCAGCCTCAGGGATTGCTGCGCTGGGCTCTGCCGGCATCGGTGCGGCTCTGGGTCTGTCGGCTGTCGTCATCGGCTTCCAGGGCATCGGTGACGCTCTGAGCCTGCGCAAGCAGGTGATGAACGAGGAGACGACAAAGGCGGCGAACTCCGCGCAGGGTGCAGTCCAAGCCGCAGATGATCTTGCACAGTCGAAGCGGACACTCGCCGACGCTCAACGCGACGAAGCCCAAGCGCAGAAAGACGTCCACACCGCGCGCCAGGAAGCCATCCGCGACCTGCAAGACCTGCGCCAGGCCGTCATCGACCTCGACAACCAGTACAAGTCCGATGTCATCAGCGTCGCCGAAGCGAAGCAGAACATGGTCGCCACCGACCAGAACTTCTTCGCCACCGCATTGGACCGTGCCCGCGCCCGCCAGGACTACCAGGACGCACGAACCCGGCTGTCCGACACCGCCCTGGAACGCAAGCAGAAAAAGGATGACCTCAAAACCTCCCTGTCCAAGGGCATCGAAGGATCCGACAAGGTCCGCGACGCCAGGGAACGGGTACGCGACGCGAGGGACCGCCGACTCGACGCCCAGGACTCGCTGCGTAAGGGCGCAACGAGGACCGCCGGTGGTATCGACAAGACCAGCAGTGCGGCAGCGCAGCTCAAGAAGAAGATCGCCGAGATGTCCCCGGCGGCGCAGGAGATGTACTACTGGTTCGACAAGAACGAGAAGCTGTTCAAGAGCCTCCAGCGGCAGATCAGCCAGAAGACCCTGCCCGGGTTCAACACCTTCCTCAAGGCGATCACCGACACGCCGAAGGGCGGCAAGTCCACCCTGCAACTCGCCGCCGACTACGCAGGTGACCTCGGGGCGATCATCGGCAAGTACGCGGGCAAGCTGGGCGAGTGGACGAAGACCCCGTTCTTCCGCTCATCCATGGCGAAGATCCAAGAGTCGAACGCGAAGGCATTCGACAAGCTGGGCCAGGCGCTGCTGAACCTGGCAGACCCCATCACCCGCATCCTCGTCAACGCCGCACCCGGCTTCGAATCCCTGTCCGACACCCTGCTGGACCTGTCGAAGCGGTTCTCCGCCTGGATCAAGAAGCTCGACGAGAGCGGCGCCCTCAAGAAGTGGTTCGAGGACTCCCGCACCGAGATGGGCAAGTGGTGGCGGATCGGCAAGAACATCCTGACGATCATCAAGAACCTCTTCACCGCCGCCAACCCCGCCGGCGGGTCCCTGGTGTCGCAGTTCGAGAAGTTCACCAAGTACGTCGCCGACCTGTCCGGGTCCAAAGAGGGCCGCACCTGGCTCATCAACTTCTTCGACAAGATCCAAAACCTGCCTTACGCGGACATCATCGACTTCTTCAAGAACGCCGTCGTCTTCTTCGCCGCCTTCCGCTTCTTCAAGTTCCTCAAGGGCCTCAACCCGTTCCTCACCCTGGTTGCCGCCCTCGCCGCCGCCGACCCTGAAGGTGCCGCCAAGACGTTCGGGCAGATCTCCCGGTTCATCGGCAGCATCATGGACAAGCTCGTCGAACACCCCAAAGCCACCGCTAGCCTGCTGACGATTCTCGCGTTGGCAAAGGCCGGCAAGGCAATCGGCTTCGACATCAAGATCCCCGCCATGAACGGGATCCGCAATGCCCTCACCAGCAAGTTCAAGGTGCTGGACAAGTTTGTGGGCGGTGGCGCCACCACCGGCACCATGACCGTCCACGCCGGAGTCGTCAACGTCTACGGCAAGGGCGCAGTCGACGCCCCCGGACGCGGCAAGCCAGGAAAGCCCGGAGCGCCAGCAGCGGCAGGCGGGGGGCTACTCACCGGCGCTGCGATTGCCGCCGTCGTCGCTGCCGTCTTCGCCGACCAGCAGTTTCAGCGGGCACAGAAGGGCGAAGGATTCGCCGACCCGTTCAAGCAGTTCGCCAACAACCCCGGCATCGGCACCGGCCTCAACACCCTGCAAATGGCGTCCCCGATCGGCTGGCTCGCCTACGGGCTGGGCCAGGCGAAGTCGAAGAAGTTCTTCGGTGTCACCCTGCCCGACTGGATCGGTGCCGGACTCGTCGCCCGGTTCCCGAAGCTGCTGGCCCTGAAAGCCCCGAGACTCGCCGCCGAGCGGGCCATGGGGCAGGAGGGCAACGCCTTCAAGCGACTCAGGTCTGACCTGGACGCGACGGGAGGCTTCGACAACCCCGTAGCGCAGGCCTCGCTGGAGGCCTATATCGCTAAGCGCAAGCAGTCCGTCTCCGCGTACGTCGCCTGGGTCAAGTCGGCTCAGGGCCCCGTCGCGGCAGCGGAAGCCCAGCGCATCGAGGACGAGAAGTCTAAGACGGCCCTCGAAAACCTCATGACGCAGTACGGGTACACACAGGAGGCCGCCGAGGACTACGCCGAGAAGGCCTACGCAGTCGGACGCGAGACCAACATCGCCACCGGATACGTCAAGGGCTTCAACGACAAGCTGGGCATCCTGTCAGAACGCCTCAACGACGTCACCGGCACGAAGCAGATCGTGCTCACCATCGACGGCGAGGAGAAGGTATTCCGCAGCCTGGAGAGCGCCGCCGCCTACCAGCAGACGATCCGGCAGGGAATCGCACCCACCCAGTCCAACCTGAACAAGCAGAAAAAGATCTTCCAGAAGAACATGGCCCAGGGCGGCCGGGTCACCGGGTACTCCCCGCACGACGAGGCCGACAACATCCCGGCCATGCTCACCGCGGATGAATGGGTTCAGCCGGTAGCGGCAGTCAAGCACTACGGCACCGACTTCATGGAAGCCGTCCGCACCCGGCAGTTCCCGAAGTTCGCGGCAGGTGGACCCGTCGCCCCGAACCAGTGGCCCTTCAAGGTCCAGATGCCACCGAACGCCGCCGACGTCGTCAAGCCCTACGTCGGGGTTCCCGGCACCGGCGGCGAACAGGAATACAAGGGCCGGGTCCCGCGCGGCCTGGGTGCTGTCGCCCGGCTCAGCGAACGGATGATGAGTGCCGTCATCGGCATCCATCAGCGTTTCCCCTGGGCGTTCGTCACCTCAGGTCGCCGCTACGGGCGCAACGCGATCACCGTCACCGGCAACAAGTCCTACCACGGGTTCGGCAGGGCGACGGACTGGCCGGCGTCGATGGAGCTGTTCAACTACTTCGTCGAGAAGTTCGGCAGGGTCGCCAAGGAGATCATCTACTCCCCGGCGGGGCACCGGCAGATCTGGAACGGCCGGGAGCACATGTACTCCGGCAAGGTCCGCGCCACGCACTTCAACCACGTCCACCTCGCCCTCGCCCAGGGTGGGCTGGTATCACCCCGCAAGTACGACACCGGCGGGGTCCTCCCACCCGGCTACACCCTGGCGTTCAACGGCACCGGCAAGAACGAAACCGTCCGCACCGAACGCCAGGAACAGGCACTGGTCACCGGCCCCACCCGCCTCGACCGCCGGGACCTGGCACTACTCGCGCACTACGTGGCGCAGGCAACCGGAACCCCGGCGATCACCATGGACGGGCGCCGCGTCGCCGAAACCACCAACCGCTACAACTACTTGCCGACGGGGGTGTGATGAACACCGATCGGAAACCGGCAGAGCTGGTACTGGTCAACGGGACAGAACAGATCACCCTGCGGCCCATGTTCCCCGGCGGCGCCGACCCGATCATCTGCAAGTCCTACGACCTGGGCGCACCCGAATACCGCTACACCACAGTCGCCAACCCGGGCGCCGACGGAACCACCTACTCGGACGGTTTCGTCGGCGCCCGCACCGTCACCTTCGAACTGGCGATCATGGGCGGCGAAAGCAGAGACGACTCGCTGACCCACGACGCCTACTGGTATGCATCGCGGCTGGTGTCCATGACCCACCCCATGGCGAAACCCGTCCTGCACATCACCCGCAACGACGAAGCCAGCTCCCACATGACCCCGACCAGGGTGCCTGATCCCGCCGACCCCGGCACCGCCTACACCCAGACGATGCAGCTCCGCGGCTCCCCGTACAACCTGCCCTACACCTCCCGCTCCGCGGCCCTGCTGGAGATGCAACTCGTCTTCACCTGCCCACTCGGACTCATCGAAGGCCCCCGGCTGGCCTACTCCACCGTCGATGTCGCCGACGACGGCATGGACTGGGTGTTCCCGGCGGCGTTCCCCAAAAAGTTCGGCCTCACCAGAAGCCAATACCCGCACCTGGTCATCCCCGTCGGAGGGGACACCCCCGTCGCCCCGATCCTCTACATCAACGGACCCTGCACCGACCCCGAAGTGATGAGCGGCGACGACCAGTTCCGGTTCCGCGGGCTCACCCTCGCCGCCGGGCAGACAGTCCAAGTTGACATGGGCACCGGCAACGTACGCCTGGGAGCCAGCGGCACCATCCTCGACGACATGACCGTCTACAACACCGTCGACTGGTCCGTCTCCACCTTCTGGCGCTGGCCACCCGGCGACCACGAGATCTACTACCTCAACACCTCCGGCACCCTCACCGTCGAGTTCAAGGAACGCCGAATCACCGCATAGGAGGGAAGCCGAGTGGCTACCACAGAAATCGACATCGTTGGCCACCCGTTCTTCCAGCAGGAACCCTCGGCGTCAACGACACCCATCTACTACAGCGCCGAAGAGTTCCGCAACTACACCGACTCCATGCACCGCCGCCCCGGAGTCCTCGGCACCACCCACATGACCGTCACCCAGGCCACCAACATCGGGTTCAAGATCAAGGTGGCCAACGGGTACGCGCTGATGGGCGGCTACATCGTCGACCTGCCCGACGACACCGAAGTGGACATGCCCTGGGCGAAGCCCCCCACCGGCACCCGCACCCACAAAGTCTTCATCGCCGTCTACGACCAACTCGCCGCCAGCCCCGTCAGCAAAGCGAGAATCGTCGCCACCGAAGACACCGGCTCCGGCGCACCCAACCCCGCCGGCGCCGTCGCCTACCACGAACTGGCCACCATCAAAGTCAGCTCCACCCAGGCCAACATCCAAAATGTCAACATCACCAACACCGCCCAACACGGCGGCAGCATGGGCGACTACTTCATCCTCGACTCCTACACCACCGGCTCGTACGCATCCGGCGGATCCGACGCCCCCGGAGGCCAGGCCCACTTCCGCGCCATCCACAACGCAGGCGTCGTGCGCCTCTCCGGGCGGCTCGTGCGTTTCGACGGCAGCGACTTCCCCTCCAACGTCGAGCTACACATCTGCACCCTGCCGAAGCACCTGTGGCCCAAGCACCTGCTCTACCTCACCGGCACCAGCTCCGACGCCGGCCCCAACAGCGGACCCAGCGGCACCATGACGTTCCGGCTGACGATCTTCGCCGACGGAATCATGAAGGTCCGCACCCCCTCCACCCAGAGCCCGCAACACCTGTTCTTCGACGGCATGAGCTACGACCTCGACTAGGAGCCCGTCAATGGCCAACGCAAGCTTTACCCCCTTCAAAGACGGGCTGATGACGGGCCAGTACAACCTGACCACCGCATCCGTCAAGGTCGCCCTCATCAAGAGCTACACCTTCAACGCCGCGCACACCTTCATGTCGGATGTCACCGGCGCCGGAGCCGTCGTCAACGCCGTATCAGCCAAGCTCACCAACCCGACAGTCACCGGCGGAGTATTCGACGCCGACGACGCCACCCTCACCACCACATCGGACGCCGCCAACCACACCCTCATCGCGTACCAGGCGTCAGCCCCCGCAGGAGGCGCCGACGTCGCCGCCAGCGCCCAACGCGTCATGTGGTACTTCGACACCGGCACCGGCCTACCCGTCACCCCCGGCGCGGGAACCGTCACCGTCGCCTGGCCCTCCGGCGCCGCGAAAATCTACAAGATCGGCTGACCGGGATGGCGCTGCTCGAAACCCTCACCGACGACTTCAGCGCAGGAACGCTCGACACCGGCAAGTGGACAGTCACCCCCAGCGCCGGAATCACCTACAACCTCACCGGCGGCACCTTCAACATCAACACCGCCGCCGGGTTCGCCGCCGCCAACGCCACCTTCACCCTCGCCAGCAAAAACGCCTACACCCTCGCCGAGTCGTACGCGGCAGTGCAGGTAACCACCCCAGGCAGCCTCCAACAAGACTTCGAAATGCGGATCGCCGGATCCAGTGGCGGCGAGAGGTTCTACTTCCTCAAAAGTGGCGGGCCCGGCCTCGTCATGCAGGGCTACGACGGCAGTAACTACTTCGCGCAGGTCAGCCCCACCTACGACCCGGTAGCTATGGCCTGGTGGCGTCTGCGGCGCACCGGCACCGGCCTGTACTGGGAGACCTCACCCGACGGCAACACCTGGACTGCCCGCACCAGCATCGCCAACTACACCCTCAAAGCCACCACATACTCCTTAAACTTCTACACCTACTGGTCCATCACCTCCTCCGCCACCACCGCCAAGATCGACAACGTCAACGTCACCCCGCCGCCGCCCTACACCGCGACAGTCACCCCCACCGGCATCAACGACGTGCAGGCGATCGGCGACCCGACAGCCACCACCACCGTCGCTGCCGTCAACCGCAGCTACCCGACGTTCCGCGACGGGCTCATGACAGGCGACTACGGGCTGCTCACCGGCAACATCAAGCTCGCCCTCGTCTCCGGCTATACCTTCGACGTCAGCCACCGCCACCTGTCCGATGTGCTCACCGCGGGAGCCACCGTCAACGGCACATCACCGGCACTCACCGGCCCGACAGTCACCAACGCCAGCTTCGACGCCGACGACACCGCCATCACCACCGCCGCGAACCCCAGCCCGCACACCCTCGTCGCGTACCAGGCGAGCAGCCCGAGCGGAGGCCCCGACCTACCCGCCGACGAGCAGCGCCTCATGTGGTACTTCCCCGCCGGCGTCGGACTACCGGTGACACCCGGCGCGGGAACGGTGACAGTCGCCTGGCCCAACACCGCCGGCAAGATCTACAAAATCGGCTGAGGTAGAGAGGGGCGCCCCCGGTGGCACTGCTCGAAACCCTCACCGACGACTTCAGCGGCGGAACGCTCGACACCGGCAAGTGGAAGACCACTGCGGGCAGCGGCACCTCCTACACCGTCAGTGGCGGCACTTTCAACATCAACACCGCTGCCGGGATCGCCAGCGCGAACACCGTCTTCAGGCTCGACTCGACCGCGCTTTACACCGCCACCGAATCCAGCCTGGCTGCGAAGGTAATCCCCTCCGGTCTGGCCGGAGCTAATTGCGACATGGAGATCGTCAACGGTGGCGGCGAGGAGTACTGGTTCCGGGTCAAGGGCACCGTCCTCACCCTTGGCGGCTACACCGGCACTGCCTTTGTTCTGAACACCGACATCACCTATGACCCTGTCGCCATGCTGTGGCTGCGGCTGCGCCATTCCGGCGGCGTCATGTACTGGGACACCTCGCCCGACGGTGGTGCGTGGACCGTTCAAGGTAGCGGCGCCTGCACGCTGAAGGCCCCGTTCACCGCTCGCTTCCTGAGCGCCTGGGCCACCGGGACCTCCCCGTCGGCCTACGCCATCAACATCGACAAGGTCAACATCCTCCCGCCCTACGCCGCCACCCTGCTCCCCACCGGCATCAACGACACCCAGGCACTCGGCGCTCCGGACGCCACCTGGGGTCAAACCGCAGCACCCACCGGCATCCTCGACGGCGAACTGATCGAGGCGCCCACACTCGCCGCCGAAGCCGTCATCACCCCGGACGGCATCACCGAAGCCCAGACCATCGGCGCCCCCGCCGTCACCCAGTCGTACGCCGGCACCATCGCCCCCACCGGCATCCAGGACTCGCACACCCTCGGCGCACCGGCACTCACCCAGGCCGTAGCGAAGCCCGTCCAGCCCGCAGCCATCAACGACCCCGAGGCAGTCGGCACCCCGGCGCTCGCCTTCTCCGCGCCGCAGCCCGTCCAACCGGCAGCCATCAACGACCCGGAAACCCTCGACCCGCCGACAGCCACCCTGGGCGCCGCAGACCCGCCGAAGATCCTCCGCCCGGACAGCATCATCGACCCGGGAACCCTCAGCCCACCCGAAATCCTCGGCTGCTGGGGCAGCAACTGGAACTACGGCGCCGGTACCTACAACTGCGGCATCTACAACGGGTACGCCGTCCCGGAAATCGCCGACCCGCCCATGTTCGGCGACGTCGCCGAATACGGCCCGCCCCTGCACATCCTCGGCATCGGCCCCTGGTCACCCGCCCTCGACTGGCGCGGCGTACCCAACCACGGCATCAACCCCGGACCGCTGACCCCCGTCGAAGCACCCACAGCCGGAGTGGCATTCGCCGCCGATTCCATCGTCGGAGTTGGCGCAGCCTCCTCCCGGCCCGTCATGGGCCTACCGCCCACCACCAGCAAAGGCTTCACCCTGCGGCTCGACGACGGCTCCGAAGCCCGGACTGATCTGTCCATGCGCAGAGGCGAAAGCGTCATCATCGACGAGATGGACACCGACCTGTGGTGGCGCCGCAAAGACCCACGCACCCGCAAGTTGGAAGTCATCGGCCGGTTCAACGCCAACAACGTCGAGCTGGCAACCTCCGACACCGGCGTCACCCTGTCCGCGCAATGGGTGGACTACGCCGCCATCCTCGGCGCCCGGATGGTCCTGAAGTACTTGGACCCGAAAGCGCTGCCCAACCCCATCACCCAATGGGACAAGGGCACCCTCGTCACGGACATCCTCGCCTGGTGCATTCCCACCAACACCGGCCTCGACCTCAGCGAGATCAGCGGCAGCACCCCCTACCCGCTGGGCACCATCACCCAGCCCTACGAGATCCCGCCCGAAATCCTCATCGCCGAGGTATTCACCAACCTTGAGGCGCTGTCCCAGAAAGACTGGGAATGGTGGATCGAGACGCCCGCCGACGTCAACAAGGCACCCAAGCTGCGGTTCGCCATCGGGCAACGCGGCCAGGACAAGGGCGTCACCCTCGTCGACGCCGGATCCGGTCCCACCCCGATCGCCTCCTGGACCCGCAACGGGGCTGCAGATAACTACGCCAATAGCCTGTACTACTCCGGGACTGGTACCGGCACTGGTAAGGATGCAGTCGGCGGTGTCGTCGTCAGAATCCCCGCCCAGATCGAGCAGTACGGGCAGCGGGACGCCCAACACGGCAACAGCACCGTCCGCGGTGACAAAGACCAGATCACCGCCTCCGCGCAAAAGAAACTCGCCAAACTCGCCGACCGACAGCCCACCTACACCATCACCCTCGCCCAAGGGTTCTGGCGCGGCCGGGACCACATCGACATCGGCGACACCGTCAAGCTGGTCCTGCGCATGGGCAAAGAGGTGCTGCAAGAGCGGTACCGGGTCACCGAGATCGCCGTCACCATCGACGAGCAGGAGTACGAACACGTAGTCCTCACCCTCGGACGACCCAAGGCATCCGCCGACCCCCGCAGCCGGCAAAGCCCCATCATGCGGATCGTCAGATACCTGAAGAACTACGAACCGTCCAAGGGCTACCTCGACCCCGACGACCTCAACAACGACGAATAAGGAGCCCCCATGGCGCTGATCCTGCCGGTGCTCAACGGATCATCCGGAGTCTGGGGGGCCATCCTCAACGACTGCCTCAACGGCATGGACATTCGCATCGTCGAAAACATGAACGCGGCGGCAGCCAACACCAGCGCCATCACCGGACTCACCACCCGGGTCAACGGCCACGACACCGCCATTACGGCCAACAGCACGGCGATCACCAACAACTCAACGTCGATCACCAACCTCACCAGCGCGGTGAATAACCACACCACATCCATCACCAACCTCGACAACCGGCTCGACGTCGTAGAACAAGCCCCACCACCGGCAGGCGGCAGCGGCGGATTCATTCTCTGCACCAGCGACGACATGCCGCCCGTCGTCGTCGGACAACAAATCCTCGAAACCGACACCGGCTTCATGTCCTACGACTCGATGGTCCCCGGCACCAGCACACCCATGCGGGTCCCATTCCCCGGCCAATGCATCCTCAAGGTCCGGTCCCTCACCCCTCAGCCCCTGGCCACCGGCGCCGACGAAATCATCGAATGGGACCAGATCTCCAACGACAGACTCGGCGGCCACGACGGCGGCGGCTACTACACCGTGCAAGTCCCCGGCATCTACCAAGTCGCGGCGAGCTGCTCATGGGAAGCCAATACCAGCGGATACCGGCGCCTCGAAGTACGACTCAACGACAGCCCGCTTAACTCCACCGCTGCCACCATCAACGCCGTCAACAGCGGGCCTACTGTTCTGCACACCGGCGCCGGGTTGGTGAAGTTCGTCGCCGGGGACACCCTGCATGTCAGAGCCCGGCACAACTCCAGCGCCTCAAGCCTGGACACCCTCAGCACCGTTTCGGAACAGCCGACCTTCTCGTGCGTGTACTTCGGCAACTGCACCTACTGATCAATGCAACTTGCAGAACCGCTCACCCGAATGTGCGCCATCGGTGGAACCGTAGACAGCGGCGGTGCCGGAACTCATTCTGAAGACAGCTCACCGGGTGGCGCGACGTCAGAGAGAAACCCGGTGAGCGCCCGGGACGGTTGCCCTTCCTGTTCCCGGAGTTCCCCCAGTCCTCTTGCCGGAGGACTGGGGGAAAGCACCGTTTAGGGGACCCGGCCGAGTGGCGAATCGGTTCAGTGAGCGGTGTGGAGCGGACTTAGGGTCATGGCATGAGTCAGCGTAAGCCCGCAGAGGTTGCCAACAGCCGTCAGCCCATGCTCACCGTAGAAGAATTGGCCGCCTATCTCCAGGTGCCGGAGAACACGGTCTACCGGTGGAACACCCGAGGAACGGGCCCGCGCCGCCGACGCGTGGGGCGTCACGTCCGCTACGACTGGAAGGACGTTGAGGAGTGGGTTCAAAACGGAAACCCACCCCATCAGGTGAAGTAGCAGACGGTCCGCTTGTGTTGTGTGCCCTGGGGTGCCTAGAGTTCCGGAGATTCTCATCCGATCTCCCGAGACAGGCACTCCATGGGCAAGATTTCAAAGCGCGTCGACAGCGACGGGCGCACGATTGGTTGGCAGTACCGCTGGCGTGACCCGCGCGGTGACCAGAAGAAGAAGAACTTCGACCGCAAGGCCGCCGCCGAGGATTTCGCTCTCAAGACGGAGGGCTCGCTGCGGGACAACACCTATGTTGATCCCGTGAAGGGCAAAGAAACATTCGAGAGCTTTGCCACCCGATGGCACACCAGTACCACCCGGTCGCCTAACTACCAGGCCGGCGTAGCCTCCACACTCCGCCTGCACGTGTTCCCGGTCATCGGCGGCAGGTCCATGACCTCCATTTCCGAGGACGACATTCAGGCCCTCGTTAAGTCGCTGACCGACAAGGGCTTCGTTGCCAGCACGGTCCGCAATTACATGACCCTCGTGCGAACAATCTTCAAAGCCGCCGTCCGGCAGAAGGTTGTCGGCTCCAGCCCGTGCGAGGACGTGACGCTGCCGAAGGGCAAAGCCACGAAGGTCCGCCCGCTGGAGCCCATTCAGGTCGGCGCTCTGATTGCGAACATTGAGCCCCGGTATCGGGCGCTGCTTGTACTCGGGGCAGCCACCGGCGGGCGCCAAGGGGAGCTATTCGGTCTCCGGACCGATGACCTCACCTGGGACCCCAAGGCGCCGTCCGTGCACTTCCGGGAACAGTTGCAGGTGGAGCGCGAGCGAGGCATCGTCGTACGCCCCCTCAAGGACTACGAGGACCGCATCGTGCCCATTCCGATCGAAGCCCTCAATGCCCTCGCCCAGCACATCAACGCGTTCCCGCCGTCGTCAGAGGGGTACATCTTCACCCGTCCCGGCGGGGGACTGATGCACGCCCGCATGTTCAACGCCCGGCCCTGGTCCCGCGCCCGCAAAGCCGCCGCCGAGGAGTTCGACCTCGCCTCCCGTGCGTACGGGTCGGACCAGCAGCAAAGGGCCGCGCAGAACGTAACTCGGTCCCGGCAACTGGCAAAGGCCGGAATGCACGACCTCCGCGATTACTACGTATCCCTGCTGATCAAGGCAGGGGCATCCGTGACCAGTGTTTCCGCGCTGCTTGGCCATTCCAGCCAGTCGACAACGCTGCGGCACTACGCCCACCTCTGGGACGACCACGAGGAGCAGGCCCGCAGCATCGTCGGGGAGAACCTGCGCTCGATCATCCCTGCTGTGCCCTGAGTGTGCCCTGCGGAGATCAACTAGCTACATAACCGCAGGTCGGGACGGGGGTGGCCCAAATGCTATACAACTTCGGACAGCGGGGCATCCTGACCACCTCCCACCGGGGTCATATGGCCTCTGACCTGCGGTTACGCTATCCACTGCTATCCACCAGATGTCGTCCCTGCTCAACCTGATGTGCCCTGGGTGTGCCCTGGGGGGTCCACACTAGACCCTCAGGGCACTCGATGTCGACGCCAGGAAGAATGGGCCACCCCCGCCAGGGTGGCCCATTTTCACGCCCGCCCGAGAATGGCCCTCAGTGGGCCCGCGTAGGTCGTACCCAGCCCGGTGACCTCCCCGACCCAGTCGCCCGCAGTAGTCCAGTTCGAAGGCAATAAGACTTTGTCGCCCACCCGAAGGGGCTCGTCGCCGTGCCACTCGTAGGCGTAGCCGTTCTCGACAGTGACGACTTGCGGGCTTGACCGTCTCGCGTTGTTGTTGTCCATAACCTCACTAACGCGCGACTGGCCGCACCGTTACGCCATTTGGAACAACAAAGGGCCGCCCCCCTCCACAGGGGCGGCCCTCCACATATCCGTTCTACCCTTGAAGCCGTCCCTACCCGGGGCGGCTTTTTCCATTCCCACGAAAGGGGCCATCATGGCCAAGCAGCCGAAGACCCAGGAAGAGCGCGACGCCGAGCGTCAGCAGCGGGAGCAGGAGCAGCAGGGCGGCACTCCGGTGCAGCCGACGGAGTACCCGACTCAGCCTTCTTCGCAGCCTGAGGCTCCCGCGGACGCGCCTTCTTCGACGCAGGGGGGCGGTTCCTGAGGATGACGGAACCGGATGTCGAGATCGACCTGGAACTGGAGGCGGAAATCCAGGCGAACGTTCTGGTGCTCGACGTCGAGCCGATTCCCGGCTTGGGTGATGCGCCAGACCTGGAGCCCGATGAGTCGTACCTCCCGGAGCCCCCATGGCTACGGTAGCCACTCCTCAGGTAAAGGCTCTGGCGTCTGACTGGCAGCGCAAGTGTGGCTACAAGTCGGCGAAGCTGTCTGGGATCGTTCCTGACCGTTCTCACTTGTTGAAGGGGGGGTACCACTGCTCTCGGGAGGATCAGCCGAGTTCGAGAAACTATTCGGTGGTACGCCCGGACGACAAGGGCGGCCCGTCGAACGCTGCTGCCGGCATCGACATGACGATGAATGCTGCCGATATGAAGTCGTGCACCAACCGGTTGAAGGTTGCGTACGACAACCCCAAGGATGTCAGGCGCAAGTACATCAACGCCTTCAACGGGTGCACGAACAACAAGACGGCGACCCGCTACGACGTCTATGCCCGCAACAAGAGTTCGGCGTCCAAGGATCATGTCTGGCATGTTCACCTGTCCATCCGCCGCAAGTACACCCAGAGCCCCACAGCAATGAACGCCATCCTGTCGCTGCTGAAGGGTCAGTCACTCAGCTCCTACCTCAAGTCGGTAGGCGGAGGGACGGCGGCGTCGTCTACAAAGCCGGCCGCAAAGCCGTCGTTCCCGGGGGAGCTGAAACGCAACGACAAGCAGTCCTCCCCGAGCAGCACCGTCAAGAAGGTGCAGGAGCAGCTCAAGAAGAAGGGCCAGCCGGTGACGGCAGACGGTTTCTTCGGAGCAGGCACCGAAAAGGCAGTGAAGGCGTTCCAGAAGTCGAAGGGCCTGGACCCGGATGGCCGGGTGGGTCCGATGACGTGGAAGGCGCTTTGGGCCTGAAGGATCTGCTCATCGGCGCTCTGATCGGGGCGGCGTTGACGATCTTCCTGGCTGGTGTTTTGTTGGCCTGGCTGATCGGCTAAGGTTTCCGGTATCCGGAAACACATGTGAGTGGGTTTCCGGCCGGATGAGGTTGGGACGCAGGATCGCTGGGGAGCCTCTGCGTTCGGTGTAGGAATGGCAAAAGAGCGGGTCACCCTTCGGGGTGGCCCGCCCTTTTTTTGTGCCTCAGCGGCCCCGGTAGAGGGGTTTGGGTTCGCCCCAGGGTCGGTGGCTTCGGTACTCCTGGACCATCGTGTATCCGGCGGCGTTGGGTCGGGGCAGTACTTGGAAATAGTTTCCGCTTCTGGTGACGTCGCGCATCCGGCGTTGCAGTTCGTTGGTGAGGTGTTCGCAGCTTCGTCTCGCGAGCAGGCAGGGCCAGTCGTTGTCGGGTGTGCCGTGTTCGGGACAAGAGTGAATGGCGCTCATGCGGCCGGTGCAGGAATCGAACCCGCACTCCCTGCGAGTCGGTCACGGGGGAACCGTCTCTTCGGGGACGCCGAGTCCGGCCTTGCCCGATCCCGGTGCGTGGCGTGTGTCCGACGCTGAGGGCGGATCTTCCGGGATCGGGGGTGGGTGCCTGTGCACCCGCCGGAAACGACTATATGCTGACTTACCGCCACGCCATTACCGCACCACTCGAAAGAGGTAGTTTACGTGATTCCCCAGCGAGAAGACATGATCACTTTCGCGTTACACCTGGAGAAGATCGGCGACGAACGGGGCTGGGACGCCACTCCCGCCCTCGGTATTGCCCTCGCCGACGGAGATGAACTCGCCAGTACGCCGCTGCCGATTCAGCCCGCGGAGATCGCCGAAGGGGGCGACGTAGTGGGGGCGCTGCTGAGGATCGCCAACGCGCTGATGAAGACCGGGCTCGCCGCCAGGAGAACGCGCCACAACCAGAAGAGCGCCGATGCCCTCGCCGGGGTGTGGTTCGTCTCCGAAGGGTGGATGACGCTCAAGCCGGAAGAGCAGCGCGAAGGGCAGAGGATCTCGCAGATGGCGGACCGGGTGGAGATCCGCCAGTGCACCCTCGTCGACTGCGGTGGGCGCCTCTACACCGTCCTCCGCATCCGGGGCGAGGAGCCCGACGTCGCCGTCGTCGACCCCGACCAGAGCGAACTGAGGGCGCAGGGCAGGGTTCCCGATGCGCTGCGGCGGATGCTGATCGCATTCGGTGCCGGCATGTCCGACGAGGCGATCGACATGGAGAAACTCGGCACAGTGGGTGCATGAATCAGCGGGGCCGCCTCCACAGCGGCCCCGCCCTCATTCGATCTCTATCCAGCGCAGTATGAGTATCAGCGTGTATACGTCGCAGGAGTATCCGCCCTCGATGCGGTGGATGGTGGACGACGAGACACCGGCGTCATGGGCTGCGGCGTGCATGCTCATTCCCCGCCTTCCGCGGGATGCGGCGAGCAGCACCGGCAGGTCGTACATGAGCGCCTGAATGTCCGCCGCTGTGATCATCCGTTGCGGTAGAAGCGGTCCCCCCTGTAATGGAAGTGTCCCCGGTTGA
>Ga0207705_10000259_pt1 | contig 51415 bp, 49 predicted proteins | sample KBSC13metaG_FD_184314 | JGI IMG/M metagenome (GOLD analysis project Ga0207705, IMG submission 184314) | Corn rhizosphere microbial communities from Kellogg Biological Station, Michigan, USA - KBS C1-3 metaG (SPAdes) (version 2) | ecosystem: Host-associated > Plants > Roots > Rhizosphere > Soil ... | reverse complement strand
AGATCACCGGCGCGGGGCTACAGGAGAGCCATGTCCACGACGTGACGATCACGCGCGAGGCGCCGAACTACCCGACGCGATGACGCCGGGTGCACGCCTGGCGGCGGCGATCGAGTTGCTCGATGCTGTCATCGCCGCTGCGCGCGAAGGCGGTGCGGCCGCGGATACGCTGATCGCCCGCTATTTCGCGACGCGGCGCTATGCGGGATCGAAGGATCGCCGCGCGGTGCGCGAGCTGGTCTATGACGCCATTCGCCGTTTCGGCGAGCCGCCCACCTCGGGACGCGCGGCGATGGTTGCTCTCGCCGATATCGACCCGGGGATCGCGGCGTTATTCGATGGCTCGGCGCATGCCCCGCTGGCGATCGGTCCCGACGAACCGCGCGCGGTCGAAGCGCGCGTGCCGGGCTGGCTGGGCCGGCGCCTGGCGGAATCAGGGCTGGATCAAGCCGACATCGACAGTCTGATCGATCGCGCACCGTTGGATCTGCGCGTCAATCGGTTGCGGACGACGGCGGCCGAACTGGCCGACCAGTTTGCCGAGGCAGATCTGGTCGACGGCGCGCCCGATGCGTTGCGGCTGCCGACCGGGACCATGGTCGATCAGATGCCGGCCTGGCAGGACGGCCTGATCGAAATCCAGGATGTCGGCAGCCAGATGGTCGCCGCGGCCGCGCGCGCGGAACCCGGGATGCAAGTGATCGATCTGTGCGCCGGCGCGGGCGGCAAGGCGCTGGCATTGGCCGCGGCGATGGACAATCGCGGGATCGTGCTGGCGAGCGATGTCGATCGCGCGCGGCTGTCACGGCTATCGCCACGGGCCGAGCGGGCCGGCGCGACGATCATCGAGACGCGACTGCTCGACGGCGACCGCGAAGCCGCCGCGCTGGAGGACTGGAAAGATCGCGCCGATGTCGTGCTGATCGACGCGCCCTGTTCGGGGACGGGGACGTGGCGGCGCAATCCGGAAGCGCGCTGGCGGCTGAGCCCGCCGCGGATCGCCCGCCTAGCCACGACGCAATCCCGGTTGCTCGATCTCGGCGCTACCCTGGTACGCCCCGGTGGCGCGCTGGTCTATGTCGTCTGCTCGCTGCTCGATGAGGAAGGGGCAGGGCAGGTCGATCGCTTCCTCGCCGGCCATCCCGGCTGGACGACCGAGACGCCAATCGACCAGGGGCGCGCCCGCGGCGCCGGCAAACGGCTCACCCCGGCGCACGACGCGACCGACGGCTTTTTTGTCGCGCGCCTGATCCGGCCATGCTAGCCGGTACCATTGTGCCCCGTGTGGAGACGATCATGCGTTTTTCGCCCGTTGCGCTCGCAATCGCTTTGGCGGGATTGAGCGTTTCGACTTCCTTGCAAGGCCAGCGTGCCGATGCGCAGATCGACCCGCGGTCGATGGCCTTGCTGACGCAGGGCCGCGCCGCGGCCGCATCGGGGAATCTCGATGGCGCGACCGACCTGATCGAGACCGCGCTGGCGGTCGACCCGCGCAACCGCGCCGCTTTCCTGGAACTCGCGACCGTCGCGACGCGTCAGAATCTGCCCGGCAAGGCGATCCGCTTGTACCGCGAAGCGCTGACGATCGAGCCCAATGACGTGACCGCGTTGCGCGGTCAGGGCGAAGCGCTCGTCGCCAAGGGCGCGATGGAAGCCGCGCGCGAGAATCTGGCGCGGATCAAGACCTTGTGCGCCAAGAAGCCGTGCCCCGATGCGACGACATTGGCTTCGGTCATCGCCAAGGGCCCGCCGCCGAGCGCGGAGGTGGCGACCAAGGTTCCGGAACCGGACGCGGAGAAGAAGTAGGGCTTAAAAGCCCTCTCCCGTTTACGGGAGAGGGTTTCCAGCGCCGCTAGGATAGGCACCGAGCGAGCGCGATGAACTCCTCGACCAATACCGTCTCGGCGCGCCGCGCCGGATCGATGCCGACTTTCTCGAGTGCTTCGAGCGCCCCTGGAACGCCCTTCAAGCTCTGCCGCAGCATCTTGCGGCGTTGGCCGAACGCCGCGGCGGTCAGGCGTTCGAGCTTGGCGAACTCGACGCCGTCGGGCTGTTCGCCGGGCACGATATGCACCACCGCCGACATCACCTTGGGCGGCGGCGTGAAGGCGGAGCGATGGACGTTCATCGCGATCCGTGCCGACGACCGCCACTGCGCGAGCACGGCGAGGCGCCCATAAGCGTCGCTGTCGGTGGTGGCGACGATGCGTTCCGCGACTTCGCGCTGGAACATCAGGGTCAGGCTTTGCCACCAGGGCTGCCAATCGGCTGACAGCCAGCGGACGAGCAAGGCGGTGCCGACATTGTAGGGCAGGTTGGAGACGATGTGCGGCCGGCCCGTGAACAGCGCGGGCGCGTCGACCTCGAGCGCATCGCCCTCGATCACCCTGAGCTTGTCCGGATAAGCGGCTTCGAGTTCGGCGAGCGCGGGCAGGCAGCGCCGGTCGCGTTCGATCGCCGTGACGCGGGCGCCGGCGGCGAGCAGCGCGCGAGTCAGGCCGCCGGGCCCGGGCCCCACTTCGAGTATTTCGGCATCGGTCAGGTCGCCGGGGATCGCCGCGATCCGCGCTAGCAACTGGCCGTCGAACAGGAAATTCTGGCCAAGAGCCTTGGACGCCGAAAGGCCATGGCGCGCGATGACCTCGCGCAGCGGCGGAAGGTCGGGAGTCACGCCGCGACGAGCGCGTCGGCGCGGCGCTGGGCGGCTTCGGCGGCGAGGCGGAGGGCGGCAATCATCGCGCCCGGTTCGGCGCGGTCCTGGCCGGCAATGCCGAACGCCGTGCCGTGATCGGGTGAAGTCCGCACGATCGGCAAGCCAAGCGTGATATTGACGCCTTCGTCGAAATGCAGCGTCTTGAGTGGCACCAGCGCCTGGTCGTGATAGCAGCAGATCGCCGCGTCATAGGTCGCCCGGGCTCGCCCGTGGAACATGGTGTCGGCGGCCATCGGTCCAGTTGCGTCGATTCCCTGCGCGATCAGCGTTTCGATCGCGGGGATGATCACATCGATTTCCTCGCGACCGATAGCACCCTGTTCGCCGGCATGGGGATTGAGACCGGCAAAAGCCAGCCTCGGACTGGCGATGCCAAAGTCGCGCACCAGCGCACGGGCCGTGACCAGCGCTTTCGCCACGAGCAGGCCTGTAGTGATCAGCCCCGGCACTCGGCTGAGCGCGACGTGCGTCGTCGCCGGCACGACGCGCAAGGTCGGGCCAGCAAGCATCATCACGGTCGCGTTGGCGGCGACGCCGACACGTTCGGCGACGAACTCGGTCTGGCCGGGATGAGTAAACCCGATCTGATAGAGCTGCGCCTTCGACACCGGTCCCGTGACCAAGGCGCTGGCGGCGCCGGACCGGGTCAGCCCGGTCGCCAGTTCGAGCGAATGCAGCGCGCAGCGCGCGCCCTCCAGGTCCGGGCGGCCGGGAACGATCTCTCCGGCATTTTCGACCGCGAGCACGGGCAAGGCATCGTCGAAAGCCGCGAACGCGCCGCTCGGCGAATCGATGTGCACGACCGGGCCGTCCCAGACCCGAGCGATCGCACGAACGTCACCCACCGCGAAAAACGGCAGCAATCGCTCCTCGCGCCGGCGCGCCCAGGCCTTGGCAATGATCTCCGGACCGACCCCGGCAGGGTCGCCCATCGCGACTGCCAGCGGGGGGAGGGCGGTCATCTCAGCGCTCAACGATACTCGACGATGGCGTCGCGTCTGAGGTCGCGCAGGATCTTCTGTGCGCGCTTGTTCACGCGTTCCTGTTCCATCTGATATTGCAGGTCGGCCGCGTTGGGCAGCGTCGGCGCCTTGGCGTCGTCGCGTCCGCACAGCACGAGAACGCTGACCCCCTCGGTCGGCGATCCGAACGGCGGCGTCGCCTGGCCGATCTGCATGCTCAGGACCATTTGCTGCAAGGCCTGCGGCAAATCGCGCACCGTCAGCGAATCGTTGTCGACGATTTCCGCACCCATGCCCGCCGCCGCCTGGTTGGCGGCGCCACAGCCGTTGATCGCCTGGGTCGCCTTGGCGAATTCGGCGGCGCGGCTTTGCGCCTGCTCCTGGGTGGTCCCGGCCGGGAACGTTATCTTGATCTGCTTCAGGCTGAGCTTGGCTGCGAGCGGATCGATCCCCAGCACTTGCCGCTTTTCCGCCAGGTACAGGATGTCATATCCACCCGGAAGCTCGATCGGGCCGGCAAGCTGTCCGGGCTGCATCTGCGACGCGGCGGTCGCGATTTCGCTGGGCAGCATCGCGGCGCGGACCCAGCCGTCATCGCCGCCGCTCGGACCGGTCGTCGCTTCGGACTGTGTCTGGGCGAAATACCGGAACGTCTGCTTTCCGTCCTTCATGTCCTGCATCATCGCTTGCATCGAGGCGACGACGGCTTGCGGGTTGGTCCCTGCGCTCTTGTAGATTTCGTAGAGGTGATATTCCTCGGTACCCTTGTCCTTGCTCATCCGGTCGAGGATCGACTGCACTTCCTCGTCGCTGACGTTCACCCGCGGTTCGACCGTGCGACGAAGGTAGCGTTGCCAGGCGAGCTCACCTTCGATCTGCTTGCGCACCGAGCGATCCGAAGACCCGATCGAGCGCAGATAAGCCCCAAATTTCTCCGGCGGCTGATTGAAGTTCTTGGCGACCCGCCCAAGCGCCTGATCGATCTCCGCGGGTGTGACCGTGATGTCGTTGGTCTTCGCTTCCTGGATCTGCAGCACTTCGTCGATCAGGCCGCGCAACACCATCAGGCGCAGCTGGTCGCGCTCCTGGTCGTTGAGCTGATACTGATTGGCGGCGATGATCAACGCCATCCGCTGGTCGACATCGGTGCCGGTGATCACCACGCCGTTGACGATCGCGGTTGGCTTGCGAACGTTGGGATCCAGCTTGCCGAAGATCTGGAGGTTCTCCGGGATATCCAGGCCGGTCTGCGGAACGCCGCTATCGGGTACGGTCTGGGCGATCGCGACGCCGCTCGACGCGATCATCGCGCCGGCACCAAGCGCAAGCGCGATCCGCGCCGAAGTCGAGAAAATTTTCACCTGAAAGAAACCCCATGAACAACCGGGCGTACCCGACAAACCATTTACGCCTGCCCGATTTCGCATGAACGCATGCTTAGCGACCCAAATTCTTGAACGCCAGCGTCAACAGGAAGCTGTTACCCGCCTTGGCGTCGCCGGTATTTTGATAGTCGCGACGCCAGGTGAGGCCGAGGCGGAGGCAATCGTCCTCATATTGCACCCCTAGCCGATGACGGATCGGGTCGAAACCGTCGGCGTTCAGCAGCTGAGGGTCCTCGTTCTTGTCGGTCAGGTCGATCGTTGCCGACCCGAAAATCGACCAGAACCGCGCGAACCCCACGCGCCCGCCAACACGAAGCTCCTCGCTGTCGCGCAAATCCTCGAGCGTCGGGCTGATGTTGCGGTTGAGGCGGAGGTATCCGAGCAGCAAATAGGTACGCTTATTGCCGACCGTGGCGTCGACCTCGTTGCGGCGGATCGCGAAATTGTCCTTGTCCAGTCGGTAGCGGTGGACGATCGACACGAAGTCGCGAATACGAACTTCGGTGCGCCCGACGATATCCGACCAGCGATCGGTGAGGCCGGTGCCGTCCGGAAAGATGGTCGGCTGGCTCGACAGGCGATAGCTCTGGCCGATCGTTGCGCTGATCGCGATCCCCGGCAGGTCGAGCGAATAGTCGACACCATAGGTGAAGCGCGTCGAATCCTCCCAGCGGTCGTAGCCGGGGAAACGATTGAGCGCGAACAGATTGGAATCCTCGAGATCGACCGCACGGGCATCTTCGTTGGGAACGAGCAGGTTGGCGGTGGGCGGCGAGGCGACGACCTGGAAGCGCGGCGTCACCCGCTGCGTCCCGCCCATGAACTCGCCGACCAGCGGCCATTTCACGTCGAGCGCCAGCGCCGCAATCCCGCGCGTGTGGAAGCCGCTTGCGCCACGATAACTGATCACCGAGGTCGCGACCGTGTCGCTGGCGTTGTAAGCGTCGCCGCGCAGATAGGCGGTCAGCGTCACTTCCTGGCCCCAAGGCGTGATCCGGCGCAGATCCCATTGCGCGCTGACAAAGGCACGCTGGGTATCCTGGCCCGCCGTCCGCGCGATGCTCAGTGTATTGGCCTGCAGGTTGATGCGTCCGCCCAGGACGTCGTCGATCCGGCGGCGATAGTCGAATTCGGGCAGGGCAATCGGCTGCAGCCCCTGCCGGTCGGTCACGATGTTCTGCCCACTCTGCGTGGTCGATAGCCGCAGCGTCTGCACTGCCCAGCCGTTGATCGCGAAATAGCTATTGGCGTCGATTCGTTCGACGCTGAAGGTCGAGCGCAACCGGTCGTCGTTGGAGATTTCGTAGCGGCGCAGGAAAGTTCGGTCGGTAGTCAGACGCAGCGAGCCCGATACCGACCAATTGGGATCGAGCTGGTATCGCGCCACGCCATCCAGATATCCGCGGAATGCGCTCTGGGTCGTTATCGGCGTCGACGACGATGTACCAAGCAGATCGCTCTGCGGCGACACCGTGGCGTAACCGGTGATCTTGAATGCGCCCTTGGTCGACAATTGCTCGTATTCGGCCTGGATCATCGGCGCAACGCTGGTGAACAGGCGCGGCGTGATGGTCAGGCCCTTATTGTCGGCCAGCCGGAAATAATAAGGGACGCCGACCTCGAAGCCGTTGGTGCGGCTGTAGCGGATGTCCGGGCTGAGAATGCCGCTTTGCGCACCGTTCCCGACCGGAGTCGACAATTTGGGCAGCGGGACGGTGGCGAAGCCGAACAGATTGAAGCGCGCGCCGGTGAAATAGATGCGTTCGCGATCGGGACGATAGACGACCTTGACCGCGGTGACTTTCCACGACGGTTCCTTGGGACACCCACCGGAATCGGTCACCGAGCAGGGCGTGTAGGCGGCCTGGCGCAAGGTGACGACGCCACTCTCGCTGCGTTCGCCCTTGACCGCGGCCAGCCGCCCGCCCTGTTCGAGCACGACGAGCATATTGTCGACGACGCCGTCCTTGAGCGAATCGGTCAGGTCGATCTTGTCGCCATAGGCGGTGTCGCCCTGGGGGTTGGTGACCGCGATGTTGCCGATCGCCGTCACCTTGCCCGTCTTGCGATTCCAGACGACCTTGTCGGCGCGCAATTTGTCGCCCGTGCGGTACATGCGGACATCGCCGGTCGCCGTCACGATCTCCGTGTCGGTATCGTATTGCAGCGTGGTGGCGGAGAATTGCACCTGATCGGGATCGGTCGATGCCGGCGTTTCGGGCGGCGGTGGCAGTTCGACCGGGCGGTCCTGTAGATCCTGCGCGCAAGCCGGATTAGCGGCCGCAAGCGCGAGAAGAATCGCCGAGCCGGCCAGACATGCGGAACGCGTGACGATCACCAAACACCCTTTTTCCGGCGACGGTCCCTGATGCGCCGGGCCGCCGGTATCGCATCCATGCCGCCGATCCGCAATCGCCGGCGCCCGCCTTTGCAGCGAGCGCAATAGCGGCCTAGAGAGGCGCGTCCAGCACGCATTTCGTGTTTTTGATTGAGGTTGCAGTCCATGAAGATCGAGTTCGCCGCCACGCTGCCTGTCGCCGATGCACTGGTTATCCCAGTGCAAAAGAACGGGCTCGACACAGCGGTTGGCGGTCGAACCGGTCACGAAGTGCTGGCCGCGGCCGCTGCGGCAGCGCGGTTCGAAGGCGAAGCGGGCTCGATTGCCGAAGCGTTTGTCGGTGCCGGTGGCGCGGTGAACCGCATCCTGTTGCTGGGAGTCGGCGACGGCAGCGAGACGGATTGGGAGCGCGCGGGCGGCGCCGTCACCGCGCGGTTGCTGACCAATGCGATCAGTGCGGCGATCGACCTCGGTGCGGTCGCGCCGAGCCCGGCCGCGGTCGGGCGGTTCGCCGGCGCTCTCGCCCAGCGCGCCTGGCGGATCGACACCTATCGCACCAAGCTGCCCGAAAAACAGAAGCCGACATTCGCGCAAGCGACGATCGTCGGCGCGCCCGACGGCACCGATGCGGCCTGGCAGCATAACCTCGCGGTGACTGGCGGACTTGACCTCACCCGCACGCTCGTCGCCGAACCCCCCAACGTCGTCTATCCGGAAACCTTCGTCGAGCGCGTGCTGAAGAGCGTCGAAGGGCTGGGCCTCGAAGTCACCGTGCTCGGACCCGACCAAATGGCCGAGCTGGGGATGGGCGCGTTGCTGGGAGTCGCGCAAGGGTCGGTGCGGGAAGGGCGGCTGCTGGCGCTCAAATGGAGTGGCAAGGGCGCGGGCGATCCCGATCTCGCGCTGGTCGGCAAGGGCGTGACCTTCGACACCGGCGGCATTTCGCTCAAGCCCGGGCCCGGCATGGAAGACATGAAGTGGGATATGGGCGGCGCCGGCGCGGTGGTCGGCGCGATGAAGGCGCTGGCGACGCGCAAGGCCAAGGCGAACGTCATCGGCGTGTGCGGCCTGGTCGAGAATATGCCCGACGGCAATGCGATCCGGCCGGGCGACATCCTGACCTCGATGTCCGGGCAGACGATCGAGGTGCTCAATACCGACGCCGAGGGCCGTCTGGTGCTGTGCGATTGCGTCACCTGGGTGCAGCGCACGCATCATCCCAAGGCGATCGTCGATCTCGCCACCCTGACCGGGGCGATGATCATCAGCCTGGGCAACGAACATGCCGGCGTCTTCTCGAATGACGACGCGCTCGCCGACCAGCTGCTCGCCGCGGGCCGCGCCTCGGGCGACCTGTTGTGGCGCTTCCCGATGAGCGACGCGTACAACAAATTGATCGACTCGCCGATCGCCGACATGAAGAATGTCGGCCCGCGCGGCGCCGGATCGATCACTGCGGCGCAATTCATCGGGCGCTTTGTCGAGAACGGCGTCAAATGGGCGCATCTCGACATTGCCGGCATGGTCTGGGCCGACAAGGCAGGCAACACGTACGACAAGGGCGCGACCGGTTATGGCGTGCGCCTGCTCGACCGTTTCGTCGCCGACAATTACGAGGGGTGACCCAGATTCCCCCTCCCGTTTACGGGAGGGGCTAGGGGAGGGCGTGTTGGGAAAGGGTGACAGACCCTCCCCCAGCCCAGTTTCAGGTCGATCATGCCCCCGGCATGATCTAAACGATGCGAGGCATCGTTTACCTGAAACTCGCAAGCGGGAGGGGAGTTTCTTGCAAGTCGATTTCTACCACCTCACCGTCACCCCGCTCGATCGCGCCTTGCCCAGCATCGCGCAACGCGTGGTGGCAAGCGGTGGGCGTTTGCTGGTGGTCAGCGATGACGCGGCTCAGCGGACGGCGATCGACCGCTTGCTCTGGACGTTCGCCGCCGACAGCTTCCTGCCGCACGGCCAGGCCGGCAGCGAGGACGACGCGGCGCAGCCGGTGCTGATCGGCGAGGCACCCATTCCCGCCAACGCGGCACGCAATATCGCGCTGATCGACGGGCAATGGCGCGACGAAGCGCTCGATTTCGACCGGGCGTTCCATTTCTTCGATGGCGACCGCATCGTCGAAGCGCGCGAGGCGTGGAAATCGCTAGCGGCGCATGAAGGCGTCGAACGCAATTACTGGAAGCAGGATGAAAACGGGCGCTGGTCGAAAGCTGCCTGAGCTCGACTCCAATCCAAACGGGCGGGTTGCATCCGGAACGCGCCCCGCCTAGGGAGCCGCCAGTTTTCCACAGCCCCAAAATAGAGGAGCGAGCGACCGCCATGGCCGCCAACCGCACGTTTTCGATCATCAAGCCCGATGCCACGCGCCGCAACATCACCGGTGCCGTCACCAAGATGCTGGAGGAAGCGGGTCTCCGCATCGTCGCGTCGAAGCGCATCCATATGAGCCGCGAGCAGGCAGAAGGCTTCTATGCCGTCCACAAAGAGCGCCCGTTCTTCGGCGACCTGGTCGAGTTCATGATTTCGGGTCCGGTCGTGGTCCAGGTGCTCGAAGGCGAGAACGCCGTGCAGCGCAACCGTGACATCATGGGCGCGACCAACCCCGAGAACGCCGCGCCCGGCACGATCCGCAAGGAACTGGCCGAATCGATCGAGGCGAACACCGTCCACGGATCGGATTCGGATGAGAATGCCGCGATCGAGATCGCGTTCTTCTTCAAGCCCGAAGAAATTGTCGGCTGACATTGGCTGGCGATTGAAGCGAGCGACCGCGGCGGACGCCGCGGCGCTCTCGCTCGTCGCCTCGGCCTGCTTTCTGGAGACGTTCGCCGGGCTCCTCGAGGGGGCCGACATCGTCGCGCATTGCGCCAAGGCCAATCACCAGGACACATTTCGCGCTTGGGCCCAGATGGCGGCTAGCCGCGTCGTCGTCGCAGAGATTGCGAGCGGCGGAGCTCCGATCGGTTATACGGTGCTGACCACGCCCGATCTGCCGGCCGTCGATGTTCAAGCCGACGATATAGAGCTTCGCCGGATCTATACGCTGTCGCGCGCTTACGGCACCGGCTTGGGACCAGCGCTGATGGGGCAAGCACTGCTCGACGCGCGGGACATGGGCCGTAAGCGCGTCTTGCTCGGCGTCTATGCCGGCAACGAACGGGCCCGCGCTTTTTACGAGAAGCAGGGCTTCATTAAGGTCGGCGAACGGCAATATCAGGTCGGCGCTACCTTGTGCGACGACGTGATCTACGCGCTGCAGCTATGATCGGGTGACGCCGGGTCGGCGGTCAGTGTTCCGCCGGCTTTTCCTTCGCCCATAGGGCATCGAGCCGCACCGGACTCCCGCCGCGTTCCGCCAGGCTGGCGCCTTCGAGTTCAAGCTTGCGGCCGCCGAGCAGGCGTCCGGCTGTTTTCCATCGGACCTGATAGATCGCCCGGTCGGTCTTCTTCGTGTCGCCATCCCACCAGGTGGCGGTGATCAGCACGGGCAGGCGGCCCTGACGATTGTCCGCCCCCTTGTCGGTGACCTTGAGCAAGGCACGTTCGAACCAACTCGCGTCGATCTCGGGGCTGGACAGCCCGGTTTGCGCGTCGATTCCCAACGACGGCGGGAAGGCGACGTCGATCTCCTGAATCCGGTGATCGGGATCGTTGAGCGACAACACGGTGTTCCCGTTGCGGGACGCGGTGAAGGCAACGAGCGATTTCTCGTTGCTCTCGGTCGCGCGCTCGGTCTGATCGGCCTTGCGGTCGGACCAGCTCATCCACAGACCGCCGGCCGATACCAGCAAGGCGGCGATGCCGACCCATTCGGCGAGCGAAATCCAGCGCCGCCGGATCGCCGCCTTCTCGGCGCGCTCGGCCGGAGTTTCGACCGCGGCAGGAGTCGACATGGGTGTCTCTGGGTCGGTCATCGCCCACCGGCCTCCAGCAAGCGGCGCGGCGCCACCATTTCCCAGCTCATCGCGATCCTGTCCTCGATGCGCTGCCAGTCGGTCGCGTCGCCGTTCAGTTCCATTCCGATCCAGCCCGACGGGCCGAGATAGGGCGGGATATGATAGAGTTCGGGGTCCATCTCGACCAGCATCGCCTGTTCCTCGCGTCCGCTAGTCTTGACGATGGCCGCGGTATGACCGTCGCCGTGATGGTTGTGCCAGAAATAAGCGTAGACCTTGCCCTTCTCGATGAAGAAGGCCGGCGAACCGTGCGACAGCTTCTCGGCTGCTTCAGGAAAGGTCATGCAGATCGCGCGGATCCGCTTCAGGTCGGCGTCGGGATCGGGACTCATCGCGCCGCGAAATCTGCCAGAACCCGCGGATAAAGGCGATGCTCTTCCGCCAGGACCCGGGCGGCCAGCGTGTCGGCGTCGTCCTCGGGCAGGATCGGCACGCGCGCTTGCCCGAGCACTTCGCCGGCGTCGAGCTCTTCGGTCACGATATGCACCGAGCACCCCGCTTCCTGGTCGCCAGCCGCGATGGCGCGCGCATGGGTGTCGAGGCCCTTATATTTGGGCAGCAGCGAAGGATGGATGTTGACGATGCGCCCACGCCATTCGGCAACGAACTCGTCCGAGAGCAGCCGCATATAGCCGGCCAGCGCGACGATCTCGGCTCCGGCTTCGCGGAGGGCCGCGGAAATCGCCGCTTCATAGGCAAGTTTGCCGATCCCCCTGGGCGACAGCGCGAAGGTCGGGATGCCGTGCTCGCGCGCCCAGATGAGGCCGGGCGCCTCGGGCTTGTCCGACGCGACGACCACAACCTCGTAAGCTTCGCCCGCTTGTTCGACGATCGCCTGCATATTCGACCCGCGACCGGAGATCAGGATGCCGACTTTTTTCATGGATGAACTCGACTCCAACAACCAGCCGCCTCCCCGGCGAAGGCCGGGCCCCAGTTCCACTGTTGCCGGCGGCTTAGCGACGTCCTTTCCAACTTAAGGCGCCGAAGCTGGACCCCGGCCTTCGCCGGGGAGGCGTGAAAAATATCCGGCATGGATCGCCTTATGCATTATGCGTCGCCGTCCAGTCGGCACGCGCGCTCCAGGTGCCGGCTGATCCGGTCACCGTGCAACCGCGCTGACCAGCCTCGATCGTTCCGATTGTCAGCACAGTCTCACCGGCAGCCGTTAGGTCGGCCGTCACCGCGTCGGCATCGCCGGCGGCGACCACGACCGCCATCCCGACCCCGCAATTGAACGTGCGTGCCATTTCCTCGGGTTCGATCGCGCCTTGCGCCTGCAGGAACGCCATCAGCCGCGATTGTTCCCAGCCATCGGCGCGGATCCGGGCATGCGCGCCATCCGGCAGCACGCGCGGGATATTTTCGAGCAGGCCGCCGCCGGTGATATGCGCCAGTCCCTTGATCCGGCCTTCCGCGATCAGCGGCAACAGGCTCTTCACATAGATGCGCGTCGGCGCCATCAGCGCGTCGATCAACAGCGTATCGGCATCGAACAGAGCCGGGCGATCGAGCTTCCAGCCCCTGTCCGCCGCCAGTCGCCTGACCAGCGAATAGCCGTTGGAGTGAACGCCCGACGAAGCCAGCCCGAGGATCGCGTCCCCGGCCGCTATGTCCTTGCCGGTCAGCACGCGATCGCGCTCGACCGCGCCGACGCAGAAGCCGGCGAGGTCGTAATCGCCATCGGCATACATGCCCGGCATTTCGGCGGTCTCGCCGCCGATCAGCGCGCAGCCGGCGATGCGGCAGCCCTCGGCGATACCCGCCACCACCCGCTCGGCGATCGCGTTGTCGAGCTTTCCGGTCGCGTAATAATCGAGGAAGAACAAAGGCTCGGCGCCCTGCACGATCAAGTCGTTGGCGCACATCGCGACCAGGTCGATGCCGACGCCGTCATGCCGTCCGCTGTCGATCGCGAGTTTCAGCTTGGTGCCGACCCCATCATTCGCCGCCACCAGCAGCGGATCCTTGAAACCGGCCGCCCGGAGGTCGAAGAAGCCGCCGAAGCCGCCGAGATCGGCGTCGGCGCCGGGTCGGCGCGTCGCCTTGGCCAGTGGTCCGATCGCGCGAACAAGCGCGTTGCCGGCTGCGATCGAGACGCCGGCATCGGCGTATGTGTAGGGGCTGTTTTGGCGCTGATCTTCGCTCATGTGATGCCGACTAGGGCGCACATTCACCCCTGGCAATGCCCTGGATTGCGCTGGGAGGCGTGCTGGCTAGGAGCGCGGCGCAGTCGCGTAGCCTTGAGCTACGCGCAAGCACGCGACAACGCCGGTGCGTCTCCCAGCGAAACCGCGAAGCGGCGGGCGGATTTTGGCGCAGGGCGTCGTCGCTCGTCGGTCACGATGCATAATGCATCGCTCCCTCCTCGCTTCTAGCCCTGCACCAAAATCCGCTCCGTCCAGGGCATTGCCAGGGATGAATGTGCGCCCAAACGACAACACGCTTGGATTTCCACGTCTGCTTCGCCAAAAGGGCGCCGACATGCGCCGCAGCCGTTTCTTCCACGCCTCCGCTTTAGCCGCGGCCCTTGCTCTTGCCGGGGCCGCCGGGATGGTCGCCGCACAAGACGATGGCGGCGACAAGATCGACATGAACCAGCCGATCGACGCGTCGGGCAGCTATCAGGTCGACAATGTCGATGTCGACGTCAGCGGCCCGGACGCCGAATCCGCGCGGATCGCCGGATGGAGACTTGCCCAGCGCAAGGCCTATCAGATGCTGTCGCAGAAATACGGCGGTGGTGGCGGCGTGCCTGCCGACAGCGTGCTCGATTCGATGGTGACCGGCATCGTCATCCAGAACGAGCAGATCGGTCCCAATCGCTATATCGCCAAGCTGGGCGTGCTGTTCAGCCGGGCGCGGCTGGGTGGATTGATGGGCGCGGTCGGCGACATTTCGCGATCGGCACCGATGTTGCTGATCCCCGTCCAATGGTCGGGCGGCAGCGCCGTCGCGTTCGAGCAGAAGACGGCCTGGGCGGATGCCTGGCAGCGGTTCCGGGCGGGAGACAGTTCGGTCGATTATGTCCGCCCGACCGGCGTCGGCGCCGATTCGCTCTTGGTCAATGAAGGCCAGGCAGGCCGGCGCGATCGCGGCTGGTGGCGCAGCGTGCTCGACCAATATGCCGCGGCCGACGTCCTGGTGCCGTCGGTCACGCTCTATCGCCAATGGCCGGGCGGCCCCGTCGTCGGCGTGTTCGAGGCGCGGCACGGCCCCGACAACGATTTGATGGCGCGATTCGCCTTGCGCGTCGACAGCGAAGCCGGCGTGCCGGCTTTGCTCGATGCCGGCGTGAAGCGGATCGACGCGATCTATCAGGACGGACTGCGCAACGGCGCACTCGGTGTCGACCCCAGCCTCGCTTATATTCCGCCGCCTCAGGCGACGCCGACGGCAACGCCGACGCCGACCGACACGCCGACCGGCGAGGCGACGACCGCCGACGCCACGACGGCGATCGCCGGTGGAGCTGCCGTTACCGTCCAGTTCGATACGCCGAGCGCCGCATCGGTCTCGGCAATCGAGGGCGCCGTTCGTGGCGTGCCCGGCGTCAGCGGCGCCAACACCACCAGCATGGCGATCGGCGGGGTGTCGGTGATGCGGCTCAATTACAGCGGCGATCCGGCGGCGCTGGCGTCGGCGCTCGAAGCGCGCGGTTTCCAGGTCGGCCGCAGCGGCGCGACGCTCAGGATCCGGCGGCCATCCTTGCCGCCACCGTCGGTCCCGTCGGAAGACCGACCGACCGGATGAGCCAGCAATTCGGCCTGCCGCTGGCTTGGCCGCCCGGACCGGGCGATGACGAGTTCCTCGTCACGCCGTCAAACGCGCACGCTTTCCATCAGCTCGAACATTGGGGAACTTGGCCGGTGATGACCGCCTTGCTGGTCGGTCCGCGCAAATCCGGGCGCAGCCTGCTGGCGCGCGTCTTCGCCAGCCGGAGCGGCGGCCGGATCGTCGACGACGCCGATCTTCGGCCCGAAAAGGAGTTGTTCCATGCCTGGAACGACGCCCAGGCCGCGCGCCGTCCGCAATTGTTCGTCGCGAATGCGGCGCCGCCAGCGTGGAAAGTCGGCATCGCCGACCTGCGCTCACGCCTCGCCGCCAGCCCGATCGCGGAGATCGGAGCACCCGACGACGCGCTGATGCAAGCGCTGCTCGAACGCCAGTTCCTGCGGCGCGGCCTCGATGCGCGGCCGGACCTGATCCAGTGGTTGATCGCGCGGCTCGAACGCAGCTTCATTGCGGTGGAACGTGTCGTCGACGTGCTCGATCAGGAAGTGCTCGAACGCCGCAAGCGCTTGTCGATCCCGCTGGCAAGGGCCACACTGGCCGAGGCGGGAATCATCGCCCGGCCATCCGCAGCCGACACCACCCAACAAGGTGAACAATGACTCGCCCCGCCCATATCGCACGCCTCGCCAATGACGACGATCCGTTCGAAAGCGGGGAGAGCGGCGAACGTTATTTCAACCGGGAGCTGTCATGGCTCGCGTTCAACCGCCGCGTGCTCGAAGAGGCGTGCAATACGGCGCACCCGCTGCTGGAACGCGTGCGCTTTCTGTCGATATCGGGCTCCAACCTCGACGAGTTCTTCATGGTGCGCGTCGCCGGGCTGATGGGCCAGCAGAAGCAGGAGGTCGAGCGCCGCTCGCCCGATGGCCTGACCACGCGCGAGCAACTCGCCGCGATCGTCGCCGGAGCCGATGCGCTTGTCGAGGACCAGCGCAACGTCTGGCGTGACCTGCGTCACCAACTGGCCGAGGCTGGTGTCCATGTGCTGGGCTCACGGCAGATCGACGAAGCAGTCACCGCGGATGAGGCGGCCTGGCTCGAAAAGCACTTCCGCGAACAGATTTTCCCGATCCTGACGCCACAGGCGCTCGATCCCGCGCATCCGTTTCCGTTCATGCCCAATAAGGGGCTGGCGGTGATCTTCGACCTGACGCGCGCGTCGGACGGCGAGATGATCCGCGAACTGGTCATGCTGCCCGCGGCGATGGCTCGGTTCGTCCGATTGCCCGGCGAGCCGGCGCGCTATGTCGCGGTCGAATCGCTGGTGAAGCGCTTCTCGACATTGATCTTTCCCGGTTACGCGGTGAACGGCGCGGCCGAATTCCGCGTCCTGCGCGACAGCGATATCGAGATCGAGGAAGAAGCGGAGGACCTGGTCCGCTATTTCGCCAATGCGATCAAGCGGCGGCGGCGCGGCCGGGTGATCCGGCTCGAGCTCGAATCGGGCATGCCCGAGGCACTGGGCGTGGTGCTGCGCGAGGAACTGGCGGGGGGCGATGCCTTCGTCACCGAAAGCGGGGCCTTCCTGGGCGTCCACGACCTCGAGGCGATCATCGACGAGAACCGGCCCGATCTGAAATTCGTGCCGTTCAGCCCGCGCTTTCCCGAACGCATCCGCGAATTCGGGGGCGATTGTTTCGCGGCGATCAAGGCCAAGGATATCGTCGTCCATCACCCCTATGAGACGTTCGAGGTGGTGATCGAATTCCTCAAGCAAGCAGCGGCCGATCCCGACGTCGTCGCGATCAAGCAGACGCTCTATCGCGCCGGCAAGCAGTCGGCAGTGATCAACGCGCTGATCGCGGCGGCCGAATCGGGCAAGTCGGTGACCGCAGTGGTCGAGCTCAAGGCGCGGTTCGACGAAGAGCAGAATCTGCTCTGGGCCTCCGCGCTCGAACGCGCCGGCGTCCAGGTGGTCTATGGCTTTTTCGACTGGAAGACCCACGCCAAGGTCTCGATGGTGGTGCGGCGCGAGGGCGGCGAGTACCGCACCTACTGCCATTTCGGGACGGGCAATTATCATCCCGTCACCGCGCGCATCTATACCGATCTGAGCTTCTTCACCGCCGATCGCGAACTCGGCCGCGATGCCGCGCAGATCTTCAATTACGTCACCGGCTATGTCGAACCGGTGCTGAGCCTGGTCGGAATCTCGCCACGCGACATGCGCACGCGGCTGACGGCGCTGATCGATGCCGAGATCGCCAATGCCAATGAAGGCCGGCCCGGCGCGATCTGGGCAAAGATGAATTCGGTGGTCGACCCGGCGATCATCGAGAAATTGTACGAAGCGTCGAACGCCGGCGTCGAAATCGACCTGATCATCCGCGGCATCTGCTGCCTGAGGCCCGGCGTGCCGGGCATGTCGGAGAATATCCGGGTCAAGTCGGTGATCGGTCGCTTTCTGGAGCACAGCCGAATCTGGTGCTTCGGCAACGGCAAGGCCCTGCCCAATGACGGCGCCAAGATCTTCATTTCGTCGGCCGACTGGATGCCGCGCAATTTCGACCGCCGGGTCGAATATATGCTACCGATCCTCAACCCGACCGTGCACGACCAGATCCTCGACCAGGTGATGGTCGCGAACCTGATCGACACCGAGCAGAGCTGGGTGCTCCACCCCGATGGAACCTATGACCGGGTCGAGCCCGGCCCGCGGCCATTCAACCTCCATCGTTATTTCATGACCAACCCCTCCTTGTCGGGCCGGGGCGCCGCGCTCGAAGGCGGGGCAGTGCCGAAACTGTCGCTGACGCGGCGGCGTTAGCGTGGCGACTCTGCTGTTCCGTAAGTCCAAGCCCGAATCGGCCGCGTCGGCGCCTCGCACCGGCATTATCGACATCGGGTCGAACTCGATCCGCCTGGTGGTTTACCAGGGGCCGGCCCGACTGCCTGCGCCGTTGTTCAACGAAAAGGTCATGGCGGGACTGGGACGGGGGCTGGCCGAAACGGGCCAATTGGCGCCCGGCGCATTGGAGCTCGCGATCGAGGCACTCGAGCGGTTCGCGGCGCTGGCTCGCGAAATGGAAGTGGAAAGCCTGCGGACGGTCGCCACGGCAGCCGTCCGCGATGCCGCCAATGGGCACCTTCTGCTCAATGCGGCGGCGCGGATCGGACTGCCGGTCGAATTGCTGTCGGGCGAGCAGGAAGCCACCGCAGCCGGGATGGGCGTGCTTTCCGCCATTCCCGATGCTGACGGGATCGTCGGCGATCTCGGCGGCGGCAGCCTGGAACTCGTGCGGATCAAGAAGGGCGAGGTCCGAGATCGCGTGTCGTTCCCGCTCGGCGTGCTGCGCATCGCGGCGCTCAGGGCAAAGGGCAAAGGGACGATCGATCGTCGCGTCGCCAAGCTGGTCGATCAGGCCGGCTGGTTGGGCAAGGGCAAGGGTCTGCCGCTCTATCTGGTCGGCGGGTCCTGGCGCAGCCTCGCGCGGCTCGACATGAGCCTGCGGCGTTACCCGTTGCCCGTCATCCAGCATTACGCAATGTCGCCCGCCACAATCGGTCGGCTGGTGCGCAGCGTCAGCCACAGCGGCAAAGGGACGCTCAAAGCCGTCCCCGGAATTTCGTCGCAGCGCGCGCCCATGCTCAACGACGCCGCGGCGCTGCTCGCCGCCTTGCTTCGCCACCTCAAAAGCGATCGCACGATCGTCTCCAGCTTCGGGCTGCGCGAAGGATTGCTCTACGAAGCGCTCGATGCGGAAACGCGCCTGCAGGACCCCCTGATCGTCGCGACGCGCGAGGAAGGGAGGCGGCTCGGCCGCTTCCCCGAACATGGCGACTTGCTCGATCGCTGGATATCGCCACTGTTCCAGGATGCGCCAGCGATGGAGCGGTTGCGTCGCGCCGCCTGCCTGCTCGCGGACGTCGGCTGGCACGCCAATCCCGAATTCCGCGCGGAACGTGGCGTCGAGATCGCGCTGCACGGCAATTGGGTCGCGATCGATGGGCGCGGCCGCGCGGTTATCGCGCAGGCTTTATGGACGTCGCTGGGTGGGGGCGCCGGCACGCCCGAGCCGCTCAACGTGCTGGCGCCGGCGCAGGATCTCAGACGCGCCGCGCAATGGGGATTGGCGATGCGTTTGGGGCAGCGCTTGTCCGGCGGCGTCGCCGGGCCGCTGGAGCGGTCGAAACTCGGCGAGGACGGCTCGGCGCTGACGTTGCATCTCTCGCCTGGCGATATCGCGCTCTACGGCGAAGCTGTGCAGAAGCGCCACGCAGCGTTGGCTGCAATATGCGACCGGACGCCGCTGCTTACGAGTTAGGCCAAGGCAGGCGTCAATTGCGTCTTGTCGCCGCGCCAATCGCGCAGTGCCGCAGCGCGATCGGCCGCCGCGGCATCCTTCATGCCCAGCGCCTCCTCGGCATCCGCGCGAATGGATAGCGCGACCGGGTCGTTCGAGCGGCGATCAAGGACCCGTGTCGCCTGTTTGAGGGCCGCGCGTGGCTTGCCCTGCGCGAGCAAGGCGGCGGCGTAGCTCCGGCGCACCGGGTACCACCAAGCCGGCGGATCGCTCAGCGTCCTCATCAATTTCGCCTCGTCGAGCCTGGCTGCGGCGAGATAGGCGCGTGCGGCCACGTCCGGCCGCTTCTCGATCATCGCCGCGCGGCCATCGAGCACGAGTTGCGCGATCCGCACGAGCTGTCGCGATTGGTTGGCGAGTTCGTCCGGCTTGGCGGGAAGCGGCGGCATGCTGATCTTCGCGCGTTCGGCACGGACCCCCGCGGCATTGCCCAGCCGGGCCTGCGCTTCGCCGCGCGCATACAGCCAATATTGCCGAATATAGGGCTGCTTCTCGCCGGGATCGCTCATCGCCAATACCTTGGCCGGATCGGCGAAGCGTCCTTCGGCGAAATAGGCGGTGCCGACTCCCATCTGGATGAACAGGTTGTTGGGATCAGGCAGGCTGGCGGTCGCTGCGATGAGGGGACCGCCGAGTGCCAGAGCCGCCTTGCCGTCGCCCGAGATCAGTGCGCCGCCGACGCCATATTGCACGTTGTGGCCGTGATAGGGGAGCATCCAAACTTGCCCCGGCTTGATCAGTCCGGCGATCCGCGCGTCGCTTTGGCCGAGATCGACCGCGGCGACATTGGCGTCGGCGGCATCCTGATAGCGGCCCACCCAATAGAAAGTATGCGACGGCATGTGGATCAGATGGCTGGACGCCGGCGCCAGTTTACCCAGTTTATCGGCATAGGGTTCGGCGCGCTTGGGAAAGCCGCTCATCTCGGTGGCATGGATGTAGAAATGGATCGCGGGCGTATAATCCGGACTGCGCTTGAGCACGCCTTCGAGCAGCGCGACCGCACGCGACAAATTGGCGGTGCCGCTGGTCAGCGCAGTCGGGATCATCCACGCATCGGCCGCGATCGTCGCGATTTCGTCGTCCTGCGGATAGCGCAGCGTCAGTGCGTCCATCGCCTTGGCGAAGGCGAGGTCGCCCGCGCCCTTGCCGCCGCCATCGACATAGCGAAGCTTGAGGGCGGCGATCAGGTCGCGCTCGCGCTGCGGCGATTGCGGGGTCAGCAGCTTCTCGGCCGCCAACACCTTGGCGAGCGCGCCTTTCTGTTGCTCGGCGCCGATCGGAAAATTGATCGTCGGCCCGTCGCTCCACGCCGCGCCCCATTGGCACATCGCGCACTCCGGATCGAGCTTGGCCGCCTCGGCGAAGGCGGCGCTGGCGGCACCGTGCGCGAAAGCATGGGCAAGCTGCATGCCGTTGTCGAAGAATGCCTGAGCGCGCGGATTAGCCGTCGTGATCGGGAACCCGCCCTTGCCGTAACCGGGATAGAGTTGCGGAGTCGCACCCACCGGCAGATCGTCGCCGCAGATCGAGATGCCGGCGAGCAGATCGGCGGCGCTCGGCCGCATCGTCGCTTCGCCGACCGATGCCGGGATCAGTGCGAGCAGCGGTAAGGCCAGGAGCGAGAGGCGCATCGTCCATTTCCCCAATTGGAACGCCTGCGCATCGTATCCCCAATCGCATCCGCACACCATCGGCTTGAGTAGCGCTCAACGCTCGCCTAAGTCGCGGCCATGACTTCGACCAACGACATCCGCCGCAGCTTTCTCGATTACTTCGCCGCCAACGGCCACACCGCGGTGCAATCGGCGCCGTTGGTGCCGCAGAACGATCCGACGCTGATGTTCGTCAATGCGGGCATGGTGCCATTCAAGAATGTGTTCACCGGGCTGGAATCGCGGCCTTATTCGACCGCGACGTCGAGCCAGAAATGCGTTCGCGCCGGCGGCAAGCACAACGATCTCGACAATGTCGGCTATACCGCGCGGCACCACACGTTCTTCGAGATGCTCGGCAATTTCTCGTTCGGCGATTATTTCAAGGAGCGTGCGATCACGCTCGCCTGGGGGCTGCTGACCAAGGAATGGGGAATCGACCCCAACCGGCTGACCGTCACCGTCTATCATACCGACGACGAGGCGTTCGATCTGTGGAAGAAGATCGCCGGCCTACCCGAAAAGCGGATCATCCGCATCGCGACCAAGGACAATTTCTGGGCGATGGGCGACAATGGCCCGTGCGGTCCCTGCTCGGAAATCTTCTTCGATCATGGCGATCACATTCCCGGTGGTCCTCCCGGCAGTCCGGACGAGGACGGCGACCGTTTCGTCGAGATCTGGAACCTGGTGTTCATGCAGTTCGAGCAGGAGGCCAATGAAATCGTCGGCAACCTGCCCAAGCCGTCGATCGATACCGGCATGGGGCTCGAACGCGTCGCCGCGGTGCTGCAGGGCGTCCACGACAATTACGACACCGACACGTTCAAGGCGCTGATCGCCGCTTCGGAAGCGCTGACCCACACCAAAGCGGTCGGCGAGCAGATGGCGAGCCACCGCGTGATCGCCGACCATCTGCGGTCTTCGGGCTTCCTCGTCGCTGATGGCGTGCTGCCGGCCAATGAAGGGCGCGGTTACGTGCTGCGCCGGATCATGCGGCGCGCGATGCGGCATGCCCATCTGCTCGGCGCCAAGGATCCGCTGATGCATCGGCTGGTGCCGGCTTTGGTCGCCGAGATGGGCGCCGCCTATCCCGAACTGATTCGCGCGCAGCCGCTGATCGAGGCGACGCTGCAGCAGGAAGAGAAGCAATTCCGCCGCACGCTCGACAAAGGCCTCAAGCTGCTCGACGAGGCGACCGCGGGCATGGCGCAGGGGTCGACCCTGGCCGGCGAGACCGCGTTCAAGCTCTACGACACATTCGGCTTTCCCTATGACCTGACCGAGGATGCGTTGCGCGCCCAGGGCCTGCAGGTCGACCGCGAAGGCTTCGACGCCGCGATGGCCGAACAGAAGCGCGCCGCGCGTGCAGCCTGGAAGGGATCGGGCGAAAAGGCGTCGGACGAGCTCTGGTACGATCTCGTCGAGGAAAAGGGCGGTACCGAGTTCATCGGCTACACGGCAGAGGAAGGCGAGGGCGAGGTTGTCGCCTTGATCAAGGACGGCGCGCGCGTCGACAAGGCCGTTGCGGGCGATGAAGTCGATATCGTGCTCAACCAGACGCCGTTCTATGCCGAAAGCGGCGGCCAGGTCGGCGACGCCGGGCTCGCAACCAACGACAAGGGGCTGAAGGGCCGCGTGTTCGACACGCAGAAGCATCTCGGCCGGCTCTGGGCGCATCGCACCAAGATCGAGGCGGGCGAGCTCGCGATCGGCGATGCCATCCACCTGGTGGTCGATGGCGAGCGCCGCAACGCGATCCGCGCCAATCATTCTGCGACCCATTTGCTCCACGCGGCGTTGCGTGAGCGGCTCGGCACGCATGTCGCGCAAAAGGGCTCGCTGGTCGCGCCCGAACGCCTGCGCTTCGATTTCTCGCAGCCGACGGCGATCGATCCGGCGCGACTGGCCGAGGTCGAGGCCGATGTGAATGCCTATATCCGTCAGAACGATGCTGTCTCGACGCGGCTGATGACGCCCGATGAAGCGATCGAGGAAGGCGCGATGGCGCTGTTCGGCGAGAAATATGGCGACGAGGTCCGCGTGGTGTCGATGGGCCGCGACGGGCAGAAGATCTACAGCCTCGAATTGTGCGGCGGCACCCATGTCAACGCGACCGGTGATATCGGCCTGTTCAAGCTGGTCAGCGAAGGCGCGGTGTCGTCGGGCGTCCGCCGCGTCGAGGCGCTGACCGGTGAGGCGGCGCGTGCCTATCTGGCCAGCCGCGACGAAAAGCTGCGCGAGACCGCTTCGGTGCTCAAGTCGACACCGGATGAAGTGCCGGCACGTGTCGCGGCGCTGGTCGAGGATCGTCGTCGGCTGGAGCGCGAATTGGCCGATGCGAAGAAGGCGCTGGCGCTGGGCGGCGGGGGCGGCGCTGCCCCGGCTGGGCCCGAACAGGTGAACGGCATCAACTTTGTTGGCCAGGTGGTCGAGGGGTTGGAGGCCAAGGGGCTACGCGGCGCGGTCGACGAGACCAAAGCGCGGATCGGATCGGGTGTCGCCGTGCTGGTCGCGGTCAATGACGGGCGCGCGTCGATCGCGGTCGGTGTGACCGATGATCTGACTAGCCGGTTCAACGCGGTCGATCTGCTGCGCAAGGCAGTCGAGGTGCTGGGCGGGCAGGGTGGCGGCGGCCGTCCCGACATGGCGCAGGGCGGCGGTCCCGACGGCAGCAAGGGTGACGAGGCTGTGGCGGCGGTGAAGGCCGCGCTCGCGGGCTGAGTTTCGTCCCCGCTAACCAGATATAGAACGCTTCCCCGGCGAAGGCCGGGGCCCAGCCGCAATGTACTATCGGCGGCGGGATGCCGTCTCCAGGTCATTGGTGCTGGGCCCCGGCCTTCGCCGGGGAAGCGTTTTCTATATAGCCGATCGCCCTAGGAAGCCTCCGCTTTCCTGGCCCGCCGCAGCCGCGGCTCGCGATCGATCCCGGCTTCTTCCTTGATCGACTTGCGCAATTCGTCGCGCTTTTCGTGGATCGAGGCGATCACCGGGCCCATCGCGACGCCCAGTTCGACAAGGACGGCTTCGGATAGCTGCAACGAGCTTTCCAGCGTTTCGGGAACGGCGTCGGTGACGCCCGCTCGGTAGAGCTCCGCGGCGTGCGAAGCGTCGCGCGCGCGGGCAACGATCGTCAGGCCCGGCACCCAGCCGCGCACGCGTTTCGTCAGGTGTGCCGTCAGCACCGGGTCGTCCATCGTGAGGACAAGCGCCTTGGCGCGGCCGAGATTGAGCCGGTCGACCAATTCGCTGCGCGACACATCGCCGAACAGCACTGAATAGCCGTCGCGCCGCGCCGCGCTGACCGCGTCGATATCGGCTTCGACCGCGATATAAGGCTGGTTATGCTCGCGCAGCATGTCGGCCACCATCCGCCCAACGCGCCCGAAGCCGATCACGACGGTTCCTGGGCCCTCTTCGGCCAGCTGGAGGTCCGGGGTCAGCCGTTCGCGTGCCTCCAGCCGGCGAGCGACCAGCCGGCCGATCTCGGCGAGGGCCGGGGTGATCGTCAGGCCGAGCGCGGTGACCGTCTGCCAGAAGGCGGCATCCTGCTGCGCGATTAGCCCCGCGGCTGCCGCGGTGCCGAGCACGATCAACGTGGTTTCCGACGGGCTCGACATCACCAGGCTGGTTTCCGCGGCGACGCCATTGCGTGCCTTGGACAGTTTGAGCAGGGCGAAGGTGACGATCGACTTGGCCGCTACCACGCCGAGCAGGGCCAGCACGAAATCGCCCCAACGATCGATCAACGTATCGAGGCTGAGGCTCATCCCGACGGTGATCAGGAACACGCCGAGCGCGAGGCCCTTGAACGGCGCGGTGATGACCTCGACTTCGCTGTGATATTCGGTCTCGGCGATCAGCACGCCGGCGAGCAGTGCCCCGACGATCGGCGACAGACCGGCGGCGGTGGTGGCGAGGCTGGCGACGATCACGACAAGCAGCGAGATCGCCAGGAACAGCTCGGGACTCTTGGTCCGTGCGGCCTGGGCAAACAGCCGCGGCAGCACGAAACGGCCGACCAGGAAGATCGCGGCGATCGCCACCGCACCCCACATAAGGACGCTGACGATATTTCCGCCGCGCCCGCCCATCGCGCTGAGGCCGAAGATGATCGGCACCAGCGCGAGGTCTTCGAACAACAGCATCGCGAAGGCGATCCGGCCGACCGGGCTGGTCGTCCCCGCGATCGGCAGCACCAGGGCGGTCGAGGAGAGCGCCAATGCCAGGCCGAGGCCGAGGCCCGCCCCCCAGGGATTCCCGGCAACCAGCAGCGCCACGCCGATCACCGCGGCGCAACCCAGCAATTCGGCGGCGCCAATCCCGAACACCGCGCCGCGCATCGACCAGAGACGCTTTAGCGACAATTCGAGGCCGATCGAGAACAGCAACAGAGTAATGCCGAACTCGGCAAAGGGCTCGATCGCGTGCGGGTCGGAGATCGTGACGTGGTAGAGCCAGGGGTATTGACCGACCAACGCGCCGAGGCCGGCGGGCCCGACCAGCATGCCGACCAGGATAAAGCCGATCACCGGACTGACCTTGAACCGCGCGAAGGCCGGGATCACGATGCCCGCTGCACCGAGAATCACCAGCGCGTCGCTGAACCCTTTATTGTCGAGACCAATCGCCATGCCGGCATCAAAGCAGGCCGAAGGGAGTTTGTCAGGTCATGACTGAAACAGATATCTGCATCATGGGCGGCGGACCGGCGGGAATGGTGGCCGGATTGCTGTTCGCGCGCGCCGGGTTGAAGACGATCGTGCTGGAGAAGCACAAAGACTTCCTGCGCGATTTCCGCGGCGACACCGTCCATCCATCGACCCTGCGCATCTTCAGCGAACTCGGCCTGCTCGACGAGTTGCTCCAGCGCCCGCATCAGAAGATCGAGCGCCTGGGTGCGCGCATCGCCGGACGCGACATGCAGATCGTCGACCTGACGCATCTCGACGTCCCGGCACCCTATGTCGCGCTGATGCCGCAATGGGATTTCCTCGATTTCGTCGCCGATGCGGCACGGCGGTATCCAGCGTTCGACCTGCGGCAGAGCTGCGAAGGCGCCGACTTGATCGAGAAAGACGGGCGCGTCCGCGGAGTCCGGACGGGCGCCGGTTGAGGACATCCGCGCACGATTGACGATCGCCGCGGACGGCCGCGATTCGCGGCACCGCGACGGCTTGCCCACCACCGTGATCGGCGCGCCGATGGACGTTTTCTGGTTCCGCATCCCCAAGGTCGCCAATCCCGACAACGACACGATGGGCGTGTTCGACACCGGCACCCTGTTCGTGCTGATCGACCGCGGCGATTATTATCAATGCGCCTTCGTCTTCCCCAAAGGTGGGGCCGAGAAGATCAAGGGCGAGGGTCTCGACGCCTTCCGCGCCCGCGTCTGCGCGATCGGGCCGGAGACCGCGACCGTCGATCAAGCCGTGACGAGTTGGGACGACGTCAAGCTGCTTACCGTGACGGTCGACCGTCTGGACAAATGGGACCGCCCGGGCTTGCTCGTTATCGGCGATGCCGCGCATGCAATGTCCCCGATTGGCGGCGTCGGGATCAATCTCGCCGTCCAGGACGCGGTTGCCGCCGCCAATATTCTCGCGGCGCCGATGGTAGTGGGTGATGACCCCGATCCCTTGCTGCACAAGGTCCACGACCGCCGCATCCGCGCAGTCAAGCTGACCCAGGGGATGCAGAAGATGGTCCAGGACACGATCATCGCGCCCCTGCTGGCCAGCACCGAAAAGATGGACGCCCCCCCATTAGCCGCCAAGCTGCTCGACCGCATTCCGTTGTTACGACGGATCCCCGCGCAAGTGATCGGCATGGGCTTTCGGCCTGAACATGTGCGGTCGCCTGAGGTGAAGGGGTGAGCGTCGCCGCGGCGGCTATCCCTGCTCTGACGCTCGATCGTGATGGCGCCGAGCTTTGGCCGGTCGCCGCTTCGGGCCATCTGGAGGCGATCGTTCGAGCGCTCGCAAGCCAGCCTCGCGATCAGGCTGGTGTCCGTTTGACCGGCATCCCGGTGCTGAGCGATTTGCTCGGCGTACGAGGGCCAATCGGGGTTCGCGCGGCTGGAGCATTGGGGCCGGCGACTCGGCCGGTAAGGATGATCCTCTTCGACAAGTCCGCGGCGACCAATTGGGCCCTCGGGTGGCACCAGGACCGTACGATCGTCGTGAGGAATCGGGGGGAGGTGCCGGGCTTCGGGCCCTGGTTGGACTCCGCGAGCGCCAACCCGTCCAGGCCGATCGCGACCTCGATAACGTCGCCGACGCCGTTCTTCTGGCAGCGTTCGAATTCGACGCGTTTCATCCGGCGCGAAGCATCGGCGATGTCGAAGGAATCAGGTCCCGCGCTTTCGCAGAAACGCATGATCCCGGCCTGAGTCCCGGTCGATTCAACCACGGGCGCCTTCCGTCCACCCTTCGCTTGGACAAAGGCGTCCGCCACTGCTTTGGTGAAGGGATAGACGGTCGATGACCCGGCCGTGCGGATCGGATCGGCGTCTTCGCCGCAGGATGCGAGCGCGAATGCTGCGAGGGTCGTGAAGGCCAAAACACCAGATCGACGAAGCATCACCGTTCCTCCCCAAAACGCGGCTGCGTTGTGGTGGTGTGCGCCGTCAGCGTTACTCGCTCATGACAGACTTGGTGTGGGGGCGGTACACAACGAAATAGCGGGGCCGTCATCGCTGACGACCCCGCTGCCTTGGTCTTGTGTCGATGGCTGCGAGCGGGACTTACGCCCAGGTCGCCATCCGCGTTTCGAGATTCTCGCGGACCGCCTCGAAGAACTGCTCGGTGGTCATCCACGCCTGATCGGGGCCGATCAGCAGCGCGAGGTCCTTGGTCATCTTGCCGCTCTCGACGGTCTCGATGCAGACCTTTTCCAGTTCCTCGGCGAAGCGCGTCACGTCGGGCGTGCCGTCGAACTTGCCGCGATATTTGAGCCCGCCGGTCCACGCGAAGATCGACGCGATCGGGTTGGTCGAGGTCGCCTTGCCCTGCTGATGCTGGCGATAGTGGCGCGTGACGGTGCCGTGTGCGGCCTCGGCTTCGACCGTCTTGCCGTCGGGCGAGAGCAGGACCGAAGTCATCAGGCCGAGCGAACCGAAGCCCTGCGCAACCTGGTCCGACTGGACGTCCCCATCGTAATTCTTGCAGGCCCAGACGAATTCGCCCGACCATTTGAGCGCGGAGGCGACCATGTCGTCGATCAGGCGGTGCTCGTAGGTGATGCCCGCTTCCTTGAACTTGTCGGCGAACTCGGCCTCGAACACTTCCTGGAACAGGTCCTTGAAGCGGCCGTCATAGGCCTTGAGGATGGTGTTCTTGGTCGACAGGTACACCGGCCATTTCAGGTTGAGGCCATAGTGCATCGACGCGCGGGCGAAATCGCGGATCGAATCGTCGAGATTGTACATGCCCATCGCGACGCCCGACGAGGGGAATTGGAACACTTCCTCCTCGATCTTGTCGCCATTGTCGCCGACCCAGGTCATGGTCAGCTTGCCCGGACCGGGGACGCGGAAATCGGTGGCGCGATACTGGTCGCCGAAGGCATGGCGGCCGACCACGATCGGCTTGGTCCAGCCCGGGATCAGGCGCGGCACGTTCGAGATCACGATCGGCTCGCGGAACACGACGCCGCCCAGGATGTTGCGGATCGTCCCGTTGGGCGACTTCCACATCTTCTTGAGGCTGAATTCCTCGACGCGCTGCTCGTCCGGGGTGATCGTCGCGCACTTCACGCCGACGCCGTATTTCTGGATCGCCTTGGCGCTGTCGACGGTAACCTTGTCGTCGGTCGCGTCGCGATGCTCGATGCCGAGATCGTAATAATCGAGATCGATGTCGAGATAGGGCTTGATCAGGCGTTCGCGAATCCATTCCCAGATGATCCGCGTCATTTCGTCGCCGTCGATCTCCACGACGGGCGTCTTCACCTTGATCTTCGCCATATCCGCTTTCCTGATGGGGTTTGGTCGGGCCTCTAGGGTGAAGCGGGGAGGGGGGTCAAGCGCCGTGCCGGGGAGCTCTCTCCGGGAGCCGGATCCGCTTCCCGTGCATTGTACCGCACAGGCAACACGGTTAGACGACGCGCATGCCTTCACTCGATCCGCCGGAAATCGGCACGACCACCGTCAAGTGGCGCTTTCCGGCAATGCACCCGGAAGGGCGGCGCTATGTCACCATCGTCGCCGTCGCGACATTGCTTTCGCTGCCATTTTCCTTTTTGAGGATATTGTTCTGGCCGCTCGCTTTCCTGACGCTGGGCGTGGCGGCCTTCTTCCGCGATCCGATCCGCGTCACGCCGCGCGACGATAGTCTGGTGATCGCCCCGGCTGACGGGCTGGTGACGATGATCCAGCCGGTGGTCCCGCCAGCCGAACTCGATATTCTGGGTACCGCCCCGTTGATCCGCGTGTCGATCTTCATGAGCGTCTTCGACGTCCATGTGAACCGCACCCCGATCCAGGGGATCATCCGTCGCGTCGTTTATATCTCGGGCAAGTTCCTCAACGCCGACCTCGACAAAGCGAGCGAGGAGAATGAGCGCCAGCACCTCGTCGTCGAGGGCAAGGACGGCCGGCTGATCGGCTTCACCCAGATTGCCGGGCTCGTCGCGCGCCGGATCGTCGCCTTCGTCAAGGAAGGCGACATGGTCGCGGCCGGTCAGCGCATCGGGCTGATCCGTTTCGGCAGCCGCGTCGACGTATTCCTGCCCGCCGACACCGCCTGCCAGGTGATCCTCGGCCAGCGCACCATTGCGGGTGAGACGATCATCGGCCGGATCGGCGGCGAGATCATGAGCGGCGTCACCCAGTGAAACCGCCGCGTCCGCGACGGCTGCGACGGCCGGCCACGGGCCTGCCGCTGCGCACGATCACGCCCAACGCGCTGACTGCGTTGGCGCTGAGCTCGGGGTTGACGGGGGTGCGCTTCGCGATCGCCGGAGACTGGCAGATGGCCGTGGTGATGATCCTCGCCGCGAGCGTGCTCGACGGCGTCGACGGACAGGTCGCGCGGATGCTGCGCGGGACGAGCCGGTTCGGTGCAGAGCTCGATTCGCTCAGCGACGCCATCTCGTTCGGGGTAGCGCCGGCGCTGATCCTCTATCTCTGGTCGCTAACCGACGCGCCGCGCTTCGGCTGGATATGCGCCTTGCTGTTCGCGGTGTTCTGCGCGTTGCGGCTGGCGCGGTTCAACGCCCAGATCGATGCCACCGAACAGCCGCGCAAGGCTGCGGGCTATTTGACCGGCATTCCCGCGCCCGCGGGAGCGATCGGCGCGATGCTGCCGCTCTATTTGTGGTTCATCACCGGCGAGCAGTGGCTGCGCTCGCCCTGGCTGGTGGCGCCGTGGATGGCCTTTATCGCGTTCCTGATGATCTCAAGCATCGCGACTTATGGCTGGTCTTCGCTCAGGTTGCGGCGCAACATCCGCTTTGAGGCGCTGGCGGTGATCGTCGCAATCGGGGCGGCATTGATTTCCGCCCCATGGCCGACATTGGCTGGACTCTGCCTGGTTTATCTCGCGCTGATCCCGTTCAGCGCGCGCAATTATGCGCGGATCAGGCGGCAGCGCGCCAATATGTCGGCTGCGCCGAAACCGGCCGCACCGTTACCCTGATCGTCGTGGCGGCGTGACGCGCCGGCAACGGCGGAACGATCGATCCACGATCCTTGCCGGCAAGCGCGGCCTGGATATCGGGCAATGCGGGTACGACGGTCGAATAAATGGTCGCACCCGCCGCGAGCAGCGCTCCGGCGAACATCAGGATGGCAACGAGCGTGAACATTGCGACTTCCCCTTTGGGCGGACCGCGATCCGTGCTGAACCAACCATTCGGCGATTCAGATGTTCCGCGTCCTGTGGATGATCGCTGTATGTTCTGTTGATGTTCCGGTAGTCAAGCGAAAAAGCGGAACATAGCATGAATATTCGCCCGTGAAGCGATGCCCGTGCGGCGAGCGCGTGCCCAAGGCGCTTGCCTTTGTCGGGACTTTGGACTAGGGGCCGCGCCTCAAACCCGCATGGGAAGCATCATAGCCCGGTGCCGGACCTGCCTCCGCCATGATTGGCGCGGGGATTTACAGGATTTCGGTTCCCGCTTCCCAGAGGCACAACCGGAAGGAGTTATCCCTATGGCGGCACCTGTCGTCACCATGCAGCAATTGCTCGAAACTGGCGCGCATTTCGGCCACCAGACGCATCGCTGGAACCCGAAGATGAAGCCGTATCTGTTCGGCGATCGCAACGGCGTCCACATCATCGACCTGTCGCAGACCGTGCCGCTGTTCGCGCGCGCGCTCGAATTCGTCAGCTCGTCGGTCGCGGCCGGCGGCAAGGTCCTGTTCGTCGGCACCAAGCGCCAGGCGCAGGAGCCGATCGCCGACGCCGCGCGTCGCGCCGGTCAGCATTTCGTCAACCATCGCTGGCTGGGCGGCATGCTCACCAACTGGAAGACGATCTCCAACTCGATCAAGCGCCTCAAGAGCCTCGAAGAGCAACTCTCGGGCGACACGCACGGCCTGACCAAGAAGGAAGTGCTCCAGCTCACGCGCGAGAAGGACAAGCTCGAGCTCTCGCTCGGCGGTATCCGCGACATGGGCGGCGTTCCCGACGTGATGTTCGTGATCGACGCCAATAAGGAAGAACTGGCGATCAAGGAAGCGAACACGCTGGGTATTCCAGTCGTGGCGATCCTCGATTCGAACGTTTCGCCCGACGGCATCGCGTTCCCGGTTCCGGCCAATGATGACGCCGCCCGCGCGATTCGGCTCTATTGCGAGGCGATCGCCATTGCGGCGACTCGTGGCGGCCAGCAGCGCCAGGCCGATGCCGGCGTCGACCTGGGTGCCCAGGTCGAAGCTCCGGTCGAGGAAGCGCTGACCGTCGAACCGGCCCCGGCCGAGGAAGCGCTCAATGCCGAGCCGGTCGTCGCCGACGCCACGCAGCAAGCCGACATGGCCGCCGAGGGCGAGCGTCAGATCGACGCCTGAGCCGTCGCCTAACCGTCATGCGGGCGGGGTAGGGCGACAACGCCCCGCCTCGCCCGCAAACACATTCTGACTAGAAGGATCGAAGACATGGCCGACATCACGGCAGCAATGGTCAAGGACCTGCGCGAAAAGAGCGGCGCAGGCATGATGGACTGCAAGAAGGCGCTCGGCGAAGCCGGCGGCGACATGGACGCCGCGCTGGACTGGCTGCGCACCAAGGGCCTGGCGGCCGCCGCCAAGAAATCGAGCCGCACCGCTGCCGAGGGCCTGGTCGGCGTCGAGGTTTCGGGCACCAAGGGTGCCGCGGTCGAGGTCAATTCGGAAACCGACTTCGTCGCCAAGAACGATCAGTTCCAGACCTTCGTCCGCGACGTGACCTCGGTCGCGCTCGAACTGGGCGACGACATCGCGACGATCAAGGCGGCCTCGCTCGGCGGCAAGACCGTCGAGGAAGTGCTGACCAACAATATCGCGACGATCGGCGAGAATCAGACGCTGCGCCGCGCCAAGAAGCTCGAAGTGTCGAAGGGCGCCGTCGTGTCCTACGTCCACAACGCGCAGGCGCCGGGCCTGGGCAAGATCGGCGTGCTCGTCGCGCTTGAGAGCGAGGCGGCGACCGACAAGCTCGAAGCGCTCGGCAAGCAGCTGGCGATGCACATCGCGGCGGCCTTTCCGCTGGCGCTCAACGAGGAAGACCTCGACCCGGCGGTGATCGAGCGCGAGCGCGCGATCGCCCAGGAAAAGGCGTCGGAAAGCGGCAAGCCCGCCGAGATCGTCGCCAAGATGGTCGATGGCGCGATCGCCAAGTACCGCAAGGAGAACGCTTTGGTCAGCCAGCTGTTCGTGATGGACGGCAAGACCAAGATCTCCGACGTGGTCGCCGCGGCGGCCAAGGAGGCCGGTTCGCCGATCGCGCTGACGGACTATGTCCGCTTCCAGCTCGGCGAAGGCATCGAGAAGGAAGAATCGGACTTCGCGGCGGAAGTCGCGGCGGCGTCGGGCGTGCCCCAGCCGGCCTGATCCGACGTCTCGACGGAAGAAGGGGCCGCGTCGCGAGGCGCGGCCTTTTTCGTATCCGCTAAGCGTCTGTTTGAAAACTCGCGGAAGAGCGAGTTTTGAGACCGCACCAGCCCGCTCCCCCACCCGACCTCCCATAGAATACCCTGATTGGGAGGTCGGGTGGGGGAGCGGGCTGGTGCCGCGAAACGCGCCCTCAGCGCGTTTCAAAACAAACTCTAACCGCTTGGCTTCGGAGCGCAGCGCTCCTAAGGTCCGCGCCACTTCACGACCCGCAGGTGTAGATGTCCAGCCCCTCCTATAAACGCATCCTCCTGAAACTCTCGGGCGAGGTCCTGATGGGTGAGGGGGGCTTGGCGATCGACCCGACGGTCACCGCACGCGTCGCGGGCGAGATCAAGGATGCCAGGGACGCCGGGCACGAATTGTGCGTCGTGGTCGGCGGCGGCAACATTTTCCGCGGACTGTCGGCAGCGGCGAAGGGAATCGAGCGGGCGACCGCCGATTATATGGGCATGCTGGCGACAGTGATGAATGCGCTGGCGGTACAGAACGCGCTCGAACAGGTCGGCGTCGATACGCGGGTACAGTCCGCGATCCCGATGCAATCGGTATGCGAGCCTTTCATCCGCCGGCGCGCGATGCGCCATCTCGAGAAAGGCCGCGTGGTGATCTTCGCGGCGGGCGTCGGCTCGCCCTTCTTCACGACCGACAGCGGGGCAGCGTTGCGCGCGGCCGAAATGAATTGCGACGCCCTGTTCAAGGGCACGTCGGTCGACGGCGTCTACAATGCCGATCCCAAGAAAGATTCGGCAGCAAAGCGTTATGAAACCGTGAGTTACGACACGGTTCTCGCGGATAATCTCAAAGTCATGGATGCGAGCGCGATTGCCTTGTGCCGCGACAACAATATTCCGATCGTGGTGTTCAACATCCGCGAGCCGGGCAATCTCGCCTCGGTGTTGCGTGGAGAGGGCGTCTCGACGGTGGTGCAGAAGGAAGGATGATACATGGCCGCCTATGACAAGGCCGATCTGGAACGCCGCATGGCCGGCGCGGTCGAAGCGCTGAAGCACGATCTCGGCGGGTTGCGGACCGGCCGCGCGTCGACGGCTCTGCTCGATCCGGTGACGGTGGAGGTGTACGGATCGCACATGCCGCTCAACCAGGTCGCGACCGTATCGGCGCCCGAGCCACGCATGCTGTCGGTCCAGGTGTGGGACAAATCGAATATCGGCCCGGTCGAAAAGGCGATCCGCTCGGCCGGTCTCGGCCTCAATCCGATCAACGACGGCAATACGCTGCGCCTGCCGATCCCCGATCTGACCGAGGAGCGCCGCAAGGAACTCGCCAAACTGGCCGGGCAATATGCCGAAAAGGCGCGGATCGCGGCGCGCAACGTCCGCCGCGACGGGATGGATTCGCTCAAGACCGACGAAAAGAAGGGTGTATTCTCCGAGGACGAGCGCAAGCGCCACGAGACCGAGGTGCAGAAGCTGACCGATAGCACGATCGCCGATATCGACGCCGCGGCGACCGCCAAGGAAAAGGAAATCCTGGGCCAGTGAAGCCCGTAGCCGCCACCGACATGGCGCCGGTCGCTTCCAATGCGGTGTTGCCGCGCCATGTCGCCATCATCATGGACGGCAACGGCCGCTGGGCGAAGAAGCGCCACCTGCCGCGTCTCGCCGGCCACCGCCAGGGTGTCGAGGCGGTTCGCAAGGTCACCCGCGCCGCGCGCGCGATGGGGATCGAGGCGATGACGCTCTATGCCTTCTCGTCGGAGAACTGGCGGCGTCCCGAGGAGGAAGTCGGCGATCTGATGGGATTGCTGCGGCATTTCATCCGCAGCGACCTCGACGAACTTGTCCGCGAGAATGTGCGGCTGAGGGTAATCGGCGATTATCGCCGCTTCTCGCCCGATCTGGTGACGATGATCGACGATGCGACCGGTCGTACCGCGGCCAATACCGGCCCGCTGCTGGCGATTGCGCTCAATTACGGATCGCAGGCCGAGCTGGCCGGTGTCGCCCGGGAACTGGCACGCCGCGTCCGCGACGGTATTATGGCGATCGAGGACATCGATACCCGGGCGATCGAAAGCCAGCTCGACACCCACGATCTGCCGCCGCTCGACCTGTTGATCCGCACGTCGGGCGAGCAGAGGCTGTCGAACTTCCTGCTGTGGCAGGCGGCCTATGCCGAATTGCTGTTCGTCGACACTTTATGGCCCGATTTCGATGCCGAAACGTTGAGCGAGGCGATTGCCGCTTTCGGGCGGCGCCAACGTCGTTTCGGAGGCTTGTGAGCGACCGCCCCGCGCGCCTTTCGAAGCGCCCCCCCGAATTGCTGATCCGCGCGGCGGTGGGCCTGGGCCTGATGGCGCTGGCGCTCGCGGCGATCGTGCTCGGCCATTGGATATTCTGGCTGGTCGTCGCGGCGATGGCGATGGTGATGATCGCCGAATGGGCTGACCTGATCGGCGCCACGGCACGCGACAAGCGCGGCGCGATGCTGACCCTGGTCGTGCCGCTGACCGTGATGTCGCCCGCCACCTGGGGCCCGGGCTGGTTCGCTCTGGGCGTGGTGGGTGCTTCGGCGGTCTTCGTCGCGGCAATATTCAAGCCCCGGGCGCTCGGGCTCGGCATGATTTATATCGGTGTTCCGGTCCTGGCGCTGTTGGTGATTCGCGACAATCGCGAGTTCGGGCTGATCTATACTTTGTGGACGTTGGCCTTGGTCTGGATGTGCGACATCGGGGCCTATTTCGCCGGCAAATATATCGGCGGACCCAAGCTCGCGCCGATGATCAGCCCCAACAAGACCTGGGCCGGGCTGATCGGCGGCATCGCGTTGGCGACGGCGTTCGGCTGGTTGCTCCATTGGCGATATGGCCTGGCCGTGCGGCTGACCCTGGCGACTCCGTTTCTGGCGATGCTGGCCCAGGGCGGCGACCTGTTCGAAAGCTGGCTCAAACGCCGCGCCGGCAAGAAGGATAGCGGGACCTTGTTCCCCGGCCATGGCGGCGTGCTCGATCGGCTCGATGGGCTGGTGCCGGTGGCCCCGGTCGCCGCTTTCCTGGTCGTCATCGTTCCTCTCCTTTACGCCTGGCGCCCATGAAGACCGTTACAATTCTCGGCGCGACCGGATCGGTCGGCACATCCACGCTCGACCTGATCGAGCGCGAACCCGATCGCTTCACGGTGCGCGCACTTACCGCCAATTGCGATGTCGAGCGCCTAGCGGCGGCAGCGCGGCGAACGCGCGCCGAATTGGCCGTGGTTGCCGACGAGAGCTGCCTGACTGCCCTGCGCGAAGCGTTGGCCGGCACCGACACGAAGGTCGCGGGCGGCGCGCAAGCGGTATGCGATGCGGCGCGGTCGGGCGCCGATCTTACGGTCGGGGCGATCGTTGGATGCGCCGGCTTGCGTCCGGTGATGGCGGCGGTCGAGCGGGGCGGCACCGTGGTGATCGCCAACAAGGAGCCGCTGGTGTCGGCTGGCGAGTTGGTGATCGACGCCGCGCAACGGTTCGGCGCGACGCTCCTGCCCGCCGATTCCGAGCACAATGCGATCTTCCAATGTTTCGATCCCGTCCAGGCGAAACACGTCCGCCGCATCATCCTGACCGCGAGCGGAGGGCCGTTTCGCGACTGGAGCCTGGAGCGCATGCGCGACGTCACGCCGCAACAGGCGGTGGCGCACCCCAATTGGACGATGGGCGCCAAGATCTCGGTCGATTCGGCGACGCTGATGAACAAAGGCCTCGAATTGATCGAGGCGGCGCGGCTGTTCCCGGTCGATCCGGACCGGATCGAAATCATCGTGCATCGCCAGTCGCTGGTCCATTCGCTGGTCGAATATTCCGATGGGTCGGTGCTCGCGCAGCTGGGGCCGGCCGATATGCGAACGCCGATCGCCTATTGCCTCGCCTGGCCGGAACGGATGGCGACGCCGATGGCGCCGCTCGACCTGATCGCTGCCGGCAGGCTCGATTTCGAAGCTCCTGACGAGCAACGTTTTCCCGCGCTGGCACTGGCGCGGCGCGCGCTGACCGCGGGTGGTGCACGCCCGGCGATCCTCAACGCCGCCAACGAGATCGCGGTGGCGGCTTTTCTGGCCGGGAAAATCGGGTTCCTCGAAATTGCCGCAATCGTCGCCGATACGCTCGACGGCTACGACCCGCCCGCGCCCGAGACACTGGACGACGTACTGGCTATAGACGATGAAGCGCGTACCATCGCGGGCGAGCGTGTAGAGGATTGCGTTACCTGATGCAGAGTCCCAGCCTGATCCTGTACATTGTCGGCTTCGCGCTGCTGCTGGGGCCGCTCGTCTTCTTCCACGAGCTCGGCCATTACCTCGCCGCGCGACTGTTCGGCATCAAGTCGGAAGTATTTTCGATCGGGTTTGGCCCGGAGATCACTGGCTGGACCGACAAAAGCGGCACCCGCTGGAAGCTGAGCTGGATCCCGCTTGGCGGCTATGTCCGCTTCGCCGGCGACATGAACCCGGCCAGCCAGCCGGACCCCGCCTGGCTTGCACTGCCGCCGGCGGAGCGCGCTCGCACCTTCCAGGCCAAACCCTTGTGGCAGCGCGCGATCGTCGTGCTGGCTGGTCCGGTGACCAATTTCTTCCTCGCCTTGCTGATCCTGATGGGGTTTGCGCTGGCTTATGGCGACAATCGCACGCCGACGACCGTGGCCGGGGTGGAGAGGGGCAGCGCCGCCGCCGCGGCGGGCCTGAAGGCCGGGGACAGGATCACCGCGCTGGGCGGACGCGCCGTCGAGACTTTCGAGGATCTGGCCTATTACGTCCAGCTTCGCGCCGGCGAGCGGGTCAGGATCGATTTCGACCGCAACGGCGTCGCGATGGCGAGCGACACGGTGATCGGCAAGCGTCACGTCAAGGACAAGTTCGGCAACGAAGGCGATATCGGGATGTTGGGGGTTCATGCCGCCCAGCCCGTTTTCGTGCGAGTCGGCGCGCTGCAGGCACCGGGTGTCGCTTCCAGGGAGCTTTGGGCGCTGGTCAGGCAAACCGGCCAGGGGCTTGGCCAATTGATCACCGGCCGGCGTCCGATAAAGGACATGTCGGGCGTTGTCGGTATGGTCAAATTCTCCGGCGAACAGCTCAGCATGGGCTGGCCGGACTTCATCTGGCTGGTCGCGATCATCTCCATTAATTTGGGGTTCATCAACCTCTTGCCAGTCCCCATGCTCGACGGAGGGCATTTGCTGTTCTACGCGATCGAGGCTGTGCGGCGGCGTCCGGTGACGCCGGCGATCCAGGAATGGGCTTTTCGCGGCGGGCTGGCGGCGATCCTGTGCTTGTTCCTGATCGTGACGTTCAACGATCTGGGCAAGGTGGGCTTGTGGCAGCATCTCGCCGGGTTGATCGGCTGAAGCGGTTAGGGCAGGGCGGGCGCGCCCGTAAATCACGCGACGGCAATGTCTCCGGCTGGGGTGGAATGGTGAAAGTTATCAATACGTCGAAGTTCGGAACGCGCGCCGTGACGGTGTTGCTCGCGGGAACGATGCTCTCGGGAGTTCCGGTCGCCGCTGCGGCCCAGACTGCCGCTGCCAAGGCCGGCGCTCCTGCGCCCGCTGCCGCAACGCCGCAGACGGCTCCTGCCGCACCGCAGACGTCACCGGCAGCGCCGACTTCGCCCGCGGTGGCACCGCAGCGGGTGATCCGCTCGCTCCGGGTCGAAGGGTCGCAGCGCATCGAGCCGGAAACGGTCATGTCGTATACCAAGCTGCGTGTCGGCCAGGCCTATACTACCGAGATGCTGGATCAGGCGATCCGCGACCTGTATGCAAGCGATCTGTTCGCGGAGGTTTCAATCGCCGGTGTCGAAACCGGAGAGATCGCGATCCGCATTCGCGAGAACCCGATCATCAATCGCGTGATCCTGGAGGGTAACAAGACTCTCAAGTCCGACAAGATCACCAAGGAAATCAAGCTCGCGCCGCGCCAGATCTTCACCCGCACCGCAGTGCGCCAGGACGTCGCGCGGATCGTCGAACTCTATCGTCGCCAGGGCCGGTTCGCCGCGCGGATCGAGCCCAAGATGGTCAGCCTGGACCAGAATCGCGTCGACGTCGTGTTCGAGATCGATGAAGGGCCCAAGAGCAAGGTCCGCGCGATCAACATCATCGGCAACAACGTCTTTTCCGATGGCAAGCTGCGCGAGCAGATGGTCACCAAGCAGGCGCGCCTGACTCGCTTCATGTCGTCCAACACGTCCTACGATCAGGATCGCCTGGCCTATGACCAGCAGAAGTTGCGCCAATTCTACCTGACCCAGGGCTATGCCGATTTCCGCGTGACCTCGGCGGTCGCCGAGCTGACCCCGGACAAGAAGAACTTCATCATCACCTATGTGGTGGAAGAAGGTCCGCGCTATAAGTTCGGCAACGTCACCGTCGACAGCGATATCCGCGATTTCGACAATACCAAGCTGGCGGCAGGGCTGGGGATCAACAAGGGCGATTGGTACAATGCCAAGCGCGTCGAGGATTCGGTCGACCGGCTGAATGAAACCGCCGGCCTGTTCGGCTATGCGTTCACCGACGTGAACCCGGAGTTCAACCGCGACCCCGACAAGCTGACGATGTCGATCAACTTCCATATCGCGGAAGCCAAGCGCTCATATATCGAAAAGATCGACATCACCGGCAACCGCAATACCCAGGACAAGGTCGTCCGCCGCGAAATCCGTCTGGCGGAAGGCGATGCGTTCAACAGCTTCCAGGTCAAGCGCTCGCAGGACCGCATCAACAGCCTGGGCTTCTTCCAGGACAAGTTCGAGATCAAGCAGGAGCAGGGTTCCGCTCCCGACCGCGTCGTGCTCAACGCGAATGTCGAAGAGAAAGCGACCGGCGAATTGTCGCTGTCGGCGGGCTATTCGAGCCTCGAACGGTTCATCATCCAGGCGGGCATCACGCAGCGCAATTTCCGCGGCAAGGGCCAGGAATTGCGCGCCAATGTCGACTATTCGGTCTATTCGAAGTCGGTCTCGCTAGGCTTTACCGAGCCGTATCTGTTCAACAAGAACGTCGCCGTCGGCGTCGACATCTTCCGCCGCGACTATAATTCGTTCAACTATCTGGGCGACCAGCGCCAGACGACCTATTCGCAGGTTTCGACCGGCTTCCAGGTTCGTACCGGCGTGCCGATCACCGAATATTGGTCACTGTCGGCGCGCTACGGGCTGACTTATGACGAGGTGGGGCTCGATAAAAACACTTATTATTCGGATACCAATGGCGACGGTATCCCGGATACCTGCGATCCGCTCAAGGCGGGGCGCTATTTGTGCGATGCGATCGGCAATCGCCTGTCGTCCGTGGTCGGTTACTCGCTCGTCTATGACAGCCTCAACAGCCGCCTGAGGCCCACCGCGGGCAAAAAGTTAGTATTGAGCCAGGACTTTGCGGGCCTTGGAGGGGATGTGCGATATGTCCGATCGCGCATCGAGGCGTCGAAATTCATGAATCTCGGCCATAACTGGATTTTCTCGATCAGCGGCGAGGCCGGCTACATCGCCAGCCTGGAAAAGAGCCGCGGGCCCGGTATCGATAATGTCCGCATCACCGATCGCTTCTATCTTGGCGAGCCGCAGATTCGCGGCTTCGACATCCGTGGCGTCGGCCCTCGCATTATCCGCAGGCAATATATCAATACTACCGACTCGACGGGGGCCATCACGGCGCAGACGCTCGATCCCGATCGCAAGAATTGGATCGACGACGCGTTGGGCGGCCGTTCTTACTATCTGGTACGCTTTGAGCTCCAGCCGCCGCTTTCCGGCGGTATCCGCGAATTGGGCTTGCGTCCGTCGATCTTCGTCGACGTTGGTGCTGTTTGGGGTGTGAAGAATCCGGGGAAGACACTGAATACTTGTCCGTTGGTCGGAAACACCAAGAATTCGGATCCGAATGCAACGGGATGTTTCCCCGTCGTGAACGGCTTTGTACAGCAATATCTACAGCCGGTCCGCGACGGTTCGGGCAAATTGCTCTATCAGTATCCCGATCCTGCCAATCCAGGTTCTTTCCTCTCGACGACCTGCTCGCAAGGCATTCCCAATTCCAGCGGCGTTTGCATCGGCAACGACCCCAATAGCGCGGTAGTCAACCCGATCGCGGCATTCGATGAAGCGTTCCTTGGCAACACGCCGCGGCCGCGCGTATCGATCGGCTTCGGGGTCAACTGGAATTCGCCCTTCGGGCCGCTTCGCATCGACATCGCCAAGGCACTGCTGCACTCGCCGGGCGACGATACCAAACTCGTAACATTCAACGTAGGGACTCAATTCTGATGAACAGCATGATCAAATATCTCGGCATCAGCGCGGTCGCGCTGACGACCGGTCTGGCGCTGGCGCCCGCCGCCACGGCGCAGTCCGTCGCCGTCGCCGATCCGCAGACCGCGATCCTGAAGACGACCGCGTTCACCAACGCGATCGGCCAGATCAAGACCACCTACAAGACCGGGCTCGACCAGGCCGAAGCGATCCGCAAGGAACTCGCGCCGATGGAGCAGGCGTTCGACGCCAACAAGGACGGCCAGCTCGACGAATCCGAACTCGCCAAGCTGCGCGCCTCGCCCAATTTCGCCTCGATCCAGGCGAAGGAGCAGCAGGCATCGACGGCGGAAATGCCGGCGCTGCGCGCCCGCGCTTATGCGATCGAGCAGATCTCGGCTAAGTTCCAGCAGGCTTATGCCACGGTCAAGACGACCAAGCGCGTCAGCCTGGTGATCCGCCCGGAAGCGGCGCTCGACTTCGACGCCGATGCCGACATCACCGACGACATCACCGCCGAGCTCAACAAGCTGGTGACCAATGTCAGCATCACCCCGCCGGCCAATTGGCAGCCGGGCGGTAACGCCGCCGGTGCCCCGGCGGCGCCGCGTGGCAACCCGCCGGCTGGCGTCCCGGGTGGCGCGCTACCGCCGGCGCCGGCACCGTCGACCGGCAAGAAGCCGTCGGGACGGTGAGCGAAGAGGCGACGGCAGCCGCCTCCATCGGTCCGCTCGATATCGGGCGGGTGATGGCGGCGCTGCCGCACCGCTATCCGATGCTGCTGGTCGACCGTGTCGAGGAATTGATCCTCGACAGGTCGATCGCGGCGATCAAGGCGGTGACGATCAACGAAAGCTTCTTCCAGGGGCATTTCCCCGGACGTCCGATCATGCCCGGCGTGCTGATCGTCGAAGCGCTGGCGCAAGCCGCCGGCGTGCTGGCGGTCGAGAGCCTGGGCCTCGCGGGATCGGGCAAGCTCGTCTATTTCATGGCGATCGACGAAGCGAAGTTCCGCAAACCGGTCGAACCCGGCGTGCTGCTTCGGCTGGAAGTCGAATTCGTCCAGAAGCGCTCGTCGGTGTGCAAGTTCGCCGGCCGCGCGCTGATCGATGGGCAATTGGCCGCCCAGGCGAACTTCACGGCGATGATCGCCGATCCGCCAGCTGCCTGACGCGTCGGCGCTCGCGCGCCGGACGCGGTTCAGGACATTTTCCGAGAGAGTTGCGTCGTGCCACACCCTCTGCTAGGCGCCGCGGCTTCGCTGCCGGTCGGAAACCGGTGGCTTTCAAAAGGATTTCGCGACGTGAAGAAAGACACTCACCCCGATTACCACATGATCAAGGTCCAGATGACCGACGGCACCGTGTACGAAACGCGCTCCACCTGGGGCAAGGAAGGCGACACGATGACGCTCGAAATCGACCCCTTGTCGCACCCGGCCTGGACCGGCGGCCGCGGCCAGATGCTCGATGCGGGCGGTCAGGTGGCGCGCTTCAACAAGCGTTTCGGCGGGCTGTCGCTCACCAAGAAATAAACCGCGCCGCTTCGGCGGCAGCGTGACGTTGGACGCCGCGTTCCTGCTGGGAGTGCGGCGTTCGCGTGTCGGGAAGGCGTAGTCCTTAACGCTCTCTTAGGCATCGCATGCCTAGACTTCCCGTCATGGAAGCCAGGCAGATCAATATATCCGCGGAATTCGAACCCGCATTGATGAGCCGCCGGCGATCGCCGCGCGCGCCCGTGTCGCTCGACGCCAAATTGGGCAGGAGTGGCCTCGACCGGACCCTGTGCCGCGTGACCGATTTGTCGCCCGAAGGCGCACGCATCTCGACCTATTCGGCGCTCAAGAAGGACAGCGTGATCTGGCTGACCCTGCCCGGCGCGGGTCAGATCGCGGCGACGGTCCGCTGGGCTGACGATTTCCAGGCCGGCTGCTTGTTCCACCGGACGCTGCCCGACCATCTGTACGAAGCACTTGTCGAGGTGGGTGCGGCCTGATCGGAAGGGTTGGGCCATCAAAAAGCGACCACGATGCGCTCTTGGTTAATGGAAGATGCCGCGAAATCTGATAAGTCGCCGAGATAATATCATGCGTCGCAAACCAGGCATCTCGCTCTACCATCCTCCCGCCCGCAAACCGACGGTGATGCGCCGCTATGGCGCGTTCGCCGGGATCGGGCTGTTGGTTGGTGCGGTAGCGGGGCTCGGCCTGACCCAGATGCCCGTCGGCCAGGTCGCCGCCGTCACGTCGACCGCCGACAAGGACTACGCCGAGCCGAGCCGAGCCGATCGCGCGGAGCGCTGCGATGCGCGGCAATCGTCTGGTCATCGCGCCGCGAAGCCGCGCTGCGATCGCGGCGCTGGCGAGCCGCATTCGGCGCGTCGCTAACCAATAAACGCCGCCAACTCGTCGGGCGCGCCGCTGGGGAACGCCTCGCTCGGTAGCCGTTGCCAGGTCAATGTGCTCTGCTCACCGCTCAAGGGCTTCGATATTCGAGAGGACTCGCTTGAGCAGTGACACCAGCGTGTCGACCTCTTCGGAAGACAAGCCGTTGGTGATTTCAGTATTGCCCTGGCGCAGCACCGCGCGACCGGCCGGCAATCGCGCAAGCGCTTCGTCCGTCAACGATATCAAGCTCGAACGCCTATCATGAGGATCAGGCTCGCGCTTGACGAGGCCATCGCGCTCCATCCGGGCGAGCATCTGCGCCATGGTCGGCTGCTCCACCTTCGCCCAACGCGCGAGTTCCGTCTGGGACAGCTGTTCGCCATTTTGGAGCGCTGCCAGTACCGGCAACTGCGCTGTGGCGAAGCCGAGGTCACGCAGCCGCGCGTCGCCGATACGGCTCAGCCCCCGTACGATCCGACTGAGGTAATGGCCCGGATTGCGAAGCGGCTCCCAATCGTCGGCGGCATCAGCCATTGAATAGGCTCCTATGTTTATTTATATAGGTGCCTATATATATGGAGGCCAATGACATGGCAATGGATCGGATCGCGATCATCGGCGCTGGTCCCGGTGGGTTGATGCTGGCGAGGCTGCTGCAATTGGGCGGTCGCTCGCCCGTCATATTCGAGCGGGATGCCCATGCAGAAGAACGACCGCAAGGCGGATCGCTCGACCTGCATGGCGCAACCGGTCAACGGGCGATGCGACTGGCAGGCCTCGAAACTGAATTCACCGCCGTGGCCCGTCCCGAGGACCAGGGCGACCGACTTTACGACGTCGACGGGACCCTGCTGTTCGACCGCAACGAGCCCGCAGACGATCGCCCCGAAATCGATCGGACCATGCTGCGCGGCATCCTTTTGGATTCGCTGACGCCTGGCACGGTGAACTGGGCACATCGCGTCGTCGAAATCATACCTGTCGATGACAGCTTTGCGGTGTGCGGCGATGGGTGGTGCGAGCAGTTTGATGTGATCGTCGGTGCGGATGGCGCATGGTCGCGCGTCCGGCCGCTGCTCTGCGACGCAGTGCCCGTCTATGAAGGCGTTACGTTGGTCGAACTAGGTTTCGACGTCGAGCGGCATCCCATCGTCGACGCGCTGACGGGAAGGGGCAAGATGTTCGCGGTCGGCGACAATCGCGTTCTAATCACCCAGAGGAACGGAAAAGGCCATATTCGCGGATATGTCGGCCTGCGTCTGGACGAGGCGACCGCGCGGAACTGGCAGGCGCTATCGCCGGAGACCGTGCGCACCACGTTACGCGAAGCCTTTGCCGGATGGGCTCCCCCGTTGAGGGAGATGATCGAGACAGGGGAGTTCATCGCGGTTCGTCCGCTCTATGCGCTGCCCGTGGGACACCACTGGACCAGCCGCCCCGGATTGAGTCTCCTGGGCGATGCGGCGCACCTGATGTCGCCCTTCTCAGGGGAAGGCGTGAATCTCGCGCTCGCCGATGCGGTCGATCTTGCCGAGGCGTTGATCTCGGGCCGTAGTTGGCGGGCCGTCGCCGACTATGAAGGGGTGATGGTGGCGCGGGCCGCCGTTGCCGCCGAGGGAGCCGCTGAAGGCTTGAATGGAGCTTTTTCACCGGAGGGCGCCGCGCCGGTTCTGGAGCATTATCGGGCGCGACTAAATGGGTCTTAGCGCCATGCGGCCGGTCCCACGAAGTCCCTCGCTACGTCGCGAAATCGGGAGGATTTCGAGGGAACTCGGCAGCCACCGGCGGCGAGTCGTTCTTAAACATGGTCATTCCAACCAGCGTGGCGGAGAGGGTGGGATTCGAACCCACGGTGGGCTTCCACCCACGGCGGTTTTCAAGACCGCTGCCTTAAACCACTCGGCCACCTCTCCGCGCGCGAGCAGCGCTTTGCGCAAGGGCGGCGATTTGTGCAAGTCGCACGACGATGGGATTTCACCTTTGCGCCACGCTGTGGCACGGTCTGCCGATGCGCGGACGGGGTATGATGGGACGAATGGCGACGGCGATCACGCTGGCCGCCGGGTTGTGGCTGACGACGGGGTCGGCGAACGCACAGGACGATGCGGCGTTTCAGGCCTATCTGCAAGGCGTGCGCAGCCGCGCGATCGCCCAGGGCGTGAAACCCTCGAGCGCCGATTCGGTATTGGCCGGGCTTACCTTCAACCAGCGCGTGATCGATCTCGACCACGCCCAGCCGGGAGGGAATCCGGCCAATCCGACCAATAGCGCGTCGCCGCCCTTCGCGCCGTATCTGCGCAGCCATGTCGACGCCGCCCGAATCGGACAGGGCAGGGCGAAATACCTCGCCGAACGCGCGCATCTGCGCAGCATCGAGACCGAAACCGGGGTCCCCGAATCGATCATGGTCGCGATCTGGGGGCATGAGACCAATTACGGCCGGATCATGGGCAATTTCGACTTGCCCCGGGCCTTGGCGACCTTGGCCTATGATGGCCGCCGCCGCTCGCTGTTCGAAGGCGAATTGATCGCCTCGATGAAGATGATCGATCGCGGCGTTACGCGTAGCCAACTCGTCGGCAGCTGGGCCGGGGCGATGGGCGGACCGCAATTTCTGCCATCGGTCTATCTGCGCATGGCGCGCGATGGCGATGGCGATGGCCGCGCCGACATCTGGAACAGCGACGCCGATACGCTCGCCTCGATCGGCAATTATTTCTACAATGCCGGATGGCGGCGCGGCCAGCCTTGGGGGCTTGCCGTCTCGGTGCCCGCGACCTTCGATCGCTCGGGCGTGACCAACAAACTGATCTCGCCACGCTGTCCCAAGGTATTCGCGCGTCAAAGTGGCTGGCGGACGATCGCCGAATGGCGCGCGCTGGGGATCGTGCCGCAATCCAAGCCGTGGCCCGCGGCCAATGTGCAGGCGACGCTGATCGAGCCCGATGGGCCCGGCAAGACCGCCTATCTGTTGACCGGCAATTACCGGGTCATCCTCGATTACAATTGTTCGAATTTTTATGCGTTGAGCGTGGGGCTGCTGGCGGATGCGGTTGAATAAAGGGGCGTTTGGCGTCGGACTGGGGGCATGCCTGGTCCTGACGGGGTGCGTGGGGGGCGGAGGATCTGGCGACGGACCACGCTTGCCGGACCCGGCCTATGGCAACGTGCCGCGGGGCGGTTATCCACAGACCTATCCACCATCTGTTCCACAAGAGGCGCCGCAGCCGACGCCGCTGGCCTCGGCTGGCGCTCCCGATGTCGCGCCGCCGGTAGACCGACCCGCGCCGCTCTCAGCCGACGAAGCCGATGCCGGGCCGCCATCATCGGATGGGCCTCGCGCCACATCGGGCCGTGGCGAGTCGCGCTACGATGAAGTCGGCTATGCTACTTGGTACGGCGACGAACTGGCCGGTGGGCGTACGGCGTCGGGCGTTCCGTTCGATCCCAAGGGATTCACCGCGGCGCACCGCACGCTGCCGCTCGGCTCCTATACCGAAGTGACCGCGCTCGACACCGGGCGCACGATCCTGGTCCAGATCAACGATCGCGGCCCGCGCCAGACCAATTTGCTGATCGACCTGTCGCAGGGGGCTGCGCGCACGCTGGGTATAACCGGGCGCGAGGCAGTGCGCGTCCGGGCGGTCACCGCCAGCCCTTCCGACCTCGCGGCGTTGCGCGCGGGCCAACCGGGAGCGCCGCGACTGGATACGCCGTCGTCGTTGCTCGCCGGGCTCCGCCAGCGGCTGACCGGCGCCGCGGGTCCCGTTGCGCGACCGCCGAATATCCAGCCGCTCGTCCGCGTTCCGCCCGAGGCCAAAGCGGCCAGGCCGCCGGTTGGGAAACCGGTGCCGGCTACCCCGATCGCCGATGGATTCTATGTCCAGGTGGCGGCCTTTTCGAGCCAAGCGCGCGCCGTCGCACTCGCCAGGAGCCTGGGCGGACAGGCCGTGCCCGTCGGCGCGGTATGGCGCGTGCGGATGGGACCCTATCCGTCGAAAAATCAGGCCAGTCAGGCACGTGACGCAGCAGCGGCACGCGGCTATGGCGATGCTCGTGTGGTCCGCCAGGACTGACCTTACTCCCGCTTTAGCGTACGGACTGTTGTCACCATGACCTATATGCCCAAGATGATTCACCTGAGCGCTGCGTCCGCTCTGGTCCTGGCCGCTATGCCGGCCACCGCTGCCGCGCCGACCTTCGACACGCCGGCGCCGGTCGCCTATATGGTCGACATGTCGTCCGACGCGGTCCTGTATTCGAAGGACCCCGATCATCGCATGCCGCCTGCTTCCACGGCGAAGATGATGACGGTCTATGTCGTGTTCGACATGATCAAGAAGGGGCAGCTCAAGGCCGACCAGCAATTCACGATGAGCCCGGAGACCTGGCGCAAATGGCACAGCCAGGGTTCGACCATGTTCCTGAAGGCCGATGAGAGCGTCAGCGTCGACAATCTGCTCAAGGGCATCGTCACCCTGTCGGGCAACGACGCCTGCGTCGTGCTGGCGGAAGGCGTGTCGGGCACCGAACAGGCGTTCACGGATCGGATGAACGAGGCGGCGAAGAAACTGGGCCTGACCAACAGCCATTTCGGCACGTCGAACGGCTGGCCCGACAATGGCGTGACCTATGTCACCGCCCGCGACCTCGCCAAGCTGGCCGAGGCGACGATCCGCGACTTTCCGGATCTCTACAAACGCTATTACGCGCTGCCGAGCTTCACCTGGGGCACCCAGATGAACGGCTCGGCGATCGATCAGGCCAACCGGGATCCGTTGCTGGGCGTGGTCGCCGGTGCCGACGGGCTCAAGACCGGACATACCGACGAAGCCGGTTACAGCTTCGTCGGCTCGGCGATCCAGAACGGCCGGCGGCTGGTGATGGTGGTGGCGGGGTTCACCACCTACAACCAGCGCAAGGAAGAATCGATCAAGTTCATGAACTGGGGCTTCCGCGCCTGGCAGTCGCATCCGATCGTCGCCAAGGGCAAGCAGATCGCCACTGCCGAGGTCCAGCTGGGATCGTCGAGCAGCGTCGGGCTGGTGGCGGCGGACAATCTGGCGATGACCGTGCCGTCTGGTACAGCGCCTAACACCAATGCCAAGGTCGTCTATGACGGTCCGCTCAAGGCGCCGATCAAGGCCGGCGATCATGTCGCCGACCTGATCGTGACATCGCCGGGCATGCCCGACCAGCGCTTCCCGCTCGTCGCCGACAAGGATGTCGGCCAGGCCGGCTTCTTCGGCCGCGCCTGGACCGGGCTGATGCAGTTGTTCGGCGGCTGACGCACACGTGGCGCGCGGCAAGTTCCTCTCGATCGAGGGCGGCGAGGGCGCGGGCAAGTCGACGCAGGTCCGCCGCCTTGCCGACGAACTGCGCGCGCGCGGTCTCGACGTCATCGTCACGCGCGAGCCGGGCGGCAGCGAAGGCGGGGAAGCGATCCGCGAGTTGCTGATGCAGGGCGAGGTCAAGCGCTGGAGCTCGCATACCGAGGCATTGCTGTTCGCCGCGGCGCGCGCCGACCATGTCGAAAAGGTGATCCAGCCGGCGCTCGGCATCGGCACCTGGGTGATCAGCGACCGCTTCATCGATTCGTCACGCGCCTATCAGGGCGTGGCGGGCGGCATCGACGATGCGGCCGTGCTTGCGCTCCATGGCTTCGGGTCGCGCGGACTGTTGCCCGACCGCACCCTGGTGCTCGAGGTTTCGCCGGAGATCGGTGCGGAGCGCGCCGCGGCACGCGACGGCGCGGCGGCCGATCGCTTCGCCGCGCGAGAGCGGGCTTTTCACGACGACGTCGCGGCGGCATTCCGGCGCTTCGCGGCGGCCGAGCCCGACCGCGTGCGGTTGATCGATGCGGCGGGCGATGTGGATGAGGTGGCGACCGAGGTGATCGAGGCGGTCGCCGACCTGCTGCCATGACGTCACTTCATGGTAACCATGCGGCGCGGCAGGCTTTTTCCGCCGCGATCGACAGCGGATCGCTCCATCACGGCTGGATTTTTGCCGGCCCCGAAGGCGTAGGCAAAGCGCGGTTCGCGATGCTCGCGGCGCGGCGTCTGCTGGCTGGGCCGGGTCAGCCGGACGATTTCGCTATCCCTCCCGGCGATCGTACGCAGCAATTGATCGATGCGGGATCGCATCCCGATCTCAAGATATTGCAACGGCTGCCACGCGACGAGAAGAAACCCGAGCAGGGCCTCGCGCGGTCGATCCGCGTCGATCAGGTGCGCGAGCTCGATCATTTCCTCGGCGTGAAGGCGACTTATTCGGACCGCCGCGTGGTGGTGATCGATACCGCCGACGATCTCGAACGGCCCGGCGCGTCGAACGCCTTGCTCAAGAATCTCGAGGAGCCCCCGGCGGGCACGGTGTTCCTGCTGGTGAGCCACGCACCTGGCCGGTTGTTGCCGACGATCCGCTCGCGCTGCCGGATGCTGCGGTTCGAACCGCTCGACGATGCGGAGATGCGCGCGGCACTGGTCGATGCCGGTGTCGCATCGAACGAGATCGAGGAACTGATTCGCGTAGGGCAGGGGTCGCCTGCGCGCGCGTTGGCGATGGCCGGGCTCGATATTTCCGGGCTGGACAAGGCGCTGATGGAATTGGCGAAGGGCGATCCGACTAATGCGGTACGCGCCGAACTCGCCCGATCCTTGTCGTTGAAGGCGGCGCAGGAGCGGTACGAAGCGTTCCTGGAGCGCGCGCCGAGTTTCATCGCCGCGGCAGCCCGGATGCGATCGGGTGAGGCGCTAAGGACCGCGCTCGACGCACATGATGCGGCACGCAACTTGGCCGCGAGCGCGCTCGGGCTGTCGCTCGACGCGCAGGGTACGGTGTTCGAGATGGGTAGTATCGTGGCGAGGCTGGCAGCGATCAGCCCGCCGGCCATTTCTCGGCGCTGATCAGCGCGTCCGGATCGGGCGTCGCGTCAACATAGATCGGCCGCGATGGCCGCTTGCGCCTCTTCTCCACAGGATCGAGATAGGCTTCGTCGCCTTTCGCACCTTCCGGCTTCAACTTCGCATAGCGCGTGACGAAATCGCCCGTGAGCAGGTTCCAGCTGATCTCGTGCGTATCGTGCTGGAAGGTGCGGCTGTAGGACGAGGCGTCGAGGCCGATAAGCCGCATCTTCCTGGCCGCGGCGTCCCAGCGGTATCGATAGGTCGCCTCGATTGCACTGGTCCCGCCGGTCAGGTCCTTGACTACCAGCACGCCCTTGGCGATCGACAGTTCGGCGGGGCCCAGTGCAGAGGATTCAAGGTCGTGGCCGCCTGCTGGATCGTGCCCGAGGTCGGTCTCGGTACGATAGGCGAGTAGGACATGGATCCGACGGCTGTCATTTCCATTCTCGATAAAGGCCGTATCAATTTCGCCGTCGCCGTTAAGGTCGCCGTCGATGCGCGCCTCGACGGTGGCGTCTCGCGCCATGATGTTCTGGAGTTCGACGTCGCTTGCGACCGGAACGCGCTGTGCAGCCGCCGGCATGACGGTCATCAACATGGCGAGAGCGGCGACGCGTGCAATCATGACGAACCCCCAATCGTTTTGCCAACGTTATCATGGCGCCG
>Ga0207705_10000258_pt1 | contig 51543 bp, 42 predicted proteins | sample KBSC13metaG_FD_184314 | JGI IMG/M metagenome (GOLD analysis project Ga0207705, IMG submission 184314) | Corn rhizosphere microbial communities from Kellogg Biological Station, Michigan, USA - KBS C1-3 metaG (SPAdes) (version 2) | ecosystem: Host-associated > Plants > Roots > Rhizosphere > Soil ... | reverse complement strand
GGTCGCCAACGGAGGTCGACGAGGCCATGAGGTAGACGTTCGCTACGCCCGCGAGATCCTTTTTGACCTCAGGAAAATAGTTGCGAGTAATGGAATCGCCGAGCAGGAGCACGTTAGGCAGCTTCGGATCGGGATGCGGCGGACGGACTTCCCATGTCCACTCGATCTCCTCAGGAAGAGAAGACGAGGGCTGGGCAAAGAGGGCGCTTGTTCCCGAGACACAGAGCAAGGCTGCGGCAAGGACAAGCATGCAGTGATGGAGGCTGATTTTTGTTACGCGCTGGAAGAGGCTCATAGCTATTTTGAAATACTACTTTCACTGGTGCAAGTTTGTATATAGAGCCTCTTTGCGACCGAGGCACTGGGGGACTCCCCCCAATGCCTCAGTTTCGTTGTCTGGCTGAGCGAATCGACAGAACAGAAGTTTTACTTCCCTGCTGCCGCTCCGGCTCGCTCCAGCGTGAATGCCGCGGCTCGGAAGTCACCGCGCAGTTGCACGTCTACGCCGCGATGCATCCAATAGGCTCCGCTGGCCGAGGCCGGCGTATCGGGAGCCAGCTTTCCGTCAAGCGTGGAGAGGCGATAGGTCGCGTCTGCGTCCAGCCCGCGCAGATAGATGCGTGGGAAAGGATACCCTTCGCGGCTGGAGTGCAGGAAGGCAAAGGTGACGGCCTGGCTGCCATCGCGCGAGACCGATTCCGTTACCGACTGCTCGCTGTTGTCTTCAGGCGTGATGAGACGGTAGAGCGAGCCACGTTGCACGGTTTCGCGGATCGACTTGTACTGCGCCACCATCTTCTTCGCCGTGGCAAAGTCTTCGGGGGTCCATTTGTTCAGGTTGGCTCCGATGCCGAGCGAGCCCTGCATCGAGGAGAGAAAACGATACTCCAGCGAGAGCGTGCGCTGGTTCACCCAGGTGGGCGAGTCCGTCACCCAGGCCATCATCACTCCGGGCGTGTAGGCGTAGGTGAAGCCGTTCTGGATGAGAAGGCGGTCGTAGGCGTCGGTGTTATCTGAGGTCCAGGCCTCGTCGGTGAGCCCCAGGATGCCGAGGTCCACGCGGCCCGCACCACCGGAGCAGCTTTCAATCTCGACGTTCGGATGTTTCGCGCGGAGCTCGGTGAGGATCGAGTAGAGGTTGCGGATGAAGTCGACGTAGACCTTCTTCTGATCTTCGGGCGCTACGGCGGGCCAGCCGGGCTCGGACCAGTTTCGGTTGTAGTCCCACTTGAGGAAGGCAATGTCGTTTTCGCTGAGAAGTTTGTCGAGGAAGTTGAAGACGTAGGCGCGTACATCGGGCCGGGCCAAATTCAGCACCAACTGATTTCGGGCTTCGGTGCGCGGACGTCCGGTGAAGTTCAACACCCAGTCGGGATGTTTGCGGTAGAGATCGCTGTCCGGGTTCACCATCTCCGGCTCGACCCACAGGCCGAAGTCCATGTGGAGAGAGTGAACCTTATCGATGAGCGGCTTGAGACCGTGAGGAAATTTTTGCGGATTGACGTACCAGTCGCCCAGGCCCGCGTGATCGTCCTTGCGCTGGCCGAACCAGCCGTCGTCCATCACGAAGCGCTCGACGCCGATGCTGGCAGCCTTCTCGGCAAGCTCCATCTGGCCGGCCTCATCGACGTGAAATCCGGTTGCCTCCCATGAGTTGTAGAGAACTGGGCGCAGCTTCGGATTGGGCGCGTGAGGCAGCACGGAATCGATCTCGAAGCGGTGCAGCAGCCGTGAGGCTCCCCCGATGCCGTGGCTGGAGTATCCGCCGTAGAAGTAGGGAGTCTGGAGGTGCTCGCCCTTCTGGAGGCGATAGCCGAAGTCGAAGGAATTGAAGCCGCCGGTTACGCGCACCTGCTGCAACTGGTCCTGCTCGACGCTGATCTGCCACGACCCGCTCCAGCCGAGAGCGCCGAACCAGACGCCGCCGGCCTCCTGATCGTTGCCACCTTCGCGGTCGATGGCGAACCATGGATTATTCTGCGCGCCGGTGGTGCCGCGACGGCTTTCGAGCACGGTCTTGCCGGGATGGATCGGCTGCTGCTGCACGCTCCATTCCGCGCCCCAGCGTCCGGTAAGATAGCGCAGGCGATAGTCGGTGCCGCGAGGCAGGTTCCAGGTCGCCGCCGCCACCTGTTCAATAGTGAACGGCGCATCGGTACGGTTGTCGATCTCGGCGGAGCGGCGCAGGATACCGGTCTCGGCATCAGCCTGATATTGCAGCGTGACATAGACCTCGCGCGAGATATCCTTCATTACGATATCGAGCTTATTGCCGTCAATCTTGTGCGAGACGTACTTGAGGGCGAGGTCGCGGTTGCCATCGGGAAAGGTAATCTTGAGGTCGGGCTCGACATAAAGGCCGCCGCCCCAGCCCACGAACTCGTGCGGTGTTGTAGTGACGGGGGGATCAAACGAAGCCGCTTCGGGCATGGCCTTAGCCGCAGGGAAACTATCACTTGCACCCAGGCGCGGTCCCCAGTAGAGAGATTGGAGTTGTTGATGCTCGTTGATGCCGAGGACGTAGGTCGTGCCTGCGGCATCGATGCGGAAGACGCGAGTGGCTGCATCGTAGCGAATGGATGCGGGAGCGGGAGCCGCATGTGCTACCGGCGTAATGAACCCCGTGAGGCAAAGCAGCAGCGCGAGAATGCAGAGCTGGGCGAGGCTAAATTCTAAATGCCTGCAGCGTGAGGATAGAAACAGTTCGGCGTGCGTTTTATTCATCACTGACTCCCAAATTTGCGGACTGACTCTTGTACGATACATCGGCGGAGGCTCTCGAATCGCACGCCCTACACAGCTTTACTTTCATTCAACATTTCCATGCAACGATCGGAGCGATGCGAGAGCTATGGCTTTGCCGCTGGGATAAACCGAATCGCGCAACCGCCGCCTGCGGCCAGATTCAAGGTAAGCGTCTGCCCGCTATGTACCGTCTGCCTGCGAATGGTGACGTGCTTTGGATGGATGCCTGCGTCTTTGGCATCTTCGTAGATCTCAGCCGTATACGCACCGGAGCCGAGAAAACTGAGCGGCACCTGCAAGGTGCGTGGCGTCCAGTTGGTCATGCTGCCGAGATACCACTCGTCGCCATGACTGCGCGCTATGGTAACGAATTCACCCGGCCTGCCATTTAGAGCGCGTGTTGCATCCCAGTCCACGGGCACATCCTTGATGAACTGAAAGGCCGGCTGACCGGCATAGGCCTGCGGGCTGTCGGAGACCATCTGGAACGGTGTCTGATAGATCACATACAGTGCCAGTTGCTGAGCGCGCGTGCCCATCACCATGGGGCTGGTATCGCGTGAGATGAAATTGTCCTCGGTGACGTTATCGAAGCCGCCGGGGGTGTAGTCCATGGGGCCCGCGAGAAGACGCGTGAAGGGAAAGACCGAACGATCCACCGGACTGTCGCGGCGGCCCGCCTTGGACTGCTCCATGCCCAGAACCGCCTCATAGCTGAGTACGTTGGGATAGGTGCGCTCCAGCCCCCAGGGCTTGGTGGCACCATGAAAGTCGACCATCAGATGGTGTTCCGCCGCCACGCGGGCGGCGTCGTAGTAGAACTGAATCCCCTTCTGGTCATCGCGGTTGACGAAGTCGATCTTGACGCCGGCCACTCCCCACTTTTCATAGAGGGGAAAGGCTTCTTTCATCTGCTCCATCACCGATTCAGAGTAAAGCCATATCCACACCTTCACGTTTCTCGTGGCGGCGTAGCGCACCAGTTCGGGCACATCGATCTTGCCATTCATGCTGGTGATGTCGCGGCCCTTTGACCATCCGGCGTCGAGCAGCATGTAGGGAAAGCCAGACTGCGCAGCGAAATCGACATAGTGCTTCATGTTTTCGGTTGTGAAAGCGGGCTTGCCATCCGGACCGATATCGCCGCTCCACCAGTTCCACGATGCCTTGCCGGGATGAATCCAGCTTGTGTCGTGGAGACGATTCGCGGGATTCAGGTCGTAGACGAGATTGGATTCGATGAGGCGTCCCGGATCGTCCGCCACCATGAGGACGCGCCAGGCGCTGTGATATGGCAACGCACCTTCCACAGCGATATCCGCGTTATCGATATGCGGCGCGAGCTTCGAGACAAACCAATGGCCGGCCCAGCTTCCGGATGGATTGGTGACGTACATGCCGCTATTGCCTTCGAGATCCGCTTCGGTCAAAGCCAGCCATGCAGTGCCCGGTTCGTGTGTCAACAGGGGCAGGCCGACGAGAATATGGCTGGCTACGCCGCCCTGGTTGCTGAGAGCCGAGGTCGCGAGCCTCACATATTCACTCTCGTAACTGCTGCGATAGTTCGGCAGTTCGAGCGCCCAGTTGATCGTGTCCGCGCTCAGGCGAAACTCGGTGTCCTCCTGCTTGAGGCGCAACTCTTTGATCGATTCCTGTTTGGGCAAAAGGTATCGGAACGCAACGCCATCGTTATAAGCGCGAGCTTCGATTGTCATCAGGCGATGAAGGCCGCCGCTCTCGGTGACATGCACGGTCAGGCTCTTGTATGCATCATGCACTTTGCTGGTCTTTGCGTTAAGCAGCGTGTAGTCATCCGTGCCATTGCCAGCGCTGCTGCTGACGATACTTACATCGGAACCGAGCGGTGGCTGTCCTTCTAATTCGAGCGCGAGTCCTGAGTCGTCAAGAACCTGTCTGCCATGAAAGGTCAGAGAGTAGACTAGCTTGCCAGCATCGCCGGATTCGCCCTTCGCGGGCAAAGTGGCAAATCGTATTACCAGTTGCTGATCAGGCGACGATAGAACCAAGGGTGCAGATTGCCCGAAGGCGCAGATGCCTGCCGAAGCTGCGACACATGCCGCAAGAATAAAGTTTCTGGATAAGTGTTGGATCACCGCGTCAAACCTCACAGGAAGATAGAAATCCATATGCAACCGTTTACACGAGGCAACAAGTACAACATAGTCACCATAAGAAGACAAATGCAAGGCGCTATGGATTGGCGCAAGCGATCTCAGAGGACGATAGCGAAATTATGACTCTGCATCAGATTTCAACCGCGGAAAAGCCGTAATCCGCAGCTTCGCTGCCGCATAGGGTACCAGCGTCAACTGCTCTTCCCGCTCTGCGCAGTTGACCGGACTTTGCGGCACTGGATCGGCAGCGCCATCGCCGGCACGCCACCCCGGAAGCTTCCGCGCATTTACTTTCAACTTTACGGGCGTCTCCTTCAGGCTGAAGGGCGATGCGCCGACAGGCGATTCCTGAACGGAAAGCTTACTCGATTCGTTGCTGTTGACAGCAAGCGCATAGTTCCATGACGTAGAAGGAAAGACCTGCCAATCTGCCGTCATTCCCCTGTCCTGCAACTTCACCCAGCTTTCGCCGATGGGATAGGAGAAGACCAACGGACCACGCTCGACTGAGATTGAATCCTTATATCCCGATAGCACCCTTGGAGAGAGAGGAAACTTCAACTCAACAATATCTCCGGACTTCCAGGTGCGCTCGATCCGGGTGAAGTTGCCGGCCGTCGTGCCGGAGTGGAGGCTCCCATTGATGCGTATCGTCGTGCCCTCGGCCCATGCTGGAATACGAAGACGCAGCGGGAACATGACAGGTGCAGATGGATTGATGGCGATTCGTACTATTTCTCGAAATGGATACTCGGTCTCTTCCGCGATGTGAACTGCCGTTCCGTTTACCTTGGTTCTGACTTCACAAGGGGAATATGCCGCTGCAACGAGTCCGTCATCGTGTGATGCCATCCAGAGACTTGCGGTGAACTTCGGCCAGCCCTGATGAAAGTTTGCGGTACAGCAGCCGAAGTTCGGCTCCAGACCAAAGAGATTCGATTCAGGTCCGTTGGTCGTCCATGGTCTGCGGTGGAGGCTGCTCTCGACCTGATTGGGCTGCTGATCGTATTGGTGAGCCCACATATCATCGGTGAAGGTTCCGGGCAGAGCGTTGAAGGCAATGCGCTCCAGACGATCGCCCAAGGATGCATCGCCGAGAATGGCCAGCGACTGCTCCAGCGAGAACATTGTCTCGACGACGGTGCACAGCTCAGTGCCTTGCGATGGATTCAGTCCCGCAAGGTGCTCGTCGCACGAAAACATGCCGTTGGGAAGACCATGGTATTTATCGAGCGCCGCGAGCATTTGATGTATTCCCTGTCGATCGCTTTCGTCGTTGGACACAACCGACCAGACTGGAGTGGTCTTAATTGCCTGGCCGTTATTTACGCCGTGGGTCGCGAGAGCATGATCCTTCAATCCGCCGCCAGAGTTAAGCCCGATCGATTCCGGCGTCGTGCGCTGCGTGTACTTGAAGTCGGCAAAATTTGCCTTCCAATCAAAACCCTGCTGCTGAAGGATGTGGGCCAGGTCAAGCAGCTTTGAGTCGCCGGTGCGGTTGTAGAGCCATATCACCACGAGAACGTTGTCTTGCCAGCGAAACTTTCCCCAGTCTCGCAAAGGTCGCGTAGGCAGATTTTTCAATTGATACGCAAAATAGCGCGAGAGCAATGGAATAACGCGCGGATCACCGGTTGCTTCCTGATATTGGACCAGTGCCTTCAGCATGACCATCCGCGGCCACCAGTCATCATTGCTGCGCGGGCCGATCATCCCATTCTCGGCCTGATTGGACAGTGTCCAGTCAACGAACTTCTGAGCCTTGGCCTTGAGCCGCGCATCATCCAGCAGATACGCGAGCGGTAAAAGGCCGTCGAGGAAGTACGGGCCGCGCTCCCATGCCTCTCCTGTGCCGCCGAGCCAGGCGCTATTGCTGCCGACATCAGGCCAGGTTTCGTCGAGGTGTCCGCCGAGACCGTTGGCCTGAATATGTAACTGACTGCACAGCCAGCCAGTGGGGCGAACGGAGCCGAGGGGAAGCGTATAGAAGGCGTTCGGAGCGAGCGGAACGCGATTTTTGATAGGGTCCTCAACACGCGCAGCGCTCGCCGAGGACAGGGTCTTCGAGAGGGCATGGGCAGTTCGACTGCCGACAGGCAGCGTAGCCAGAGTTGCGGCGCTTGCCTGCTTGAGAAAACGGCGGCGACTCGCGGAGATTGATGAAATCGTTTTCATTGACACCCCATTCAGGTTCACTCTCTGCACGCTGAAGAGTCAAGTTCCGTACACCCCGGAGACTCTCCTACCACCTCCGCAGTGCCGGTTGATCTACTCGAATGTATTCGAGGATGCTCCTGGGGGGAGGATTAATAACTTCCTCAAGCCGATTCGCGTCTCATTCCGTATACTGGGCTGGTCAATTCAATCCAGTTCCCGTTACTTCTTTCGGTTGCTCAATATACTCCGAGGAGATTCGACTATGTCCCTTTCGAATGTTCGACGCCATGCCATCTGCATTGCTCTGGTTATGAGCTTTGCGCAAGCCGCCTTCGCGGCCGACATCCTAATCGGCGATGCGAAATCGCAGCCGGAGAGCCTGACCGCCGCGCCGGGCGGAGTGTTGATCGTCGGCAGCGCCAGCACGCCGTTTATCTACAAGGTGCGTTCCGGCTCCACTACCGCCGAGAAGTTTATCGACGCCAGCGCCGAAGGCCCGGGAACGTTTTTCTTCGGCGTACTGGCGGATGCCCCCACGAATACGCTGTGGGCCTGTCAACTGACCCCGGTGCCGGGCAGCACTCCGGTACGGCGGCACACTGCTGTGCGCGCTTTCGACCTCTCGACCGGCGCGCCGAAGATGCGCTGGGACCTGCCGGGGGATAACACCATATGCAATGATTTTTCGATTGGACCGGATAAGGCGCTCTATATAAGCGACACGGCAAACGGGAAGATCTACCGGCTTCCTGCGGGCTCCTCCACGGCGGAGCTTTATCTGGAGCATCGGACACTGGTGGGCATCGACGGCATTACCTTCCTCGACGGCACGCTCTATGTAAACAACGTGTTCACTAACAATCTCTACCGTATCCCGGTCGACGCAAACGGTAAGGCGGGACAACCGGTCGATATCTGGATGGACCAGCCGGTTAAGGGTCCGGACGGCATGCGCGCGGCCAACGGCAAGCTCTTCCTTGCCGAAAACGGCAGCGGCAAGATCACTGCCCTGACTATCCATGGAGATAAGGCGAGCGTCACAGTCCTTAAGGAAGGGCTCAAAACACCGACCGCCGTCGAGCCCGCGGGCGATACGCTCTGGATCGCCGAGCGCGGCGCGGGACAGGCCGTGTCGATGCCCATGCCCAAATAATTTTTCAGGGCCTCGCTCCCGAAAGAGAAGATGCGCTCCGGCGATGCTGCGATTATTGCTCCCGCGAACGAAACGGCTGCTATGATTGCCGTTATTGTTGGCGGGATGCGTATTTATGAGCACAACCTTCGATTCCATCGTCATCGGAGCGGGGCAGGCAGGACCGCCGCTCGTCGGGCGCCTGACACGGGCAGGCCAGCGGGTAGCACTGCTCGAACGCAAGCTGTTCGGTGGCACCTGCGTGAATACCGGCTGCATTCCCACCAAGACTCTGGTCGCCAGCGCTCGTGCCGCGTACATGGCGCGAAGAGCCGCGGACTTCGGCGTCCGGATTGGCGGGGATATTGCCGTCGACATGCGCGCGGTGATGGCGCGCAAGGAGGCTGTTTCCGGCAAGTCGCGCGAGGGAGTCGAAAAGTGGCTGCGAGGGATGGAGCGATGCACGGTCTATCACGAGCAGGCGCGTTTTCTCTCGGCGCACGAGATCCAGGCAGACTCGGAGACGCTGAAGGCCGAGCGCATCTTTATCAACGTCGGAGGCCGCGCAAACGTGCCGTCCATGCCGGGGATGGACCAGGTTTCATTTCTTACCAACTCCACCTTGCTTGAGTTGAAGACGCTGCCCCGGCATCTTGTTGTGGTGGGCGGAAGCTACATCGGCCTTGAATTTGCGCAGATGTACCGCCGCTTCGGCAGCGAAGTCACCGTGGTAGAAAAAGGGCCGCGGCTGGTGTCGCATGAGGATGAAGATGTATCGGAGGCAATCAAGGGGATTCTGGAGGCAGAGGGCATTCATCTCCGTCTCGACGCCGAATGCATTGGATTCCGCCGAGCCGGTGAGGATATCGCCGTCGGCGTCAATTGCCAGGACGGAGAGCCTGAGGTGGTGGGATCGCATGTGCTGCTGGCCGTCGGCAGAAGACCGAACACGGACGACCTCGGGCTGGATCGGGCAGGAGTCGCACTCGACGAGCGCGGCTATGTCGTCGTCGACGACCAGCTTCGCACCAGCGTGGAAGGTATCTACGCGCTAGGCGATTGCAATGGCCGGGGTGCATTTACGCACACCTCGTATAACGACTTCGAGATCGTCGCAGGCAACCTGTTGGATGGCGAGTCGCGGCGCGTCACGGACCGCATCCCGGCACATGCACTTTATATCGATCCACCTCTTGGACGAGCCGGCATGACGGAAGCAGAGGTGCGTTCGACAGGACGGCCAGCGCTGGTCGGCTCGCGCCCGATGACACGCGTGGGAAGGGCTGTCGAGAAGGGCGAGACCATGGGATTCATGAAGATATTGGTCGACGCCGAGAGCAAAAAGATCCTGGGTGCTTCGATTCTAGGCACAGGCGGGGACGAGGCGATCCACTGCATTCTGGATACGATGTACGCCCATCAGGACTACACGACGCTACAGCGTGCCATGCATATTCATCCCACGGTCTCCGAGTTGATCCCGACCATTCTCGGAGAACTGAAACCACTCGAATCGCTGTGACTTCCCTGCCCCTGATTGCTTATCCCGGTAGCTGAGCCTTGTGCTGCCCCTTGTCGAAGTACTGCTCGATCTCTTCGAGCGTCTTGCCTTTTGTCTCCGGCAGGAAGAAGGTGGCGGTAATAAAGTAAAGCACCGTGCATGCAGCCCAAAAGAAGAACATGGCGTAGTAGCCGTAGTTGCCGACGACCGGCAAGAAGACCGCGGCGATCAGGGTAGACGCGCCCTGGTTGATGAGCAGAGCGACGCCCATGCCGCTGGAACGGATGCGGGTCGGCAGCAACTCCGTGAGCGCGAGCCATACGACGACGCCGGGGCCCATCGCGTAGCAGGCGATGAACAAACCGAGACAGATGGTGATCAGCCAGCCCGTGGTCTGCGGCGGCACCGATCCATAGACGGCGCGCTTAATCACCAGAGGCGACTTCGCTTCGTTTCCCTCCGGCTGGATGGACAGCGCCGGTTCCTGATCGCTGCGCGCCGTGACCATCTTGTCTCCGGCGCCATAGCTGTAGAGAACGGTAATGATGGCCGGGGTGTCGGCGTGGGTAGAGCCGGGCTCCATGGCGCTGAAGGGTAGGTTCAGGCTGTCGCCGGTGACCGCAGACTGCACTGTGCTCTTCAGGTCGATACGTCTGGATTCAAAGCTGTGAAAGATGAGTCCACCCGCCACGAGCGCGACGATGATGCCTCCCGTCCCGATCCTGAGCAGGAATTTTCGACCTTTTTTATCGACCAGGGCGACAGCAACGATCGTCATGGCACAGTTCAGCACCTTGACCAGAACGTCACCCTGAGAGGCATGGCTGGCCGTCATGCCGGCCTGCTTGAGGATGATGACGAGGAATCCGAGGATCGAATTAATGCCGGTGGTCTGGTTGCAGGCCAGGATGACGCAGGCCAGCAGGAACGGAACAACATACTTCTTTTGAAAGATGGAATCGGAACCGTGGGAGACGCTCTTCTTCCGGTCATGCTCTGCCGCGAGCATCTCCATCTCCTCCATCTGGAGCTTCGCTTCCTCCTCGGAGGAAGAGCGAAGTAGCGATGCGAGGGCCGCCTCCTTTTTTCCCTTTCGAAAGAGCCAGCGCGGAGTTTCACTCAGCAGGAACGATCCGAAAAAGAAGATCACGCCTGGATAAATAACGGAGAGGAACATTCCGCGCCATGCATGATTTTCCGCAGCCCTGATCAGTACGGCATTCCCGGCGGCAGCGGCAATGCCGGCCTCCGCCTGGTGGGTGTAGAACAGGCCGATCAGGGCCGCGATCACAATGCCGAAGGTGAGCATGAACTGGAAGATGGCAGTGCCCTTGCCGCGGCTGTTCGCAGTGAGGCATTCGGCAAGGTAAAGCGGCACAACAACGGCGATCACGCCGCCGCTCATGCCTTGAAGCAGGCGGCCCAGAAAGAGCGAGACAAATCCCTGGGAGACGACGATCAGGCCCACGCTGGAGACGAACATCAAGCCGCTGACGATCATCATCTTCTTGCGGCCGAAGTAATCGGCCAGAACGCCGGCGACGAGCGAGGAAAGCATGCCTCCGCCAAGAACGGCGGCGACAATGAGCGAGGTCTGCTCGACGGTCAGGCTCACCGTCTTGCCCAGATAGAGCAGCGCCGCGGCGATGATGCCAATATCAATTCCGTAGAGCAGGCCGCCAATGCCCGCGATAAAGATCAGATATCGGCCATAGCGTACTTTACTGGAGTTGTTCGCCGTCATATGGAAGAGCGCTCGAATTCTTTAGTCTAGTTACGGAAACTCGATTCCCACAGAAATGAGAGACTTTGCGGGAACTCATTATTTTTTTAGTGGCGAAGCAGCTTCAATGCATTGTCTCGGTAAACCTTGCGCAGAACATCGTCGGGAAGAGAGATGCCGTAGATATTCCATCGGCCCTGGCGCGAGGCGTGAGAGGGATACTCGAAGTATTCATCATAGGTCTCCAGAAACCGGTAATAGAGACGATACATGGAAATCTCGGGCAACAGATCCGTGCCGAACAGGATTCGGTCCGGATATTTGAGGAAGAGTTCGCGGGCGCTGTAAGGCTGGCGGCCAAGCTCCGGCGTTCGCGCGCTGATATCGACCGACAGGTTCGGATAGGTGTCGAGCAGATGGTGGAGATAGCCGAGGTCTTCTCCGCTGCCTGCGAGATGCGCGCCGACAAATGTTGTAGCGGGGTGGCGAGCGAAGACGCGGCTGCGCTGCTCCAGCAGGTCGCGCTTCTTGACCGGGACGGTCGAAAAACCCCAGTCGGGGTGCGCTGCCAGTTCTTCGTAGCGTTCATTCTCCGCGTCGATGGGATCGAAGAAGGCGTCGGGGTCGGCGGTGTGGAACATCACTGGAAGCCGCAGTTGAGCGGCCTTCTCGAAGATCGGAGCGAATCGCTCGTCGTCGATACGGACAAGCTCTCCGTCAGCGCCTCGCACGGTGAGGCCGAAGTCCTTCCAGAATTTAATTCCGCAGGCTTCATGCTCGACCATGGCGTCGAGACGATCGCAGGTACGGCTGACAAAATCCTTGTGCGTCACATCGCTCCAGTCCATCCATCCGATGCTGGAGAAGCGGTCTCGCGCCGCGCGATGCAGGCGGTCCATGGCATCGAGGCCCACCTGGCCAGTCTGCATGGTGATGTTCACCGCGTGTTCGACGCCGCACGCATCCATAATGCGCAGCAGTTCGTCGGGCTGCATCGAATCCAGATGGTTGTGATAGTCGATGACGGGAAAGCGCGGCTTCTCGATGGTATGGATCGCCGTTCTCAATTTGGAGCGCGGGCGAAAATCGCTGAGCTTAAGGTCGACATCGGCCGTCGCGTTCACCATGTTGACGAATTTATCTTCCGATTTATTTTGATCCAGGCTCTTCATATTGTTCCTCTGTAGGTATCAATTCGCGTGCCGCCAATTTCCGATAAGGGTTCTACCCCAAACCGCGCATCATCCGGAAGTCTCAGGCCGGCAAGGTAACGATGCGGCTGAGATGACGCGGATTGTCCGGATCGAGTCCTTTGGCGAGTCCAAGATAGCTCCCGAGCAATTGTCCCCACACAACGTAAATAACAAGTCTGGCCAACTCCGGCACCGGCAGGGACAGTTCGATCAGCAGGTCTGCGGCAGAGCGGAGCCGCGAAGTCGCCTCACTGGCAACGGCCATCGTCAAGCCTCCAAGCTCCTTCATCTCCTCAAGCACGAGGATCTCGTCGCTGTATCCCGCCTCCGAGATGAGTGCTCCTACCAGAGTGCGGTTCGATACGATTGACTTTGGCCCATGGCGAAATTCGAGGGTATGAAAGTATTGGGCATAGCTGGAGGAGGACTCCATAACCTTCAACGCTGTTTCACAGGCGATGGCGTAGAGTGCGCCCTGTCCGAGAAATGTGAAGTTGTCGAATCGATCCTGCGCAAAGCGTTCCACCTCCGGACCATATTTTTCCAGCAGGCCTTCAAGAAGCTGCGGGAGCCTCTTCAGTGCGGTCAGAAACTCTCGATCCCCGGCGAACCAGGCGGCCACATACTGCAGGGCCAGCAACATCGACGTAAAGGAAGAGGTCATGACCGTGCTGCTCTCGACAACCGGCAGTTTGATGACGCGAGGGGTTGTGGTCTCCAACTCGTTGCCATCGCAGGTGACAGTCAAAAAGTCGATCCCGCGCGCGTTCAACCACGCAGCGACCTGAAGGATCTCCGAGGTATGGCCTGAGCGGGAGATCAGGACGGGAAAGATCTGCGAAGGCTTGTTGGGAAAGACAAGCTCAGGGAAGATCGTGACCTCGGATGCCGGCACGGCATAGGCTCGCCTCCCATTCAGCAGGGTGAAGCTGTTGGCTGCTGCCTGGGCCAGATAATAACTTGTCCCACAACCGACAAATATCCATGCCACCACTTCCGGATCCTGATCTCCGGCCAGTGCATGAACATCCACCGTGTCAAGATACTGGAGGCAAACGTCCCAGACCTTCGGTTGATGGTAGATCTCTCGTAGTGTGTTTACTCCATGTTCCATGCAGGCTCCATTTTTATGAGAGTCCGTTTGAATCTCATATTCATTTTTTGCAATGATATATTACGAAATAAAAGGAAATTGACTTAAGCTTATATCGAAGGAAAGCGAGATTATTTATTCATAAAAGGTAACGTCTGCCTGATCTGTGGCGCCCTTGTAAGGAGAGCCGCCCAACAGGCAAATTGATACCGGCTTGCATTCCCTGCAACCACCTAGGTGCAGATCGGACATGAGTTGCAGTACCCTGAAAACTGGCCTATGTCCTTGATCGACTCGCACGCCCATCTCGATTTCTATAGCGAGACCCCACAAGATCGGGAAGACGTTCTCCGCAGAGCTTATGCCGCCGGCGTCCATACCATCCTTGCCATAGGCATCGGCGAAGGTCCCGCCGATATGCATCAGGCACTCGATATTGCGAACACCGCCTTCGGCCCGGGCCTTCCCATACTCTACGCTAGCGCTGGGATCCATCCGCAGGAGGCCGCACAGGCAGGGGTTGAGGCACTCGCAGACCTAACCCGTCTAGCCGCCGATTCCAAATGCATCGCCATTGGTGAGATCGGCCTCGACTACTATCACGTCGACAATCCCGAACCAGCCGTCCAGCAGCAAGCCCTCGTTGCGCAGATGCAGCTTGCCGCCCAGGCTCGCAAGCCTATCCTCATCCACTGCCGCACCTCAGAGCTTGCCACGCCTGAAGCCAAGGAAAGATTTGGCTCTGCCGATGCATGGGAAGATCTCCTCGGCCTCATCGCAACTCACTGGACGCCCCACAATCTTGGCGGCATCATGCACTGTTTCTCCGGCACTGTGGATCAAGCTCGCCGTTCGCTCGATGCCGGATTTTATCTTTCCTTTGCCGGCAATCTCACCTACCCGAGGTCTCAATCGATTCGCGAAGCTGCCGTCATGGCTCCGGCCAATCGAATCCTGGTCGAGACCGATGCTCCCTTTCTTGCGCCGATCCCGCATCGCGGCCAGCGCAACGAGCCTGCGCTCGTCGTCCACACAGCCCGCACCCTGGCAGCACTTCGCGGCATCTCAATAGAAGATATGGAAACTGTTACGACTGCAAACTTCCATCGCCTCTTCCCCGCAACGGCCTGACATAATAAAGAGACGACGGCCAGTAAAGGATTCGCAAGACGCAGAGGAGAAACATGGCATCCGACAACAGCTTCGACGTAGTCAGCAAAGTAGAACTTCAGGAAGTGAAGAACGCCATCGACCAGGCCAGTAAGGAGGTGCATGCCCGCTTCGATCTCAAGGACTCCAAGTCGAAGATCGAGTTGGAAGGCACGGAGGCGATCCAACTGGCCTCGCAGAGTGAGTACACCCTGAAGGCCGTCATCGAAATTCTGTCGCAGAAACTGGTCAAGCGCGGCGTCTCGCTCAAGAACCTCGAATACGAGAAGATCGAGCCGGCCGCAAACTCCAGCGTCCGCCAGAAGGTCAAGCTCGTCCAGGGCATTCCTTCCGAGAAGGCCAAGCAGATCGTAGCCCTCATCAAGGAATCGAAGAAGAAGGCGCAGGCCAGCATTCAAGGCGATACGGTGCGTGTCGTCAGCAAAGATCGCGACGTTTTGCAGGATGTTATGGCGCTTCTTCGTGGCAAGGATCTCGGCGTCGACCTGCAGTTCACGAATTTCCGCTCGAACTAACCCGGCATCCTGATACTCTGACATACGAGTGAGCACGCTCTCCATCGCGACCGCAGCCGAGGTCTTCGACCTCCTCCGCGACGACCTCGCCGCCATCGAGCGCGAGTTCGCCAAGCAGTCAGCGTCGAACGTGGAAGTCATCACCGATATTGCCCAATATCTGATCGCGGGCGGCGGCAAACGCATTCGGCCGCTGCTGCTGCTGCTCTCCGCCAAGGCGCTTGGCTGCACCAGCCACAGCCGCATCCGGCTGGGCGCGGTGGTCGAGATGCTGCACACCGCCACCCTCGTCCACGATGACATCATCGACGAGGCTGAGACTCGCCGCGGCCGTCCCTCCTCGAACACAACCTGGGGCAACTCCAAGTGTGTCCTTGCGGGCGACTGGCTCTACATGCAGTCCTTCGCCACCGCCCTTGAAGAGCGCAACTTCCGTGTCCTCGACCTGCTCATCTCGCTCACTCAGCAGATGGTCGAAGGCGAACTGCTCCAGATCGAAAAGCTCGGCCACCTCATCAACGAGGAGGAGTACTTCGACCTAATCTTTCGCAAGACCGCCTGTCTCTTCAAGGTCTCCATGCAGCTCGGCGGAGCCATCACGAACGCAGGAGAAGAGGTTGAGTCGCAGCTAGGCGAATATGGCCGCAATCTTGGCCTCGCCTTCCAGATCGTTGATGACGTTCTGGACCTGACCGCCGCCGAAGAAATTCTCGGCAAGCCGGTAGCCTCGGACCTGCGCGAAGGCAAGGCCACACTGGCGGTAATCCATGCCCTTGAGCGCGGCACCGGGGCTGACCGCGAAGCAATCCGCACGGTGCTGGCCGATCGCAGTTTTGAAAATGTCTCTCACCTGGAGATTCTAGAAATCCTGCATCGCCACGGCTCCATCGACTATGCCATGGACACCGCCTGCGCCTATGCCGAAGCCGCCCGCCTCACCATCGCCGACCTGCCCGACTCCGAAGCCAAGCGCGCACTGCTCTGGGTGCCGGGGTTTGTCACCACCCGCGACCGCTAGAACCTTTCTGCGAAGTCTCTCTTAGAACTTTCGATAGACCCGGATCTTATTCTTCGTCCTCGTCTATCTCAACCTCGAGATCCTTCACCACCATCCGGCTTCCCCGTTCTACCAGGACCTGAATCCGCCCTTCTGCCTCCTCCAATTCCTTCTTGCAGGCGTTGGAGAGTGTCACTCCCTCTTCAAAGAGGCGCACTGACTCATCGAGCGGGAGGTCACCCCGCTCCAGCTTCTCGACTACCTGCTCCAGCGCCGTCAACTGCTCCTCAAAGGTCGCCATTACGCTACCTCCGCTTCCACCAGCCCAAGCACCTGTGCCGCCGCTGCATATTTGCCAAACGGCGCACTCACTTGGACCCCCTGCACCATGGGCCGCGCTTCGGCCAGCATCTCCTGGGCAATCTTGACGCCTTCAGCCCGCGCCGCCTCGGGAGAAGTCACGGCGGCCATGCGCGCCATAATCTCCTCCGGCATACTGACGCGCAGATCGTTCTTCATGAACTCGGCATTCCTCAAGCTCGTCAGCGGCCAGATTCCCGCGATCACCGGAACCCGGAACTGCTCGATCCGCTTCAGAAATGCCTCCAGAAGCCGTAGATCGAAGACCGGCTGGGTGATGGCGTACTCGGCGCCCGCCTCCACCTTGTACGCAAATCGCCGGACTTCCTGCTCAATATCCGGTATCCCCGGATTCGCGGCGACCGCAACCGTGAATCCGGTGGACTCGCCAATCGAGTTCTTGCCGATATCCAGCCCGCAATTCAGGTTGCGAACGATGTTCACCAGACCGATGGCGTCCACGTCGAAGACCGCCGTTGCATCGGGATAGTTGCCCAGCTTCGGCGGGTCGCCGGTCAGGCAGAGAATATTCTTCAGGCCGATTGACGAGGCGCCCAGCAGATCGCTCTGGATGCTCAGCACATTGCGGTCGCGGCAGGTGTAGTGCAGGATCGTCTCGATCCCGACATTCTGCTGAATCTGCACGCACAGGCTCTGTGCGCTCATCCTGGCGCTGGCCCGCGGCGAATCCGGCACGTTGATGGCGTCGACGCCCAGCTTGTGCAGCTCTGCCGCACCGTTCAACTCCTTGCTGCAATCGATTCCTTTGGGGGGAACGATCTCCACCATGGAGACAAATTCGCCCGCGGCGATCATAGATCCGATCTTCGACCGCTGTGCCAGCGGCGGCGGCTCTACCTTGTACTTGATGGTGGCCGTACTCCCGGAGTCCGCGCGCTCGATCACGTGAGCGCCGGCATTCATTGCTCCCATCGCCCGCAGCGAACTCTTCATCGCCCGCGTGTAGCTTGGAGTCGTTCCACAGCATCCGCCGACGAAGCTCGCTCCTGCCTTCACCAGCTTGCGCGTGAAGCTCGCCATGTACTCGGGCGAGGTTAGGTAGAGCGTCCGGCCTTCGACCGCGCGCGGAATTCCCGCATTCGGCATCGCCGCCAGCGGCAACGAGGTAACGGGACGCATCCGTTCGATGACGCTCAGTACCGTAGCCGGCCCGGCGCTACAGTTGCAGCCAACGGCATCTGCCCCCCACTCCGTCAGCTTCTTCGCTGCCGTCTCCGGCGACGCGCCATCGAGACAGTTCCCTTCCTCGTCGACGGTCATCATTACAATGACCGGAAGCTCCGGGGCCTCGCTCCGTGCCGCCAGAATGACCTGCTTTGCCTCCGCCAGCGAGGTCATGGTCTCGATGATCAGCAGATCGGCCCCCACCCCCGGCCCGCCCTCGGCAAGAGCCCGAATCTGCTCCGCAAAAGCCGCCCGCGCTTCATCCAGCCCGACCTTGCCCAGCGGCTCCAGACGGACGCCCATGGGGCCAATCGAGCCCGCGACGAATGCCGTGCTCGATTGCTTCTCCCGGATATGCTCAACACACTCCCGTGCCAGCTTCACGCCGGCCAGGTTGATCTCGCGGACCTTGTCCTGCAGTCCAAAGTGCTCCAGCCGATAGCGATTCGCTCCAAAGGTATTAGTCTCAATGACTTCTGCGCCCGCCTGAAGATACTCCGCATGGACCTCCCGGACCAGGTCCGGCTGCGACAGGTTCAGTTCGTCGTAGCAACGGTTGATGAACACGCCGCGGGCATAGAGCATGGTGCCCATCGCGCCGTCGCACAGCACGGTTCCCCCCGAAAACAGGCGGTCCACCGCACTGGATTTTTCCGCGTCCTTGATCTCAATACCGCCAGCCCCGTCGCTCATCGTCGTCTCCGCGTATCTCATCATCCTAAGCCACTGGCCGTATGCGTTCCAAACCCGTGCGTTCGGCGTTTCTCGGGGGACGTCGTCAACCCGTTCATCCGCCGTCCTTTGTTATACTCAGCCAATAGCAGTGGCCCGCAAAAATACGCCGCAGCGCTAAGGTTGGAGTTTGTCCACGTTGAAGAATCGAAGTCTCTTTGTCCAGTCCCTCAGCGCCCAGATCTTTTGCGGCCTGCTGATCGCCGTCGCGAGCCTCACCCTTAGCTCCTGCCATAGCGCCGAGTACTACTACTACAAGTTTCCGCAGTACACCTTCGCCAACCGGCCGAAGCCTCCGAGCAAGCTCGCCCAGCGCGTCATGGTCTCCTTCACGGCGAACGGCACCCAGGGTGGCTTACAGATTCTCGACGCCAAGCGCGACATTCGCAGCAACATCCAGAACACCATTCCCACCTTTCCCGTAGCGGGGTATTCCTCGGGCTACCCCAACATGATCTTCAATTTTCCGGAACAGGTTCATGGCTACGTCTACTCGAAGACGGACGGCAGCCTTCAGATCATCGACTACAGCAAGGAATCCCAATCGGGCTCCGCCGGAAAGTTTCCCGGATCCCCTTCGATCGCCATTCCTCCAACCTTCACGCATTACTATGCGGCGGCAGAAACGGCTGGCCAGCTCGTCGTCGTCGATAACACGACTGGAAGCAGCTACGGCCTCAATCTTCCCGACATTGATAAAGTATCCGTCAACCAAGGCGACACCGTGGTGCTGGCCATGGTGCGCAACTCCAACACAATCTATCGCCTGGTCAAACTGAACGCAAATCAATTCCCCACCGCGATGCAGGCGATCCAGTCTACCGGTGCCGCCGACTGCCAGCCTGTCAATCTGCCCGTCTACTGTATCGTCCCAGTGAATCCCGGAGGATCGGCGAGCAACTTCGACCGGCCTGTCGGAGCCTATTTCTCCCTTGACGGGTCGACCGCCTATATTCTGAACTGCGGTCCCGAGTGTGGCGGAACCAAGGCGAGCCTCACCCTTCTGCAACAGGGTGTGCTCAACGTCAATACCATTCCGACCAGCACTCCGGATAACTCTGCCTTCATCTCGAACGTTCCTGTCCCCGGCGGTGTTACAGTCGCCCTCTCTGACGCCACGACTCTTTACGTCGCGGGTCAGCAACAGATGCCCGATGGCCTCTTCACGGGTTATCTTTCCACTGTCGACTTGGCGGCCGCAGCCACCAGTCCTTCGACCGCCGTCACGGGGAAATATCCCATCTCTGACGGCAACCACTCTAAGCTTCTCTTCGCCGACGACAATACTCTCTGGATCGGGTCGCAATTCTGCGCCACCGGCGAGCGGCAGAAGCTCGGCCAGAACTACAACTGCCTTACTCGCTTCGACCGCGGCGCCAAGACTGCACAGATCATCCCCAACGTGACTCCGGGTGGCGCGACGACAGTCGCCTACCCGAACACGAATCAGAATCTCTACTACTACGGCGACTTGACTGGCCTCTGTTGGGTCCAGAACTTCCACAAGATCTATACCGCATATGGCGGCCAGGTTCACGCCTTCAACACCGCGGACGGCTCCGAGATCGACAACCAGTTCATCACGGTCCAAGGCACTGCCCTTGATGTCGCCTATCTGGACGCCGTCACCAACGCCGACAACTAAATTCTCTCTGCTAGATATCGTCGCCATAGCTGCTTATGGCGACGATATCTGAGACGAGATTCTGATGTCCTCAACTTCGCCCTCAACCTGGAGTACCTCGAAGCCCGGTTCTACAAGCTCGCGGCCTTGGCGTCAAGATTGACAAGCTACCAACTCCCATCCCAATCTCCGTCAACGGTGGCACCGCGGGAGGCGTTACCTTCAGGCCCAGCTTTGCAAAGCCCCTTTCACTAATCCGCTGAACGCTGACTACGCCATGGAAACCGCCATCGAAGAAGGAAAGCCACTTTCGTCGACGTGGACACCAACAGCGTAGCCTTCGCTCGCACACTGGCGCAGATTATTCAAATCGTCACCGAAGGCAGTGCAACAAACAAGGGAGCCTTCTTCGCTGACGGGCTCAACAGAGCCATCAAATAACCCGCATCGCTCTGACAAGGCCACCTGTAATTCCGGCAGGCCGCCTTCAATCTTCCGGGCCGCTCTCGTCAATCGAGTCTGATGAGTCCATGACCTCAACCGTCACCACGCGGTTCCTGCCTTCTCTTTTAGCTCGGTACAGAGCCGCGTCACTCTGCTCTATCAGCCGTTGCCAAGAGAGGCCGCAGCCCTCCGACGAGGCAACGCCGAGGCTCGCGAAGACGCGCACTGTCTGCCCCCGGTACGGTACCGCCAGTAGGTCCACCTGCAGCCGCAGACGTTCTGCCGCGGTCGCAGCCTCAACCAGCCCTGTGTCCGGAAGCAGGATACAGAATTCGTCTCCTCCAATCCGTGCTACCGCGTCCTGATCTCTGACAGTCTCTCGTAGTGCCTCAGCCACCGACTGCAAAACCGTATCTCCACCCCCATGCCCCAGCGAGTCGTTGACCAGCTTCAGGCCGTCGAGATCCATCATTACCACCGAGATCGGCGATTTTGTCCGGCTGCAACGCGATATCTCCCGCAAGGCGATCCGTCTGAGCGCCCATCGGTTCAGCAATCCAGTCAATTCGTCCACCTGCGCATGCCACAACAGATCCACCCGCAGCTTCGCAGCCGAGAGGAACATGAAACCGAAGGCAATCACGCTATTCACAATCAGGGTTCCTGCCAGCCAGAATCGCGTCGTGCCTGCCGTCAGGATCAGATAGTCGGATGTGCCGAAGCGCATCATCACCACTATCCGTATCAGCAGCAGAACCGCATAGGCCGACAGCGCGATTCCGGTCACCCATGCCGCCAGCCCCATCTCCTCGCCCGAAAAGAGCAGCACGACCGAAACGGTCGCCGCAATCTGTGCGGCCTCGATGGAACATGCCAGGAGCGGAGCTACCGGGTAGATGGACGGGACGAACAGCAGATAGACCACCCCCACGATCATCGCTGCCATCAGAGCATATTGCAGTGAACGAAGCAAAGAGCTTCGATCCAGCAGGCTGGCAAAACTGAAATGGAGCATCATAATACCGCTCACCGCCAGCAGGCCGCTCACTGCCGATACGGCTTGCTGGCTCACCGGTAGCCACAAGCCCAGCCCTAAAACCAGCAACCCCACCCCGCGGCTGAGATTAGAGCCTGCAAACCATAACGCACCCTTGGCTATCCCGGTCATGCGGGCACTCAACACGATCATGCCCGCATACAGAACATACAAAAGCACGTTCATCACGATTAGCGTGTGCGTGTCCATTTGTCTTCCCTGGGGACCGATTCAAATGATGCAATGCAATATCTGTTTGTTATTTATTAAAGGCCTAACTCTCCTTGCCGCTAAGCCAGCGCAATTAGCTGACGAAGGGTGAATATATCTTCAAAAGCTTTTCTACGCTAGTCAGAATCTTTGCATGACCGCTCTGAGTAACCCATTCAGACAGGAGCTTTAGATGATTTTTCTGTTTGCCGGCGATCTCCCGACTGCATTTCACGTCCAGCGCTGCTGTCTCCGTCAAAGCAAGACTGCGCTGGACGCACCACACCGAGGCGACGGTGGCCTATCACTGGATCTTCCTACTATCTCTTGAGGTATCTATACTTATAGCCACTCCGGAAAGAAGCAGGCCTTATCCGGCCTGCCTCTTCTGGAGCCGCTAATTGCCGGCTGGAGCAGGTCCCGGCTCAGCCCGTTGTTTCGAATAGCGGACCGCTCCGCCCTTTTGATACTTCTCCATCAGGCTTCCCATATAGACCTGAAAGATTTCATTCTGCTGCTCGCTCAATAACTGCGCGCGCATCTTGTCGAAGTTCTTCGCAATATCGTCCGCGCTCGGCTCCTGTTTGTCGAGCACCTTGAGAACGGCGCCAACCCGGCCGGCATTGATGGGCCCGGAGATCGCTCCCTTCGCCAGTGAGAAGGCAACCGACGCCGGACCGCTCATCGCGCCCAGATCCGGGACCTGACCGTCTTTATTGACGAAATCGCTGCTCTTCACCGGAATGTTCATCTCCGCGGCAGCCTTCTTAAGGTCGTTCAATACCTTGGCCCGGTCGTCCAGCTTGTTCACCGCGGCGCTTAACAATTGCGGCACCTGCTGCTCGCGGTAGTCGTTGAGGATGTGCGCCTTGTAGGCCGCAAAGTCAGGAGCGTGGGCCGCCTTGATGTCTTCCACCTGGAAGACCGCAAAACCGTTGCCGGTCGAAACCGCCGTTGGCTCGGCCCCCTTGGCAACCGTGAACGCCTGAGCCAACAGCAACGAGCCATCCGCGAGGCCTGCAACGACGCCATCCTTACCAAGGTAATCCGTCGTCACGACATGCAGGCCCTTCGCGGCCGCTGCCTTATCCAGTCCGCTTTTCTTCGCGTCCGCGGCTAACTGGGACGCAAATGCCTGCTCCGAAGCCCCAACCTTCTGCTGCTCCAGCACTGGGACGATCTCCGCTTTTACCTCGGAGAGCGGCCGCTCATGGGCTGTTTTCTTGTCCTCAACCTGGAGAATGTGGTAGCCAAACTGCGTCTTGATGACGCCCGACGTCTGCCCCGGCGCGAGCGAGAACGCCGTCTTGTCGAACTCCGGAACCGTCTTGCCCCGGTCCAGCCAGCCAAGCTCTCCACCCTGCGACTTGCTTCCAGGGTCGTCCGAGTTCTTCTCCGCGAGTTCGGCGAAGTTGCCGCCGGCCTTGATCTGCTTCAGCAGGTCTTCCGCCTTGGCCTTGGCGGCCGCATCCGTCTTACTGTCCGCGCCCTGAGGCACGGAGATCAGGATGTGCCGTACCTTGACCTGATCCTGCACTTTATAGGCATCCTGGTTCTTCTTGTAATATGCCTGGATCTCCGCATCGGTGATCTGAGGCTTGCCGCCGGGCAGGTTGGACGCGTCAAAAGCGACGTACTGAATTTTTCGGGTCTCGGGAATTGCCGTCGCGTAGCGAGTCTGATTGGTCTTGAAGAAGGACTGAAGCTCCGCGTCGCTGGGATTGACCGTCTTGGCAATGTCCTCGGCCGAGATCACCGCGTAATCGAACTTGACCTTGGTTCCCTGTACTCGGTACGCCTCACGAACGGCGGCATCGGAGACGGTGACGCCGCCGGTAATCAGTGCCTGAAGGCGGGTCAACTCCATGTCGCTTTTGACCTTGGACTCGAAGTCGCTGCGGCTGGTCTGGAAGTTGCTCTGCACGAAGTTGATGTAGCCGTCGTCGCCGATGTACTGCCCATTCGGAAAGAGGTATTGCGCGAATGGCCCCGTCTGCAACTCGCGACGAAGATCTTCATCGCTGACCTGCAACTTCATCCTGTCGGCTTCGCGCTTCAGAATCGCCCGCTGTACCAGAACCTGACCCGCCCGCTGTGTCATGTACGGCATCAGGAAATCAGGAAGGTGCTGCTGCTGCAACTGGCGCTGCGCCAACTCCTGAACTTCGGTCTCCTTGACAGGAATGCTGTCGCTGGCGAACCGGCCCAGAAGACCCGGTCCCCGAACGACCGCATAGTTGCCGTTCGGCCCGCTCTCGCCGGTATTGTCGAAGATGCCCGGGACAAGCGTAATCACCATGGTGACGCAGGCCACTGTAATGATGACGGCGAAGATAATTTTTATGACGCGATTGTCCTGCTGCAGAATGCGAATCATTTAGACGAGAGACCTTCACTTCGCCGCGCCGTCTTCCATGCCGGAAAGCGGTCGCGTGCCCGGGATTTTGCGTGACATGGCAGCGTCTCCTGCGACGCGCACCACGACATTTGCAGGGCAAGAAATAAGTATAAATCAGGCGGCCTCACCCTAGTAGGGATAATATGCCGGCCCGTAGTAGTAATGCGGGTAGGGTCGAGGATAGTAACGCCGCTGCATGGTAGGCCGTGCGATCGGACCGATGCCCGAGGCCAGCCGGTTCATCTCGGCCTGCGAGACTGTCACCATGGGAACCTGCTGGGCCAGGTGAAAGGTCAGGATCGCCTCGGCTGGAATCATCGACTCGCCCCGGCCCGACGCGGCTGAAACCCCGACGCCGGCAGCTCCGCCAAGTCCGGCTCCCAGCAATGCGCCCGGTCCGCCTCCGGCAATCGCGCCAATCATTGCTCCAAATGCCCCCAGGCCAACCGCATTGCCAACCGTCTGCCCGGTCTTGTCAGCTCCCTGATGGGTCCACGCATCGGAGACGACCGGGTACGTCTGGCCGCCCAGCGTGATCTGGGTCAGTTGCAGCGCCAGTTCCCCTTTGCCTTTCAGGGCTCCGGCATTCTGCGTATCGATGACTCTGCCCTGCACTGCCGCTCCACGCGGAATTGCCACCGCATTGCCAGCTATGACGTCGTTGAGGGCCACGCCGTCGAAGATTGTTCCCGGCGCGGTGTCCCTGCTATTCATCGCCTCGTTGATACGGACGCGAATGAGTGTGCCTCGGGGCACCACGACCGACTCTCCTCCCGGTTGATCGGTATAAGTTCGGGGATTTCCAGCCGCGTGCCGGCTATAAGGAGGGCCATAAGGCCGCCGGTATTGTCCATCGGGCTGGCCTGGTCCTTGTTGAGGAGGAGGTGGCGGTGCAGCTTCTGCATTCGCGTCGCCGTCTTCCGGCGTACTCTGCCCCTGGGCATCCGGCGCAGGCGCATAGGTTCCGTCGGACTGCAATACCGGCCCGCTGTCCTCGCCGGCGTTGTCCTGATCCTGCGCTGGAGTATTCTCAGCGGCGGTAACCGTGCCAATCGCCAGTTCGTCAATAACCTTCTTCACGCCCAGAGCGTCCGCCGCCACCTTCTCGGCCATGTCTCTAGAGGCCTCGTCCCGCACCGTGCCGCTCAAAGTAACCTGGCCATAGACCGTAGTTGTGCTGATAGCCTGATCCGCCAGTTGAGGGACACCCGCCAGCGCCTTCAACACATTGGCTTCGATCTCCGCGTCCGGCATGACCGTCGCCTTTTCCTGCGCAAATCCTGTTCCGCCAACCATAAGCAGACCGGCCATCAGTAGACCGGTGATTGAAAGTTTCAGCAACCCATTCCTTAGCCGCATAGATTCCTCGCTGCCATCGTCGCGCCGCCAATCTTCAGCCGCACTTTCCTGTCTCTAATAGAAACGCTTATCCGGCAAAAAAGTTACTGCCGGCAGTAAAAATCCTGCCGAGGCCCGATCAAAAGCCTCCTGAGTCCTGCGGTTCAGCCAAACATCTATACTGAGACGTATGGCAACCGGACTCCCCACCACGCTAGGCCAACTCCGCAAATCAGAATTTACTCCCGATCGCCTCGCCCGCAGCGTCAAGGACGAGCTCCGCGAGAATCTCATCGCCAAGCTCCACGCGAAGCAACCGCTTTTCCCCGGCATCGTCGGCTATGAGGACACCGTCGTTCCCCAGATTGTCAACGCCGTCCTCAGCAGGCACAACTTTATCCTGCTCGGACTTCGTGGACAAGCTAAATCCCGCATTCTGCGCTCGCTGACTACTCTGCTCGATCCTGCCTGCCCCTACGTCGCCGGCGCAGAGACCCGTGACAATCCCTATTCCCCCATCTCCAGATTCGCCCGCGACCTCATCGCCCGCCTCGGCGACGAGACCCCGATCGCCTGGCTCAGCCCCAATGATCGCTTTGTCGAGAAGCTGGCCACCCCCGACGTCACCGTAGCCGACCTGGTCGGCGATATCGACCCCATCAAGGCCGCTCGCAGTAATCAGGATCTCGGCAGCGAACTCACCATGCACTATGGTCTGCTCCCTCGCGCCAATCGCGGCATCTTCGCCATCAATGAGGTCCCCGACCTTGCCGGAAAGATTCAGGTCGCCCTCTTCAATATCATGCAGGAGGGCGACGTCCAGATTAAGGGCTATCCCGTCCGCCTGCCGCTCGACGTAGCCATCGTCTTCAGCGCCAATCCCGAGGACTACACCGCTCGCGGCAAGATCGTTACCCCGCTCAAGGATCGTATCGGCAGCGAGATTCGTACTCACTACCCCGAGTCGATCGATGAAGCCATTACCATCACTACACAGGAGGCCTGGACCACCCGGGGCAACGACAAAGAAGGCCGCCCTGCAAGCAACATCGAGATTCCCCACTACATCCGCCAGATCGTAGAGCAGGTTGCCTTCACCGCCCGCGAAGACAAGAAGGTGGACAAGCGCAGCGGTGTCTCGCAGCGTCTGCCTATCACCACCATGGAGCTTGTCGTCTCGAACGCCGAGCGCCGTGCCCTGCTCCACGACGAGAAGATCGCTGTTCCCCGTGTTGGCGATATCTACGCCGCGCTGCCCGGCATCACCGGCAAGATCGAGCTCGAATACGAAGGAGAGATGCGGGGGGCCGACACGGTCATCCGCGAGATCATCCGCACTAGCGTAGCCAGCGTCTTCGATCAATATTTTGCGGGCACTAATACCCAGCAGATCGAGCAGTGGTTCAATCTCGGTGGCACCGTCCAGCTCAACGACGCTCAGCCCGCCGTGGGTTCGCTGGCGGAGTTGCAACAGATTCAAGGCCTTTTCGAGAAATTATCGCCGCTCCAGATCAACGGAAAATCCAAGCCCGAAGTGACCGTAAGCGCCGCCGAATTCCTGCTCGAAGGCATGTACGCCCACAAGCGCATCAGCCGCAGCGAAGAGCGCAGCTTCACCGCCGCCGAGAAAAAACAGCGCACAAGCGACGCGATCAATTACGCCGAAAAGATGCGCGAGCGCGAACAGGAACTCGACTACGCGGCTAAAAACCGCACCCGCCGCGGCTTCAATTAAGGCAGGTCTCCATGAAGCGCATTCGCTACACCAAATTTACCGGCGACCTCTCTTCCAGCTTCGGCCTCGAAGATCTCATGCAGGCGCTGTCGGATTTTCTGCTCGACTCCGGCTTTAATGATCCCTACTCCCAGTTTCAGGAGATGAACGATCAGACTCTCGAGAACCTGCGCGATGCCATCAAACAGGCCCTCGAATCCGGAGAACTCTTCGACGAAGAGGCTCAGGAAAAGTTTGACCAGCTTAATGCCGATCAGGTCGAAGAGCTAGTCGACAAGATCATCCAGAAGATGCAGGACCAGAACTTCATCAACGCTGAGTTCCCCGAAGAGCAGCGTCAGGGCCAGCAGGGCGACGGCAACGCCGAAGCCCGCTTCGAAGTGACAGACAAGAGCATGGATTTTCTCGGGTACAAAGCCCTCCGCGAACTCCTGGGCCCGCTCGGCAAATCCAATCTGGGGCGTCACGACACTCGCCATGAAGCCTCCGGCGTCGAGACCAACGGCAGCAGCAAGCTCTACGAGTTCGGCGACACTCTGAACCTCGATCTCACCGCCACGCTCTCCAGCGTCTTCGCCCGCGAAGGCATCGCCACTGCCGTCGAGGGCGAGGAGAACGCGCCGCTCAACATCGAGTACAGCGACCTCTATGTTCAGCAGGCTGACTACACCTCAAGCTGCGCCACCGTTGTGCTGCTGGACTGCTCCCACTCGATGATCCTCTACGGCGAAGATCGCTTTACGCCTGCCAAGCGCGTAGCCATGGCCCTTGCTCATCTCATCCGCACCCAGTACCCGGGCGATACGCTCAACGTCGTTCTGTTTCACGACGGCGCCGAAGAGATCCCGATCTCGCAGCTCTCCCGCGTCAAGGTCGGTCCGCACTACACCAACACCCGCGAAGGCCTGCGCATGGCCCAGCGTATTCTCGCCCGTCAGACCAAGGACATGAAACAGATCGTCATGATTACGGACGGCAAGCCCAGCGCGCTCACGCTTCCCGACGGGCGCATCTATAAAAACGCCTTCGGGCTTGATCCGCTCGTGATCGAAGAGACCTTGCAGGAGGTCAGCCGCTGCAAGCGCAGCAACATCATGATCAACACCTTCATGCTGGCCAGCGACTTCACCCTCGTCCAGTTCGTCCAGAAAGTGTCGGCGATGTGCCGCGGCAAGGCCTACTTCACCACTCCCGAGACGCTCGGCAACTATCTGCTTATGGATTTCATGTCCCGCCGCATGAAGACCATCCATTAGCGCATCGAAATTAGCGGCATCGCCGTTCCGGAGGAGTATGGGAGTCGGCTGGGCACATCTGGGAACGTCGATTATTGCATCCTTCTTCGCTTCTATGGTCGAGTGCGTCGAAGCCTTGACCGTGGTCCTCGCCGTGGGCAGCGTGCGCGGCTGGCGCTCCGCGTTGATCGGCTGCGCCGCTGCCATCGCGGTTCTTCTGCTCATCATCGCCACAGTGGGAACGGCACTCACCCACATCCCATTATCTATCATCCAGCTTGTCGTCGGGACCCTGCTGCTGCTGTTCGGACTGCGCTGGCTGCGCAAAGCCATTCTGCGGTCTGCCGGACTCATCCCCATCCATGACGAGCAGGTAGCCTTTGCAAAAAAGGCCGAAGCCATGCGTCATCTCGGCAGCAGCCATGCCGCATGGGACAAGATTGCCTTCGCCGCCGCCTTCAACATCACTATGCTCGAAGGCACGGAAGTCGTCTTTATCGTCATCGCCATCGGAGCTGGCCACACTGGAATGCTCCTCCCCGCCAGCCTAGGAGCCGTAGCCGCGCTGCTCGTTATCGTCGCGCTTGGCCTCGTCCTGCATCGCCCGCTGGCCCGCATCCCCGAGAACACGATCAAATTCACCGTCGGCGTCCTGCTCTCCTCCTTCGGAACCTTTTGGGTCGGCGAGGGCATGAACCTGGCCTGGCCCGGAGCCGACTGGTCGGTCCTGGCACTCATCGGCGCTTATCTCACGCTTGCGCTCACTATGATTCCGCTCTGCCGCAACCAATCGCAAATCATCACGTCAAGCCTCAGGAATCCTGAATGAAGTGGATATTAAAAATTCTCCGCGAAATCTTCGGCATCTTTGTAGACGATGGCAGCTTTGCTCTTGCCGTCCTGGTTTGGCTCGCCGTCGTGTACTGGACGACGCCGCATCTCAGCCTACCCCCTGCCGTCACCGTTATTATCTTTTTTTCCGGGCTCGCCCTCATCCTCGCTGAGAGCGCCCTCCGTTATTCAAGACGACGCCAACCCAGAAGATAAATACTGTGTATCCAGAATCCTAAAACCGGCCAAGCCAACGCATCAATCCGCTCGCCGGGGTCTCCGCTGCCATAAACCTGCAGGGATCGCCCACCACGGCGCCCGCGGCCATTCTGCCGCTGCGGACTGCTCCTTCCATCGTCGAGGGCCACTCTGTCGCCGTCCAGTCGCCGGCAAGATAGAGCCTGGGCCATTGCGTGGCCTGCTTCGGTCGAAAGGCATCCAATCCGGGCGTCACTGAAAACGTAGCCCGCGCCTCTTTGAGAACGCCGCTCTTCAACAACTTTGCTTCCCTGACCCTGGGGAAAAATAGTTTTATCTCCTCAAGCGCCGAGGCGAGTACTTGTTCCCGGCTCATCTTCAGTTCAGGCCACGACGCGCTGATCACCAGTTCGAGATAACTTCCCCGTTCCGCCGGCCACTGTCGAATGCGCGACTTCGCAAACATCCATTGAATTCGAGTGTCCAGCAGAACAGCATGGTCCAGTTCGGTAACTTCGCGGTCGTACCAGAGGTGAATCGTCGTGATCGGTGCGGCAATAAACTTTTCGGAACCTTCGCTCAGGAGAACATTCCGTTCAGTGGTTAGCTCAAGACTCGCAAGCAGATCATGCGTCTGTTGGAAGGCGGCTGCCAGAATGATAGAAGAGGCCACATAGCTTTCACCACCGGCATGAACCAGCCAGCGTTTATCCGGGGTCTGCTCGATGCGGTCGGCTCCGGCTTTAAACTTAATGACAACGCCTTTTCGTTGCGCATGGTCCGCAACAGGAGTGAAAAATTCACTCAAAGGCGCAGCCGGAATTCCCAACCTGCCCGCTTCTGCCGATCGCAGAAAGGATTCATGGAAGACCTTTCCGGCGTACTTCAGGGAACATCGCTCGAAGGTGTCGTTGAGCGTCCCGACGACAATCGGCTCCCAGAAGTGACGAATGGAGCGGTCGGTCTGTCCGGTATGCTTCAGCCATGCTGCAAAGCTCTCCGAATCGTCCTCCGGATACCCACGCAGAAAACGGGACAGGCCAGCCGCAATGCCCGCCTTGTCATGCAGGTTGAGCATCGGCGCGCGCAGAAAACTGACCGCTCGATGCGCAGGTGCCGGAAGACTTCCGCTACGCAGCACACTTCGGCGGCCGTTCGGCTCCAGGAAGGTCAACTCGTCATACCAGCGAATGCTGTCGGCCATCCCTGCCTGCCGGCAGAGATCCAGGATGTTGGTGCAGCAACCGAGAACAACATGCTGCGAATCGATAGTCTCTTCGATGGCTGGATGCTCATACGAGTAGGCACGTCCACCAATGTAGGGCCGACGCTCGAGCAGCGTAACCTTCGCTCCCGCCCCGGCAAGCGCCGCCGCGGCGGCCAGTCCGGCGACGCCTCCTCCTACGACAATCACATCGCTGTTATGCGGATCGCTCATACCGTTATCCGGTTACGCAGGGCCATTGCCATGCCTCGTGCAAGAATCATCAGCTTTGACGCGGTTGGGACGCTCACCCGCCGCGAAAACACATCGCAATCGGACCTCTCGATCCTGACCAGCAGATCGCGATAGATCGTGACCAGCACCCACAAAGCGGCACGGCTGTCCTTGTCGATTAATGGAAGCAGCTTGTCGGCGGACGCATAATACTCCGCGGCCTTCGCTCCAATCCGGTGAAGCATCGCTCGCTCGCTGGAAGCCGTTGGAGCCCTTTGTGCAAGTTCTTCGACACGCTCCAGACTTGTTCCAAACTCGTGCAGCAGGTCGAGCGGCAGATAGACCCTGCCCCGTTCGGCATCCTCTTTCACGTCGCGAAGAATATTCGTCAACTGAAAGGCGACGCCGGTCTCCTCGGCCAGCTTCTCTGCGCGGACATTGGTATAGCCAAAGATGCGAATGCAGACCAGACCCACGACTGATGCCACGAGATAGCAGTAATGGTAAAGCTCATCGAAGGTCGCGAATGTCTGGGTTTTACCGGCCGCTACAGGCTGCGGAGCAAGATCCATCGTCGTTCCCTGCACCAACTCTTCGAGCAGAGCATCGGGAATCGCAAACTGTTTCTGCGTGTCGTTGAGCGCAAGAAAGACGGGATCGTCGGATACCCCGCTACTGCGTGCAGTACGCCACGCCTCGACCCAGTCGCTCATCGTTACCCGCCGTTGCTCGACGGAGATCGATTCATCGTCGGCGATATCGTCGGCCCTGCGCATAAAGGCATAGACCGCGCACATGGCATCGCTTTTGTACTCCGGCAAGACGCGAAACGCGTAGTAGAAGTTCTTTGCCTCGCGCCGTGCGATCTCGCGGCAGGCGGCATAGGCCTGAGCGGTTGTCACCTGGCCAGCCCTGCCCGCATCTTTGCGAGGAACGCTCCCGCGAGCAATTGCAGTTTCTTCGCCCTGGAGACGACCGGCCGGCCTCGCAGAACGTCGAATTTTTCCGCGGTAATTCCATCGAGAATGGCGTCGCCGCCCTTGCGGAAGAGATCGAGCGTGATGGCAAGCTCCCGATCCACATGCCTGCTGATCACTCCTCCATCATGCAGCATGGCGCGAGTTCCTTCGACAAGACTCTGAACCATGGCGGCAAACTCCGGCGTAAAGACACGGCCGGCGATCTGTCCGTTCTCAACGCCGAACTGATCCATCGCCTGCGCAGGCAGATAGCGACGGCCACGGTCCGCATCCTCAACGACATCCTGCCAGAAGTTTGCCAGTTGCAGCGCGGTGCAGACCTTATCGGACAATAGCGCCAGCGATTCTTCCCTGTATCCGCACACCCACAGAACCAGGCGTCCAACCGGGTTTGCCGAATAGTGGGAGTACTCCAGCAATTCCTCCCAGGTCTCGTACTCGGTCTTCACTTGGTCCATGCGAAAGGCATGCAGCAGGTCCGCAAAGAGCTCTCGCGGGACATCGCACTCGCGCACCGTCTCGTGGAGTGCGACGAAGACGGGGTGAACGGACAACTCCGGCGTGTCGTAGCACTCATTGAGCATCGATCCCCAGGCGTCCAGCAGACGCATTGCCACCGCCGGATCGTCCACCTCGTCGCCGAGATCGTCCGCGACCCTGCAATAGGCATAGATGCTCTCAAAGTGAGGCCTTACCTTGCGCGGAAGAAACCATGTTGCCACATGAAAGTTTTCATAATGGGTCGTGGCCAGATGGCGGCACCATTCCTGCGCTTCTTCAAGCGTGGGTCGTTCGAGCGGCGTCAGGTACTCATGCGGAGCGCCCAGCAGCGCATGCTCAGGCACGCTTATCTCGCTCACTTTGGCACTCCTGCGGGAAAGACGGCGGTCTTGATCGCCCTTGAACTGCCATTGCGATCCATCATGCGGGCGAAGACCGCAGGCACCTCGTCCAATTCCACGCGCTCTGTAATGTACTCGGCGCACTTGAAGCGGCCGCTCGTCACCAGCTCAAAAGCGGTTCGGCAGGTAGCGGGCGTGTGATGAAAGCTGGCCTTGAGAGTGATATCTCCATAATGCAGGCGATTGGTGTCGAACTGCACCTTGGTCCCGCTGGGGGGACCGCCAAAGAAGTTCACCACGCCGCCTTTGCGGACCATATCCACGGCCCACTCCCACGTAACCGGCACGGCGACTGCCTCGATGACGATATCCGCTCCTCGCCCCCCGGGCGTCAGTGCCCTGGCTGCCGCGACGACGTCCTCCGTCTCACCCACCTGCAGCGTGCTGCGCGCTCCAAACATCCTCGCCGTCGCCGCCTGGTCTTCACGCTTTACCACTGCGATCACGTTCACTCCGGCCAGTTCCGCGACATGCATGAACATCAGTCCGATTGAGCCTGCGCCGATGACGATCATCGTATCGCCCGCCTTCGCACCGCTCTCTTCGATGCCGCGAACCACGCAGGCCAACGGTTCCGTGAGCGCGGCATATTCAAAGGGAATGCCCCCGGGAATAATCAACGTATTCTTTTCGACGATCCGTGCCGGAACTCGAAGGAATTCGGCATAAGCCCCATTGTTGAACAAGAGATCCTCGCACAGATTCTGCTGATTGTGGGTGCAGAAGAAGCAGACGTCGCAAGGGGCTGAGTTCAGGACGACCACCCGGTCACCCTTCCGAAATGCCGTAACCCCATCCCCTACCTCTTCGACGACTCCGGCAACTTCGTGACCGAATCGCATGGGAGGCTTCAGCATCCGGGCATGATAGCCGCGACGATAGACCTTCAGATCCGTGCCGCAGGTAAGCGCTGCTTTCACACGAACCAGCAACTCTCCCGCCTCCGGAGTGGGGATCGCTACCCGCTCCAGTCGCAGATCCTGCTTGCCGTAAAGCACCGCCGCTCTCATTTCAGCCATAATCCATTTTATTTTCTCATTCTCCGGCCCTATCTCCCTAACCCCGGCGAAGAAGTTCTTCAATCCTTCCAGGAAGATGCAATCTTCAACGCTACCCCCTGCATCTGATACAGTGAGCCTGATAACGACATGCCCCTTGTCTCTCCAGAGATCTTCGCCAAGCAAAAGATTGCCGCGCTTCAGGATTATTCGCTGCTTTCGTGGCGTGCCGTCACGAATATATTCTCTCGCCCACGCTATTGGCCCGATATCTTCACGCAGATGGACTATATCGGCTTTGGGTCCCTGCCCATCGTCGTGCTCACGGGGTTCTTTACCGGGTGCGTTCTCGCCCTGCAATCCGCCACTTCGCTCCAGCAGTTCGGCGCCGTCAGTATGACCGGCAACCTGGTCGCGCTCTCCATGGTTAAAGAGTTGGGCCCGGTGCTTACCGGACTGATGCTCTCCGGGCGGAATGCCTCGGGCATGGCGTCCGAGATCGGCTCAATGAAGGTCACCGAGCAGATTGACGCGATGCGTGCCCTGGGAACGGACCCGATCCGCAAACTGGTCACGCCGCGACTCTACGCCACCATCTTCATGCTCTTTTTTCTCACCATTATCGCGGACGTGGTTGGCATCGCAGGCGGAGCGATAGTTAGCGTCGGACTGCTCGGCCTCAGCCCATCGTCTTATCTGCATAACTCCTATCGGGCACTGGTCTACGGGGATGTCGTCCAGGGGCTTGCAAAGCCGATCTTCTCCGGCTTTATCATCGCCACGGTGGGCTGCTACTTTGGCCTGAAGACAAAGGGAGGGACCCAGGGCGTTGGCCGTTCCACCACGCAGGCCGTGGTCGTGTCCTCGGTCTTCATCATCATCGTCGATTTCATCGTCAGCCGGGCGATGATCGGCATCTTTGGCAGGTAACCCCAGCCATGCCCGCTGACCTCGTCACTAGCAACCGCTCACCGAACTGGAACGATGCCGCTCCTCCTGAGCCCGTCGTCGTCTACGAAGACGTCTCCATCGCCTTCGATCTCAAACCCGTGCTGGAAAATATCTCCTTTACAGTCCAGCGCGGCGAAACACGCATCATTCTTGGTCCCGCGGGTACAGGCAAATCGGTCCTGATGAAGCTGGCTAACGGGCTACTCTGTCCCGACTCCGGAACGATTCGTGTCTTCGGGGAGGAGATCACGGCGATGCGCGAGAAAGACATATACAAGCTGCGTGCCCGCATCGGCATGGTTTTTCAGGAATCGGCGCTGTTCGACTCCCTGTCGGTAGAGGACAACGTGGCCTACCGCCTCAACGAAGATCACGTTCCCGAAGAAGAAATTCACAAACGCGTGGTGGAAGCACTGAAATTCGTCGAGCTCGAACAGGCGATCAACAAATTCCCGTCGGAGTTATCCGGCGGAATGCGCCGCCGCGTTTCCATCGCCCGCGCCATTATCTCTAATCCTGATCTTATCCTTTACGATTCCCCTACCGGCGGACTCGATCCCATCACATCGACAACCATCATCGAACTGGTCGTCAAGCAGCGCGATGTCTCTCACACCACTGCTCTCCTGATTACCCACCGTCTCCAGGATGCCTTCACGCTGGCCCGAAACCGCTTTAACGCGCAGACCGGCAGGATGGAACTTATTCCAAATGGGGGCATCGACGACAGTACGAAGTTCCTTGTTCTCAATGAAGGAAAGATCGTGTTCGACGGTACGACGGAGGCTTTGGTCCGTTCTACAGACCCATGGCTTCAGGAATACATCTCCTAAACCACCCGGTGCTTTTTCCTATTCCCGTGAAATCCGCAACCATTAAGGTTTGGCACCGCTCTGGCCCGTAGCACCCTTCGCCGTCTCCGGAGGCAGGGTGTAGATCACCTCTCCGGGCCGCGTGTAATGGAGTTCCTCGCGAGCCTGGTGCTCAATCGCATTCGGATCGTTCTCCAGGCGTTCAACATGGCCCTTCATCAAGTCGTTCTCACGTTGCAAGCTATGCAGCCGTTGGGTAAGCGCCTGAGTCTCCTGCCGCTTCTTCTGGTATACCGTCAGCCCGTTCTGCCCGAAGATCACGTGGTAGGCCATCGCCAGCGCAAGCACCGCTGCCATGCCGGTCATCACCTTACGCCATCCGCCATGAACCCACGCGTAGAGGCGCCCGGCACGCCCAGGGCGTCTCTTTGCTGCGGATGTTGTGCCGGAGCGATTCATATCTCTACCATCGAGTACAAATTTCTTGCCGTTCCCCGTCAAGTGGAAAACCTGCTTCACCCGCTCATGTACCAAGTTTGTACTGTCATACGGCTGTCGCGGAAGACTGCCACCCCGACAGCACCGCGTAGCCATCGAATATCCGCGCAATTGGCTCAGGAAGCCAAATTGCCTGCACGAACCGGCGCACCTTGGTATTCTTCTGTTGGCTGATGCAAATTCTCTTCATGATCTCGGTGGTGTCTCTTTTCGTTCTGCTGTGGGCGTCCGTGGCCATCATCCGGCGCATCCGCGGCAGCCACCGGACCGAAGGCCCTTCTTCGTCTCAGCCCGCCTTCAGCGAATATCTCTTCTCAGCCGCCGAAGACGCAAGTGCTTCTCAGGCTACCTTCATGCAGCAAGCACCCTCAAACCCGGCCTCCCTCCAGTCCCATCCTCCCCTCGACGACGAGGCAACTTCACCCAAACGCGGCTAACCGCGCGAAAGGATCTGCCCATGCAATCCATCAGTTCTTCCTCCACCGGCCTGATGCACAACGCCAGGTCGCTCCACGAGACGCTTCCGGGAAAGATCGCCATCCCGGTTGCCGCGACGATCTTTGTGGCCCTGTGCGCGCACGTGTCGATTCCGCTCTTCTTCACTCCTGTGCCGATCACGCTACAGACGTTCGCCGTCATCCTCATCGGCATAGCGCTCGGCCCTGTTGCCGGCTTTTCCACGATGCTTCTTTATCTCGCGGAAGGTGCAGCGGGACTGCCTGTATTCAGCCCTGCGGGCCCTGGAGGCCTTGCACACCTACTTGGACCAACCGGGGGATTCCTCTTCGCCTATCCACTGGCCGCCGCCACAGCAGGCTGGATCGTCCGTTCCGTTCCGTTCTCCATGTCACGGTTCAGCCGAGCCATTCTCGCCGGCATCGGCTCCAGCATCGTTACCTTTGCCATCGGCGCCGCCTGGATGGCCTCTTTGCTCCACCTGGGCAGCACCGCCGTATGGAGCCTCGCCGTTGCTCCGTTTCTTTTAGGCGAAGCCCTCAAAATCACCGCTGCGGCGGGAATCTTCAGCGCATTTCAGCGTTGGCGGCACTCCTGATCGAGCAGCAATGATCTTTCGCGGCCGGAAGCAATCGTTTCGGACCACGTCTCACTTTTCTCTTACTCTCCCAAGGATTGCCGAATCATGACTACCGCCAACGCCGCTATTAAAGAGATCAACATCGCCCATAGCCCCGACTCCGACGACGCTTTCATGTTCTACGGCCTGGCCACCAACAAGATCCGCGTTCCCGGCTTTAAGTTCAACCACACCCTTACCGACATCGAAACCCTCAATCACCGCGCCATCGACGAAGCCTTCTACGACGTCACCGCCATCTCCTTCCACGCCTATCCCTATCTGCAGGAGAAGTACACGCTCATGGCCTGCGGCGGCAGCGTTGGCGAGGGCTACGGCCCAATGATCGTCTCCACGCGCAAACTCACGCTCGACGAAGTGAAGAAGACCCGCATCGCCGTCCCCGGAACGCTCACCACGGCCTACCTGACGTTGAAGCTCTTTGCGCCTGAAATCGAAACCGCCGTCGTCCCCTTCGACAAGATCATCCCCGCGGTTCTCTCAGGCGAGTTCGACGCCGGCCTTATCATCCACGAGGGTCAGCTGACCTACGCCAACGACGGTCTGGTCAAGCTGCTCGACCTCGGCCAGTGGTGGCGCGACGAGACCGGCCTCCCCCTTCCGCTCGGCGGCAACGCCATCCGCAGATCGCTTGGCCCGGAGACGCTGCTCATCACGACCAACGCTCTCCGCGACAGCATCCAGCATGCTCTCGATCACCGCGAGGAGGCCCTTGCCTACGCCATGCAGTTCGCCCGCGATCTTGATCCGGCGCTGGCGAATCGTTTTGTCGGCATGTACGTCAACGACCGCACCTTGAACTACGGAGAAGATGGGAGAGAGGCCATTCGCAAGCTTCTCGACATGGGCTTTGATCGCGGCATTATTCCCATCCGCGCCAACGTCGATTTTGTTGGCTAGAGGACGACTCGCGGCGCGATTCTCCTCTGCAAGCTGTGTTATCTTAACTAAGTCGATTGTGTGCGGCAGACCCGTTCCAGGGTGCATCTCTCAATCGCTTTCCCCTCATGCAATTGAGGAAAATATGGACGCGTAGCTCAGTTGGTAGAGCATTCGACTCTTAATCGACTGGTCGTAGGTTCGATCCCTACCGCGTCCACCACTTCTCTTCTCCGATCAAAAATGAAGGCGGCCTCTCCATGGAATCCATAAGATAGGCTGCCCTTTTCTCGTACTCTTGAGACTCCGCAGATTAGAACGTGTAGGCAGCGCCAAAGGTCGTGACAAATGGGGTCAACCCGTGTGCCGGAAATCCGGGCGTTCCATAACTCGGCCACCGTTGCGCTTCAATATCGACGGCTCGAATATTGAGGTGTCGTGAGGCCCGGTATTCGATGCCGCCTCCAAGCGAATAGACGCCAAAAGTATCGGTGTGAGGATTCGGATTCCACCCCGGCTGATACACGAAGCGGCCCACTCCGCCAAGGGCCTTCACATAAGCATTCAGCCGGCCTTGGCGTATCACGGAAAATCTTGGACCGACGAGGAAGGTGTTCTGCCCGATATCGGTCGGCGTAAGAATGCTGATGTAGTGCACATCGGCTTCGATGCCGAGGCGCTTCCATAGATCAGCATCTCCATAGATAGTAAAGCCCTTGATATAAGTCTTACTGTAGTCGGGTATGGCGAAGGAGAATCCTGCACCTACCTGAATATGCCCGGTGCGCTCCGCCATGGGAATCGCTTGCGCGTGAGACGCTACCGATACGCCGAGCATGGACACCAACAAACCAGCCAAATAAAGTGGTTTCAAGCCGTTTACCTCCAGCGGGGAGAATTGGAGAAAAGTCGATATTCCCCTTAGAGGCACACGCTAACTAACGCGTTGCCTAGCAGCAATTAGCTGCAGTCAGAAGATCAAAGGAATAGAAATTTCTTTCATCTCTTCGCAATCTTTCCGCAGAGGACGCGAAGAAACTTCCTATCAAATACCGAATTTTTCCCACATCGCATCGACGCGCGCTTTCACCGCAGGCTCCATTGCAAGCATTGCCGGCCAGGGCCGAGTGAATCCCTCTGCAGGCCACTTCCTCGTGGCATCGATGCCCATCTTGCTGCCGAAGTTCGCCAGGCGGCTGGCGTGGTCGAGCGAGTCCACAGGCCCAAGCGTGAACTGAATATCGCGCTCCGGATCGATGTTATTGGCCGTGCGAAGCACCACCCCCGCTACGTCCTGCACATCGCAATCTTCATCGACAACGATAATGCACTTGGTGAACATTGCCTGTCCCATCGCCCAGATGCCGTTCATCACTTTGCGCGCATGCCCCGCATAGGACTTCCTGATCGAGACAATCATCAGGTTGTGAAAGACACCCTCGGGTGGAAGATTGACATCGACGATCTCGGGCAGCGTCATCTGCATCAGCGGCAGAAAGATGCGCTCGACCGCCTTCCCCATCCATGCATCCTCCATCGGAGGCTTGCCAACAATAGTCGCGGCATAGATCGGCTGTTTACGATGGGTGATCGCCGTGACATGAAAGACGGGATAATCGTCCTGCATCGTATAAAAACCGGTGTGATCGCCGAACGGCCCTTCGGTACGCAGTTCGCCAAGCTGGACGTAGCCCTCGAGGATATACTCCGCATGAGCGGGAACTTCGAGGTCAACCGTCTCGGCCTTGACCAGTTCCACTGGCTTCTGCCGCAGAAACCCTGCAACTAGATATTCTTCGACCTCCGGCGGCGCTGGAACAATCGCCGAAAAAGTCGTTGCCGGGTCTGTGCCGATGGCAACGGCAACCTCCATGCGCTCACCGCGGATCTTCGTAAGTGTCGTCGCATTCAGCGTGTCCAGCGAAGCGGCAGAAGTCGTGCCGCCAGCCGTCAGCGCCATCAGATCGACATTGCCTGCAAGATCGGGCGTCGTGGCTCGCAGGTGATCGCGCATGTGCTCCGCGGCGACCTTCTGCCGCTGCCAGTGCATTCCCGTGGTCTTCTCGTCGTAGATCTGCATGCGGTACATGCCGACGTTGCGCTTGCCCGACTTCGGGTCGCGCGTGACCACGCAGGGCAGCGTGATGAAGGGGCCTCCGTCCTGCGGCCATGTCCTGAGCACAGGGAGATCAAAGAGATTGACGTCCTCACCGCGATGAATGACTTCCTTGCAGGGAGCATCTTTGGACGAAATCACTTTGGGGAAGAAGCTGCCAACCTCGGCCAGCTTTGGAAGCATCTTCAGCTTGTCCATCAAGCTGGTCGGCGAGACTGGGTGGAGCAATTCGCGAATACGTCCGGCGATATCGTCCAGCGACTCGGTCTCCAAGGCTAGCTTCATCCGCCGCTCGCTGCCGAACTGGTTCATCAGTACCCGCGCCTTTGGATATCCCTTGACGTTCTCAAACAATAGCGCCGGGCCGCCCGCCTTCGCCGTTCCCCGCCCCAGCTTGGCGACGCGGTCTGCAATCTCGGCCATCTCCAGATCGGGATCGACCTCGACAGTGATGCGCTTTAGCTCGCCGGCTTTTTCCAGATGCTTGATCCAGTCGCGAAGATCGTTGTAGGCCAATTCCCTCTCCTGCCGCAGCGCACTGCGGGCGAAGTTCTATGGTAACGGGTTCCGAAGAGGAAGTTCGGAAAGACTTCCGCGGGAACATTTTTACCCCTCAGGTGTCTAACTCAGTACGGACGCATTCCTCGCAGATGCGCACCTGATCCGACGGTTTGGAGGGTGCATCTATGTTTGAAAACAGTCTCGTCATCTCCCAGGTCAACCGAGCTTCTTCTTCTCAACGCTGGACTGCCTTCGCCTCCATGGGATTGCAGTTTGCCGTTGCCTCGTTGATTCTGGCGCTGCCTTTGCTTCATCCGGAGAAGATGCCGTTCCAGATAAGCGCACCAAGACTCCTGATGCCCTTGCCGGTAAAGCCTCCCGTCCCCCTCAAACCGGTGCAGGCCTCCTCCGGTTCGCCAGACATGGCCGCATCCATCGTTGCACAACCGCGCATGGCGATGCCTATTTTGCCTACGCTGTTTCCGCGGCAGGCCGATGATCGGCCCTCCCTCTCGACGATACCCTTTGCCATGGGATCGGCAGATGGAATTCCACCGGCGTGGCCGATGGCTTACTGATCACGCCGATTCGGCCGGTCTACCCGAGTATCGCCAAGGCAGCTCGAGTTCAGGGAACGGTCGTCGTTGCGGCAATCATCTCGCGTATGGGAACCATCGACAATATGCGGGTTATCAGTGGACCGGTCATGTTGCAACAGGCCGCGCTCGACGCCATTCGCGCAGCGCGCTATCAACCATTTCAACTCAACGGCAGTCCCACCGAGGTGCAGACCACCATCTCCGTCAATTTCTGGCTGGGGAACTAAGTTGCGCCACGGGCAGTAACGGTTGCACTTGGGGAACATCTTCGACGTAGTCGGTCAGCGGATATCCCGCCTCTTTCCAGCCGTCGAAGCCGCCCCGCAGCGGGCGCACGCGGTAGATGCCCATTTTGTGCAGTTGCAGAGCCAGCTTTGCGCTCGTCTCTTCGCTGGGGCAGGTGCAATAGAGGATCACGTCGCGGTCACGCGGGATGATCTCGCTATGCTGCCGAATCTCGTTCGGGCCGATGCGCAACGCCCCCGGCAGCACCCGAGGATCTGGGAGGTAGTCGAGCGGGTGCCTGAGATCGACGATAAAGGGAGGAATATTGCCCTGAGCTTCGGCAGTGTCCATCATTGCCTTCAGTTCGGAGGGCTCAAGCCGCAGATTACGCACCTGCTGCAGGAACCTGCGCTGTTTGAGCAGCCGATAGGCGAAAAAGCCAAGCACCATCGCTATAAAGATGGCGAATGCGAAGTGGCTTAGAAGCTCAAAGAACGGCGCGCTCCGCTTTGCCAGGTCGCCGAAGAAGCGGCCGGCCAGCAGAAAGGTCTCCGCCCACAGGATCGAGCCTGCCAGATCCCACAGAAGGAAGCGGTTATAAGGCATTCCCGTCTGACCGGCGATTGGCGCGGCGACAGTACTGAGCCCCGGAACGAACTTCGCGAAGACCAGCGTGACCGGCCCCCGTCGCAAAAAATAACCTTCAGTCTTGCTGACGCAGGTGGAGGCCTCAAACGACAGCCGGCAAAGCAGGCGAAGAACACTGCCGCCATAACGCCGCCCCAACCAATACCAAACTGAATCGGCAATGAGGCAGGCGGCCAGCACTGCCAACAGAGCGTAGGAGTGGTGAACGCGATGGGTTGCGCTCAGAGTGCCCGCCGTCAGCAGCACCGGAATGCTGGGAACAGGCATGCCAAGCTGCTCCACCATGACCCAGAGGAAGAGGATCAGGTAGGCGTAATGCACGAAAAATGCGAGCGCAATCGGCATAGGGAGTATGTCATTGTAGATGAATTCAGGAGGGGATTGGATGCGGTCTTCTTGATGCGACCTAATTAAAGATTTACAGCCCAGCCGTTTTTAGCGGCTGGGCTGTGACTGAAAGGCTTCTCTCGCTTAGCCCCTGTCCAGAATCAAAGGCGTATCGACGAGGTGCTCGCTGAGGAACCACGACTGCAGTTCGTTGGGGCGAAGCACATCCCCGACAACCATATCGTTGGTACCGTCGTCTCCTACCTTATCCGCCGCTGCAGCGATATCGGAGCTCTCCTTCATAATGAGTTTGTGAGCCTCCAGCAAGCGTGAGATCTGCACCGGCACCGATTCCCTGCCTTTAGGCGCTTCGGGAATTCTCGTCATCTCCGCCACGTGGCCGCCCATGGCAATACTGACTCCGCCAAGAAGTTGAATCCGTTCTGCAACGATGTCAACAATGGCTACCTGTTCGGCATAATGCTTATCGAACAGAAGGTGGAGTTGATAGAACGTCGGCCCAGATACCTGCCAGTGGTGCTTTTTGTACATGTCCCGCAAAGTGCTCGAATCGGCCAGAAGCTGATTGAGTTTGCCAACCATCTCGGCGCGTACATCTGCACTCAACGGGTGCGGGATATCCACAATCACCGTGCCGAACTTTTGCGTTTCCTTCGCGTGCGCATGCCAATGCGGTGCAATGGTGGCTGCATCTGCTTTCTTCATCACAACTGCCATGATTCACCTCTCAAATAACTGCCTGTCTTCTATAGTTGAGATGCCAAAGAAGACAGGTTGGTTACTCCTCTATTTCACTGAAACATAAGGAGTAACGGAAAAGCCAGGACGTAGGGCATAATCTCCGTTTTCCTTCTGCAGGTCGGTAAAGTCGATGCGTACCGGAATCCTCTGCACAACCTTGACATAGTTGCCGGTCGCGTTCTCCGGGGGAAAGAGCGACAACTTCGAGCCGGTGGCTCCTCCAATCTGCGTGACCTTGCCGTCGAACTTGCGTCCGCCCAGCGCATCCACCTCGATCTTGACCGCCTGCCCCGGATGCATGTGTTGGATCTGCGTCTCCTTGAAGTTCGCCGTCACCCACAAATCTGTCAGCGGGATGATCGTCAACAGATCCTGCCCGATGGAGAGGTTCGCTCCCACCTGCACATTCTTCTTGTTCACGATTCCGGTTGTGGGAGCTGTGATGTGCGTGTAGCTCAGGTTCAGACGTGCCTGGTCAACCTTGGCCTGAGCCTGCTGTACCTCCGCCTGTGCCGCGTTGGCCTTTGCCTCCTGAACCCTCACCTGCTGCGGCCCATTGGTACGAGACTCGCTTGCTTGAAACTTCGCCTGCTCCAGGCGCTGTTGCGCCTCACGTACTGACTCCCGTCTCGCAATGACATCAGCCTGTGCCTCGATGACAGCGGCCGAGGTTCCTGAAGCCTGCGCCACAGCGGCATCGAACTGCTGCTTGGAGATAACATCCTTCTGCACCAGGGGGGTGTACCGCTCTACGTCCAGCTTCGCCTTCAAAGCGTTAGCTTTTGCCTGATCGACCCTCGCTTCGGAAGCCTGCTCCTGCTTCTGAGCCTGGGCGACTGCGGCCATCGCGCCCTGAACGTCCGAACCGGTTGTGCTCAGGTTGGTCCGCACGCTGGTGCTCGTGATGGGAACATTGACATTTGCCTGGATGGCCGCAGCCTGTGCACTGGCAAGGTTGGCCAGTGCCTGCTCCAGAGCCACCTGGTAGTCCTTGGGGTCGATCTCGGCGAGTAATTGCCCAGCCTGTACCTGCTGATTGTCGTCGACGTACACCTTAATCACCTGACCAGTGACGCGCGAGCTTACCTGGTAGAGGTTGCCGTCGATCTGCGCGTCGTCCGTGTCCTCGGTGAAGGTGGAGTGCCAGTAAAACAGGCTCGCACCGACCACGAGGAAGATCAGCACTGCTATCACAATAAATTTGCGCCGGGACGACTTCTCCGGCTGCATCTCCTCATCATTACGGTCGCTGCCCGCTTCTTCGCGCGATTGAATGTGATCCGTTCGGCTGGTTCCCGCGGCCTGTCCCTCGCGATTTTGATGCTCTTGGTCTGGCAAGCTACTTTCCTCCGAGATAGTCTTTGTAGTTTGTCTGCGCCGTGCCCAACGCCCGCGCCAGCGAAAGCTTGGCTACGTTGTGCTGGTACAGCGCGCTGATGTATTGATCATTTGCCTGTTCCGTCTGGGCCTGAGCCTGTGAAACCGCCAGGTTGTCCGAAACCCCGGCGTGGAATCTCTGCTGCGCGTCGCTCAGCGCCTCGTTGGCTAGCTCGACGTTCGAGTGCGTTGCCTCGACCAGCTTTGCCGCTGCCTGGATGTCCAGTATGCTGTCGCGAATCTCCGCATTGACCTGCTGCACCTGATCGGCCAACTTAGCCTTCGCCTGTTCATACTGAGCGTCCGCGACCTGTTCCTGACCGCGCGTCTTGGCAATCTGCAGGATCGGCGCGCTCACCTGTCCGGTTGCGGTATAGGTGCCGTGCGAGTGCCCCGGCGTCGTTCCCAAATCGCCATAGTCCCCGGAGAAGCTCGCCACCGGAAGCTGGCTCGCCCATGCTGAGGTCTTCTCGGCGCGTGCTGCCTTCACCTTCTCTGCCGACGCTGCAAGGTCCTTACGCTCTTTCAACGCCTGCTCGAAAGCGGCCGTGGGATCAACGTGATCCAGAGCCGCGTAGGGAACCTGATCGGTCAGCCGGAACTCCTGATCGAGCGGCAGGCCAATGGTCCGCGCCAGCGCCAGCTTATCCTTGGCCAACTGGTTCCGCGTGGAGATCAGCCGCTGCTCCTCGTTCTGATAGTCCACCTGAGCGCGCAGCACGTCGAGCTTGGGGCTGGTGCCCGCATCGTGTGCCGCCGTCGCCTGGTCGAGCGAGACCTTCGAGGTGGCCATCTCCGCGTTGACAGCTTCAATCCGAGCGGCATCGGCGATGCAGAGCAGGTAAGCGTTGCCCACCGTCAGAACCACTAGGTTCCGCGCATCCGCAGCCGTAAGTTTCGCACTCTCAAAATTATGCTTGGCGGCGATGTAGTTTTGCAGAGCCGAGACGTTTACCAGATTCTGGGTCAGGTAGGCCCGGAAATCGACTACCTGAAACGGCCCGACGATCGGATTCAGCCCCGGAAACTTAAGCCCGAAGGCCGCGAGGTTTACCTGCTGCACCTGAACGCTGGCCGCCGCAGTTACCGTCGGCAGCAGAGCCTGCAACTCTTCCAGCCGCTGGCCGCCCGCGTTCTTCTGCTCCGAGGACTGGAGAATGACGCCGAGGTTGTTTCGCAGTCCCCGCTGGATGGCCTCATCGAGTGACAGGTCCATTACCGAGCCGGTCGACTTGCCTTCAACCACGCTGCCCTGGAAGGAACTCGACGTCGCCTCCGCCCCGTTGGTTCCCGAGGCTCCATAAAGCTGCTGCTGTGCGGTGGCAATAGGCGAACTGATAGGCCCGGTGCTCGGTCCCGTGACCGAGGTCTTCAGACCGCTCTCCTGCGCCATGGCTGACGGAATCCAGCTCGAAAAGCCTAATAGCCCAATCCCGAGCACAGCGACCATATTCCGGGCGTAACGCGCTCTCTTGCTTTGGCTCATATCTCTGAATGTTACCTGCATTCTTCCCAACTACTTTTAAGGTTTTTAGCGCACAAGGACGGTTTTAACCCTCTCGCTATCCTGGTTGTCTCTATCTGCGTATATTCAGATGCGCTAAGTTGCGCCGAATGTTCAAAAAAGTATTCCTGTGAAAACCTCAGGAAGCTCAATTTTGAAGATGGAGGAAACCGGAGTCACGGTCCGCCCATCGTTGCCTTCGATATAAATCATCAGCGAGATCTTCGTGTTCCTACAACTCTCCGGCTACACTTCTACTAAAAGCATTCAACAACTGTAAGAGGAATCAATATGTTTCTTGGAGTAGACGTCGGAACCGGCGGCACACGCGCCATCCTCATCAACCGCGATGGCAGGGTCATCGCCTCATGCAGCGCTGAACATGAACCCATCCACTCCGAGCACATCGGCTGGGCCGAACAGGACCCCAACGACTGGTGGCGCGCCGCCCGCGAGGCCATTGCCGGAGCCATGGCCCAGAGCGAACTCGCCGGCAAGGAGATCGAGGCAGTCGGCCTCACCGGCCAGATGCACGGCTGCGTCATGCTCGACGCCGACGGCGCTGTCCTTCGCCCCGCCCTCATCTGGGCCGACCAGCGCACCCAGCCCCAGTGCGACTGGCTCACCGAAAAGATCGGCTTTGAGCGCCTGATCGAACTGACGGCCAATCCCGCCCTGCCCAACTTCACCCTGACCAAGTTGCTGTGGGTCCGCGAGCACCAGCCGGAGATCTTCGCCCGCATCGCCCATGTCCTCTGCCCCAAGGACTACGTCCGCTACTGCCTCACCGGTGAGTTCGCCATGGACATGCAGGAGGCCAGCGGCACTCTTCTGCTCGACGTCGCCCACCGGCGCTGGTCTACTGAAGTCGCCGAAGCTGCGGGAATTCCCATGGAGTGGCTGCCCCGACTCTTCGAAGGTCCCGAGATCTGCGCCCGCATTAACGATGCCGGGGCCGGGGCCACCGGCCTCGCCGCCGGCACGCCCATCGCCGCCGGAGCCGGAGATCAGGGTGCCGGAGCTGTCGGCATGGGCATTCTCGCCCCCGGTTCGGTCTCGGCCACCATCGGCACCAGCGGAGTGGTCTTCGCCGCCACCGATGCACCGACCAAGGACCGCCTTGGTCGCCTGCACACCTTCTGCCACGCCGCCCCCGGACGCTGGCACGTCATGGGCGTCACGAACGGTGCAGGCCTCAGCCTGCGCTACTTCCGCGACACCTTCGCACCCGGCGACGATTACGACCAGCTCAGCGCTCTTGCAGCCGCAGTCCCCGCAGGCAGCGATGGCCTACTCTGGGCACCCTATCTCTTCGGCGAACGCACCCCACATCTTGATCCGGAGGCTCGCGCTGCGTTTGTCGGCATCACGGCCAGCCACACCCGCGCCCACTTCGTCCGTTCCGTGCTCGAAGGCGTCGCCATGAGCCTGCGCGATACCTTCACCCTCTTCCATGAGTTGCATATCCCGGTCGACAGCATCCGTCTCGGCGGAGGCGGCGCGCGTGGCCCGCTCTGGCGTCAGATTCAGGCCGACGTCTACGGCCAGCCTGTCGAAGTCCTGCAGGCCGAAGAGGGCGGAGCCTTCGGAGCCGCGCTGCTCGCCGGAACCGGAGTCAACGCTTGGCCCTCGGTCGAAGCCGCCTGTGCCGCCACCATCCGCGTAGCGTCGACCGTCGAGCCACGCGATGCCGCCGCCATGGAAAAAGCCTACGCCCGCTATCAAAAGCTTTACCCAGCCTTGCGCGAGATCGGCAATGCCTGATGCCTATTCTGCAGCCTTCTCGCATCTAGCCACTCGCAAACGGGATGCCCCATCCATCGCGCGACCTGCGATGGATGGGAATAAAAATATCTCATCCGCTCTTGCCGCTGCCTGTATTCAAATTCGTGTTAGGTCTTCCACCTTTTCCACCACCCCGCCACCTGTGAAACACTGATGCACATCCAACCAAGGAGAGCATTCATGTCAGATATCGGAGTTGCCGTCATCGGCTTTGGCCTTGCGGGGCGTGTCTTCCATGCCCCTTTCGTCAGCGCGGTTCCAGGCCTCAAGCTCGAAGCTATTGTGCAGCGCCGCGGCGGCGAGGCCGCAAAAGCCTACCCCGCCGCCCGCATCCTCCGCTCTGTCGAAGAAGCGTTCGCCGACCCAGCCATCCAGCTGATCGTCGTCGGCACACCCAACGAGACCCATTTCACGCTGGCAAAGCAGGCGCTCGAAGCTGGAAAACACGTCGTCATCGACAAGCCCTTCGCAGCCACCAGCGCACAGGCACGAGAGTTGATCGAGCTTGCCTCGTCGCGCAGCCTCATCATAGCCCCCTTCCACAACCGCCGCTGGGACGGAGACTTCCTCACTGTTCGCAAGCTCATCGACCGGAAGTCCGTAGGCAGGCTCGTCACCTTTGAATCTCACTTTGACCGGTTTCGTCCGCTGCCGCGCGAGGCCACGTGGAAGGAGTCGAGCAACCCGGCCAACGGAATGCTCTTCGACCTCGCGCCGCATCTGGTCGATCAGACGCTGGCGCTCTTCGGAACGCCTCAGGCGATCACCGCCAGCGTTCGCAAGGACCGTGATGCCACCGATATCGAAGACGCCTTCGACATCACCCTGCACTATCCCAGACTGCTGGCTCATTGCCGTGCCTCCATGCTGGCCTGCGACGCCGCACCTCGCTTCCTGCTCCACGGAACTCTTGGCAGCTTCAAAAAATACGGCCTCGATCCGCAGGAACCGGCGCTCGTAGCCGGAGCTAAAGTTCCGCCTGTCGGCGATACGCGGCAATGGCTTGCGGAGCCTGAGTCCGAATGGGGAACGCTGACAGTTGCCCCCAATCCAGCGGACCCGGGAACCCTGACCCGCACGCCGATCAGGACCGAACTCGGCGACTATCGCGGATACTACGCCAACGTCCGGGATGCCATTAACGACAAAGCGCCACTGGAGGTGCAGCCCGAAGACGCCTATCAGGTCATCCGTCTGCTCGAAATGGCAAGAGTAAGCTCTGCCGAAGGACGGACTCTACCCGTCAGTTTCTAGCGTCGTAGGATCCACCCCAAAAATGAAGCACCATCCTGGCGGGAAAAAGAACGGCCGTGAAGATGGTGCTTCATTTTTTTTGCATTGCAGATCCGGAATCAGTTGGATTGTCCGTAGGTCGCCGAGGCTCCATGCTTGCGGAAGTAGTGCCGATCGAGCAGCGCCTGCGACACTCCCTTGCAATTGGGCCGCATTGTAAGCGTGCGATAGGCCATCTTCGCCACGGCCTCCAGCACCACGGCGTTGTGGGCCGCGTCGTGCGCCGTCCTGCCCCACACGAAGGGGGCATGGCCGGCAACCAGGCAGGCAGGCACGGCTAGCGGATCAATCCCTTTGAAACGTCTCACAATAGCCAGTCCCGTCTCATGCACGTACCGTCCACTGATAGCCTCATCCGTAAGTTCTTCGGTCACCGGAACCGGCCCGTAGAAGTAGTCGGCATGGGTCGTTCCCAACGCGGGAATCGCCATCCCTGCCTGCGCAAAGCTGGTCGCGAACTCTGAGTGGGTATGCACGACCGCCCCGATATCGGCGAACTCGCGGTAAAGAAGCGTATGGGTGTCCAGGTCGGAGGAAGGCTTCAAAGCGCCTTCGACGATCTTGCCATTGAGGTCGGTCACGACCATGTGCTCCGGCTTCAGATCGTCATAGTCGACGCCCGACGGCTTGATGACCACAAGCCCCTGCTCCCGGTTCACACCGCTGGCGTTCCCGAACGTATAGAGAACCAGACCCCGCCGAACCAGTTCGAGATTGGCTTCGAGCACCGATGTTCGCAATTCCTTGAGCAACATAAACAGACTCTCCCCGTCGAAAAGCTGCGCCAGTTTGACGCAACATCACCAGAATATCTGAAAGGTCGTTGCCGTCGCCGAGCCTTGATAGAGTAAGTGCATGAGCAACGAGTCGAAGGCAAGCGCCCAATCTCTGCCCCTCGGTTTCCAATGGGGCGCAGTCAAGGCCGGCATCAAGGCCAGCGGAAAGCTGGATGTCGCGGTCGCCATAGCGGCGAAGACAGCGAATGCCGCGGTGATGTTCACAAAAAATCAGGTTGTTGCCGCTCCGGTCACCGTGGGACGCCGGCATCTGCTCTCCACCGGCGGAAGGGTAGGAGCGGTGCTGGTCAATGCAGGCAACGCGAACTGCGCCACCGGACAGGCTGGAATCGACGCCTGTGTGCAAACCTGTGTAGCCGCGGCCGAGACGTTTCGTTGCATCTTCGACGAAGTCTTCCCTTCCTCCACCGGCATCATCGGCGTCCCCTTCCCGGCACAGAAAGTCATCGCAGCCCTGCCTGCGGCGCAGGCCGCACTGGGCAGCACGTCAAGCCACGCGGAACTCTTCGCCCAGGCCATTCTGACGACCGATACCCGGATGAAGACCGCTCGCGCCGTGATCGACGTGGATGGAGCCGAGGTAAGAATCTTCGGCGCGGCCAAGGGCGCGGGCATGATCCATCCCCAACTCGGAGCGCCCGTCGGTCCTCCCCATGCCACCATGCTGGTCTACCTGTTCACCGATCTCGCGGCCGAGAGCAAAGATCTGAACAGTCTGTTGGCGCCCGCCGTCGAGCGGAGCTTCAACTGCATCTCCATCGACGGCGACACCTCCACCAACGACACGGTTCTGCTGCTGGCCAACGGAGCCAGCGGGGTGAAACTGGACGAGCGCGTCAGCGAAGCCTTTGCCAATGCCCTGAACCTGGTTTGCGGATCGCTTGCCCATCAGATTGTCGATGACGGCGAGGGAGTCAGCCACGTCGTCACGTTGCACATCACCGGCGCGAAGACAGAGGCTGAGGCAAAGCAGGTGGCGAAGGCGATTGCCCACTCCCCTCTTTGTAAAACCTCCTGGTCGAGCGCCGATCCCAACTGGGGCCGCCTGCTCGCAGCGGCGGGATACAGCGGAGCCGAATTCGACCCCGCAAAGGTCACGATCACTATAGGCGCCCAGCCGGTCTTCGAGGCGGGAATGCGTTCCTCTCGATTCGACGAGGCGGCAGCCCATGCCGCGATGCAGGAGCGCGAGTATACGATTGCGCTGGACCTGGGGCAGGGCAAGGCCGAATGCCGCTTCATCACCTGTGACCTCACGGCAGAGTACGTGGAGATCAACGCCGACTACTCCACATAGAATTTATTTCCAGCGTGAATTCAAGAGATCACTGCACGGTCGATTATCAGTTGTCTGGCTCGCCGATTCCC